>Ga0102591_1002288_pt1 | contig 21412 bp, 21 predicted proteins | sample AraplaCol_mCL_r2_2_FD_76860 | JGI IMG/M metagenome (GOLD analysis project Ga0102591, IMG submission 76860) | Arabidopsis root microbial communities from North Carolina, USA - plate scrape MF_Col_mCL_r2 (SPADES assembly) (version 2) | ecosystem: Host-associated > Plants > Roots > Endosphere... | reverse complement strand
GCATTCCCGACCATCAGCGCCTCGGCGAGGTCGGTGACGGCTGGAACGTCTCGCTGACCACGCTGATGAACGAGCGCAGCGCGATCGGCGCGGCCGTCTCGACCGGTTTCCCTGAATTGTTCGAGTACTGCTCCAGCCTGATGCTCGACGACGGCCCGGCGATCGAGGATCGCGCGGTGCGCTCCAAGCTGGCGAACTGGGCAGTGAAGGCGAGCGGGCTGAAATACACCAGCATGCGCGCGATCTCGGCGCTGTCGAAGGGCGAGCGGCCGGGGCCGGAAAACTCCATCGGCAAGCTGGTGGCGGGCTCGATGATCCAGGACGTCGCGACCTACGCGCTGGACTTGCAGGGCGCCGGCGGCGTGGTCAGCGGTGAGGATGGCGAGCTCGCCGGCCGTTTCCAGGCGATGCTGCTGCGCGCGCCTGGTACCCGCGTCGAAGGCGGTACCGACGAGATCATGCGCAACATCATCGCCGAGCGGGTGCTGGGTCTGCCCGGCGATATCCGTGTCGACAAGGACGTGCCGTTCAACAAGATCCCGACGAAGGGAAGAGGCTAGCCGTGTCCCGGACGCGGTGCGGTACGAAGTACCGCTCCGCAGAGCCGGGACCCAGAAAGCCAAAATGGGCCCCGGCTTTGCAGCGCACCGCTTCGCGCTGCGCCGCGTCCGGGGCACGAGAGAGGAGAGTTCGAAGATGAATTTCGACGACACCCCGCAGGAAGCCGCATTCCGCGAGACCGCGCGCAAATGGATCGACGCCAATGCGCCGAAGGAATTGCATGCCGAGCTGTCAAAATCCTCGCTCGGCCGCATCCGCCTTGCCAGCCACGACATCGTCGATGTCGGCAAGGCCTGGCAGAAGAAAAAGGCCGAAGGCGGCTGGGCTTGCCTGCACTGGCCGAAGGAGTATGGCGGCCGCGGCGCGAGCCCGATCGAGAAGGTGATCTGGCAGCAGGAGGAGGGCGTCTACGGCAAGCTGACGCAGCCGTTCCAGATCGGCGAGGGCATGTGCGGCCCGACCGTGATGGCCTTCGGCAGCGAAGACGCAAAGCGCCGGTACTTGCCGAAGCTCGCCTCGGGCGAGGAAATCTGGTGCCAGCTGTTCTCCGAGCCGTCCGCCGGCTCCGACGTCGCGGGCCTGCGCACACGCGCGGAGAAGAAGGGCGACAACTGGGTCGTCAACGGCCAGAAGATCTGGACCTCGGGCGCGCATTATTCCGACTATGGTCTCTTGATCGCGCGCACCGATCCCAACGTGCCCAAGCACAAAGGCCTCACCATGTTTTTCCTGGACATGAAGAGCCCGGGTGTCGAGGTTCGTCCGATCAAGCAGGCCAACGGCATGCAGGAGTTCAACGAGGTCTATTTCACCGACGTCGTCATCCCCGACAGCCAGCGGCTTGGCGCGGTCGGGGAAGGCTGGAGCGTGTCGCTGACGACGCTGATGAACGAGCGCATGTCGATCGGCGCGCGGCTCGCGACCGGCGTCCCCGAGATGTTCGAGTTCTGCTCCGACCTGATGCTGGAAGACGGCCTCGCCATCGACGATCCCGCCGTGCGCTCGAAGCTTGCGAGTTGGGCGGCGAAGTCGAGCGGGCTGAAATACACCAGCTACCGCACCATCTCGGCGCTGTCGAAGGGCGAGCGGCCGGGTCCGGAGAATTCGATCGGCAAGCTGGTCTCCGGCATGATGCTGCAGGACATCGCGACCTACGCCATGGATCTGCAGGGCGCGGCCGGTGTTCTCACCGGCAACGACGAGGAGACGGTGCAGGGCCAGTTCCAGCAGATGCTGCTGTCCTCGCCCTCGATGCGCATCGCCGGCGGCACCGACGAGATCCTGCGCAACATCATCGCCGAGCGCGTGCTGGGATTGCCCGGCGACATCCGCGTCGACAAGGACGTGCCGTATAACAAGATCCCGACCAAGGGTAGATAGGAAATCTTGTGTCCCGGACGCGGTGCGGCGCGCAGTGCCGCTCCGCAGAGCCGGGACCCAGATGCCACAATGGGCCCCGGCTCTGCGCCGCATCACTTCGTGCTGCGTCGCGTCCGGGGCACGAAAGCGAGCTAGGCAATGGACGCTAAAGCAAATCAGACCCAAGACCGCATCGGCGTGCTCGAAGAGCTGCTCAACGAGCGCTACTCCGTCCGCGCCTTCCTGCCAAAAGAGGTCGACCGTGCGGTCATCGAGCACGTGCTGACGACCGCGCAGCGCACGGCGTCATGGTGCAACAGCCAGCCCTGGCAGGTGGTGATCGCCAGCGGCGCGGCCAAGGAGCGCTTTCGCCAGGCGATCTACAAGGAGGCCTCGGGCGGTCTCGGCGACGATTACGACTTCACGCCGCCGCGCGAATATGTCGGCGTTTATCTCGACCGCCGCCGCGAAAGCGGCTTCCAGCTCTACAACACGCTCGGCATCGCCCGCGGCGATAAAATGGCTTACGCCAAGCAGGCGCTGGAGAACTACAATTTCTTCGGTGCGCCGCATGTCGCGATCATTCACACCAACGAGCCGCTCGGCATCTACGGTGCGATCGATTGCGGTGCCTATGTCAGCAATTTCATGCTCGCGGCGCAGGCGCTCGGGCTCGGCACCATTCCGCAGGCCGCGCTCGCGCGCCACTCCGGCCTGATCCGCCGCCACTTCAACCTGCCCGACGATCGCCGCGTCGTCTGCGGCATTTCGTTCGGCTATGCCGACGACGCGCACAAGGTCAACAGCTACCGCACCTCGCGCGCGAGCGTGGCTGACACCGTGACCTTTGCGGACGAATGATCGAGGGCCGCCATCTTTCGGACGCGTAAAGACGGCCGCGGAAGCGGCCGTCTTCGTTTCGGTTGGCTTGGCGCCCGTGATCAGCCGCCGCTGCCGCCGATCACGGCGCGTATCGTCTCGTCCGGGCCGAAATCCTCGGCGCCGTCGACATAGAGCAGCGCGGCGAGCTTCGAGCGGGCGCGGTTCACGCGGCTCTTGATCGTGCCGACTGCGCAGCCGCAGATCGAGGCCGCATCCTCGTAGGAGAAGCCGGAGGCGCCGACCAGGATCAACGCTTCGCGCTGGTCCTGCGGAAGCTTCTCGAGCGCCGTGCGAAACTCCTCGAACTCGAGATGCGCGTTCTGCGACGGTTGCGTCTTCAGCGTCTTGGCGTAGTTGCCTTCGGCATCCTCGACCTCGCGCCGCCGCTTGCGATAGTCGGAGCGGAACAGGTTGCGCAGGATCGTAAACAGCCACGCCGGCAGATTGGAGCCGGGCTGGAACGAGTCGATGTTGGCGAGCGCGCGGAGCAGCGTCTCCTGGACCAAATCGTCGGCGCGGTCCGCATTGCCGCTGAGCGAGATGGCGAACGCGCGCAGACTGGGCACGGCCGCCAGGATATCGTTACGCAGGGAGTCCGTGAGAGGCATTAATCCCTCCCATTGTTGTTGTCGTTGGATCCGCCCTCATCGCCCAATTGGGGTGTCGCTCCCGGCGCATCAAGCTTCTTGATCAGTTCTGCGAACCGATCGGGAACCCCTTGTCGCACGACATCATCATACATGGCGCGCAACTGATGCCCGATCCGGGATTGGATCTCCGGAGTGAGGCCTCCCTTGCCGGGGGTCGTGCTTCTGCTGGCTTGAGACTTGAGATCTTTCATGACCTGTTCCACGTTTCCCCGAGTTAAGTGACTGTAAGTTCGAGAGGTTTCTCAACCGGGAGCCGTTCCCTGGTTAGGCACAATGCCAGGTTCGAGAAAAAGTTCCCGGCGCAACGGAACTTTTCTCAGGCTGAGGCGTAATCCAGCCCAGCAGGGGAACCCGGGCCCCCCGCATTGCCAGGATGGCCCGAAGATGAATGGAGTGGGGATGTCCCGTTCACAGCTTGTTGCTGAACACTTGCCGCTATTGCGCCGGTACGCACGCGCCCTGACAGGCAGCCAAGCCTCCGGCGACGCCTATGTCGCAGCCATGTTGGAAGCCATGCTTGGGGATCCCACGGTGCTCGACGAGAGCCATGGGCCGCGCGCCGGTCTGTTCCGGCTGTTCACCCAGATCTGGAATTCGGTCTCCGTCAACGACGATTCCGAGGTGACGACCCTGCCGATGCCGCCGGAGCGGCGTCTGTCGAACATCACGCCGCTGCCGCGGCAGGCCTTCCTGCTGCTCTCGCTGGAGGGGTTTTCGGAAGAGGAAGTCGGCTACATCCTCGGCACCGACGTCGCCGAGACCCGGCGCCTTGCGGACGCCGCAGGCCGCGAGATGGCGGCGGAGATCGCGACCGATGTGCTGATCATCGAGGACGAGACCTTCATCGCCATGGACCTCGAGAGCCTGGTGAAGAATCTCGGCCATAATGTCGTCGGCGTCGCGCGGACCCATGCCGATGCGGTGGCGCTTGCCAAGAACAAGCGCCCGGGTCTGATCCTGGCCGACATCCAGCTCGCCGACGGTTCGTCGGGACTGGACGCCGTCAACGAGCTGCTGCGCACTTTCGAAGTGCCGGTGGTGTTCATCACCGCCTATCCGGAACGCTTCCTCACCGGCGAGCGACCTGAGCCGGCGTTCCTGATCTCAAAGCCGTTCCAGCCCGCGATGGTGTCGGCGGTGGCGAGCCAGGCCCTGTTCTTCCAGCGCAACTCGCGCAACCGCACGCCAAAGGCGCCGGCGGCCTAGAAAGACCCTTATCGAACAAGAAGACGGCGCGTCGACAGGCGCGCCGTTTTTGTTTTGCCGGCACCCCGCCTCAGCACCCGCGGCAGATACTGCGAAGCATGGAATTTAGTTTTGTATCATCCGGTCCGGGGGATTTTGCAGTCAGCTTGGCCTGGTCCTGGATCCAGGATTGGAGCAATTTTTCTCGTTCGGGCGACGGTGCCGGAATGAGCCGCGTTCCGTCGAAAGTCATGAGGACGGTCATCCTTTGAAGATCGTCCTTCGCCTCGGAGGGCGGCTTCGGCAGTGGCGCGGATCGCTCGACCATGGCGAGCGCCGCGGCATCTAGCGGCTCGAAGCCCGTGCTTTCCACCAAAGCGCTCGAGATCAATTTACCCGAACGATCGACCACGAATGTGACACCGACATCGCCTTTCTGGCCAATCGCGCCCGGTGGGAACACCCTGTGGCGCCAGACATGTTCGGTGACCGCCTTGCGCCAAGCGGCCATGGGATCGGACGCCGTGGGGTCGAGATCCGCTCCGCTCTGCACAACCCGGAAGGACGGCACCTGAAATTGACGACCACTGAAGACAATCGGCACGGTAAAAGAGAATGAGTCATCCTTCAGCTCCGAAGGCGGCGCCGGAAACGGTTCGGCGCGGGCAATGATCGCCAGCGCAGCGTCGTCGATCGGCTGCGAGCCGGCGCTTTCAGCCAGCGCCCGGGAGATCAACCTTCCGGACCGGTCGATGACGAATGTAACTTTGGCCTGGCCGGTTTGCCCCCATGCTTTAACGGGGAAAAACTTGTTGCTGTTGATGTGCGCCGCCAGCCTCGCCGTCCAGGCTTTGACGCTGTCGTTCTGGGATTCGGCCTGGGCCAAAGACGGAACAGCCGTGAGCAATCCCAGCAGGGCGGCCAGCAAAGGGAATTTCATCTGCATCAATGTGAATAGTAATCGCCATCAGGTTGATTGCAAGGTTACTCGCTCGTAACGCGTTCGCAGGGGGAGCGCAATTTCGAAAGGCTGGGAAAGCCTGCTTGACGCCGTCCAAATTGCCCCGTTGATATCGGGCCAACGACATTCATCGCCGCTCTTGGGCGCCGGGAGATTGCTCACCATGGACCACCAACTCCTCGATCGCCTCGCCATCCGCGACCTCGTCGAGAACTGGGCGGTCTGGCGCGACGCCGGCGACTGGGAGCGCTTTGCCACGGTCTGGCATGAAGAAGGCTGGATGTCCGCGACCTGGTTTCAGGGGCCGGCGCGGGATTTCATGCGCGTCAGCCAGGAGGGGTTCGCCAAGGGCGTGCGCATCCTGCATTTCCTCGGCGGCACCAGCATCGATCTCGCAGGCGAGCGGGCCATCGCGCAGACCAAGATGACGATCTCGCAGCGCGCGCTGGTACACGACGTGCTCTGCGACGTCGTCTGCACCGGACGCTTCTATGATTTCCTGGAGAAGCGGCAAGACCAATCAGGAATGGGAAGATGGGGCATCGTCCGCCGCCAGCCGATCTATGAAAAGGACCGGATCGACCCGGTCGATCCCGCCGCGACACTCCGTCTCGACCAGAAGGCGCTGGCCGCGCTGCCCGCAGGCTATCGCCATCTCGCCTATATGCAGGAGCTGATCGGCTACAAGGTCAAGCGCGACATGCCGGGCCTGATCGGGCCCGAGGTGGAGAGGCTGTATGGCGAGGGACGGGCATGGCTGGCAGGGAAGGTCGCTTGACGTCAGAGGTCTCTTGACCTCTCGAGCGATAGCAGAAGCGCCGTTGCGCTTGCGGGTACGGGCGTCCCTTCGCCGGCAAACTCACAACGCAGCCGCTTCGTGCAGCGATGCCGCAAAACGGAGTTGCGCGATCCTTTCCAGATCCGCGAGCGTGACGCGGTAGTCGCCGATCTCGATCCCGCGGCCGACGTTCTGTGCCACCATCGCCACCTGGTCCATCAGATAGGCTGCGACGGCAAGACGGCCGCGAGGAGCGGCTACCACCACAACTTTCCAATAGGCCCGTGGGACGCGAAAAGTGTCGCGCGCGATCAGGCCGTGCTCGAACTCGACGTCGCCGCGGAAGGCTTCATCGTCGTCGGAGAACACGGGCCCGCTGAAGCCGGTCAGCCGGCCGCGCGATTGCGCCGTTGCACGCTCCCACTGTTCCAAAGCGTGCCACCAATCCCGATTGAGCCGGTGGTGCTGCGGCACGACGTTGGGCCAGTAGAAGGCCTGTCGCGCCGAGATCGAAGCGGCGCGCGGTTCGCCCCAGCAGCCCGTCGCGCGGGCCATGAGATGGCCGCGGTCGTAAGGGCTCTGTCGTAGCAGCGGCAAATTCATCTGCAACGACGGGGGAAGCAGCGGATCGGGCGACCATTTATCAGCGCCGCGCGGCTCGTCGACGAATTGGCTCCCGTCGCAATTGTAAGCCACGTAATGCGCGAGCCGCCGCGCCGGATTCATCACGACCGTGAAATGCAGATAGCGCAACACCGCTACCGCACCGTTCACGCCCGGTAGAGAGATTGGGCGCGTCTCGCCGAGAAAATCCGGATCGAAGCCCGGACGAACCGTGTCGATACGCGAGGGCGGGACGAGACGCGCCAGCCGGCGCAGCAGCGCTTCCACCTCGGTGCGGTCTGTCTCGCCGTTCCAGCGCGAAAGATCGGTTGCTTGCACGGCGGCGAACTCCGTCGGGAATTTATCGTCGTCGAGGAGTATGGGCACCAGTGCGCCCTTCTTCAGGCCGGCGCGTGCCTCATGACAAACCCATTCGCTGGCCGTTGACGTCTGCGACCACAGCACGACGACGGCGCGACAGTTGGCCAATTCGACGTCGAGCTCGGGCCGCCACGGCATGCCAGGTTCGATGCCCCGGTCCCACCAAACGGTCCAGCCCTGCTCTTCGAGAAGATCCACGATCGGCCGGGCACGCGGCCGATCGACATGGGTGTAGCTCAGGAAAATGTCAGCCATGCGACCTGATCCCGTCGAGCGTGACACTCCTGCGGTTCAACCGGCCATCACCGGTCGCAACGGCTTGTCCTTGTTGTGATTGGCGACAAGACGCTGCTCATGAAATCCTTGCTTCGCCTCAGCCAAGGCTCGCGCGTTCGCCGCACACCATCTGGAAATCTTTTCTCTCATTCCCGGCGCGCAGCCGCAAATGATGGCGAGGACGGCCTGGCCTTTTTGTCTGCCGGCAATTTCGACCACTATACTTTAGGGTGTGTTTCGTGCAAGGTGGTGGACTTGAAGCGACCGATATTGACGGTCGGATCGAATTGGATGCCGCGGCAGATTCTACGGCCGTCGCATAAGAGAATATTGTGAGCTATCGAATTGCTGCAGCCGGTATCGGCTGCCATTGCAGCCTGGGAGGGCCAGATGCCCAAGACCAAGCAACAACATTTGGACAGCACGAACGGACCGAAGCGGATACTGGCTCTCGATGGAGGCGGGATACGGGGCATTCTCACCCTCGAATATCTCGACGTCATGGAGCGGGAGTTCAGGAGGCGATTCAAGGATCCGAACTTCCTGCTCTGCGACTATTTCGATCTCATCGGGGGCACATCGACCGGGTCGATCATTGCGGCCGGTCTGGCCTGCGGATTGACGGTGGAGCAGCTCAAGAAGCTCTATACCGGGATCGGAATAGACGTTTTCCAGGCCGAGTTCTGGCGGCTCGGGCTGTTGGCGCCAAAATTCAAATCCAAGCCGCTTCAAGCCGCACTCGATGAACAGCTTGGGGCAGACACGACGCTCGACAGCGAGCGCATCCGCACCGGCTTGATGATCATGACGAAGCGCCTCGACACCGGCAGTCCCTGGCCGCTGCACAATCATCCCGCCGCTCGATATGCCGCACAGGACGGCAAGTTGTATTTGACCAAGGTGGTCCGGGCGAGCACAGCGGCGCCGACCTATTTCGAGCCTCAGGAGATCGACATCTCCTCCCGTGATGGAAACGTCGTCGCCGGCGCGTTCGTCGACGGCGGTGTGAGCCCTTTCAACGACCCGTCGTTGCAGCTGCTGATGCTGGCCGCGCTCGATGGCCATGGCTTCCGCTGGCCGACCGGCAAAGACAAGCTGCTGCTGATTTCGGTCGGCACGGGCACGTTCAAGAAGACTTACACGACGGAGCAGATCACGCGCATGGCTGCGGCCGAGCAGGGCCTGCGATCGCTCCAATCCCTCATGGATGATTGCGGGCGCGTCAATCAGGCCATGCTGCAATGGCTGACGAACTGCCTGACGCCATGGGCGATCGACCGCGCCGTGGGGGATCTGAAGCTGGACAGCCAGAGCGGTCCGCAACTGGCCACCTATGCGCGCTACAACGTGCTCCTGGAGCCCGGCTGGCTGAAGACCACGGTCAAGCGCGACCTTGCGCCGGAAGCTGTCGCGAAGATCGCGGCGATGGATGATCCCAACAATCTCGCAGAGCTTGCCGACATCGGGCGGCTTGCCGCGAAGGTGCAGGTCAAGCCGGAACACTTTCCGCCCGGCTTCGATTGAGCTGCGCCGGCGGCGGCCGGTGCTCTGGCCTAGCTTCTGATCGAAATTCAGGGATGTTGAGTCATGGAAGTCACGCGCGCTTTTATTGTTCGACCCTTCGGCACGCAGGGCGGCATCGATTTCGATCGGGTGGAGAGGGAGCTCATCGCTCCTGCGCTCACGGCGGCCGGAATTGAAGGCCGCACCACGCTCGAGATCACGCGGCAGGGCAACATTCGGGAGGATATGTTCAGGCTGCTGGTGCTCTCCGATCTGGTGATCGCCGACCTCTCCATCCACAACGCCAACGTCTTCTACGAGCTCGGTATCCGGCACGGTTTGCGCGACCGGCACACCCTGCTGATGCGCGCCAAGGATACGCAGGACAAGTATCCCTTCGATCTTCAGACCGATCGATATGGTCAATACGATCCGGCGAACCCTGCCGCCGCGCTCCCTGGCTTTATCGAGTCGCTCAGGGCGACGCTTGCCGACACCAACAAGGACAGTCCTGTCTTCAAGTTGCTCCCACGCCTGACGCCGCACGACCGGGCCGCGCTCATGGTCGTGCCGTTCGATTTCCAGGAGGAGGTCGAGATCGCGCAAAGAGCGGGGCGCGCCGGCGACCTGCGGCTGCTCGCGCAGGAGGTCCGCGGTTTCGAATGGGGGAGCGCGGGATTGCGGATTGTCGGCGACGCGCAATTTCGGATCAAGGCCCTCGCCGGAGCCAAGGAGACGTTCGAGCTGCTTCGGGGGCTGGACAGCAACGATTTTCAGGCCAATTACCGCCTGGGCACGATCTACCAGAAGCTGGCGGCCAGGGCGCTTGGTCCCGATTCAAAGCTCGACTGCATCACGCGTTCGGAGCAGGCGATCAATCGGGTCCTCGCTCGCACGATGCCGCCGAATGATCGCGATGAGACGCCCAAGGAATCGGCGGAGCGGCGGTTTCACCGCGCCGAAGGACATTCACTATTGGGAAGCAACGCCAAAACGCGCTGGATCGACGATTGGCAGGCCGCGGCGTCCCCCGAAGCGCAACGCGAGGCGGCCCTCCGCTCGCCGCATCTTGCCTCCGCCATCCAGCATTATCTCGATGGCTTCGCCGAAGATCTGGACAGCTTCTATGCGGGGATCAACGCGCTTGCGATGCTGACGATCCAGATCGGTCTCGCCAAGGCGCTCCCCGACGTCTGGGCTGAAAGTTTCGATGACGGAGACGCGGCGATCACCGCGCTCAAGGTCAGCGAACGCCGCGCCGGTCGTCTCGCTGCGGCGCTCCATCTGGCCGTCGGCAACGATGACAAGGTGGTGCGGAAGGGCGAGAAATTCGACATCTGGAAGGAGATCAGCCGCGCGGACCTGGCGTTCCTCACGGCCGAGAGGCCGGCACTAGCCGGGACCGCCTATCGAAAAGGCCTGACAAATGCGGGCCCGTTCGAAATCGATGCGGCGCGGCGCAATCTCCTGCTGTTTCGCGAGCTCGGGGTGCTATCGGCAAATGTCGAGGCCTCGCTGAGAGAGATGAACCAGGCTGCACCGGACAAACCCGCGGAGCCGCCTGTGCGGGTCATCCTTTTCACGGGCCATATGCTGGACACGCCCCGCCGGGACAAGAACGACCCGCGTTTTCCCAACACATCCGAGGCAATTGCCGCGGCGCGCAAGATGATCGAAAAGGCGGTCAAGGACGAGATGAACGAGAAGGGCGGCGTTGCGTACGGCATCGCGGGCGGAGCTTGCGGCAGCGATATCCTGTTCCACGAGGTCTGCAACGCACTTGGCGTCCCCACGCAGCTCATGCTCGCGTTGCCGGAGGCCCAGTTCCAGGCCGAATCGGTCAATCACGGCGGGGTCGATTGGGTGATGCGATACCAGCAACTCTGCCAGCGCGTGGCGCCTCGCGTGCTTGCCGAATCCAAGGATCTGCCGCGCTGGCTCGCTGGCAAGAAGGATTACGACATCTGGCAGCGGAATAATCTCTGGATGATGTTCAATGCCTTGGCCGCGCAACCGCGCTATCTGACGCTGGTCGCGCTCTACAATCGCGAGAAGGACCCCGACGGCCCTGGAGGCACGGCGCATCTCGTGCACGTCGCGGCGGACTGGGGATTCAAGACGGTCGAGCTCGACGCGCGGCAATTGCTGAAGGCCGGCGGTACGTAAGGCAAAGCGCCGCCGCGATTTTGCTCGATCCCTGCCGCTAAGCGGAAAACGCCGAGGTTTTCATCGCCCTCCGCCCTTACGATCGAAGGGCGAAAAAAAGTAAGGCGCGACTGGCATCACCACAGTCGCGCCCTACGTCGCCGGCTTATGGGGCAGGGGGGAATAGCCGGCTGCTGAGACGACTCCCGTCCACGCGACTCGTTCCAGGCCGTTCGAAATATTTTGCGCGCGCTGCGGCCGTTGCCGCACACGGTTAAGTGATCGTAACGGCCAAGAACCCCCGGTCCTCCGCCCGCGTTGTTCCCGCGATCGCCATGGGGCGAGGGACAGACATCCATGTCACAGATTCAAAAGGTATTTTTGGGCGCCGTCGCGATTGCCGCAACGCTCGGCGCGGTGCAATTGGCCTCCGGCCACGATCTCGCCAACCGCTGGCAGGCGGTCGCCGATGTCCCCAGCCACCGCTCGAACTATGCGCCGAACCTTGATGCAAGCCACAACGTCAATCGTGCCGGCAAGGCGGACCGCCTTGCCGAGATCCGGCCGGCGCCGGTTCCCACCCGCACGGTCTCGATGCGGCTGAACGACCTCGCCGACACCTCGGTGCTGCTGCGGGTTCCCGCGGTGATCGAGACCGGCAACGCCAAGCCGCCGATGCTGCTCCAGAATCAGAAGCGGACCCGCAACAGGCCCACGATCGCCTGCGAGCCGATGGTCAGCTCCCTGACCGAGGTCGCAAAGCTGCTTCAACCCGGCCGCTGCGTGACCTGATCCGCAGCTGCGGGATCCGGCGTCTTTCCGGCGAGACCTCGATCGTTCACGTCCACTTGATCCGTCCTGCGCTCGCGTTATATCCCGGGTTCCCTTCGTTTTTGACCGGGTAAACGCATGACGACGTCAGACACGGCTGTGCATACGCAGCCCTTCCAGGCCGAGGTTTCCGAGCTTTTGCACCTCATGGTGCATTCCGTCTATTCCGAGACCGACATCTTCCTGCGCGAGCTCGTCTCCAACGCCTCGGATGCCTGCGACAAACTCCGCTACGAGGCGATCGCCAGTCCGGCGCTGCTGGGCGAGGGCGACGCGCTCAAGATCCGCATTATCCCCAACAAGCAGGCCGCGACGCTCACGATCGCCGACAACGGCATCGGCATGGAACGGCAGGAGCTGATCGATCATCTCGGCACCATCGCCCGTTCCGGCACCAAGGCGTTCGTGTCGAAGCTGAAGGAGGCCAAGGACGGCCTCGGCCTGATCGGCCAATTCGGCGTCGGCTTCTATTCCGCCTTCATGGTCGCCGAGAAGATCGTCGTGGTCAGCCGCCGCGCCGGAGAGAGCGACGTCTGGACCTGGACGTCCTCCGGCGGCTCCGGCTTCGAGATCGCACGTGCGAGCGACGAGGAAGCCGCGCGCGTGACGCGCGGCACCGAGATCGTCCTGCATCTGAAGGACGACGCCAAGAAATATCTCGAGGCCTTCGAGATCGAGCGCATCATCGCTGCCTATTCCGACAACATCCTGTTCCCGATCGAGTTGGTGCCGGAAGAGGGCGAGCCGCGCCAGATCAATTCGGCGAGCGCGCTGTGGCAGCGCTCGAAATCCGAGCTGACGTCGGACGACTACAAGAAGGCCTATCAGCAGATCGCATCCGCCTTCGACGATCCCGCGATGACGCTGCATTACCGCGCCGAGGGCCGCTACTCCTACGCCGTGTTGCTGTTCGCGCCCTCGACGAAGCCGTTCGACCTGTTCGAACCGAATCGCAAGGGCCGGGTGAAGCTCTACGTCCGCCGCGTCTTCATCACCGACGATGCCGATCTGCTCCCGGGATATTTGCGCTTCATCCGCGGCGTCGTCGACAGCGAGGACCTCCCGCTCAACATCTCGCGCGAGATGCTGCAGAACAACCCGCAGCTGGCGCAGATCCGGAAAGCGGTGGCGACCCGTGTCGTCAACGAGCTCGAAAGCCTGGCCGAGAAGGATCCGGAGAACTTTGCGAAGATCTGGGACGCCTTCGGCGCGGTGCTCAAGGAAGGCATCTACGAGGATTTCGAGCGCCGCGAAAAGCTGCTGGCACTGTCGCGCTTCACGACGACATCGGGCGAGAAGCGGTCGCTGAAGCAGGTCATCGCCGATTTCAAGCCGAACCAGACCGAGATCTATTATCTCGTCGGCGACAGCATCGAGCGGCTGAAATCCAATCCGCGGCTGGAGGCTGCGACCGCGCGCGGCATCGAGGTGCTGCTGCTGTCCGATCCGGTCGATGCGTTCTGGACCTCGATGCCGTCGGAGTTCGACGGCAAGCCGCTGAAGTCGCTGAGCCAGGGCGATCTCAATCTCGACCTGATTCCGCGCGTCGACAACAATAACGAGGCGAAGAAGGACGAGCCGGAGGCCGATGAAGCGGCCACCATCGCCGTGATCAAGGCCGCGCTCGGCGAGCGCGTCAGCGACGTCAAGGCCTCGACGCGCCTCACCAGCTCGGCCTCCTGCCTCGTCGCCGACAGCCAGGGCCCGAGCCGCGAACTCGAGCGCATCCTGTCGCAGCAGAACCGCGGCATGAAGACCAAGCCGATCCTGGAGATCAATCTGCGCCATCCGTTGGTGGGCGCGATCACCAAGGCGCAAGCCGGCTCGAAGGTGGTCGACGATCTCAGCCTGCTCCTGCTCGAACAGGCGCAGATCCTGGACGGTGAACTGCCGGAGGATCCGGCCGCGTTTGCAGCGAGGCTGAACCGGCTGGTGTTGCAGGGGCTCGGCGCCTAGCGCCGCAGTCCCAGCACTCACCTTGCTGTCATCTGTCCCAGGAACAGTCGCCGCCAGCCTCGTGTTATGCCATAGCAGGTCGTCGGCATCAGCCGGGCCGTCGATTCGAGGATGAAGTCCATGCGCTTGCCTATTCTGACACTCACCGCGATTGCCACGCTGTTCGTCGCGGCTGATGCCAGCGCCCAGACCTACGATCCGAACTACCCCGTGTGCATGCACGTCTATACGCCCGGCGGCTTCGGCGGTGGCGGCGGCGACTATTTCGACTGCTCCTTCACCTCGCTGCCGCAGTGCCGCGCGACCGCGTCGGGCCGCTCGGCCAGCTGCGACGTCAACCCCTACTACCGCTTCGACCAGCCGAAGCAGCAGCCGCGCCGGCGCCACAAGCAACAGCATTAACGTCCGCGATGCAGGGTATCGGAACACAGTTCATGCGCTTCCCTTTCGGGCTGATCATTATCGCCGGCGCGCTGCTCACGCCCGCGTCCTCGCAGGCGCAGACCTTCGATCCCCGGTACCCCGTCTGCATGCACGTTTACTCAGGTGCGAATGGGGGAGGCGGGGAGTGGTACGACTGCTCCTTCACCTCGATACCGCAGTGCCGCGCCACGGCCTCCGGCCGTTCCGCAATCTGCGATCTCAATCCGTATTATCCGGTGCACGCGCCGCCGCAGCGGTTGCGCTACAGGCGTAGCGGCTAGCGTCGGGCGGACCGGCGCTTCCGCCTCGCGGCTGTGCCGCCGCTAGTCCTTCCGGATTCCCGACAGCTCCACGACCTTGCGCCAGCGACCGGTCTCGTCGGTCAGCATGCCGCCGAACTCGTTGGCGGTGCCGTGCAGCGGGACGGCGCCGAGCTCGGCGATGCGGGCCATGATGGCCGGATCGGACAGGGCGGCGTCGATCTCGCGATTGAGCAGGTCGACGATCTCGCGCGGCGTGTCGTGCGGGGCGCCGACGCCGTAGAACGAACTCGTCTCATAGCCGGGCAGCGTGTCGGAGATGGAAGGCACGTCGGGCAGGATATCGGAGCGCTCGCGCGTGGTGATGCCGAGCGCGCGCAATTTGCCGGCGCGCACCAGCTCGAAGGACGAGGTGACATTGTCGAACATGCCCTGGATCTGGCCGCTCATCACGTCAGTCAGGCCCGGTGCCGAGCCGCGATAGGGGACGTGCGTGAACTGCACGCCGGCCATCGACTTGAACAATTCGCCCGAGAGGTGCAGTGAGGTGCCGATGCCCGAGGAGGCAATCGATATCTTGCCGGGATTGGCCCGGGCGTAGGCGATGAAGTCGGCGACGGTCTTGACCGGCAGGTCGTTGTTGACGACCAGCACCAACGGAATTCGCGCGACGCCGGCGACCGGCGCGATGCTCTTGGCGAAATCATACGGCAGCGCCGGATCGAAAGAGGCGTTGATCGCGTTCGCGGTGGAGGTCAGCAGCAGCGTGTAGCCGTCGGGTGCCGAGGTGATCACGGCCTGCGTCCCGATGTTGCTGCCGGCACCCGGCTTGTTCTCGACCACGAAGGTCTGGCCCAGTCGGTTGGACAGACGCTGGCAGAGCAGCCGCGACAGCACGTCGGTGGCGCCGCCCGGCGCATAAGGCACCACCCATTTCACGCTGCGCGAAGGATATGAGGGGTTGCCAAGGGCAAAAGCGCGCGGCGCGGCGAGCGCGGCTGCGGCACAGGCCGCGGTCTGAAGGAGATATCGTCTGGTGATCATGGTCTGCATCCCATTCTCGCCTTGCTATCGCAAGAATCGTGCAACCGCGCACGCCGAACCCATCGGCGTGGTAAAGGATCGCTAGAGTTAATCGCATACTAACCGGGTTTTACCTTGTCTCTTAACACCTGGGCAAAGCGCGCGGGCTAAGCTTGGGAAGAGAGCAGACAGCCCCGAAAGCATGAACGGTATGACGACCGGTATCATCGAGCGCCCGAAAGCCGCGCGTGCGCCTTCGGCTTCAAAGATCTGGCTGAAGGCCATCGAGCTCACCGCGCGCATCGAGACGTTGCCGGGACGTCTGTTCGCCGACGTCATCGACGATTGGGCGCAGCGCCAGCCCGACCGCGTCGCGCTGATCACGGACGACGCAAGTCTCGACTACGAAGGCCTGTCGAAGCGCATCAACCGCTACGCGCGCTGGGCGCGCTCGGCCGGTGTGGCAAAGGGTGATACGGTCGCCTTGATCATGCCGAACGGCATCGATTATGTCGCCGCATGGCTCGGCATCAGCCGGATCGGCGGCGTGGCCGCGCTGCTCAACACCAAGCTGGTGGGACCCTCGCTCGCGCATTGCCTCGACGTCGCAAAGCCCACGCATGTCATCGTTGCGCATGAGCTGACGGAGATGCTGGAGAGTGCAACGCCGCATCTGAAGACGCACGCCAAGGTCTGGACCCATGGCGACGCCCGCAGCGAGCGCGCCATCGACGTTGCTCTCGCGGCGCTGGACGATGCTCCCATGTCGCCGGAGGAGCGCGGTGAGGTCACCATCGACGACCGCGCGCTGCTGATCTACACCTCGGGCACGACAGGCCTGCCGAAGGCCGCGAGCATCAGCCACCGCCGCATTCTCAATTGGGGCTTCTGGTTCGCCGGTCTCACCGGCGCGAGCCCGCAAGACCGGCTCTACGATTGCCTGCCGCTGTTCCACTCGGTCGGCGGCATCGTCGCGCCGTGCAGCATGCTCGCCGCCGGCGGCTCGGTGGTGATCGCCGAGAAATTCTCGGCCTCGCATTTCTGGTCCGACATCGTGCGGCATGACTGCACGCTGTTTCAATATATCGGCGAGCTCTGCCGTTATCTGCTCAAGGCGGCGCCGTCGGAATATGAGAACCGGCATCGTCTCCGCCTCGTCTGCGGCAACGGCCTGCGCGGCGATATCTGGGAAGACTTTCAGGCGCGCTTTGCCATTCCACGTATCCTCGAATTCTATGCGGCGACGGAGGGCAATTTCTCGCTGTTCAACGTCGAGGGGCAGCCGGGCGCGATCGGCCGCATCCCGCCGCTGCTGGCGCATCGCTTTCCGGCCAATCTCGTCAAGCTCGACCCCGACAGTGGCGTGCCGCTGCGCAACGAAGAGGGGTTTTGCATCGCCTGCGCCCGGGGCGAGGCCGGCGAGGCCATCGGCCGCATCGGCACCGCCGATGAAGGCGGCGGCCGCTTCGAGGGCTACACCGATGCCGGCGAGACCGAGAAGAAGGTTCTTCGCGATGTCTTCGCCAAGGGCGATGCCTGGTTCCGTACCGGCGATCTGATGCGGATCGACGACAAGGGCTTCTTCCATTTCGTCGATCGGATCGGGGACACCTTCCGCTGGAAAGGCGAGAACGTCGCGACCTCGGAGGTGAACGACGCGATGCGCGACTTAACCGGTGTGGTCGACGCCACCACCTACGGCGTCAGCATTCCCGGGGCGGACGGCCGCGCCGGCATGAGCGCGATCGTCGTCAATGAGGGCTTCGACATCGAAGCATTGCCCGCACATCTCGCGCAACGCTTGCCGGCCTATGCGCGCCCGGTCTTCATCCGCATCTCCAGCGAGATCGATGCGACCGAGACGTTCAAACAGAAGAAGGGCGACCTCGCACGGGAAGGCTTCGATCCCGCCGCGATCTCCGATCCGCTGTTCATGGCAGACGCGAAGTCCGGGGCCTATGTGGCGTTGGATAAGGAGGTCCATGCGCGGATCGTGGACGGCACGATCAGGCTGTAAATCCCGCCAAAATCCGCAGATAGGTCCAATTTTATCTGAATTGTCCAAGAAGCCATTTACTTCTCTCGGGTAAACAAGCGGCCATGGGGAGGCGGCCAGCAAGAGCCGCCGCAACACCAACGATAACAAAGCGAGCCAGCCATGTCGGTAAGGTCTAAGGTCATCGAGGCGATCCAGCAGATCGCCAAAGAGCAGCACGTCACGCTTCCTGCACTCTCGGACGATCTGTCGCTGCACGAGACGGGTTTCGACTCGCTCGCCTTCGCCATTCTGGTTGCGCGTCTCGAGGACGAGACCGGCGTCGACCCCTTCACCATTTCCGAGGACGCAGCGTTTCCCGCCACGGTGGGCGATTTCGTGCGGGCCTACGAAAATGTCCCCGCGTGAGATCTTCGCGCTTCGCGACCATCTCGGCGCGGAGCTGACGGGCCGTACGCTGTCCGACGCGCGGAACAGCGTGTCGCTGACCGATATCCTGTCGCAGACGGTCCTGGGCGGCCGCCTGCGCGAATTGTCCGGCCGCTCCGTGCTGCTCAAATTGTCCGATCAGCTGCGGTCGGGCCTTGCCATGATCGAGCTCGACGGCATTGCCCGTCGTATGCTGCTGTGCCCGCCCGATCTCAACCCGGCGCATCTGGAGGCATTGATCGCCGATGCCGGGATCGACGCCGTCGTGACGGACGAGCCTGATCGCTGGGCCGCCACGGGCGTCCCGCTCATCGTCACCGCGCAATTGCCGCTCAAAGCGACCGCGCCGGCCAAGACCGAACGCGCGACGGAATGGCTGATGCTCACCTCGGGCACCTCAGGTGTGCCGAAGATCGTCGGCCACACGCTCGACGCGTTGACGGGTGCGATCGTTGCCGAAGGCCCGGCGCGCGGTCCTGCGCCGGTCTGGGCAACCTTCTACGACATTCGCCGCTATGGCGGCCTGCAGATCTTCCTCCGCGCCGTCCTTTCCGGGGGCTCGATGGTGCTGTCGGATCCGCACGAAGCGCTCGGCGACCACGTCGCGCGGCTGAAGGCGCGCGGGGTCTCGCACATCTCCGGCACGCCTTCGCACTGGCGCAAGCTCCTGATGAGCGGTTCGGCCGCGCAGTTCACGCCTCGCTATGTCCGCCTCTCCGGTGAGATCGCCGACCAGGCGGTGCTGGACGGGCTGAAGGCTGCGTTCCCCGATTCTTCCGTCGGTCATGCCTATGCCTCGACCGAAGCCGGTGTCGGCTTTGCGGTCAATGACGGGCTGGAAGGCTTTCCGGCCGACTATCTTGGCAATCGCAATGGCGTCGAGATGAAAGTTGTCGACGGTTCGCTCCGTATCCGTTCGACGCGAACCGCGCATGCCTATGTCGGCCGCAATGCCGCCGCGCTCACCGATGACGATGGATTTGTCGACAGCGGCGACATCGTCGAGCTGCGCGGCGATCGTTACTATTTCGTGGGCCGCCGCGGCGGCATCATCAATATCGGCGGGCTGAAGGTCCACCCCGAAGAGATCGAGGCGGTCATCAACCGCCATTCCGACGTGCGCATGTCGCGGGCCAAATCGCGCAAGAGCCCGATCACCGGCGGCATCGTCGTCGCTGACGTGATCCTCACCGAGGGCACCGATCCCGCCCGCGCGAAGGAGATCCGCGACCAGATCCTGGAGCGGTGCCGCGCGCAGCTCGCGTCTCACAAAGTGCCGGCGGTAATCCGCTTCGTCGAGGCGCTCGACGTCACCCCGGCCGGAAAGCTGGCGCGCACCGATGCATGATAACGTTCTGGTCACCGGCGGCAGCCGCGGCATCGGCCTTGCGATCGGCAGACGCCTGGTTGGCGCCGGCTACAACGTGATCGCGGCGGCGCGCCGCGAGAGCGATGAGCTCAAGGCCGCGATTGCCGAGTCGGGCGGACGCCTGCATTTTCGCGCCTGCGATCTTGCCGTGATCGACGCCATTCCGGCGTTTGCAAAACGCGTGCGCGACGAATTCGGCCCGACCTACGGCCTCGTCAACAATGCCGGCCTCGGCACCGAAGGCCTGCTCGCCACCATGCACAATTCCGAGATCGAGGCGCTGGTGCAGCTCAACGTGCTGTCGCCGATCATCCTCACCAAATATGTCGCGCGGCAGATGATGGCCGATGGCGCCGGCCGCATCATCAACATCTCCTCGATCATCGCGACCACCGGCTATAACGGCCTGTCCGTCTATGGCGCGACCAAGGCCGCCGCCACCGGCTTCACCCGCTCGCTCGCGCGCGAGGTCGGCAAGCTCGGCATCACCGTGAACGCGATCGCGCCTGGCTTCATCGACACCGAGCTGACCCACAATCTCTCCGACGAGGGACGCAAGCGCATCGCGGGGCGAAGTGCATTGCGCCGGCTGCCGGAGACGGAAGACGTCGCACGCATGGTGGAATATCTGCTTGGCGAGGGTGGCCGCAACGTCACGGGCACCGTGTTCACGGTCGACGCCGGGAATACGGCGTAAAGCGGAACTTCATCGCCACAATTGCATTGATTCGGCGCAATGACATTCGACCGGATTTGGTCGTAAGATGCCCCCGCAATCGATTGGGTTACGTCAATCGATCTGCCCCAATCGACAGGGAGCAGTCCATGACCATGCGAAACATGACCGCTTCAAATCAGGGCCGGACGGAGCAAGCGTGCGCGAAGCCGGACGACGTCCGTTGTCCGCCGATGACGCATCAGAATTCCGGCGGTCACGGTCACGAGATGTACCCGCAGCAATTCGTGCGCCTGGTCGGCTGCCATGACGCGTCTGTCGAGGCCTTGCGCAAGCGTGAGGATGAGAAGCTGCACTAGTCGCTCACGTCCGATGCTTCGGCAGGTCAATCCGTTCATGTGAGAATTCCGGCGGCCCTTCGGTGAGGCGGCGGATGCGGCGCTCGCGTTCGTCCTCCGGCAATGCGGGATCGAGCAGTCCCTCGATCTCATGCACCGCGAGCTCCTCGAGCCTGGTCGCGTCCGAGGCGACCGTGGACCCTGATGCCGGTGCGGCAGGCGCAATCCTCAGGCCGAGCTCGACCAACTTGCAGATCGCATCCGAGCGCGACAGTTGATGGGCCTCGGCCCAGGCATCGACGCTGGCGGTCAGCACCTCAGGCATTTTCACCGCACTGACCGCATCGAGCCCTGTGCGTCGGCGTACCGGCGAAGTGGAGTCCTTGTTGCCAATATCAGACACCCCGATCATCCCGCGCAACCATTTCAGATAGCTCAACCGTAAACGTCATTTGCGGCCGGCTGTTTGATGCCGATCAATGACGAACTGCGGCATTGCGGCGCGGTGCGATCTTGTTGTCCGCCTCCATTTCGGCCAATGATCGGGACTTCGGGGCGCGTCGGCCGGCGAACCCGAATCGATCCTGCCACGTATTTCTCCTGGACGCGTCCCAACCATTCGGCATCACCCGATGACATCAGGCGAATCCTTCTATGGCGGCATTCCCGTCTTCCGCGGCTTCACCAGCCTGATGGACCCCGCGCTCTATGCGCCGCTGCCGGATGACTGGAGCATCGGTGTCGCCGACATCGTCGATTCCACCAAGGCGATCGCGGCGCAGCGCTACAAGGCGGTCAACATGGCCGGCGCTGCCGTGATCGCGGCG
>Ga0102591_1002286_pt1 | contig 21421 bp, 20 predicted proteins | sample AraplaCol_mCL_r2_2_FD_76860 | JGI IMG/M metagenome (GOLD analysis project Ga0102591, IMG submission 76860) | Arabidopsis root microbial communities from North Carolina, USA - plate scrape MF_Col_mCL_r2 (SPADES assembly) (version 2) | ecosystem: Host-associated > Plants > Roots > Endosphere... | reverse complement strand
GCTTCTTCGGCATCTTGCGCACCCAGATCGGCGCAAGCGTGCAGTTTTCGAGGATCGTCAGGTGCGGGAAGAGGTTGAAGTGCTGGAACACCATGCCGACTTCGCGGCGCACTTCGTCGATCTTCTTCAGATCGTTGGTGAGCTCGATGCCGTCGACGACGATCTTGCCCTTCTGGTGCTCTTCGAGGCGATTGATGCAGCGGATCATCGTCGACTTGCCGGAGCCCGAGGGGCCGGCAATGACGATGCGCTCGCCCTGCTGAACATCTAGATCGATGTCCTTCAAGACATGGAAAGCGCCGTACCACTTGTTCATGCCGGCGATCTTGACTGCTGACTTTGACATTTTTTCTCCTCCAGAAGTGTGCATTGGCTGCGCCGCGCGGAAGACGTTCTCCGCTTGCAGTTCTCGCGACTGTCGATCGTGTTGGCTTATCGGCCTGGGATGGCGAACCTTGTTTCGAGCCCCTTGAAGACCCGCCCGAAGGCGGCGCCGATCAAGAGATAGATGGCACCCGCGATCAGGAACGTTTCGAATGGTGCATAGGTCTTGGCGACGAATACGCGGGCTGCACCGGTCATTTCCATGACCGTGACCGCGCTGGCGAGGGTCGACCCCTTCATGACGAGGATCAGTTCGTTGCCGATGCTTGGCAACACGGCGCGGTAGATCTGCGGCAGGACGACCTTGATCAACAGGACGTATTTTGCCAACCCGAGGGCTTTCCCGGCTTCCCACTGCCCTTTGGGCACCTGCCGGATTGCACCGGCCAGGACCTCAGCCGAATAGGCGGCCGAGTTGAGGGCGATCGTCAGGACGGCGCAGTAGACCGGGCTGCGGAGGATGGGCCAGAGGACGCTCTCGCGAACGGCCTCGAGCTGTCCTAGGCCGTAGTAGACAATGAAGAGCTGCACGAGAAGCGGGCTGCCACGGATGACGAATGTGTAGGCAGACGCCGGAAGCCGCAAACACCTTGAGGGTGAGGACAGAGCCAGGGCGACCGGCAGCGCGAGCACCTGTCCCACGAGGAAGCTCGCCAGAGTGATGATCAGTGTCAGAACGAAGCCGTTCTTGATGGTGATGAAAGCGGGAAGAAAGAGATCCAATGACATGGGACTACCGCAGATGAGTGGTCAGGCGCTGATTGTAGGCATTGATGAAGAGCGTCGAGACGCCGGTCACCAGCACATACAGCGCCGCAGCCGTAAGGTAGAAGGCGAGGGGCTTGTGGGTTGCGCCGGCCGCGACGACGGATTTGCGCATCAATTCCTCGAGTCCGATGATCGAGACCAAGGCGCTCTCCTTCAGGATCACGAGCCACTGATTGCCGAGGCCGGGCAGGGCTCGGACCATCATCTGCGGCAGGACGATGAGCCGGAACGCTCCGGGCCTGCGAAGGCCGAGAGCGAGTGCCGCCTCCCATTGACCTGACGACACCCCGACCAGTGCGCCGCGGACGATCTCCGTCAGATAGGCGGTCGAGACGACAGTCAGCGCTGCGATGCCGGCGGTGAGAGCATCCACTTCGACATAGACGCCGAAAAGACCGGTCAATAGAACCGTGCCGCCGTAGAAGATCAGGAAGATGACCAGCAGTTCCGGCAGACCCCGAATGAGGCTGACGTAACCGGCGATGACCTTGCGAACCGGGGCGGATCCGTAGACCGCGGCCGGTGCAAGCACGACCGCGAAGATCAGTCCAAGGACAAAGCTTCCGACGGCGACGGAGAGCGTGACGAGGAAGCCCTGCAGGAGCTGGGGAAAATACTGGACAACCGCTTCGATCATGACCCGGTCTCGCGTTGCTGGTAACCAACGTCTGCCGCCGATCCGCACTGGCTGGCGAGCGCGGAGAAGAAGTCTGCGGAGAAGCCGATCATCTGGTGGAACTGGTCGATGAGGATGTTCTCATCGGGAGAGTGCAACATTGCGCCATGGTGCGTGATGCCCGCACCGAAAAGCGTGGCGCCGAGCTGATGCACGAAGGGGTGCGCAAGACCCGAGGCTGCCGAACTCGGCTGAAGGATGGCAGGCTGGCCGAACCACTTTTCCAGCAACTTCGCCCCGAGCTTGACGGCCCAATGCGACGGATCGCTGCGAACACCCCAGACCTCGGCGTCGTGAACGATCAGCTCGATATCGTCAAAGCCGTTGTCGTCCAGGTGCAGGCGTACCAGGTCAGCGACGGCTTTGGGGTTCTGTCCAGGGACGAGACGAAAATCGAGCTTGGCGGTCGCGGTCGCCGGCAGAACCGTCTTCGTGCCAGCTCCCTCGTATCCGCCATGGATACCGTTGACGTTGAGGCATGGTTCGAAGTTGAGGTGCTCGTAGAAGTTGGATGGCGTCACGGCGCCAAGAAGCTTTTGCCCCCCGGTTGCCGCCATTAAGTCTTCCAGCGCAAACGGGGGCGAAGCGGCAAGTTCGCTCGTCGCTCGATCGGGCTCGATGCCTTCGTAGAAGCCTTTGATCAGGACACGGCCGGCTGCATCGCGCATGGAAGCGACAGCAGAGGCCAGCCGCCATAGGGGATTATCGAATATGGCGCCGAGGCTGGAATGCAGATCAGCGCGTGCGGTGCGAACGCTCAGCTCGATCGCCAACACGCCCTTGAAGCCCATGAGGACCACCGGTCGGCCGCGTGTATCGACCTCCCCGAATTCCCACCAGCAGAGGTCAGCTTGAAGGCCTGGATAACGTTTCTCAAGGAAGCGTACGAGCGAAGGACTTCCGATTTCCTCTTCGCCCTCGACGATCCAGATCAGGCGAAAGGGTAAGGGGCCGGGGTGTCGTTCCCGGAACAGGCGCCATCCGGCAAGGCGGCTGACGAATTCGCCCTTGTCGTCTGCCGCACCGCGGCCGAAGAGCGCGCCGTGGCGCTCCGTCAGGCTGAAGGGCGGTGCCGTCCAAAGATTGACAGGCTCTTCAGGCTGAACGTCGTAGTGGTTGTAGATCACCAGTGTGAAGGGGCCCTCACCGATTTCTCCGGTTACGAACGGACCGACGTCCCCTGGCTCGATTGCAGTTTGGAAGCCGGCGTCGGTCAGAAGAGCGGCAACCTTATCGGCGCACGCATCGAGGCCTTCAACTCGGGCGCTGACGGAAGGGATCGCGACGAGGTCCGTCAGGTCTCGTGTCGCTTCGATCGTGATATGGTCTGGGAGTGTCATCGTCCAATTCCTCTCGCGAGGAGGCGGGCTTGCTCGCCCCCTCGCGTGGTTCACGTGTTCGTCATTTCTTGGAAATGTCGTAGCCGAACCACTTTTCGGAGATCGTCTTGATCGTGCCGTCGGCGAGCATCTCCGCCACGGCCTTGTCAACCTTGGCGGCGAGTTCCGTATTGCCTTTGGCGATGGCGACGCCCTGTCCCTTGCCGAATTCGGGGAAGTCCGCGCTGGTCAGGAGCGGGCCGGCATAGACCAGCTTGTCAGCGCCACGATCCTTCACAAGCGGGTCCAGTGCGGATCGCTCCATCAGGCCGGCATCGATGCGTCCGGCGACAACGTCGTCGGCGATCTGGTCCGGGCGGTCATAGACGCGCACGTCCGCATCCGGGAAATGGGCGCGAACCACCTGCTCATGGGTTGTGCCGGTCTGCACGCCGATCGCGACCTTCGCAAGCTTGTCCTGCAGATCCTTGGCGGACTTCGCCTCGGCAACCAGGCTGCCCGCGGCAACGACCATCGCGTTTGGGGCGTCCGCGTAGGCGACGGAAAAGTCGACCTTCTGCGCCCGTTCCTCGTTGATTGATACGCCCGAGATCACCAGGTTGAACTTACCGACCTGCAGGCCGGGCAGCAGACCGTCATAGGCCTGGTTCTGCCATGTACAATTCGCCTCGATGCGCTTGCAGATTTCGTTACCGACGTCGCGGTCGAAACCGACGACCTCGCCGGCGGCATCGACGGACTCCCACGGCGGATAATCTGCGCTCGTGCCGACCCGCAGATCTTCCGCACTGGCGACACTCGCTGCCAGCGAAATCGTCATCACGGCAAGCAATTTCTTCATGTTCAGTCCCCTTTCGTTACGAGACATTGCATCTCCACCGCCCTGATCACGCGGCCGCGGTTTGATAGCCCTTAAGAAATTCGGACATGCGCTTCAGGCCTTCCTGAAGGGTGGTGCCGTTGTTGGTGAAGCCGATCCGGACGTACCCTTCCATGTCCATCGCGCTGCCAGGCGTCAGCATGACGCCGGTACGTTCCAGAAGCCGGATGCAGAACTCTTCCGAGGAAATGGGCAGATCGTACTTGAGGAGTGCCGTGGTGCCGGATTTCGGTTTGATCCACGAGATCAACGGCTCGTTGTCGACCCAGTCTGAAAGCAAGGCAAGGTTGGTGCGCGTGATCGCCTGGCTGCGCGCAAGAATCTTGTCGCGGTTCTCCAGTGCAATGGCTGCGAAATGATCGTCCAGCATGCCGACGCTGATCGTGTTGTAGTCGCGATGGACGGAGACAGCATGGATCAATTCTACAGGAGCGACGATCCATCCAAGGCGCAGGCCGGCAAGCGCGAAAGTCTTGGACATGCTCGCGGTGCTGATGCCTTTCTCATAGAGGTCGGCGATCGACGCCGTCATTCCGTCGCCTTCCTGGTCCGTCCCGCGATAGACCTCGTCACACAGGATCCACGCGCCGCAGGCGCGGGCAATCTCGACAATTTTCTCCAGATAGGCGCGATCCATCAGCGAGCCCGTCGGATTGTTCGGATTGTTGATGGCGATGAGTTTCGTGCCCGGTGTTGCAAGGCGCTTCAGCTCTTCCAGGTCTGGCAGGAAGCCAGTCTTTTCCGTGAGCTTGAGGATTTGTACGTCGGCGCCGTAGCTTTCCGGGATGGAATAGTGCTGCTGGTAGGTCGGCAGGACCGAGATCACACGGTCACCCGGTTCGACCAGTGTTGCGTGCACCAGGGCATTCGCACCGATGGCGCCGTGCGTGACCACGACATTTTCTGCACTTTGCTTTTCGTAGAGGCCGGCAACCAGCTTGCGGAGGCGTTCGCTGCCTTCGATGGCGCCGTAGGTTAGCTTCATGGGCAGAAGCTCGGAGAGGATCGTGTCGGTCTTGCCGGCCATCTCCAAAAGTTCGGCGACTGTCAGCGACTCGACGCAGGTCTCGGCGATGTTCCAGTCGCATCTGGTTTCGTAGCGGTTCATCCAGATCTCGACGCCGAAATTACGAATCTTCATTGCCTATCTCCTGTGCTGTCTTGGAATTGGTTAGCCGCGTGCTGCGGAAAGCAGGGCGCTGGCGGTTGCTATGTCTTCGAGCCCGAGCCCGATCGAACGGAAGAAAGCTGGACGGCCAGTGTCCCGGGCAGTCGCTCGGCCCGACAATAGTTCGGGCAGGTCGCCAACAAGGCGATCGGTGCTCCACTGGCCACGTTCCGCGGCAAGTTTCATTTCGCCGGCCGCAGCCGGCGTGGTGGCCCGATAGTCGCAATAGACATCGAATCGATTGAGCGTGTCGGGGGCGATCTCGTGGGCGTTGGCGACATTGGTGCTGATGGATGTGACGAGTACGCCCGCGCCGAACCTCGACGCGTCGATGACCGGTGTGCCGGACGAGGTGCATAGCATGACCACGTCGGCGCCGGCCGCGGCCGTATCGGTATAGGTGGATGTCGTCACCGGGCAGCCCGATTCGAGCTGCACCGGAAGACCGTGCCGGTTGGCAATATCCGGAGAGCACAGACGAATTTCCTGCCACGGACGGATCGATGCGGCATGCCGAAGATGCGCGAGGCCGATTTCGCCTGTGCCGATGATCGTCAGGATCTTTGCCTCCTTCGAGGCGAGCAGATCGGCGGCAATCGCGGTGGTCGCGGCCGTTCGTTCGGTCGTCAGGCGTTTGGAATCACACAGGAGCAGCGGCTTCCCGGTCTCCATCGACATCAAAAGCGTCCAGGCGGTAACGGTCGCCCCATTCGTGCCGGGGATATAGGGCGACAGCTTCGTGCCAAAGACACCATCGCTTCCAAGAACGCCTGGATAGGTGATGAAGTCTCCGCCGCCGGCCGGGAACGGGCTCAACGTCTGCGGCGGCTGCACAGCCCGTCCATCGGCAAGCGCGATGAACATACGCTCCAGGGCTGCGCGAACATCTGTCCGGGGCAACAGTCGGGTGATATCTTCGTCGTTGAGTACGACCAATTTCTGCATTGTGACGATCCCAAAAAGGCGTGCGAAATCACGCTGCATGGACGCCAAAGCCTTGGCGCCCCATGCAGGGCAAGACGCACAGAAATATGTTGAGCTGTGAAAGCCGGTAGTCTAGAAGGACCATATGAGCAATATATTGCACAGTCAAGACCGGGCCGATGTGTTGGCCCACGTTTCCGGAAACCTCCGCCGTTTAAGGCTCGCCTCGGGCCTGAGCCAAACGGCGCTGGCAGATGCATCCGGTATCAGCCGGCGGATGATCGCGGCGGTCGAGAGCGGCGACGCGAACATCAGCCTTTCCAGCCTCGATAAATTGGCGACCGCGATGGGCGTAGACTTCGTCGAGTTGGTGCGCGATCCGTCGAGGGAGACGCGCGCCGAGATCAACGAGGTCACCTGGCGCGGAAGTCAACCGGCGAGCGCCGCGATGCTGCTTTGTTCGGCGCCGGCCTCGCGGGAAACACAGATGTGGCTGTGGACCCTCGGCCCGGGCGACAGCTACGTGGCCGAGCCGGACCCCGAAGGATGGCACGAGATGCTTTTCGTTGTCGAAGGAGCGCTGCGTTTGATCCAATCGGGCGAGGCGCAGGACTATGCCACGGGCGAGTTTGTCACTTACAGCACGGCCCAGCATTATTCGTACTGCAACGTCGGAAAGAAGATCGTCCGCTTCATTCGCAACGTCGTCTCGTAGATCGAAATACCGCCCGGCAGGGAGATAGTGCGCGGCTCCGCACAGGGATTTCTCGGATGGCTTCAGCGAAACAGTTCAATTATCCCGTTTGGACCATGGTCGTTCGAGAAAAGTCCGGTGGGCCGACGTTGCAGGAGCAGCTCTTCATCCAGTTGCGCCGGCTGATCGTCAACGGACAGCTTGCGCGCGGCGCCCGATTGCCGGCCAGCCGGTCGATGGCGAGCGATCTCGCGATATCGAGAAACACGGTCAACATTGCCTATGATCGCTTGGCGGCCGAGGGCTATATCAAGCGTCGCCCGAGTTCCGGCTTCTACGTGGAAGAGAGCCTTCCAGAAGACTCGGTGCGGCCTGGAGGAGAAAGAGGCCTGCCGCCTTCGAGTTTACCGGTTGCGCTGTCTGCACGGGGGAGAGAGGCGTCGGTACGGCATTGGAGTTGGTCGCGCCAGGACAAGTTCGATCTCAGTCCTGGCATGCCGGCGCTGGATATCTTCCCCTACAAGCAGTTCGGCAAGATCGCCGCCAACTATTGGCGACGCTTCACGGTTTCTGACCTCGGGTATGGCGAAGGCGGCGGTCTGGCGGTTCTTCGCCAACAACTCGCCATCTATCTTAGTGAGGCGCGCGGTATTCGATGCGAGGCTGACCAAATCATCGTCGTGGGAAGCACGCTTCAGGCTGCCAATCTCGTCGCGCATGTTCTTCTCGACGCCGGTGACGTTGTCGGCGTCGAGGACCCGGCCTACGCGACGCTCTTGTCCACTCTGCGTTCGGCTGGGCTTCGGCTCACACCCGTGCCCGTTTCTCGTGACGGACTGAACGCTGACGTCATCGCGCATCGTGCCGCGGATGCCCGGATGATCCTGGTTTCGCCGGTCGGCCAGTTTCCCGCGGGTGCAACCATGTCGGAAGCGGCGATTGAACGGCTTCTCGCCTGGGCCAATACGTCGCAGCGCTGGATATTCGAGGACGACTTCAACAGCGAGATCAGATGGCGCGGTACGCCGCTCGTGCCGCTCGCCGCGCGCAAGGGTGGCGAGCGGGTCATCCATGTCAGCTCCTTCAATCGTGTGCTCGCCCCCGGGCTGCGGCTTGCTTATCTCGTCGTGCCGCGCGAGCTGATCACCTCGTTCACGGCAGTGCAAGACAGCCTTTCCTGCTATGCGCCGCTGACGCACCAGCATACGGTCGCCGACTTCATGGCGAGCGGAGAACTCGCATCTCATATCCGGCGCACGCGCGCCCTCTACAGGGATCGTGCCACCGCGATGATCGCGTCCCTGAAAGAAAAGCTGGGCGACGTGTTCGATGTGCCGGAACTGGAGGCTGGTCTCCATTTGACGCTTACGGCGCGCGAGCCCTTCGACGACGTCGAGCTTTCACGGCTCCTGCGCGGGGCATGGATCGACACCCCACCGCTCTCTTCCTATTGCATTGAGCGGAAGGATCTTTTTGGTCTCGTAGCGGGATTTGGAAATCTCTCCACCGAGCGGCTGGCCGGGGCGGTTCAGCGGATGGAGCTTGTCACGAGGCGGTTTCTGGAGAAAGCCGGCAAATCTTCCTGAAGCTCGGTCTGGTACCATCAGTTCATGGGAATTGGTACTTTAGCTCGTTCTGCTTCCGCGCCATCCTTTGTTCCAGAAGACAGGTTCTGGAGGGAGGCCAGAATGCAAGTCGGATCCAAAGACATGACCAGATAGTCGCGCTCACCAGCATCGCCGGAGCAGGTACGTGCTGCTGGCTTTGAACACAGGTCGCCGCCAGCGACACCTCATATGCAGCCGCCCGCTTAAAGCAGCTGCCCTGTTCCCATGCCGAAAAACCGCAGCCTTTTGACAAGGAAGGTCCCATGAAAAAGATCATCGTATTCACCTTCGCCGGCCTTCTGCTCGGCGCAACGTCGTCGCAGGCCGCGGCGCTGAAAGTGGCAGCCGACTGCACCTATCCCCCGTTCGGATATCAGGACGCGAACGGGGAAATCAAAGGCTTCGACGTCGATGTCGCGCGTGCCATAGGCAGGCAGATTGGCAGTGAGGTCGAAATCATCTGCCAGGCCTGGGACGGCATGATCCCCGGCCTGCTCGCCGGAAAGTACGACCTGATCTCCGCATCGATGTCCATCACCGAGGAGCGGCTGCAGAGCATCAATTTCTCCGTTCCCTACCGCTCGTCGGCCGCCCGGTTCGTCGGACTAAAGACCTTGGATGCCAAGCCGGTGACGAATGCAGGCGAGCCGAACCCGGAAGGCGTTGCCGGTAAGACCATCGGCCTCCAGCGCTCGTCGACCTATGCGAAGTACATCGCAGAGAAGTATCCGCAGGCGACCGTGTCCGAGTATGACAAGGTCGACAACATGATCCTCGATCTTCAGGCCGGCCGCGTCGATCTCATTTTTGCTGGCCCCATCAAGCTCGACAACGATTTCCTCAGCAAGCCGGAAGGCAAGGACTACGGTTTCGTCGGTCCGGAAATCGACGACGTATCCTACTTCGGCCCCGGTATCGGTATCGGCATCCGCAAGGCCGACGAAGATCTTCTGAAGAATGTCGATGGTGCGCTGACCGCCATGTTCAAGGATGGCAACTTCAAGGCGATCAACGACAAATACTGGTCGTTCAGCGTCCTTCCGGCCTCCGCAAAATAATCCGCGACGACAACCGGACGGAGCCGATTGACGGCTCCGTCTTTCTTTGGAGACGACCATGGATCCATTGCAGGGATGGGGTGACGAGATTGCCCACGGCACCCTTTTGACCATGAAAGTGGCAGTCCTCTCGCTGCTCGTCGGCCTGTGCTGGGGCATGCTGGGCGCGTTGGCGCAGATGTCACCGAACCGGGCCGTGGCATCCCTTGGCCGTGGCTTCAGCCTGGTGATGCGAGGTACCCCCGAACTGTTGGTCATCCTGATCGTGTACTTCGGCGGCACGGTGGCGCTGACGAAAGCGGTCAACCTCTTCGTCGCGGATTTCGGCTTCGTCGAGGTGCCGCCTCTCCAGGCTGGCGTCTTCGCGCTCAGCCTCGTCTTCGGTGGCTATGCTGCCGAAGTCCTGCGCGGTGCGTGGCAATCCGTTCCGAGCGGAGTGATCGAGGCGGGGCACTCGCTTGGCCTTGGGTGGTTCGTCATGTTCGCCAAGATCCGTCTGCCGCTGCTCATGCGCTTTGCATTGCCAGGCCTCGGCAACAACTGGATTTCGCTGATCAAGGATACCTCGCTGATCTCGATCGTCGGTTTGCATGAACTGATGGGCCTGTCGCAGATGGCCACTTCGGTCACCCGCCAGCCCTTCACCTTCTATATGACGGCCGCCCTGATTTACCTGGCTCTGACATTGGCAAACACGCGCCTCATCGCCTGGTTCGAAGGACGGTTGATGCGCGGCGAGAGGAGGTCCCCAGCATGAACTGGTCCCTGATGTTGGAGAGCGTTCCGGCGCTTCTCTACGGTGCGCTCGCCACGGTGCAAATGCTCCTTATGACCCTTGTTTGCGGAGCCCTGCTCGCCTTGCCGCTTGGCATCGTCGCAGCCAATGGTCGCCCGATCATCCGGCTCCCGGTGATGGGCTACATCACCTTCTTCCGTGGAACGCCTCTGCTGGTGCAGGTTTTCCTGGTTTATTACGGATTTTCGCAGTTTCAGATCATTCGCAGCAGCATCTTCTGGCCACTTCTTCGTGAAGCCTGGTTCTGCGCACTGCTGACGCTCGCGCTCCATACCGCAGCCTACACCGCGAACATCCTGCGCGGCGCCATTCTCGCAATCCCGGCCGGTCAGAAGGAGGCGGCCGTCGCCTTGGGCATGCGCCCCTCGCTCATCTACCGGCTCGTTATTCTTCCCCAGGCGTTGCGCATCGGCATGCCGGCCTATGGCAACGAAATGATCAGCATGATGAAGGCGACCTCGCTCGCCAGCACAATCACGATCATGGAGCTCACGGGCACGGCAAATACCATCGTCGCCCGAACTTATGCTCCCTACGAAGTCTTTATCTCAGCTGCGCTCGTCTATCTCTGCGTCGCCTGGATGCTCTCGCGCCTGGTGCGGGCGATCGAGGCCCGACTTTCCCGCCACATGCGACCGGCCGTAGAGGCACAAAACACATTGAGGAGGGTACCCGTCCATGCTTGACCAGCCGCTTCAGCTTTTTTCCAGTTTCGCCAGCGAGATCGCCGATGTTGCGCGGCAGATCGTGCGCGCTGCTGCGGCCGGCCCGCGCCGCCCCGTTGCGAAATCGGATTCGAGCCCGGTGACGGAAACGGATCGCGCGGTCGAGCAGTCGCTGCGCGAACGCATCGCAGACCGCTTCCCTCGCCATGGGGTGCTCGGGGAGGAGTTTGGCGCCGAGGGTTTGGGGGAGGAGTTCGTCTGGGTCATCGATCCTATTGACGGCACCAAGGCTTTCGTCGGCGGGCTTGCTGTCTATGGCACATTGATTTCATTGACGCATGGCGGGACGCCGGTCCTTGGACTGATTGACAATCCTGTCACCGGCGACCGCTGGCTGGGATTGTCAGGGCGCGCGACGACCCTTAACGGTGTTGCCATCCGGACCGCATCGACTGCTCTCCTTTCGGAAGCGTTCATGGCCAACGGCAATCCGGAACCGTTCCAGCAAAACGAGAAGGATAGCGTTGAGCGCCTGCGCCTATCTACGCGGTGGTGCGTCTATGGGGGGAGCTGTATGGCCTATGGCCGCGTCGCGGACGGCAGCATCGACATCAGCATCGATGGAGGGCTCGATCCCTACGACTATTGCGCCCTTGTCCCGGTGGTGACGGGTGCAGGCGGATGTATCACCGACTGGCAGGGTCGTCCGCTCACACTGACTTCCGGCAATCTGTGCCTCGCAGCCGCCAACGAAGCCTTGCATCGCCAAGTCCTCGAAACGCTGAATTGATCCAGGTGGAGGGCAGGGCTACGATCAACCGTCTCCCGGCCCCGGAATGACAGCTCTCCCTCTGCCAAAAACAAACATGCGTGGCGCGCGCACGGCGATACCGCTTCTATTCGTCCAAACCATCTCAATCTGAAGGATCGCTCTTTAATGAGCGAACCCCGTGATTTTCCTGCACCTTGCTGCGCCGTCGCTTTGTTGCTTTGGGCGACGCGTTTGGTCAGGACCGGTATCGAACGGGCCTATGGCGGCTTCCTGCGTCAACGCTTGCGCGAAGCGCTGAGCAATCGAGCCAAGGCTGCTGCAGCGGGTTCCTTGGGAATGGACGAGGGATCTTCCCAACCGTAACTTCGAGCTCAGACCCGTGCGCGGCGTTGATCTCAAGATCGGGCTTGGAGTTGCACTGGTCAAAAAGGATCCGACGGCATCACGGGACGACATCATCGATACCTTGCCCGGTCGCTGGCGCGGCCGGGCAGGTGAGGGGCGGGGCATTGCGGTGGGAAGTGGTCGGAAGGGGCCGCTGCCTCAGCTCCTATTCGATCACAGTGACCTTCGAGCCGTTGAGGAACTTTGCGGGCTCAAAACCTCGGGCAAGTGCCATGGGGACCATCAACAGTTGGATGGGAAGGATTTCCAATACGGGAAGCAATCCTTCGGCAACGGTCGGAAGAGGCAGGACCAGACCGTGGCCGGACGGTTCCGGTGCCGAGTTTTCGGGGGCGATGACAAGGCAACGGCCTTTGAGGCGGGTGATGTCGGCCACGGTCCTCAGGTTGAGGTCGAGGGTCGCGCCCGGGCCACCGAGGAACATCACGCTGCGGAAACCCTCGCGGACCAGCTCCAGTGGTCCATGGCGAAACTGGCCGCCGGACAGTGCTTGCGTCGGCGCCTTTGCCGCTTCCGCTGTGACCAGTGCTGCCATTGCAGCACTTGCATAGCTTCCGCCGCGGCCTACAAAGGTCAACGGAGTGTCGTGGCCGAGGGAGGCCAGCATCTCGTCCAGCTTCGCCGGCAGAGAGGCAAGGAGTGCATCGACGGCGTCGGCCAGCGTCAAGATTTCCTCGGCAAGCGTATCGGCGTGGCCGGTCAGGATGCGCTCGAGGATGTAGAGGGCCGCAAGCCCGGCGGTATAGGTCTTGGTCGAAACGGTCTGTTCGGGACCGACCTCGGTTGCCATCGAAAGGGTGGCCCAACGCGAAAGCGTGTTGTCACGCGGATTGGTGATCGCGACCTTGACGCTCACGCCGGCGTCCAATTCCGTCATGCGGCACAACTCGACGCTTTCACCCGACTGAGAGATGGCGATGACCATCGTGCCGGAGCGCAAGAGGGCGGGCGCCTGCTGGATCAGCTCTGACGTATCCCAGAGTGACACCGGAACCGGTAGCGACTGGCTCAATCTCAGCCACGTGCCGTAGGCGCTGTATAAAGATCCGCCCATGCCCGTGAGGATGACATGCTGCACGTCACCACGGCCGATTGCGGCACGGATCACCTGAACCTTTTCGATGAGGTCGGGCGTTACAAGCTGAGCCAGCTTGCGGATTGCCGCCGGCTGTTCGGCGATTTCGTCGAGATAGGATTGGGACACGGGAACTCCATCATGCCTGGGGGATAGAAAAGATCTGCGCTGCGGCGCCGATGATGCCGGCATCGTTGCCGAGCGAAGCGAGCGAGAAGCGGACCGGCGCGAGATACATGTCGAGGCCGCAAAGCCGGGCTTCGCGTTCAAGTGGCTCCAGCAGAAGGTCCCCGGCGGCACTCAAGCCGCCGCCAAGCAGGATGACGTCCGGCGCGAAGATCTGCGCCCACGTTGCCGCACCCCGGCCGAGCCATCGCCCTATATCGGCGAGCATCGCCTTTGCTGCGGCATCGCCTTCAAGCGCCGTCACGATGACATCCGAAGCATCGGCTTCCCGCCCGAGGTCACGTGCCCTTCTGGCAATTGCGCCGTCGGGAACCTCGGTGCAATGGCGTCGCGCAATGCCGCTCAAGGCATCTCCAGACGCCAGCGATTCCAGGCAGCCGACGCAGCCCTGACGGCAGGGCTGACCCGCGCTGCCCGACATGATGAGCTGTCCGGCGTTCCCCAATCCTCCGCCTGAAGTGATGAAGGGTTTTCCGTCGATGGTCAGGGCAACGCCAATGCCGGTTCCGGCCGCGATTAACAGAAGGCGCCCTGCATCCTTGTCCTTGCCGAACATTGCTTCGGCGAGGCCCGCCGCGGTGCCATCGTTTTCCATCCGGGCCGGGAGCGAAAACAGCGCACCGATGCGTTCGGCCAGCGGAAAATCGTCGAGCGCAGGGATGTTGCCGAGATCTCCGGAGAGGTTATCCGGATGGATGCGGCCCGGAAAGCCGATGCCGATCCCGCGCGTTCTCGCCCGCGGACGAGCGGCCATGATGTCACGGATCGCTCCCGCATATCGCTCGACGATGACGTCAGCATCATCAGTGTCGCCGATGACAATGCGGCGCCTCTCGATGATCTGGCCCGTTGCCGAGACCAGCCCGATTTTTGTGCTGCCCCCGCCAATGTCGACACCGATTGCGAAATCCTGATCCGGCACTTTCTGCTCCTAGAGACGATAGCGGTTAACGCTGAGCATGAAGCCATCGCCCTTGTAGACGGACTTCACGTACTCGACGGCCTGGTCGGTATCGGTGACGGTGACGCGCCAGACGGTGAGGACCGGCGAACCGGGCTCGATCTTCAGGTGGCCGGCCTCTTCCTCGGTCGCGGATGTCGGCTCGAAGAGCGCGTCGGTCCAGGTCGGAACGATGCCCCAGGTCGCGGTCATTTCCGCATAGAGCGAAGCGCCTTCAAACATCTTCCGCGTCGCCGAGGGGTAGAGCGCCGCAGGCAAATACGCATCCTCAAGTGCGACCGGATTGCCATCGATGCTGCGCACGCGGCGCAGGAACAGGAAATCCGGGCCGCTCTCACCTGCGGTTTGGAGATGCTTGCGGAAAGCAGGTGACAGGGACTGAGCTTCCTCGTAGGCAACGATGGTCGAGCCGGGCTCGGCGCCGATCTTGCGGACTTCAGTTGTGAAACTGTGGAAGCCCGAGACCCCCTTCATGCGCGAGGCGGTACTGAAATAGCCGCGGCCGTGTTCGCTGTAGATGACGCCACGGGTCTCAAGCTGCTTGAGTGCCTGGCGGACGGTGACGCGGGAGACACCGAACTCCTTCGACAGTTCGCCTTCAGAAGGCAGGGCGAAGTGTGCGCCGTTTCGCGCCTTTACCTCGTTGTCGAGGATCTCGGCTACCTGCACATACATCGGGGTCGCGCCGCTCTTTCGGATCGGTTTCTTTTTCAGCCACATTTCGGTCATCGGTCTTCCTTTCTCCTGAGGCAGTCGTGTCGATAGTCTCTAACATGTCGAGACAAGTCGGCAAGCGCGGCTGCAGGGAACTCCTTTGCCGTCAACGCCTTGTCATGGTCGCGGCAATTTTCTCTGCCGCCATGATGATCGGGGCGTTGATGTTGGCAGACGGCACGCGCGGGAGGATGGAGCCGTCGACAATGCGCAACCTCTCCAATCCGTGCACCCGGCCGGCAGAATCGGTGACCGCGAAGTCGTCGGAACCCATGCGGCAGGTGCTCGTCGGGTGGTGTTCGGTGTTGGCCACGGTACGCAGCCAGGCCTCGATCTCGGCGTCCGAGGCTTTGATATCGGGTGTATCGACCGCCTGGCCGCGATAGCGGCCCCACGCCGGCTGATGCGCCATTTCCAGCGTCTTGCGGATACCATCCACCATTTCGAGCGTGTCGCGCCGATCGGTGAGGTAATTGAAGCGGATCGACGGCTTTGCAGCCGGGTCGGCGGATCGGAGCGTGATCCGGCCGCGGCTATAGGGTCGCATCTGGCTGACGAAATACTGGAAACCGTCGGAGATCGTCACCTTGCCTGACTGGAAGTCGGCGAGGAACGGCAGGAATTCGTGCTGCATGTTGAAGTAGTCGACCGCGTCGCTGGACTTGAAGAAGGCGCCGACCTCGAAAAAGTTGGTGGCGCCGAGCCCGCGCTTGAACAGCAGCCACTCTATGCCGAGTTTTAGCCTACCGACCATGTTCAGCTGGCGGCGGATGGATACGCCACCCGGTGACGTGAAACGCAGCGGAGCGACAACGTGGTCTTGCAGGTCGGCGCCGACGCCCGGCAGGTGGGTGGTGCTGCTGATACCGTGCTCCTTCAATGCTTCCCGGTCGCCAATGCCCGAAAGCATTAGCAGATGCGGTGAGCCAACCGTGCCGGCCGACAGGATCGTTTCGCGCGCCGCGCGGATCGTCCGGCGCTCGCCGCGCTGAACGAGCACCACGCCGGACGCGGCGCGACCATCGAGCAGGATCTTTTCGACAAGGCAACCGGTCATGACAGTGAGGTTTGCCCGGTTCTTCGCTGGCGTCAGGTAGCCGAGGCTGGTGCTGCAGCGGACGCCGTCGCGGATGCTCGCCTGCGTGATGTGCACGCCATCCTGCGCGCCGCTGTTGTAGTCACCGGCGTCACGCAGGCCAAACTCCTGGCCTGCCGCAAGAAAGGTACGGTAGAGCGGGTGGTCGGCCTTGCTGCGAACGACGCTGATCGGGCCTGCGCCGCCGCGCACCGGGTCGCGGCCGCCCTCGAAGCTCTCCAGCTTCTTGAAATAGGGAAGGCAGTCATCAAAGTCCCAGCCTTCGACACCGAGGTCGCGCCAACTGTCGTAGTCCTGCCTTGCACCGCGCACGAAAACCATGCCGTTGATCGAGGAACTGCCGCCAAGGCCACGTCCACGCGCCTGGCCGATGCTGCGACCATGCAGTTCCGTTTCGGGTTCGCTCTCGAATTTCCAGTTGTAGCGGTCGCTTTCGATAGGGAAGGTCAGGGCGGCCGGCATCTGGATGAAGATGCTGCGGTCGCTTGGTCCGGCCTCGATGAGGCAAACGGAGACGGCCGGATCCGCGCTCAAGCGATTGGCCAGCACGCAGCCCGCCGAACCGGCGCCGACGATCACATAGTCAAATTCCTTGGTCGCGGTGGGCATTTCTCTTGTCTCCGAACGGTGCTGGGCCGGATTTCTGTGCTTCCGCCTGGTTTCGCCTCAGGTTTTGAGAGCGTTTTAGAAGGGGCTGGACAGCGATCTGAGCCTGTGTTAGCTACTGTTTAACATGTAGTAACAAGTTGTCAAGCGGTCAACATAACTACATGTCGCCAACACAAATCGGGAGCAGAGTCATGAAACGAAGGGGATTCATCACGTTAGCGGCTGCGTTCGCAGCCTCTGCCTTGTCCACAAGCGCATTCGCCATCGACTGGAAGCAGCAGTCCGGGCAGCAAATTACGGTATTGCTCAGCGAACATCCCTGGACCGCTGAGCTGCGCAAGCATGTCGGGGAGTTCGAGGCGGAGACCGGGATCAAGGTCAAGATCGATGCATTTGCGGAGGATCTCTATTCGGATCGCATGAACCTTGCGGTGCGCTCGGCCGATTCCATCGCCGACGTCTACATGATCCAGATGGACTCAGCGCTTTACACCCAGTGGGAGGCCGGCGTCGTCGAGCCGCTGACGCCCTATCTCGACGATCCTGCCAAGACGGACGCCGATTACAATCTCGCCGATTACCCGGAAGGCTTTCGCGCCGGTGCATCCTTCCCTGTCGGAGAACCGAACCCGCAGCTCTACGCGATCCCAATCTCGTTTGAGGCCTACACGCTCTTTTACAACAAGGATCTGGTCGAAAAGTATCTGGGCGGCAAGGTGCCCGCGACGATGGATGAGCTGATTGCCGCTGCAAACGACATCAGCGCCAAGGGCGAGGGCAAGATCTTCGGCGCATCGATGCGCGGCAAACGGTCGGCCGAGCTGGTGGATACGATGACAGGCATCGTGCTCGACGCCTGGGGCAGCGAACCGGCGAACCTTCCCTATAACATCTGGTTCGATGGCGACTGGTCGAAACCGCGATTTAATGATCCGCGTGTTGCCAAGGGGCTCTCCTACTATGCCGGTCTCCTGAAGGCCGGCCCGCCGAGCGCGCTTTCCTATGGCTGGGAGGATGCGAGCCGCTTCTTCTCGCAGGGCAACGCCGCCTTCTTCGTCGATGCCTCGGTCTTCGGCCCGGGCTTCGAGGACCCGAAGACCTCGGCGATCGCGGGCAAGGTCGGCTATGCGCCGCTTCCGGCATCCACGGGAGATATCGGCTACAGCGGCCATTGGTCCTGGGGTATTTCGATCGCCAAGAACTCTCCAAAAAAGGACGCTGCCTGGCTCTTCGTGCAATGGGCGACGAACAAGAAGATGACGGCGGCGCTCGGCGTTGCGACCGGCGGTGCGCCGCGCGACACGTCCTGGGAGGATCCCGACTACGTCAAGGCGCTCGACGCCGGTTATGTCGCCGCGGTGAAGACCCAGATGAAGCACACGCGGCCCACCTCGGTCTTCCGCCAGGGCTGGAACGATGTGGTTCTCTTGGTCGTCGACGCCATTCACCAGATCTACCAGGGCACCACGCCTGAGGATGCGGTGGCGGAACTCCAGACCAGCGTCGAAGACACGCTGCAATAGCCCGTACCCTTCCGGGGTCGGCCCGTCCGGCCCCGTTTCTCCCGAAAGCAGGATCGTATCGACCATGCGTCGTGAAAAACATATCCGTTGGCTGATCGCGCCGGCTCTCGTGCTTCTGGCTGCGGGAACGCTCTATCCGGTCATCTATTCCGGCTATCTGTCGCTCCTCCAATGGAACTGGGGCTCGGAAGCAAAGTTCGTAGGACTACGCAATTTCGTGCGGATCCTGTCGGGCAGCGGCTTTCCAAAGGCGTTGTTCAATACTTTCTACTTCGCCGTCTTCGCCGTCGTGATCGAGACCTTCCTGGGCTTGGGTCTGGCGCTCGCCATCAACCGGATCCGCATTGGCGCGGGCTTGATCCGGACGCTGATGATCCTGCCACTGATGGTCTCCGGCATCGCGGTTTCGCTCATCTGGAAGGTGATGCTCGACCCGACGCTCGGGATCGTCAACTACCTGCTGTCGCTCGTAGGCATACCCGGCCCCGCCTGGCTTGGCACGGTGCCGACCGCAATGCCTTCCATTATCATGATCGACACATGGTGGCAGACGGCCTTCACCTTCATCATTCTTTCCTCGGCATTGAAGAGCCTGCCTGCCGAACCGTTCGAGGCCGCAAGACTGGAAGGCGCAACACCCTTCCAGACCTTCCGTCACGTCACTCTGCCGATGCTGAAGCCGGTGCTGATCACCGTCATCATCTTCCGTACGATCGACACGCTGAAGGTTTTCGACATCATTTTCGGCACGACGGGCGGCGGGCCGCTCAGAGCGACCGAAAGCGTCCAGACGCTCGCCTATCAGACGGCCTTCAAATCCTACAGGTTCGGCGAGTCAGCGGCCATCGCCGTCGTCTTCTCGTTCATCATTCTGGCCCTGTGCATCATCTACCTGATGATCGACACTGACGATGGAGAAAAGGCATGAGCCGCTCCGCTTCCTCCCGCAACACGCTCTGGCCCTATGCGGTTGCGCTCGTTGCCGTGGCCATCTCGCTGTTCCCGATCTACTGGATCCTGACGATCGCGCTGAAGAACCGGGTCGACGCCTTCGCGATGCCGCCCGTCTGGCTCTTCTCCCCGGTCTGGGAGAATTTCGGAAAAGCCTGGTCCTCGACCGGTTTTTCAGGTGCGTTCTTCAACAGCCTTATCGTCTGCGCCATCGGCAATGTGCTGGCACTCGCGGCCGGCATTCCCGCCGCCTATTATCTCAACAAGAAGCGCGTGCCGGGCAGGCGCACGATCCTGATCTGGCTCCTGATCTCCTACATGTTGCCGGAGTTCCTGTTCATCGTGCCGATGTACGTGCTCTTCCAGTCGGTCGGGCTCTACGACACGGTGATCGGTCTGGCGCTGATCTACCAGGTGTTCACGCTGCCCTTCACGATCTGGCTGCTGCGCGCCTTCTTCGCGGATATTCCCGAAGCACTCGCGGAGGCCGCAAGGTTGGAGGGTGCGAGCACGTTGCGGATCGTCTGGACGATCTATGTGCCGATTGCCGCGCCCGGTATTGCGGCGACCGTCATTCTCAACTCCATCAAGATGTGGAACGAGTTGACAATCGCATTGGCGCTGACCTTCGAGAAGGCGCAGACCGTCACGCTCGCCGTCGCAGGGTTCCGCGGCTACGCCTCCATCGACTGGGGCGCGATGTCGGCCGCCTCCATCATCATCATCCTGCCCATGGCCCTGTTCGCCATCCTGGCGCAACGACGCATCGTCCAGGGCCTCAGCCTCGGCGCGGTCAAGTAAGCCGCACCCGATCTATCAAGGAAAAAAGCAATGTCCGCCGTTTCCCTTCAGGGCATCGATATCTCCTACGGCTCCGTCGATGTCGTCCGCAACCTCGATCTTGATATCCGTTCGGGCGAATTCGTCGTCTTCGTCGGCCCCTCTGGCTGCGGCAAGTCGACGACCCTTCGCTTGATCGCTGGCCTGGAGGACGGACGCTCGGGCCAGATCTCCATCGGTGGCCGCATCGTCAATGACGTCGATCCGGCAAAACGCGATGTCGCCATGGTGTTCCAGAACTACGCGCTCTTCCCGCACATGTCCGTCGCAGACAACATTTCCTTCGGCATGCGGCTGCGCGGTGAGGCGAAGGAGAAGATCCAGGCAAGCGTCAAGGATGTGGCACGGATGGTCGGCCTGCAGGATCAACTGCACAAGCGTCCAGGCGCGCTGTCGGGCGGTCAGCGGCAGCGTGTCGCGCTCGCCCGCGCCATCGTGCGCAAGCCGGCCGTGTTCCTCTTCGACGAGCCGCTCTCCAATCTCGACGCCGAGTTCCGCGCTGTCATGCGCTACGAACTGAGCAAGCTTCACCGCGAACTCGGTTCGACCATGATTTATGTCACCCATGACCAGGTCGAGGCAATGACGATGGGCGACCGTATCGCTGTGCTCGCTCCCTTGAAGCAGGCTGGCCGCTCCAACCTCATGCAGTTCGGGACACCGGAGGAGGTCTATCATCGTCCGGCCAACCTGTTCGTCGCCAAGTTCATCGGCTCGCCGCCGATGAACTTCTTCGACGGCCACGCGAACGGCGCTGAAGTCTCAATCGGTGCGCTCAGATTTCCGGGTGCGAGCCATCTTCCGGCCGACCTCACGCTCGGCATCCGCCCCGAGCACGTTGGTCTCGGCACGGGCGAGGGACCTTCCGTTACTGGCACGGTGGAGGGGGTGGAAAACTTGGGGCACGAGAAGCTCTGGTTTCTGGCAACGGAGCAGGGGCGGGTCGTCGCCCGCACATCGGGTGCCGTCAGCCACACTGTCGGTGACCGCATCAGCGTGCATTTCGCGACGGACAAGATCCATCTCTTCGATCGGGAAACGGGCGAAAGAGTCGAGGTCTAGAAGCGTGGGCACCTTACGACCTGAACCACCCGGGTTCGCGTCATGACCAATGAAGCGTTTGACGCCGGTGGCAGCGTTGGTGCCACCGGCTGGCCGACCGCTCGGGAGGTGTAACGTCACGTTGAAGCTGCGCGTCGACCGGGATCACGTAGTTGCCGCCGTTTGCCTGAAGCCCGTGACCGGCATAGAAAAAGAGCGCCACATCGGCGCCCTCGACTTTGCTGACGAACTCGCGGATCGACTGACGCAATCCCGTCAGGTCGAGCT
>Ga0102591_1002285_pt1 | contig 21429 bp, 16 predicted proteins | sample AraplaCol_mCL_r2_2_FD_76860 | JGI IMG/M metagenome (GOLD analysis project Ga0102591, IMG submission 76860) | Arabidopsis root microbial communities from North Carolina, USA - plate scrape MF_Col_mCL_r2 (SPADES assembly) (version 2) | ecosystem: Host-associated > Plants > Roots > Endosphere... | reverse complement strand
TTGCGGACATCCGCCTCGGAAGTATGCTTGACGGCGATGGTGTGATGGACGCCGTACTCGCGTGCGACCTTCAGCTTGTCCTCGCTGCGCGCCAGTGCGACGACGCGCGCACCGCCGCCCAGCAGGCGCGCGTACTGCACTGCATAGGCGCCGAGACCACCCACGCCGAGGACACCGATCACGCGGTCCGGTCCGAGCGCGCCCGCGTCGCGCAGCTTGCGAATGCCGCGATAGGTCGTGAGACCCGCGTCGGTCAGCGGCGCGAGTTGCTCGAACGGGAGCTTTTCGGCGACCTTGATGACGTACCTCACCGGCACGGGAATGAACTCGGCGAATCCGCCCACGGGACCGAAGCCGGGCCAGCGGACGTTCGGGCAGATCTGCGTATCGCCCACCTGGCAGTGACGGCAGACGCCGTCGCCCCAGCCGGGGGCCACCACCACATGGTCGCCCTCCGCGATGCCCGCGCCCTTCGGCACGAGCGAGCCGGCCTTCGCGATCACGCCGGCGATTTCGTGCCCGAGCGTCAGGGGTGGCTTCAGATCGGCATAGGGACGGAAGTAACCATCGATCAGCTGCACATCGGAGCGGCACATGCCGCATGCCTTGACCTGTACCAGTACTTCGTCCTCGGCGATGTCGGGGACCGGGATGTCTTCCAGAACGAGTGGTTTACCGTATTCATGCAGGCGAGCAGCTTTCATGTCGATGCACCTCGATGACGGATCATGGATTCGTTGGACAGGCCGCGACCGCGGCCTCCGCGACGGCGACGTCCTGCTCGACCGTGCCCGCGCTGGTACCGACGGCGCCGATCACCCGATCGCCCTGCACGACAGGGATGCCGCCGCCGAAGATCACCACGTCGCCCTCGCGGCTGTTCTGGATGCCGTAGAGCTGGCTGCCGGGCTGGGCGAGATCCCCAAGGAACGCCGTGGTCTTGTCGAAGATCCGTGCGGTGAGCGCCTTGTGGATCGCCAGGTCGATGCTGCCGATGAGCGCGCCGTCCTGCCGGACGAAGGCCACCAGGCGCCCACCCGCGTCGACGACGGCGATGTTGTACGCGATGCCCAGCGACGTGGCCTTGGTTTCCGCCGCGGCGATCATCGCCTTCGCGTCGTCGAGGGTCAGCGTCAGGATCGAGCGTGGCATGGCCACAGGACTCCGTTGCGCGTGGTCGTTCCGATGTATCACGGCGACCTCGCGCGACGCTCGTAAAGCGTCGTAAATCCGCGCGCACATGCCGCCGCGCTTGCGCCGGAAGGCGCCGGGGATCACGCTTGACCCAACCGGCCATGCCGCTTCCTTCGGGTCCCGTGCCATGCGTATCCTGGTGGTCACCGGTTTGCTCCTCGTCACGGCCGGTGGCGCTCACGCGAACGACGAATACGTCAACCCGCGGTTCTGCTATCGGGTGGTGCAACCGGCGAGCGTATCCCGCGTCGTTCCGCACGCCGACCGGAGCGGCATCACCATGGAACTGGGCGATGGCTGCCCGGGGCCGGCCTGCGTGTCGATCGACATCACGGCGGGCTACCCGAATCGCGCCGACGACTGGCCCCATGCCCACGGTTACTACCGCGCGCTGGGATGGAAGTCCGCGAAGCCGGTGAGACGCACGCTGGCGGAGACCACATGGACGCTCTACCGCATGACGCGAAACGACGCGCTGATGGACGTCCACGAATCCACCCGCCGACGCGGCGCGGCGGCCTTCGTGGTCGTCGTTCGGTTCCCGCGCGGCGTCGAAGCCCGGGTGCGTCGCGACGTGACGGATCTGCTGACGTCGTGGCGCTGGGTCAGTGCCTGCGTCTAGGAGCGGAGCCGTCGATTCGCGCGGCGACGAAGGCAAGGCATCGGCAGGACGAGGGAGACCGTGGTGCCTTGCGTGGTCGATCCGAGGGTAAGTGTCGCGCCCAGCGCGGCCGCCCGCTCGCGCATGCCGGCAAGGCCCCAGTGTCCGGTCGACGCGGGAACGTCGTCCGTGCCGACCGGCATGCCCACACCGTCGTCCTGGATGCTCATCTCAAGATGCCGGCGCGTCGTCAGCAGGCGCACGACCACGCTCCGTGCATTGGCGTGACGGAAGACGTTCACCAGGCTCTCGCGGCAGATCGCGAGGATGTCCTCGCCCATCGACGGATCCATGTCGTGGTCGACCAGACGGATATCGGTCGAGATCGAGACGGACGATGCTTTTTCCATCAGCCGCGCGAGCTCCCCGATGGCCATACCCAGCTTGCGCAGCGAGGTGATGTTGCTGCGTAGCTCGCGGACCCGATCGCGGCCTTCCGTGATGAAATCGCTGGCCACCCTCAGCGTCCCCTGCATGCTTTCCTGCAAGGGATCGTCTTTGGGGATAGCGGCGGCGACGGCCTGGAAGCGCAGCATGATGCCGTAGATCGCCTGCAACAACGTGTCGTGGAGCTCGCGTGCGATTCGTTCGCGCTCTTCGTGGCGGACTTCGGATTGCAGGCGCACGGTGCGGGATACGCTGCGGATTCGCCATGCGTACGCCAGGCAGGCGAGGGCGATGGCCGCGAGCGCTTCGAGCGCGACGAACCAGCGCGCCTGGTAGAAGCGCGGCGGAATGTCGATAGCGAGGCTGGCCCCGTGTTCATGCCAGACACCATCGTCGCTCGACGCGATGACGTGAAAGCGATACGCGCCCGGCGCGAGGTTGGTGTAGTAGGCCTGTCGACGGGTGCCCGCGTCGATCCACGTCGCGTCTTCCCCGTCGAGCCGGTAGCGGAAGCGCACGCGCGAGGGCGACGTCAGGCTCACCGCGGTGTAATCGATCTGCAGCGATCCGCCGCCGGCCGGCAGGCGTATGGTTCCCGAGGGATCGTAGAAACGACCCGCGGCGTGCACCGCCGTGAGGTACACGGGCAGCGGACCGGTTCGCGGCCGTTGCACGGATGCGTCGAGCCAGTGCGTGCCCTCGTTCGTGACCAGCCACACCCTGTCGCTGTCGTCGCGCTGCATGCTCGGCACGGGCTGGCCTTGACGTGCGATGCCCTGAATCCCGTCCCGAAAATCGAATGGTCCGACCCGTGGACGGTAGCGCGGATCGGCGAACGCCTTCGTCAGTTCGGCGGCGGAGAAGCGTACGGCACCGTGGCCGCCGTTGATCCAGATGTCGCCGCGTGCGGTCTCGACGATGCCCGTGACGCCGATCAGGGCCGGGAAATCGCGGTCGGTCAGCGAACGCATCGCGCCATCGCCGTAACGGGCGATGCCCGTGCTGCCCCCGAAGACCATGCCGTCCGTGCTCGCGACCATCGTCGCCACGCTGCCGATGTTCGCGCCGTTGCGCTGGTCGTAAAGGCTTTCGCGTCCGCCGGGATCGAGCGCGAGGATTTCGCCGCCCGGATATCCGAGCCACAGCGTTCCATCCGGCCCGAGCGCTCCCGCGGTGGGGTAGCCCTTGACCGCGGAGCGCAGTCTGCAGGGTTCCCACCGGCCTTCGCGAAAGCGGTAGACGCCCAGCCCCTCGATGGATGCCAGGAGTTCGCCAGGCCGACCCGCGGCCAGGAACTTCAGGCGTGACGCGTAGAGACCGTTCGGCAGGGCGACCGGTTCGAGATGACCTTCGCGAAAGCGGTAGAGGTCGTGGTATCCGGCGACCCATAACGTGCCATCGGCGTCGAAGAGGATGCTCAGGATCTCGGGCGCCCCGGTCACGACCGTCACCAGATCGTCGCCCTGAAGGCGATAGATCGTGTCAGGGCCCGACAGCCACAGTGTCCCGTCGGGATCCCGCGCGAGGCTCGTGTGCCCCCGCGCTTCGGGCCCCAGCCCCCGCACGGTGCCGACCGGGCCATGGTGATAGCTGTCGATACCCGATGCCGTGCCCACCCACGCGTTGCCTTCCCGGTCGACGATGACCGGCATGGCGGTGTTCGAGGTCAACCCCTGGGGCGCCACGAAACGGCGCGTGATCGCGGCGTCGGTCACGAATCCCTCCGCATCGATCCGTCGTGGATCGGCCACGTGGAACACCGTGCCGAGATTCAGCTCGGTCGCCCAGAGGCCGCCGTCGTGATCGAACGCCATGCGAAGCGCGCCGTACTTGTCGGTGACAGGCAAGGGCGCGAGGCTGGCGATCCTCGGCTGCCTCGCCGAGAGGCCGGGCAGGGGACGTGTACCGTGCAGTCGGTCGGTGGCCCATAGCGTGCCGCCACTGTCGATCGCGAGAACGGCGCCCGGGGCGAGTGCGACATTGGTGGACTCGAAGCGCTTCGCACCCTTCGGCAGGTAGACCAGCTGATTGATCGCCGCGACCCAGAGTGTGCCGCTTGGGTCGACCAGCGCCCAGTCCGCGCGATCGGCGGTGTAGCCCCAGTCGTTTCCCACCCGATGCCAGCGCGCGCCATCGAAGCGACCCAGCCCCTGGCTGGTCGCGGCCCACATGGCGCCATCGGGTCCTTCGGCGAAAACCAGCACCCACCCAGGCGGGAACCCTTCGCTCACGTCGTAAGGCTGAAGCGTGCCCTCGTGGATATAGGCCGCGCCTCCATCGTAGAAGCCCACCCAGAGGCCACCTTCGGCCGTGAACTTCAGCGCGGTGATATTGGCCGACGGCAGGTGCTTGCCCCGCGGCGGTTGGTACCGCGAAAACGTCACGCCATCGAAGCGGTACAGACCGGTACCGGTGCCGAGCCACAGGTAGCCATCCGGAGCCTGTGCGAGCGCGACGATGGCTGGCGGCGCCCCGTCGCGCGTGGTCCATGTCTGGTGCACGAAGTTGCCCGGCTGCAGCGCGCGCCCATCGTCGGCGATGGCGGCCGCGGACCAGGCCAGGACGAACGCCGCCAGCAGCGAGGACCAGATCCGGTAAATGACAGAGACAGGCATCGCTACGCATGTAGCGACGCGTCCGGTAAAAAGATTGGCAAAACCGCCCGGCCCCTAACCGGCCCGGAAGACGATCATCTTCCCGGCCGTCATGTCCTCCATGGTAAAGGGGATACCCCCGACGCCGTGCCCGGAGACATGGCGTCCCGCGAAGGGCATCCAGTCGACGCGGAACGCGGTGTGGTCGTTGACCATCACGGCGGAGGCGTCGAGGTGTTCCGCCGCCCGGAACGCCGACCGGAGGTCGTTGGTGAAGATGCTCGACTGGAACGCCTCGGGCAGCGAATTCGCCTCGCGGATCGCCTCGTCCAGCGTGCCGAAGCCGTAGATGCACGTCAGGGGCCCGAAGACCTCGCGCGTGGAAACCTGTGCATCCTTGGGCGGATTGAGCAGGATGGTCGGGTAGAGCGTGGTGTCGCTGAGTCGTCCGCCCCCGATCGGCCGCGCACCCGCCGCCACGGCCTCGTCGATCCATGCCTGCACGCGGTCGGCCTCTTTCGGCGTGATGAGCGGCCCGACCTCCGTCTCGGCCAGCAGCGGGTCGCCCGTACGCAGCGCCTGCACGCGGCGCGCGAAGCGATCGGAGAATTCCGTCTGCAGGCTCTCGTGTACGTAAATTCGCTGCACCGACACGCACACCTGGCCTGCATGGTAGTAGCCGCCTTTCGCCAGCGGCTCGATGAGCCGGTCTAGGTCCGCACTGCGATCGACGATGACCGGCGCGACGCCGCCATGCTCCAGCGCGCAGCGGGCACCAGGCGCCAATCGGGACCGCAGGCGCCAACCGACGCTCGCCGAGCCGATGAAGCTGAGGAAGGCCACGCGCGGGTCGGCGACGAAGGCTTCGGCCAGATCGCGCGATTCGGGGAGGAACGACTGTACCCACCCTTCCGGCAGACCGGCTTCCTCCGCCATTCTCACCACCTCGATGCAATTCAGCGGCGTGGCGGTGGCGGGTTTGATGACGATGGGACAGCCGGTGGCGATGGCGGGCGCGATCTGATGCACCACCAGGTTGAGCGGGTGGTTGAAGGCCGAGACGGCCGCCACGACGCCGATCGGCTCGTGCACGGTCCATGCGCGGCGATGCTCGCTCGACGGCGTCACCCCCATCGGAATTTCACGCCCGCCCCGCGTGCGAAGCGTCTCCGCGGCGATACGCACGCCGTCGATCGCCCGGTCGGTCTCCACCAGCGCGTCGGTATACGGCGTGCCACCCTCGCGCGCGATCTGTCGCGCGAAATGCTCGCGCTTGCCCTCGATGAGCGCCGCCAGCGCATGCAGCACGCCGATGCGCTGGTGTGGTTTGAGCCACGCACCGCGATCGCGCGAAAGTCGGTATGCGGTGGCGAGCTTCCGTTCCAGCGCGGTCGCGTCGTCCGTCGGCAACTCCGCGATGGGCTGGCGATCGAATGCCTGCACGACAGTGAGCATGACGAGCCTCCAACGTGGCGTGGGGGGGCCACGGAAGGCACGAGGTTAGTCTCGCCCGTGCGGGCAGGGGTGTTAAAACCCGTCAGTTCTGGCTAATGCCGGCGAGCCGGTCGCATCAGTCCAGGGGCGCCATGTCGAAGAGCAGTACCTCGCCGTCGACACCGTCCGTGATCGTGACGCGATTCTCGCCGGTGATCTTCGCCGCGTCGCCCGCCGAGAGCGGATGCCCGTCGACGTGGACCGAGCCGCGGACGACATGGACGTACACGATACGTTCGTAGTCGATGGTGTGGTGCGCGGCCTCGTCGGGGCCGAAGAGGCCTGCGTAGATGCGAACATCCTGGTTGACCGTCACCGAGCCGTGCTCGCCGCGCTGGCTCGCGACGAGGCGCAGCTTGCCGCGCTTCTCGGCATCGGCAAAGTGCGTCTGCTGATACCCGGGCTTCAGGTTCAGCTGGTTGGGAATGATCCAGATCTGCAGGAAGTGCGTGAGGGCGTTGGCGTGATTCTCCTCCGAATGGGTCACGCCGCTCCCGGCGGACATGATCTGCACGTCGCCCGGCCGGATCACCGCCTTGTTGCCCATCGAATCCGTGTGGGCGAGCTCGCCCTCCAGCACGTAGCTGATGATTTCCATGTCGCGGTGGGAGTGGGTGCCGAAACCCGCTCCGGCCGCCACGCGGTCTTCGTTGATGACGCGCAAGGGACCGAAATGCACGTGGTCCCGATCCTGATAGTCGGCGAACGAAAAGCTGTGGTGCGAGTCGAGCCAGCCGTGGTTGGCGTGGCCACGATCGCTCGCGTGGCGGATGACGAACATGGGCATCTCCCTGCAAGGACACCCGTTACCGTATCGGCAACGCGCGGGTGGCGATTGTAGAAAGCGCGCCAGGCGCCCATCGCCGGGACAGGATGGCCGGCGCCGCAGACACCCCTCACCTCAGCCTGCTGACGAACGGCACATGCGCTGCGGGTGCTCGCGCCGAGCTCGCGTCCTGGCAGAGGTGAGGACCTACCACCCGCTGCTCCGTCGCGGATCCGCGTCGTCGAGCGCATCCGCGAGGCGCGCCAGATACGGATCGAACACGACCGGTGTACGCGGCGCAGGCTGCGCCAGCGCGGTGGCGAGCTCCTCCGCGGCCGCCGCGATGACGACGTGACCGCTGTCCTTCGCCGCGCGTGCGATACCCGCGGCGAGTGCGCGCGCCTCGTCGAAATCGCCGTCGAGCGTCGCGGCATCCACGGCCGATGCATCCATCATCAGGCCCGCGTGCGTCATCAACGCGACTTCTAGACTCGGCATGGGCGACACACCAGGGCGATCAATGGACCCTGCATCGACGCAATTCGTCGACGACGTCGCAGGTCAGGGTACCGACACGCTCCACCGCGCGACGGAGGTCGAGCTCCGACACGGAAAGCGTTCGCGTCCAGTACTGAATATCGGACTGTCGATTCACGTCGATCGACGTCCTGGTCTGCGGGGCGAGGCCGAACGAAACGACTGACATGGCGCGCACCGTGGGATGTGTTTACTCCATCGACGATGGCACGTGCTACGTGACGACGGTCGTACTTTCGCGTCGGCCTGCCGTGACGAGGATGTGCACGGCGTCCCTCGCGTTCGCATAACGCCTTGCATGTGAGGATGCGATTCCGGGCGCTCGTTGCCTCGCAGCAGGATTCACTCATGAGCCCCACAACGTCTCACCCGGCGGGACATTGATGCTGCCCGCCAAACGCGACCGACGCCATGCCGCGCGCATCGAGCGCGAGCCCGTGATCCGTGCCGAACTGTTCAACGCCGATCAGCTGGAAGCGCACGGGCCCGTCCTCGCAGCTCGTCACCACATCGCGTCGACACGTTCCCCCGAGTGGCTCCTGCCAAGGCTGGCCGACAACGAGAAGACGATCCTGGACGCCTGTCGCGGGCTGTTGGCCGCCGGCGCGCGCGGTGAGGCGACCACGCCCGCGGGCATCTGGCTTCTGGACAACCTCTACCTCGTCGAAGAGCAGATCGGCACCGCGAAACGCGATTTCCCGGACGGGTACAGTCGCGAACTGGTTCAGCTCGACGATGGACCCTCCAGAGGGCTGCCGCGTGTCTACGATATCGCGCTGGAGGTCATCGCCCACGGCGACGGCCGCGTCGACGAGAGCGGGCTCGCTCGGTTCCTCACGAGTTACCAGACCGTGACGTCGCTGAGCCTCGGCGAGCTGTGGGCCGTGCCGATCATGTTGCGCATGGCCCTGATCGAAAACCTGCGTCGCATCGCCGTTCGCCTGACCCTCGATCGCGCGGGAAGAAGGCGCGCCACGCGATGGGCGAACGCGATGACACGGATGGCGGCCGAAGACGCGAAGAACGTGGTGCTCGTCGTGGCCGATCTCGCCCGGTCGTCCCCGGTGATGACCGCGCCTTTCGTCGCCGAACTCGTGCGGCGGCTGCAGGGACAGGGGCCCGCGCTCGCGATGCCGTTGAGCTGGGTGGAGCAACGCCTCGCGGAATCGGGGCAGAGCATCGACTACCTCGTCCAGAAGGAATCGCAGCAGCAGGCCGCCCAGCAGGTGTCGATGAGCAACAGCATCGGCAGCCTGCGCGCCCTCGCGATGATCGACTGGCAGGCGCTCGTCGAACGGACGAGCCTCGTCGACGCCGCCTTGCGGGACGATCCGGCCGGCGTCTATGCACGGATGGATTTCGCCAGCCGCGACGACTATCGCCATCGGATCGAGCGCCTCGCGCGAAAGAAAGGGCTCGACGAAGTGCACGTGGCACATGCGGTGCTCGACGCGAGCCGGGCCGGGCAGGGACTTTCCTTGCATGTCGGTTACCACCTCCACGGCGACGGCCTGCCGGCTTTGCGGCGAAGACTGGGGTTCCGGGCCTCGCGAGTCGACCGCGATGGCGCTTCGGTGTCGCGGTCGACCTTTCGCCTGTCCATCGTGCTCTTCGCTGGCCTTACGCTCGCCCTGACAACAGCGCTGCTGGCCAGCGGCTCGTTCGAGCGCCCCAGCCCTGTACCGATCGTCATCCTGGCTGTCGCCGCGGCCATCCTCGCAAGCCAGTTCGCGCTCGGGCTGCTGAATCTCGCCGCCACGGTGCTGACGCGTCCCGATCGGCTTCCTCGCATGGACTACAGCGAGGGCATCCCGGTCGAGGCGAGCACGATGGTGGTGGTGCCGACGCTGATCGGCCATCCGGGCGATGTCGACGAGCTCGTGGACGCGCTCGAGATCAGGTTTCTCGCCAACCGGGACGCGTGCCTGCGATTCGCGCTCCTCACCGACTTCACCGACGCCATGGCCCCGTCGTTGCCCGGCGATCCGGCGATTCTCCAGCGTGCACGCGATCGCGTGGACGCGCTGAACGCACGCTACGCGTCCGGCGGTCCCGACCTGTTCTTCCTGTTCCACAGGCCGCGGGAGTGGAGCGACACCGAGCAGTGCTGGATCGGCGCGGATCGCAAGCGCGGCAAGCTCGCGGCGCTGAACGCGTTGTTGCGGGGACAGGGGCGGGGACGTTTCCAGCTCGTCGTGGGAGACCTCGCGCACCTGCCGCCCATCCGTTACGTGATCACGCTGGACACCGACACCCACCTGCCGCGCGATGCGGCACATCTCCTGGTGGGCGCCATGGATCATCCGCTGAACCGGCCCGTGTTCGACGCCGCGCATTCCGTGGTCACGTCGGGCTACGGCATCATGCAGCCGCGCATCGGTATCGCGCTTCCGGCCCAGGCACGGTCGCTGCATGCGCGCCTCTATGGCGCGGACGCGGGTGTCGACCCGTATACGCAAGCGACGTCTGACGTGTATCAGGATCTTTTCCACGAAGGCTCCTTCACCGGAAAGGGTATCTACGACGTCGATGCGTTCGAGCACGCGATGGCCGATCGTTTCCGCCCCGAGCGCGTGCTCAGCCATGACCTGATCGAGGGCTGCGTGGCACGTTCCGCGTTGCTCAGCGACGTGCTCGTGTTCGAAGGCACGCCGGACCGTTATCTCGACGAGAGCCAGCGACGCCATCGCTGGATGCGAGGCGACTGGCAGCTGCTGCCATGGCTGCTCCCGATGGTGCCGACCGCGGGGAAGTGGCGACGCAACGATCTCAGCGGCCTGTCCCGATGGAAGATCTTCGACAACCTGCGACGCAGCCTCGTGCCTGCGGCCACGTGGTTACTGCTGGCCGTCGGCTGGCTCGCGATGACGCCGCTCGTGACCTGGACGCTGGCGGTGCTTTCCATGGCGCTGCTCCCCATCCTCCTGCAGGCGTTCATGGAGGCCGTCCGCAAACCCCGCGACATCGACTGGCGCCAGCAGGGCCACGTCGCGCTGACCGCGTCGGGCGCCCATGCGTTGCGGCTCGCGATCGCGATCGCGTCGCTGCCCCACGATGCGTATTCGGGGCTGGACGCGATGGTCCGTTCCGTCTGGCGTATCGCCGTCAGCCGCCGGCACCTTCTCGAATGGCGCTCGTCGGGTGTCGTGGCCAGGCAGGGGCGCCATCGACATCGTGTGCCGTGGCTCGCCATGTGGCCCGGTCCGGTATCGGCCGTTTCCGTTTTCGCGCTCCTTGCTTTCGCGCGCCCGCTCGCCATCGCCGTGGCGTCGCCCTGGCTGATGCTCTGGGCCGCCTCGCCCGTGATCGCGTGGTGGCTCAGCCGCGCGCCGGCGAGCCGCCGTTTCGTTCCCGACGAGGCCGATCTCTCGTTCCTGCGGCAGCTTGCGCGGCGCACGTGGGCGTTCTTCGAAGTGCACGGTGGCCCCAGCGACCAAGGGCTGCCGCCCGACAATCTGCAGATGGTGCCGCAGCCGCACGTGGCGAGACGGACATCCCCCACCAACATCGGTCTGGGGCTCCTGGCCGGCTTCGCCGCGTACGACTTCGGTTATCTCGGTACCGGCCGTCTCCTCGAGCGCGCCGAGGCGACGCTTGCGACACTCGGGCTGCTGGAACGGTACCGCGGCCACTTCCTCAACTGGTATGACACGGAGACGCTGCAACCGCTGCATCCGCGCTACGTGTCCAGTGTCGATAGCGGCAATCTCGCCGGCCACCTCATGACGTTGAGGCAGGGCCTGCTCGGCCTCGTGAACGAACCCGTGTTCCGACGCGAATCGATCGGCGGGCTGCGCGACACGCTGGACGTGCTGGCCGATGTGCTGACCACCGCGCCACCGTCCGAATGGCGCGTCTGGGCGCACGCACTCGCCAGCGAGGCGGACGCACCGCCCGCTTCCCCGGGCGAAGTGCTGGCCTTCGCGGAGGACCAACGCCTTCGTGCGGAAGCCCTGCGTACGGTGCTTGAAAACGTCCCGTCCGACGATGCCGCGTTCTGGCTGGATCGGCTCGTGGCGCAATGCGACGACCTCGTGGCCGAGGCGTCGTGCTGGAGCGGCAACGTCCCAGGTACGCCGTCGCTGCCGTCACTGGCCGAGCTGGCCGCGGAAACCGGCACGGCGCGCGGTGAGCGCGCCCGTTCGCGGATCGCCGCGCTGAACGACGCCGCAGCGATCGCGGGAAACCTCGCGGTGATGGACCAGGCTTTCATGTACGACGAGCAGCGGCGGCTGTTCTCGATCGGCTACGACGTCGAACGGCATGTGCTCGACGTGTCGTTCTACGACCTCCTCGCATCGGAAGCTCGCCTTACGACGTTCGTCGCGATCGCACAGGGTCAGGTGCCACAGGAAAGCTGGTTCTCGCTCGGCCGCCTGCTGACGAGGGCGCAGGGCCTGCCGGTGCTCCTGTCCTGGACGGGCTCGATGTTCGAATACCTGATGCCGATGCTGGTGATGCCGACCTACGAGGGCAGCCTCCTCGACGAGACCATGCGCAACGCCGTCGCGCGACAGATCGACTATGGCAGGCGGCGCGGCGTGCCCTGGGGCGTGTCCGAATCGGGCTACCACGCCGTCGATGCGGGCATGACTTACCAGTACCGGGCGTTCGGCGTGCCCGGTCTCGGTCTGAAGCGCGGACTGGGCGACGATCTTGTCGTCGCGCCGTACGCGACGGCGCTCGCGCTGATGGTGTCGCCCGCGGCGGCCACCGCCAACCTGTGGCGACTCAGCGAGGCGGGGATGGCGGGCCGTTACGGCTTGTACGAAGCGCTCGATTACACGCCGGCGCGCCTGCGGCCCGGGCAGGACGCGGCGATCGTGCAGTCGTACATGTCGCACCATCAGGGCATGTCGCTTCTGGCGATCGGGCACGCGTTGCTCGACCGGCCGATGCAGCGCCGGTTCGAGGCCGATCCCAACGTGATGGCCACGAGTCTTCTGCTGCAGGAGCGGCTCCCCCTTTCCTCGAGCGAATACCTCCGGCATACGGGCATGGGAGACAGTACGCAACAGGCCGCGGCACCCGAATCGCGACTCCGCCTGTTCACCGATCCGAATCGTCCCCGACCGGCCGTGCAGTTGCTTTCCAACGGGCGTTACCACGTGATGGTGAGCAGCGCCGGTGGCGGCTACAGCCGTCGCGACGCCATGGCGGTCACACGCTGGCGAGAGGACATCACGCGCGATAACCACGGCATGTTCTGTTACCTGCGCGATCCGTCGAACGACGAGGTCTGGAGCACCGCCTATCAGCCGACGATGCGGGACACGGATCGCTTCGAGGCCATCTTCGCCGAGTCGCGCGCCGAATTCCGTGTCCGCCAGCGCGGCTTCGAGACGCATACGGAGATCGTGGTGTCGCCGGAAGACGACATCGAGCTTCGCCGTACGCGGATCACGAACCGCCACAAGACCCGGCGCACCGTCGAACTCACCAGTTACGCCGAACTGGTGCTCGCCGACCCCGCCAGCGACACGGCGCATCCGGCGTTCAGCAAGCTCTTCGTCACCACCGAGATCGTCGCGTCGATGCAGGCGCTGCTGTGCACGCGCCGCGGTCGCTCCGCCGGCGAGAAGCCGCCATGGGCGTGTCATCTCGTCGCCGTGCACGATGCGGACATCGACGAGATCTCCTACGAAACCGACCGGGCACGCTTCATCGGCCGTGGCCGCAACGCTGCCGATCCCGCCGCGCTCGCGCCGGGGAGTCGCCTGCTCAGCGGCACCGCCGGCCCGGTGCTGGATCCCATCGCCGCCATCCGCGTGCGCATCACCCTCGAACCCGAACAGACGGCGACGCTCGACTTCGTCACGGGCATCGGGGACGACCGCGCCCAGTGCATGCGCCTGATCGAGAAATACCGTGATCGCCATCTCTCCGATCGCGTGTTCGATCTCGCCTGGACGCATAGTCAGGTGACGCTCCGCCAGGCCAACGCGACGCTCGCGGATGCCCAGCTGTTCGAGCACATGGCCACGTCGATCATCTACGCCAACCGGGCGATGCGCACCGCGCCGTCGATGATCGCCGCGAACACGCGAGGCCAGTCGGGACTCTGGGGGCAGGCCGTCTCGGGCGACCTGCCGATCGTGCTCCTCCGCATCGGCGACATCGCCCGCCTCGACATCGCACGCGACCTCATCCGCGCCGCCGCTTACTGGCGACTCCGCGGACTCGCCGTGGACCTGGTGATCTGGAACGAAGACAGCACCGGGTATCGACAGGCCCTGCACGACGCGCTGATCGGGTTGCTCGCGTCGGGTGCCGAGGCGAGCCTCCTGGATCGCCCGGGTGGCGTGTACATCCGGGCGGCGCAGCCTCTGTCGTACGAGGACCGGCTCGTCATGGAGGCTAGTGCGCGCATCGTCGTCGTGGACACGCTCGGCTCCCTGCAGGAGCAGATGGAGCGTCATCGCATGGTTCCCGCGCCGACGATCGCCGACCCTGTGGGCTGGCTGCCGCGCGTTGCCGAGGCGCCGTTCGTCGCGACGCAGGCCACCGGCGAGTTCTCCGCCGACGGCACGGAGTACGTGATCACGTCGGGGCGGGGTGCCACCACGCCGGCCCCGTGGTGCAACGTGCTCGCCAACCCGGGCTTCGGCAGCGTCGTGTCGGAAAGCGGCAGCGCGTATACGTGGTCGGGCAATGCCCATGGCTGCCGCCTGACGCCATGGCAGAACGACCCGGTGGAAGACGCCAGTGGCGAAGCCCTCTACCTCCGGGACGAGGCGACGGGCCACGCGTGGTCGCCCTCGCCGCTGCCCATGCGAGGGGAGGGGACCTACACCACGCGCCACGGGTTCGGGTACACGGTGTTCGAGCATGCCGAACGGGGTGTGGCGACGCGGCTGGAAGTCTTCGTCGCACGCGACGCGCCGCTGAAGTTCCAGGTGCTCAGCATCACCAACGAGGGACCGGTGGAGCTGCTGCTCACCGCGACGGGCTACGTGGAATGGGTGCTCGGCGATATCCGGGAGAAGAACGCCATGCACGTGGTGACCGACATCGATCCGACGACGGGGGCGCTCTTCGCGCGAAACGCCTATAACGGCGATTTTCCCGGCCGGGTCGCTTTCTTCGACGTAGGCGACGCCGATCGCGAGATCGGTGGCGACCGCGGCGACTTCCTCGGCCGGAACGGCCGCGCATCGTCGCCGCTTGCCCTGCGTCGGCAAGGATGGAGCAACAGGGTAGGCGCTGGACTCGACCCGTGTGGCGCGCTGCGCGTCAGCGTGCGTCTCGCACCGGGGGAATCGCACGACATCGTCTTCCGGCTCGGCATGGGTGACAGCGAATCCGAAGCACGCGATCTCGTGCAACGCTATCGCCAGGACGGCGCCGCCGCCCGCGAACTGGCCGAGGTACGCGCGCGGTGGCGCGCCTTGCTCGGTGCGGTGCAGGTACGCAGCCCCGAGCCGGCCGTCGACGTCTTCGCGAACGGCTGGCTCCTGTATCAGACCATCGCGAGCAGGATCTGGGCCCGCAGTGGGTACTACCAGTCCGGCGGTGCGATCGGTTTCCGCGACCAGCTGCAGGACTCGATGGCGGTGCTACATGCCGATCCCGGCGTGGCAAGGGCACAACTGCTGACCTGCGCGGGGCGACAGTTCATCGAAGGCGACGTCCAGCACTGGTGGCATCCTCCCTCGGGCAGGGGCGTACGCACCACGTGTTCGGACGACTTCCTCTGGCTGCCGCTCGCCGCGAGCCGCTACGTCCGTGCGACCGTCGACGCCGCGGTGCTCGACGAGGTGATCGAATACATCGAGATGCGTGCGCCGAGGCCTGGCGAGGAGTCCGTTTACGATCTTCCTAGGGCATCGGGCACGCGGGAAACGCTGTACGAGCATTGCGTGCGCGCACTCGAGCACGCGATGTCGCGTGGATCACATGGGCTGCCGCTGATGGGCGGCGGCGACTGGAACGATGGCATGAACCGGGTGGGCGAAGGCGGGAAGGGGGAGAGCGTCTGGCTGGCCTTCTTCCTCATGCACGTCCTTCGCGCGTTTGCGCCGGTCGCGGCGGGACGCGGCGACGGGACGTTCGCCGCGCACTGTGACGCCGAAGCGAAGCGGCTCGCTGCCAGCGTCGAGGCCCACGCGTGGGATGGCGAGTGGTACCTCCGCGCATGGTTCGACGACGGTACGCCGCTCGGATCCGCCGCGAACGACGAATGCCGGATCGACGCGGTGGCCCAGAGCTGGTCGGTACTTTCCGGCGGCGCGCCGGACAGCCGTGCGCGCGAAGCCATGCGTTCGGTCGACAGGCACCTCGTCCGCCCGGAGGCGGGCCTTGTCCAGCTCCTCGACCCGCCGTTCGACAGAACGGCGATGGATCCCGGGTACATCAAGGGCTATCTGCCCGGCGTGCGGGAGAACGGTGGCCAGTACACCCATGCGGCGGTATGGGTCACGATGGCGTTCGCCCGCCTGGGCGAGACCGAGCACGCGTGGGACCTGGCGCGGATGATCCTTCCGTCGAGTCATACGTCGACCGCGACCTCGATCGCTACGTACAAGGTCGAACCGTACGTGCTCGCTGCCGACGTCTATGCGGTGGAGCCGCACGTGGGTCGCGGCGGGTGGACGTGGTACACGGGATCGGCGGGCTGGATGTATCGCCTTTTGATCGAATCACTGTTCGGCATCTCGCTCGTCGACGGCCGGTTGTCCATCGTCCCGTGCGTGCCGGCGGCGTGGGATGGTTATTCGGTCGCCTATCGACACGGTTCGTCGACGTACGCAATCGCCTTGCGACGCGCCGGCGAGGGCGAACCGGCGTCGTTGACGCTCGATGGCGAGGCGGTCGAGGGCGACAGCATCCCGTTGACCGACAACGATGCCGAACATCGGGTGATGTGCGTCTACCGTCCGGCGGTGGCTCATAATGGCTGATACCCCGCACGACGTGCGCGAGGCAATGCTTCGCGACTACGACCGGGCCGCGGCGACCCATCCACGGGCCTGCGCCGTGCGCGTGCGCGACGCGTCGGGAAGGTTCGTCGCGCTGACCGCACGCCAGGTACGAAACCGGAAAGCGGCCGAATGGGCCTCCGGCAGGCTGGCACCCCTGTTGTGACGTTGCCACGTGCCCTACAGGAAACCTTCGCGGCACCTCGACGCCCATGCCGCGAGGCTTCAAAGCTCATTCCACGGAGACGCTGACATGAGCGACGACAAGAGCAACCGCGGTCCGGTGGATGCCAAACGCATCAACGTGAACGAGGACTATGAGGTCGCGTACTGGACCCGCGTTCTCGGTGTGTCCGAAGAAACGCTTCGCGAGACGGTGAAGCGGGTGGGCGTGATGGCGGACGACGTGCAGGAGGCACTTGAACGCGAATGACGGCGGTGACGATCTACGTCGCCCGGCCGTCCACCGCACGCGGGCTCTGGCGGATGACGACGAACGGACGTGCCGAGCAGTTCCACGCTACGGAAGGCGAAGCGATGAAAGCGGCGACATGGCTGGCTCGGTTCCTCGAGGATGCGGGTGAGGAAGTGGTGGTGAAGATGGAAGCCGCCGACGGCCACTGGGAAATCATGCGATCGTGACGGGACCGAGGCTGGTGCCGACGGATGGGGACAGACCGGGCAGGGGACAAACGCAAAAGAAAAAGATTCGCATTCCGGCCTTCGCGTGAACATCGATGCATCATTCGGTGGTCCACGGGCGGGCTGCTTCATGACACAGCTACCACATACCCTCAATCCGGGCCGGATCTGCTTCGGCGTCGAGATGGCCGATGATGGCCACTGTTGCTGCCGCGTGTCGGTGGACGGGGCGGTCGCGATGCTGACCGTGCACGTCGATGCACGGCTCGTCGAATTCGACGGCCTGGTCTGGCGCGACGGCAGGGTCATGTTCGAGTTCGTGGGGTCCGCTCCGCTGCGAGGGCGCCCCGTCGAACCGGTGCTCGAAGCGTTGCTTGCCGAAAGGCTGCGCAAGGAATGCGGTCCGCGCCGGATCGACGGTTAGACGGCGCTGTGCGCGCTTCGTCGTCATGGACGCGACGCCAATGCGAGCGCGAACCGCAGGTGGGCGGTATCGTGTTCGCCAGCGCGTACGTCGACAAGAAGGTCAAGCATGGCCATGTCCGCAGGGCTTCCGAAGCCATGCTTCACCACCGATGCCGCGCCATGTTGACGTCGATCAAGCCTCGCCGCGGTCAGGAGGCTTTTGCGCGTGTCGGTTTCGTCGCCTGCCCCCGCCTGGCATCCGTGCGTCTGGCCGCCGCCACCGGCGCGCAGCTGCCGCCGCTGGCGGCGCAGCAGTTTTCGGTGAGGTAGTCGACCAGCCCGTTCACTGCGGCGATGACCGGCGCGTAATAGATGAACCGTCCGCTCTGGCGGCTGGTAACCAGGCCCGCGTGCAGCAGTTCCTTCAGATGAAACGACAGCGTGGCGCTGGCGAGGCCCAACCGTTCACCGATGACGCCCACGGGCAGTCCTTCCGGTCCCTGCTCGATGAGAAGCCGGAAGATCGCCAGGCGAGATTCCTGCGCGAGGGCGGAAAGGACCTTGATGGCGTCGCCAGTCTTCATGGATGCGGTTACAGCGGGCTGGATGCCAGTGTAACAAACCGACCTTCAGTGAATGGAAAGGCGCAGCGCGAGAGCGGCGAGCGTGATCGCGAGGATCGGGAGGGTGAGGGTGATTCCCACCCTGAAATAATAGCCCCAGGTGATCGTCATGCCTTTGCGCCCGAGCACGTGCAGCCACAGCAGCGTCGCCAGCGAACCGATGGGGGTGATCTTTGGACCCAGGTCGCAGCCGATGACATTGGCGTAAACCATCGCTTCCTTGACGGCGCCGGTCGCCGTGGTGCCGTCGATCGAGAGTGCGCCAACGAGCACGGTCGGCATGTTGTTCATGATCGACGACAGGATGGCGCTCAGGAAGCCGGTGCCCAGGGCGGCGCCCCAGACGCCGTATCCGGCGAATCGGTCGAGCAGTGCGGAGAGGTGATGCGTCAGCCCCGCATTGCGCAGGCCGTACACGACCAGGTACATGCCGAGCGAAAACAGCACGATCTGCCAGGGCGCGTCCCTCAATACCTTGCGTGTATCGATGCGATGTCCGCGAGCGGCAACGAGGATCAGCACCACCGCGCCTGCCGCCGCGACCGCGCTGACGGGCACCCCGAGACGATCGAGGCCGAAGAAGCCGAGCAGCAGAAAGGCCAGCACGGCCCAACCGACGTTGAAGGTGGCCCGATCCCGAATGGCCGTGGCAGGCGATTTCAGCAAGGCGATGTCATAGGCGCGCGGAATATCGCGCCGGAAATACATCAGCAGCGCGCCCAGCGTCGCGGCAACGGTGATCAGCGTGACCGGAACCATGATGGCGGCATACGCGCCGAAGCCGATCCCGAAGAAGTCGGCGGAGACGATATTGACCAGGTTGGACACCACGAGCGGCAGGCTCGCCGTGTCGGCGATGAAGCCCGCGGCCATGACGAACGCCAGCGTGGGCGCTGGCCCGAAACCCAGCGCGAGCAACATGGCCATGACGATCGGCGTGAGGATCAGGGCGGCACCATCGTTGGCGAAAAGCGCAGCGACCGCGGCACCCAGCAGCACGATGAGCGCGAAGAGGTGGCGACCACGACCGCCTCCCCATCGGGCGACGTGGAGCGCCGCCCATTCGAAGAAACCGGCCTCGTCCAGCAACAGGCTGATGACGATCACCGCGATGAAGGTGGCCGTCGCGTTCCAGACGATGTGCCACACCACGGGAATGTCGTCGAGGTGGATCACGCCCAGGCACAGGGCCGCGACCGCACCGGCCATGGCGCTCCAGCCGATGCCCAGTCCGCGAGGCTGCCAGATGACGAGGATGAGCGTGATGACGAAAAGTGCGAGCGCGACGATCATGAGAGCCTTCGATAGCCCGACAATGACGAGGGGACGGCCTTTGTTTCCATATTTCTAGAATGATAGAATCGTTGCAGACAAGCAACCCGCGGAGACACCGTGTCCCCTGTCGATCTTCCCCACCTGACCGGCGACCTTCCGCATCCCGTGTGGGATCGCCTCACCGATGACGGCGACGGCGGTCATCAGCCGCGCATTCTGATCCTGTACGGCTCGTTGCGTCCGCAGTCCTACAGCCGCAAGCTCGCCTTCGAAGCCGAGCGCATCCTCCGTCATCTGGGCGCTGAAACACGCGTGTTCGACCCGGCGGGTTTGCCGCCGCTCGACAGCGTGCCAGGCGATCATCCGAAGGTGCAGGAACTGCGGACGCTCTCGCTCTGGTCGGAAGGGCAGGTCTGGGTGAGCCCCGAGCGACATGGCACGATGACGGGCGTGTTCAAGAACCAGATCGACTGGCTGCCTCTGGAAGACGGCGGCGTTCGTCCGACGCAAGGCCGCACACTTGCGGTGATGCAGGTTTGCGGTGGCTCGCAGTCGTTCAACGTCGTCAATGCGCTGCGGGTGCTGGGTCGCTGGATGCGCATGGTGACGATCCCCAACCAGTCCTCCGTCGCCCGGGCGTGGACCGAATTCGACGACGATGGCCGCATGAAGCCGTCGCCGTTCTACGACCGCGTGGTGGACGTGATGGAAGAGCTCATGAAGTTCACGCTGCTGGTGCGCGGGCGGAGCGATTACCTGGTCGACCGGTACAGCGAACGCAAGGGCGCTGCCGAAGCGCGCGCGTTGGCCGACGCGGCGGCGGTGGTCGAGCCAACAGTCGCGCGCTCACCATAGTCGTCTCCTTCACCTGCACCCAGAGGTTCCGGCCATGCACGCCACGATCTACCACAACCCCGACTGCGGCACGTCGCGCAACACGCTCGCGATCCTGCGTCACGCGGGCATCGAGCCCACCGTCGTCGAGTACCTCAAGACACCGCCCGATCGCGCCACGCTTCTGCGCCTGCTGGCCGACGCGGGCCTGACGCCGCGACAGGCCGTCCGACAGAAGGGCACGCCGTTCCAGGAGCTCGGTCTGGACGATCCATCCGTCGACGACGCGGCGATCGTCGAAGCCATGCTGACGCACCCGATCCTGATCAACCGACCCTTCGTCGTCACCGAGCGCGGCACGCGCCTTTGCCGGCCTTCGGAGCGGGTACTCGAAATCATTCCGCCGTTGCCCGGGCCCTTCACCAAGGAAGATGGCGAGATCGTCGGGGGGTGAATTCCCACCCGTGCGCATGCCGCCCGTGACGGGCGGCATGGTGCTGCGGGTTCAGATGGCGACGAGGCCGCCGTCGACGACGAGCTCGGCGCCTGCGATGTAGCTGCTCTGATCCGACGCGAGGAAGAGCACGGCGTCCGCGACTTCTTCCGTGCGGCCCAGGCGGCCTAGCGGCACCATCTGGTTGAGCATCGCGTCGGCACCCGGCCGGATCTCGAGGTAGCCGCGCATCAGCTGCGTATCCGTGCCACCGGGTGCGACGACGTTGACGCGGATGCCACGGTCTTTCAGGTCGGCCGTCCAGCTACGGGCGAACGAGCGCACGGCCGCCTTGGTCGCGTTGTAGAGCGACTGCCCCGGAAACCCCTTGCTGCCGGCGACGGAACCGTTCAGTACCACCGCGCCGCCCGCCGACAACAGGGGCAGGGCCTTGTTCACGGTGAAGAGCAGGCCGCGGACGTTCACGCCGAAGATCCGGTCGAAGTCCTGCTCGGTGATATCGCCGAGCGGAAGCGCGTCGGAGTCCGCGACGCCCGCGTTCGCGAAGAGGACATCCAGCTTGCCGTGATCCTCGCGAATGCGGGCGTAAAGGCGATCGAGGTCGCCGGTGTTCGCCACATCGCCCGGAACGCCGACGGCGGCGGG
>Ga0102591_1002284_pt1 | contig 21435 bp, 22 predicted proteins | sample AraplaCol_mCL_r2_2_FD_76860 | JGI IMG/M metagenome (GOLD analysis project Ga0102591, IMG submission 76860) | Arabidopsis root microbial communities from North Carolina, USA - plate scrape MF_Col_mCL_r2 (SPADES assembly) (version 2) | ecosystem: Host-associated > Plants > Roots > Endosphere... | reverse complement strand
GCATCCTCGACATCCAGCCCGACCACCTGCACCAGCGTGTGCCGGTGTTCCTCGGCTCCCGCAACGAAGTGGCCGAAGCCACCCGTTACCACCGCGAGCACGACGCACGTTGATCCACCGGATGTGACCCCGTTCGCATTAATGGCAACGGGGTGACACCCGCACCAACACAGGTCACCATCGGGCTGAAATGCCCACGGATGACCCCATGCCGGCCGACACCGCGCTCGACTTCATCGAAGTAATCCACAACGCCATTCCCGTCGAGACCTGCGCCGCCATACAGGCCCAGATGCGCGCCAGCGCACAGTTGAAGCCCGGCGAAGTAGGCAGCGGCGTGTTCCCGGAACTCAAGCACAGCAAGGATCTGCGCATAAGTGGGCGCCCCGAGTGGCGCCAGGTCGAAATCCAGCTGCAACAGGCAGTATTCAGCGGGGTTTTGACTTATCTACGCCGTTATCCACAGGCGCTGATCTCGCCGCTGATGTTGCAGATTCAAGACAACGATGGACACGCCCGGCGCCTCGCGGCCGGGGATTTCCCCGGCATGGACGACGCCGCGCTCTCCGAACTGGCGCGTACCTGCCTGCGACCCGGCGCCATCAACCTGCAGTGGTATGCGGCGGGCGAGGGCGGTTACCCGTACTGGCACTGCGAGCTGTATCCGCGCGACCCGGCGGCGGAAACCCTGCACCGGCACCTGCTGTGGACGCTGTACCTGAATGACGACTTCGAAGCCGGGGAAACCGAGTTCCTGTTCCAGGAGCGGAAGATCGCGCCGCGTACCGGCAGCCTGTTGATTGCGCCCACCGCCTTCACCCACACGCACCGGGGCAACCGGCCGGAGGGCGGGGACAAGTTCATCGCGACGAGTTGGATCCTGTTCCAGAACGCGCAGTCGCTGTTCGGGGCCGGGTGATACGCGTCGGTCAGTTGGCGCTGCCACGCGTGCGCAGCGCCTGCAGTCGCGCGCCGAACCAGGATGCAGCAGTCAGTTCGGGCTGGCCCGGGCAGGCGATCCGGTAGGGCTGGCCGCTCATGCTGCTGCGGCTGGCGGCCCGCTCGATGAACTGCTCGGCGGTATCCACCTTGTCCTTCTTCAGCAGGTAATCGTACTTGCGCTGCAGGTGCGCACGCGCCTCGGCAGCGTCGTGCCAACTGCCGTTGCGCTGGAAGCGGCAGGACGAACCGTCGAGTGCGCCGATCAATGAGGCGATCTCGCGTCGGCCGGTCTCAGTGGGCGCGGCCATCACGTTGCCGGTAGCTGCAGCGAGCGCCAGCGTTGCGGCCAGGGTCAATCCAGTGTTCATCGAGGTGCGTCTGCCAGGGTTCGTCGGAATCGTAGCAAGTCGGTGCGACGTGGCCGCGCGTGGCTATCCACGTAGATTGATGCGCTACACATATAAGCGATATTCCATCATGCCTCTGCAAGCATGACCGGCCGAGGCGTAGATTGGCCATACTCCCCCCGCTTGCGAAGAACACCATGAACTACAGAACGTTGGGTACCCACGGGCCGACCGTGTCAGCACTTGGCCTGGGCTGCATGGGTCTGAGTTTCGGCTACGGCCCCGCCGTCACGCGCGAGCATGGCCTCGAGGTGATCCGCCGTGCCTACGACCTGGGCGTTACCTTCTTCGACACGGCCGAGGCGTATGCACAGGGGGCCAATGAAGTGCTGGTGGGCGAAGCGTTGGCTGCGGTGCGCGACAAGGTAGTCATTGCCACCAAGTTCGGCTTCACCGATGGAGACTCCACGAAGGGCGTGGACAGTCGCCCCGAGCGCATCCGGCAGGTCGCCGAAGCATCGCTGCGCAACCTGGGCACCGACTACATCGATCTGTTCTACCAGCACCGCGTCGACCCGGCGGTACCGATGGAGGACGTTGCCGGCACCGTGCGTGACCTGATTGTCGAGGGCAAGGTGAGGCACTTCGGAATGTCCGAGGCAGGCGCCGAATCGCTGCGTCGCGCCCATGCCGTGCAGCCGGTAGCCGCATTGCAGAGCGAATACTCGCTGTGGTGGCGCGAGCCGGAGCGCGAGATCCTGCCGCTGTGCGAGGAGCTGGGCATTGGCTTCGTCCCGTTCAGTCCATTGGGCAAGGGCTTCCTGACCGGCAGCATCACCGCCGATACCACCTTCGCCGACGGCGACTTCCGCAAGGTGGTGCCCCGATTCGAAGCAGACGCACGGCGTGCCAACCAGGCACTGGTAGACCGCATCACCGCCATTGCCCACGCGCGCGGCGCCACGTCGGCACAGGTCGCGCTGGCCTGGCTGCTTTCGCGCAGGCCGTGGATCGCACCGATTCCGGGCACCACCAAGCTGCACCGGCTGGAGGAAAACCTGGCGGCGGCCGAGCTGGTGCTGGATGCCGGCGAGTTGGCAGGGATCGAAGCCGTGCTGGCCGATATCCAGGTGCAGGGCGAGCGCTACCCGGCCTCGATTGCAGCGCGGCAGGGGCGCTGATGCGCGGGGGTGTCGCAACGACCCTGTGGGACGGGCTCCAGCATCAGAGTTCCGGCTTCGCTCCCGGTGCATGACCCAGGAATTCGTCGAAGCCTGGCCGCGGCTCCTCACCTGCTGCTGGATGCGCGGCGTTGAGGTCGCGCCAGAGCTGTTCCTGCATGAGATCGGACTGAAAGCGCTGCGTACTGTCGAGCTGATGGGACAGCAGGTAGCGTTGTTCGAATCCAGACTGATCGCCCGCCCTGGCCAGCAGCCCGTAGTAGGCACTCGCCAGGGCGGGATCGCGGTATCCCTGCACCATCAGGTGAATGTCGCCGGCGGTTTTGAGCGCGTACACCGATCCCTCGTTTGCCGACCTGCTCAACAGTGCCAGCACCTCAGCGCGCGGTGCGCCCGACGCGGCCAACCGGTAGGCGTATATCGCCGTGGCGGGCTGGTTGCCCCGTGCCGCCAGCGCCTGCAGTTCCTGCAGGGAGAGGCGACGCAGGTGATCTTCGACATCCGGGCCGGGATACCCCCTGGACTCCAGCCAGGCAGCATCCGCTTCGCTGGCTGCGATGCCCGGCTTCGACGCATCCCAGCGATATCCCCATTCCGACCTGGTAAAGGGCGCTGCTGCAGCGCGCGGAGCGACGCGAGGGGTCGGTGAAGAACCGGGTAGGGCAATTGCCGTTACCGGCGGTGCCTGGGTCGATGTGCGGTGCATGCTCGAGTACACGGCGTACCCGGCGGATGCCGCCAGCGCCGCCAGGGCGATGGCCATTACCCCTCGCCCCATTCCTCCATCCCGTTTCCCGCCGCCGCCGGGCATCTCACCGGGAGTAGTCATGCATGCGCCTCATCCTGAGCAGCCGCGACGGCCAGGGCCGTCAGTGGCTGGATTCAATCATGCCCGGGTATCGCCTGCAATGGATCGAGCTCGACGCCTGCCTGGGCGCTTCCTGTACTCCCCGATGGCTGACAGCTGTCACTTGTTACGGGCGGGCCCAGCGCGAGAATTCAACCACGGCGCCGCGTCGGCGCCCCAACCCCGCCAAGGACGTCCCGATCATGTTGCAGCAGTTCGTTTCGCATACTCCCCTCTGGGTCTGGGCGCTTCTCATCTTCCTGGTCACCCGGGGCATTGCCGCCATGAAGCCCGGCGAGACCTCGCTTGCCAGGCTGGCCATCGTGCCGGCGCTTTTCGCCGCGTGGGGCATCTGGTCGATCACCCAGCGCTACGGCGCCTCGTGGATTGCGTGGGCGGAGTGGCTGGTTGGCATCGCTGCGGGCATGGGCCTTGGCTGGATGCTGCTGCGTCGCGCGACGCTGGCCATGAACCGCTCGACGGGAATGTTGTGGCGCAGCGCCGACTACAGCCTGCTGCCCCTGCTGCTGGTCACGTTCGCGGTGAAGTATGGCTTTGAGTCCGCGCTGTCGGTCTCGCCGTCGCTCAGCGCCGATGCCGGCTTCGGCGCGGCCTACCTGCTTCTGTCCGGCGGCTTCACCGGCATCTTCATTGGCAAGTATTGCCGGTACCTGAGCGCTGCGCGCCGCGTGGCCGCGCCAGGAACGATGGGCGCTGCAGGCTGACCTGCACAGGCGCGACTGGTGCCGCGCAGGGGAGTCGGGTAGATTCCAGCGGACCCGTGGAGGCCTGAAAGATGATCAAGGAAGTTGGCGGCGTTCCCATCCAGTCCCGCCACCGCGCGACCTGCCACTGCGGCGCCGTCGAGCTCGAGCTTGAGCTGCCGGAGGGCATCGTCGATCCGCGCCGCTGCGACTGTTCCATCTGTCGTCGGAAGGCTGCGGTGGTCGCGTCGGTACCGCTCTCCGGTCTGCACGTCGTGAAAGGTGCGGACCAGCTCAAGCTTTACCAGTTCAACACCCACGCCGCGAAGCACTTCTTCTGCGGCACGTGCGGCATCTACACGCACCACCAGCGTCGTTCGAATCCAGGGCAGTACGGCTTCAACGTGGGCTGCCTGGAGGGTATCAATCCGTTCGCCATTGCGAACGTTCCCGTGGAAGATGGAGTGAACCATCCGGCGGACAGAGCCGCCTCATGGTGAATGCCTGGTTCGCAGTGCACTCTGGCGGGGTAGCGCACGATGCATGATGAATGCATGAGCCGTGAAGAATGGGTTGCTTCGATGCGTGCTCGCGCAGTGGATATCTGCACACCGTGCCTGCGTGCAGATCTGTAATCCAACGTTTCGCGGCTACAACGGAAGACCAGGCAGGGACAGGGCGCACGGGAACTTCGCGGCCAGCTTAACCAGGTTTTGCACATCGACGAATTTGAAGGAGGATCTCCTTGGCTGCAACCGTCATCAGCATCAGCGCAATCGGCACGCGTGGAAGTGCCGCAGGCAAGCTCTTCATGGCTCGCCCCGATGCAAGTGGCCGATATGTACTGAATCGGAAGCGGCCATCTTCCTCCGGCGCGCCAACCAACAGGGCGGTGAACAAAGTCTACGCCGTGACCTTGGATCAAGCCGTGGATCTCCTGTCGACCAATGACTACTTGGTCAATCTGGTATCAGAGGACGGCACTCGTGCGTTACGGGAGTTCAAGCGGGTACAGATCAAGCGTGCGGCACCAACGTCGGTTTGACTGCCGCGCTGGCCTTGACCGCGCTGACTGGTGGATTGATCTTTGGCATGGTTCCGAGGTGATCGGGGTAACCAATCCAGTCCCATGGAGGGGACAACGATGATGAGCATTCGCGCACTCGGTGAAAGGCGCATGTGGGCGCTGCTGGTTCTGGCGCTGGTGGCAGGTTGCGCTGCTCAACCCAGACCACTCTCACTGCGAAGTACCCAGGCAATCGTGGACGCCAGACTGTATGCCAAGCCATGGGACTTGGCCGCCGAGGTGGATGATCGACCCGCAAGGGTTTTGGTCGTTCTTTTCGATGGGACGCGAAACGACCGCGAACACATCCGGGACAGAGAGCGCCCTACGATCATCGCGCATATCCGCGAGCGACTGGAGCAGGACGGGCGGAGTGGTCCCGTTTTCCGTTACACGGCAGGACCTGGGACAGCGGGAACCACTCCAGTGCGTTGGCTGGATTCCGCCACCGGTGCATCGAGTGGTCCTCGTGCCGTTGAGGCCTGCCGGCGGGCCGTGGAGGACATACGGGCCGTCCGGAACCTGGAACCGGAGGCCGATGTCCGCATCCTGGTGGCAGGTTTCTCCAGAGGCGCTGCGTCGGCGCGCCATTTCTTGAACCTGATCGAACGCGACTGTGACAGCAGGCATCCTGCGCGGGATCCTGGCGTGCGTTCCTACGCCTTGTTGTTTGACACCGTGGCAACGGGACAGCGCGGTGACCTTTTGCTCGGCATCCCCGCCTCTACGGATCATGTATTGCACTTCGTCTCGCTCGATGAGCGTCGCATCTTCTTCCGTCCTGACCTCGATGCAGAGACCGAAGATGGGCGCATACGGACGATCCATCTCCCTGGTGTCCACAGTGATGTCGGCGACAGCTACCTTGAGGGCGTGGGAGGCGAGGTCAGGTTCTACGTCGATGCCTTGCTGTATGGAATGGGCTTGACCCGCACTGACGCCCTCTCGGTGCCGGAGGATTTCAGCCTGCAGGGTAGCAACGACTCGCGCTGGCTGTTCGACAGGTTCATGGGCGTACCCGCTGCGCTTTCGCCAAAAGATCGTGGCCGACGACCGATCCACACAGATGCCACGGCAATGACGGCGGAACGGCTGGTCGAGTGGCATGGTCGCCATGCGGCCATGGGTCAAGCCAGGTATCTGAGCTTCTATGGGCGCAAGGATGTGCACCGCCCCGCTTTCCAGATCCGCCGAAGTGGGGCTGACTTCGAGCTTGAGGCAATCGGATTGAACGTCCTGCCCGGACCGGTGCGTTGGAGCCGCTCGGACATGTTCCTACACCCGAGCATTACAGCATGCGGCAGCAAGCTTGTTCTCCGCTACACAGTGGCTGGTGGATCGCCGCACATTTTCCTGCTCCCGGACAGCATTACCAGGCGACTTCGTTCCCAAACCGAAGCCCGACTCGAGATGGGTGTGGTCTCGCGAAGTACCGGCGATCAGCTGTGGTGGATGGTTGACGACAAGGATGCAGGAAAGGTGGGCATGAGTGGAGGCCAGCTCTCCTCACCCGCTGCCGCGCGCGTCAGGTGCCCGCCGGCATAGGCTGGCGGGCCGGTCCTCGGCTACGATACGGTTCAAGCAACCAGGAGGCGGGGCAGATGGACAAGACACAGGCCGAAGCGGTTTCCGAAGCCATCCTGGAACCTCATCTCCGCGATCAGGATGCAAGGATGGTGCGGATGCGCGAAAAGCGCGCTGCGGCTGAAGTGCTGATGAAGCGCAAGCGCATGGCCGCCGGGTTTGCGTTGGTGGGAATGGCCATTGGATTGGCGATCTCGCACTTCAGCGGCTTCCGCTTCACCGATGGTGCCATATGGGGCGGACTTGCCGGCGCCACGCTTTCGCTGCTGGTCAGACCGCGCACGGCGTGACCGGGTTGGAAGCGGCGCCGTCGATGGCAGGATGTCAACTTGTCGTACAACCCAAAGGAGAAGCATGAAAAAGGTATTTCAAGGTCTTGCGGCACTTTCGGCTCTGGTCCCCTGCGTCGCTGCAGCGGATGCCGATTCCTACAGTGCGGGCTACAAGCTCGGCTTTTTCGTCGGCCAGCTGGTGCGCACCTACGGGGTTTACATTGCTGCAGCTGCCCTGCTTGCCGTGGTTGCCTGGCTGTGGCTGCGCAGCCGCAAGCCCCACGCCATCGGCACCGCCGGAAAGGGTGACTGACCTGCCAGTCCACGCGCCGCCACACGGCGGCGCGTTGCGGGTCATGCCATCAGCCACACACGGATCAGCGACACCAGCTTGTCCACGTCGAGCGGCTTGGCGATGTAATCGTTGGCACCGGCCTGGATGCACTGCTGCTGGTCGTCGGGCATGGCCTTGGCGGTGAGCGCGATGATCGGCAGCTTGCCGAAGCGTCCGTCCTGGCGGATCTCGCGCGTGGCGGTCAAGCCATCCTTGACCGGCATCATGATGTCCATCAGCACCAGTTCGATCGGCGCCGGGCCATCCACCGCCGCGGTCAACGCATCAATGGCGTCCTGTCCGTTGCGCGCGATGGATACCTTGCACCCGTGCGGCTCCAGCACATTCATCAAGGCGTAGATGTTGCGCACATCGTCCTCGACGACCAGCACGCGACGTCCTTCCAGTGCGGTGTCGCGATGCTGAGCGGTACGGATCATGCCCTGCTGCGATTCCGGCAGGTCACTGACCACCTTGTGCAGGAACAGGGTGACCTCGTCGAGCAGGCGCTCGGGCGAACGGGCGCCCTTGATGATGATCGAGCTGGAATAGCGCCCCAGCCGCACTTCCTCGGCCGGCGACAGCACCCGGCCGGTGTAGACGATGACCGGCGGCAGCGCGTGCAGGCTCTTTTCGGTGAGCAGTTCCAGCAGCTCGAAACCGGAGGCGTCGGGGAGCGTCAGGTCCAGCACCATGCAGTCGAAGCTGTGCTGCTCCAGCACCTGCAGGCATTCCGATGCCGAGCGCGCGCCAATGGTCTCCACGTCGGCCACCGCGAGCAGTTCGCGCACGGCGTCCAGCTGCACGGCGTCGTCTTCCACCACCAGCACCCGGCGCGGGCGTTGCGAGAGGCGACGTTCCAGCGAATCGAGCACGCCGGCGAGTTCCTCGCGGGTGGCGGGCTTGCCGAGGTAGCCCACCGCGCCCAGCGACAGTGCCTTGTGCGAATGGTCCGTGGCCGAGACCACGTGGATGGGAATGTGGCGGGTGCGCATGTCGTGCTTGAGCACGTCCAGCACCGACAACCCCGACTGGTCCGGCAGGCCGATGTCCAGCACGATGGCGTGCGGGGGTTCCGCGCGCGCCGCGGCCAGCGCTTCGCCGGCGGTCTGCGCCACCTTGGCGCGGAAGCCCATCTCATGCGCGAGGTCGCTGACAATCTCGCCGAAGGCGACGTCATCCTCGATGATCAGGATCAGGCCTCGCCCGCTGCTGCCCGGCTTGTTGCCTGCGTCACCTGCAGCGCGCGTGTTCACCAGCGCTGGGCAGACGTCCGCACGCTTTGCGCGCGGGGGTGCCACCGGCGCTGCGGCGACCGGCGGCGCCGGCGGCTCCTGCGTCGCCAGCTTCGTCGCGACCACCAGGCGGAAACAGCTGCCCTTGCCAGGCTCGCTTTCCACGGTGATGTCGCCGCCGAGCAGGCGCGCCAACTCCTGCGAAATGGACAGCCCCAGGCCGGTACCGCCGTAGCGCCGGCTGATCGAACCATCGGCCTGCTGGAAGGCTTCGAAAATGCGCGCCTGCTGTTCCGGGGCGATGCCGATGCCGGTGTCGCGCACGGCGAACACCACCTTGCCATCGCGCGTAGCCGACGCCGAGACGGCCACGCTGCCGGCCTCGGTGAACTTCAGCGCGTTGGACAGCAGGTTCTTGAGGATCTGTTCGATGCGCTGGCGATCGGATTCAATCATCGCCGGGCAGTCGGCGCTCATGGAGACCTCCAGCGACAGGCCCTTTTCGCTGGCGACCGGACCGAGCAGTGCCGAGATGTCCGACAGCAGCTTTTCCACCCCGAAGCGCTCGGCATGCACTTCGATGTGGCCGGCCTCGATCTTGGAGAGGTCGAGGATTTCGTTGATGAGGTTGAGCAGGTCGGTGCCGGAGGCATGGATGGTCCGCGCGAACTTCACCTGTTCCGCGCTGAGGTTGCCGTCGCGGTTGTCGCCCAGCAGCTTGGAAAGGATCAACGCCGAGTTGAGCGGCGTGCGCAGTTCGTGCGACATGTTGGCCAGGAACTCGGATTTGTACTGGCTGGCGCGCTGCACCTTGTGCGATTCGGCCACGATGCCGGCATTGGCGCGGGCGAGTTTGTCGCGCTCCTCTTCCAGCTGCTGCGACTGCTCGAACAACTGGCTGTTGGTCTGCTCCAGCTCGGCCTGCTGCTCTTCGAGCTCATGCTGGGAGGCACGCAGCGCGCGGCTCTGTTCTTCCAGCTCTTCGTTGGAGACGCGCAGTTCCTCGCTCTGCACCTGCAGCGTTTCCGACTGGCGCTGGGTCTGGGCCAGCAGTTCGGACAGGCGCGACCGGTAGGCGGCCGAGCGCAGCGCGACGGCCATGTCGGCCGAGGCAAGTTCGAGCAGTTCGATCACCTCGGCGGGCACCGTGCCGAAGAAGCCCAGCTCGATGACGCCGGTCACTTCGCCTTCGTGCAGGCTGGGTGCGATGACCAGGTGACGTGGCTGCGCCTGTCCAAGGCCGGAGCCGACCGTGAAGTAGCCCGGCGGCACATCGTTGACGAGCAGCACGCGCTTCTCGTCCACGGCGCGCCCGAGCAGGCCGCCGACCAGCGGCTGGCCACTGCTGGCGGTGTCTTCCGGCGACGTGGCGGTGCCCACCGCACCGATCTGCTGGAAGCCCAGGGCGCCGGGCACGAACAGCTTGCCGGCCTGGGCGCCGGTGAAACCGGCGAGGAAGCCAAGGCTGGCGCGCGCAAGCGAGGCCCCGTCCAGATCGCCGCCGGTCGCGGTGGCCAGCTCCAGGCGTCCGCGCTGCAACCAGGCGTCGCGTTCGCGCGCGCGGGTGTGGCGGCGAAGCAGGAAGGCGATGAAGATGGTCAGCAGGGTCCCCAGCACCGCGCTGGCTGCCCCCGAGCTCAGCGCCGTGGCGTATGCCGACTCCATTTCCGCAAGACGCTGGGCGCGCTTGTCGAGCTCGATGGCACGCATGGCCGCCAGGCGCGCACGGATATCGTCCATTGCGGCCTTGCCGCTGTTGGAACTGACCACGGCCAGCGCGGCGTCGAAGCCCTGGGTGCGCCGCAGCTCGATGGTGGCATGCAGCTCATCCAGCTTGTCCTGGACCCGGCGCGCCAACAGCTTGAGCCTGTCGCCCTGCGCGGGGTCGTCGGCCAGGCTGCGCTGCATGGCGTCCAGCCGCGTGCTGGCGACCGCCAGCGCGGTCCGATACGGTTCCAGGTAGCTTTCGTCCCCGGTCAGCAGGTAGCCACGCTGCCCGGTCTCGGCGTCCTGCACGGCCGAGAGCACATCGCCCATGGCATTCATCGTCTCCTGCGAGCGGATGACCAGGGCACTGCCTTGCTGGATCGTGCGGATGTTCTTGCCGGCCAGGAAGCCGCTGCCCAGGAAGAACAGCATGACTGCCACCAGCGGCCACAACATGCGGAAGGTGGCGCCGGTATCCCGGGTGGCGGGGCGAGGTTGGGACCTGGAGGGCATGGGCGGACAAGTGGATGGACGTAACCGCGCAGGCTAGCATGCCGGCGCGGCCAGAGCGCCGCTCCTACGTAGTGCCGCGGGTGGCGGGCAGGACAGGGGTCGCGACCCCGCCCACCTTCAACCCGAACAACGGCCGCAGCCAAGCGACCCGGCGGATGCCTTCATACCCCAGGAAGGCCAGCGCGAAGGTGATCGCCACCAGCAACGGGCCCTCGGCCAACGGTGGAATGCCCAGCGGCTGCAGGTTGTGCGCCGCCACCACGATGATCGTCTGGTGCAGGATGTAGACCGGGAACACGGCGGGCACCAGATAGCGCAGCGCGCGGTTGTTGCCCGGGTTCCAGTGCCGAGCAAAACCCAGCACCGCCGCGATGGCGCACCACTGGTTCAGGCCCCACACCGCGCGCATGGCCATGCGCAGCGCCGAGGGCGGCTCCGCTTCGGCGTAGCTGACGAAGTACACGATGATCCCGGCCCAGCTGGCCAGCCACAGCACCAGCGCCGGCCAGCGCAGGTGGGCCAGGGCATCCCAGAACCTGTCGGCGCGCGCCAGCAGGAAGCCCAGCAGGAACACGGCGAAGTACTGGGCGTGGTTGTACCAGTCGTCCACCAGCGCATGGGTCGATTCGAAACGCGCGGACAGGGTCACCCGCAGCAGCGCCAGCAGCAGCGCAGGCCAGACCAGTGCGCCCAGGCCGGAAAGCGCATGCTCCACGCCGCGTCCAAGCGCCTGCAGAGGCCGCGGCCCCAGGCACCACAGCAGCCAGATCACCACCGTGTACACCCACAGGTAGGCCACGAACCACAGGTGGTTCCAGGTGGGCACGCGCAGGCAGCCGTCGGCATCGCAGAAGCCCTCGTAGCCGGAAAGGTACTGCCCCCAGAAGGTCAGGTAGCCGTGGTGATACCCGCCGGGCAGCTGCTCCACGACTTCGTAGTAGGACTGGGGCGTGACCACCACCACCATGCCGAACACCAGCGGCACCAGCAGGGTCCAGGAACGCGTGCCGAGCAGCCGCAGCCGGCTGCCGCCCGCGTCGGGACGCGTTTGGATCCGGCTGAACATGAAGGCGGTGGCCGCGCCGGACACCAGGAACAGCAGGGACAGCCGCCAGGGCGCGGTCAGCACCATGAAGGGTTCCAGTGCGTGGCTGGCATGCGGGCTTTTTACATGCCAGTCCCAGGTCACGTAGTACATGCCCACGTGGTACAGCACGAGCACGCCAAAGGCGCACACGCGCACCCAGTCCAGGTCGTATCGGCGTTGCATGGTGCGCTCCAGTCATCAGGGAACACTACCCTGCGGCCCGGCACCGGGGGCTGCCAGCGCGAAGGGTCGGCCCGCCGGGAGCGAGGGACGAACCGCGGGCCCATGGGGACGAGCGGGAATGGTGCGGCACCCGCGCCGCCGCCTACACTTGCGCGATGACCGACCCCGACCCGATGCCCTACGAACGTTATCTCCCGTGGCGGCGCTGGGTGGAGTGGGGCTTCTGGGTGCTGCTGGTGGGCACCAACCTCCTCGGCAACAGCATCACCACGGTGATCGACCTGCGCCGGCTCAATGCCGGCTTCGAGACCTGGAAGCCGGTGGTGTGGGAGGCGAGCAGCGCGGTGGTGTGGCTGCTGCTGCTGATCCCCTTCCTGGCCTGGTACACGCGCCGGTATCCGCTGCTCTGGGACAATTGGCGGCGGCGCCTGCTGCAGTACCTTCCGGTGAGCATGGCGGTCTGCGTGGTCCACGTGGCTGCCATGGTGGCGCTGCGGATGCTGGCGTACCGGGCGGTCGGACAGGAATATGACTTCGGGCCTTGGCCACGCGAGCTGTTCTACGAGTACCTCAAGGACGTCCGCAGCGTCATCTCCATCGTGTTGGTGATGGAGGGCTACCGGTTCGTGATGCGGCGCTGGCAGGGCGAAGTCAGCCTGCTGAGTGCTCCCGACCAGGGCCCGCCGGTGGAGCCGGTGGAGCGGCCGGAGCGCTTCCTGGTGCGCAAGCTGGGCCGGGAGTTCTTGATTGCCGCCAGCGACATCGAATGGGTGCAGGCGGCCGGAAACTACGTGAACCTGCGCGTGCGTGGCCACGACTATCCGCTGCGCAGCACCCTGGCCGGGGTGGAAACCCGGCTGGATCCGCAACGCTTCGTACGCATCCACCGCAGCTATATGGTGGCCTTGCCGCATATCGCCTCGATCGAGCCGCTGGACACCGGCGACGCGAAGGTCCACCTGCGCGACGGCACGGCGCTGCCCTGCAGCCGGAAGTACCGTCAGGAGCTGCGGGAAATTGCGGGCTGAGCGGGGCTACAGCTTGCCGGCCGCTTTGTAGCGCGCGGCGCCCTGTTCGACCAGGCGCTGCAATTCGACCAGGAGCGAGGGATCGACAGCCTCGAAGTTGAAGCACGACTTCCCTTGCATTCGCTTCCTGAGTTCTGGACTGATGTCGACCAGCAGCTCGGGGAAGTCGTAGATGGGCATGAAGTGGAAGACGAGTTTGCGCCCGGATAGTTTCACCGCACCGAAGAACTGTGCTTTGCCTTTGGCATCAGACCTCTGGCAGTTGGCATAGAAGTGATGTTCCTCGTCGTGCACGATCTGAAGGCTTCCGCTGTACACCCGCAGGATGTCGCGTAGAGAAGAAAACAGGGCTGGCAAGGTGACCACCTGAGGCGCATCCGCGGATTGGGCAGGCTAAAGAATAACCACCCTCGCGCCTTCCCTGCGGGCGGACGGCCGCGCCGGCGCTTTGGACCACACCTCGGCGATGCGTCGCACCGCTGCGCGCAGGTCTTCCTCCGGCCGCACGTAGGGAATGCGCAGCCATTGGTCGCCGCCGCCTTCGACACTGAACATCGGACCGGGCGGGACATGGATGCCGGCCGCTTCCAGCTGGGCCGCGAACCGGGTGGCGCTGGTGCCGGCCGGAAGCTGCAGCCACAACGTCATGCCGCCCTGCGGCAGCCGGAAACGCCAGTCCGGCAGGTGTTCGGCGATCGCGTCGGCCAACGCATTGCGGCGCTGGCGCAGCTGGGTGCGGCGTGCCGCCAGCAGTGCCGGGTCCTGCAGCAGTTCGGTCACCACCAGCTGGTCGAACAGGGCGGTGCCAAGGTCCAGCTGCAGGCGGGCCTTGATCAGCGTGTCCATCATTCCCTGCGGTGCGCGGATCCAGCCCACGCGCAGGCCACTCCAGTACAGCTTGGACACGCTGCCCAGGGTGACGGCGTCCGGCGCATGCGCGGCGAACGGCAGCGGCATGGCGACGTCGGTCAGCGACAGCGCCTGCAGCGATTCGTCGACCACCGGCACCGTGCGCGTGGCCCGCAGCTCGGCCGCATAGCGTGCGCGCTGCTCGTCGCGCATCAGGAAGCCGGTGGGGTTCTGGTAGTCGGGGATGAGGTAGGCCAGGTGCGGTCGGGTCTGGGTGAGCGTGGCGGCAATGCCGTCCAGATCCCAACCTTCCCCGCCCAGCGCATCGCCCATGGGCGACGCCACCAGTCGCGCGCCGCCGATGCGCAGCGCTTCGATGACATTCGGGTACACCGGCGATTCGATCATCACCCTGTCGCCGGGCCGCGAGAGCGCGCGCGCCACCACGGCAGTGGCGGCCAATGCGCCCGAGGTCACCATGATCTGGTCGGGGTCGGTGGGCAGGCCGCGTTGCGCGAACTGCTCCGCGATCAGGGCGCGCAGGACCGGCAGGCCGGTGGGGCGGTAGCCATCGCTGCCGAGGTAGCCCGGCAGCCGCTCCATGGCACGCGCATACGCGGCATCGAGCCCGGCGATGGCGGTGGTGGAAGCGCAGGTAAGGTCGATGCTGCCGTCAGGGTCGTGCGGGCTGGCGAACGAGCGCAGTGCGTGGTCGTGCGCGCGGCGGCGGTCGGCCGGCACCGCCGCGAAGGTGCCGGCGCCATGGCGGGTGCTGGCGAAACCGGCAGCGACCAGGTCGGCATAGGCGCGCGTGACCGTGTTGCGCGACACCCCGAGCTGCTGCGAGACGGCGCGCTCGCTGGGCAGGCGTGCATCCAGCGGAATGCGACCGTCGCCGATGAGTTCCTGCAGGACCTGGCGCAGTCCGCGATAGGCGGGGCTGCGGGGAAACTGGCCAACCAGAGTGGCCAGGTGCTGGGGCGTAAGCGCGCGATTCATGGAGCCACTATGGCTGAAATGGCTCTACGTGGAAGTGCCAGTGGACCGGATACTGGCCCCATGAACCTGAATACCTCTCCGTCGGCACTGACCAATCTGGGACCACTTGCGCAACTGCGCGCGGGCCGTCTGCCCGAGCGGCTGCTGCGCCTGCTGGTCGGGCTGTGGCTGTACGGCTTCTCGAATGCGCTGTTGATGTACAGCACGCTGGGCGGCTCGCCGTGGGTCGTGTTCCATGAGGGCGCGGCGCGGCACCTGCCGCTGTCGCTGGGAACCATCATGGTCCTGGTGGCGCTGGTGGTCCTGCTGCTGTGGATTCCGCTGCGGCAGATGCCGGGGCTTGGCACGCTGGCCAATACCCTGTTGCTGGGTCCGTTCACCGACCTCAACCTGCAGATGTTGGCTGTCCCTGAAACGCTCGCGCTGCGCTGGGTCTACCTGGTCGGTGGCGTGGTGGTCTGTGCCATTGCCACGGCGCTGTATGTCGGCGCCCAGTTGGGACCCGGCCCACGCGATGGCCTGATGACGGGCATTGCCCGCCGCGCGGGAGGGTCGATCCAGCGCGTGCGCACCTGCATCGAACTGGTGGTGCTGGCGCTGGGCATTGCATTGGGCGGCGTCGCCGGCGTCGGCACGGTGGTATTCGCGCTGGGCGTTGGACCCATCACCCAGTTCTTCATGCGCTACCTCGTGCTGCGACTTGATGTGGCGCCGGCCGTGCGCGGCGCCTGAGGTCTTTCACCTGGGTTGAACACGCCGCTGCCCAATGTGGTTGCGGAGGCGCTTTCAATGCGTCGTTGCCCTGCAGTTCCCAGGGAGCCGGTGATGACTGCGAACGGTTGGCGTGGAAGCCTGGCGCTGTGGTTCGAGCACCAGGAAGGCAGGACCCGGCTCATGCGACGTCGGCATGTTGGGCCGCCGGCTGCGCAGCGCACGTTCTATCCGGAAAACGACGGGTCGGCGCGTGTGCATCTGCTGCACCCTTCCCGTGGCTGCCAGCTGGAGATCGACTGCCACCTGGCAGCCCGTACGCAGGCCGTCCTCACTACGTCCGGCCCGATCAGGATACTCCGCAGTCGACAGCGACCCAGCGAGCAGCTGCTGCGGGTGCATGTGGCGGAAGGCGCGCTCTGCGAGTACGTTCCCGAGGAGACCATCATTCATCCCGGTGCCGAAGGCTCGATGCGAACCCGCGCGGAACTTGCCGCCGACGCCGTCTACATCGGCTGCGACGTGGTCACGTTTGCCCGGCCCGCTGCGAATGAACACGCAGGCGCGGGAACGCTTCGACAGAGCGTGGAGATCGTACGCGAGGGCGAGCAGATCTGGTTCGAACGCTGCTGCATTTCAGGGCCGGAGTGGGCCCAGGGTGCACCGTTCGGCGTGGCCGGCGAGCCGATCATCGGCACCCTGGTGTACGCCGGACCGACCCTCGCGGCGGCGGCAGCGCGCATTCGAGAAAGGGTTGGCGAGGAGATGCGGCACGCATTCTCCGTCAGCGAGCTGGAGCGCGTGGTGGTGTGCCGTTACCTCGGCGACCAGATGTCGCAGGCGAAATCATTGTTCGGCAGTGCGTGGAATGCCCTGCGCGAAAGTGGGCTGCATCACGGCGCGGTGTTGCATCGTGGCGGGCGTGCCATCGACTAGAACAATGAACCCTGCGGCGAATCCTCGCGCGGAGGCAGGGGCCGCACGAACTTCGTGCAGTCCAGCTTCGGCCAGTGGCTGTTCTGCGCGTCGAAACCCAGCCGCCTGCGCGCCAGTTTGAAACGATTGGACAGCAGGTCCGCGTACACGCCTTCGCCACGCATGCGGGTACCGAACTCGCTGTTGTAGTCCTTGCCGCCGCGCAGCTGGTTGATGGTGCTCATCACATGCGCGGCGCGATCGGGATGGTGGGTGTCGAGCCAGTCGCGGAACAGTGGCGCCACTTCCAGCGGCAGCCGCAGCAGCACGTAGCCGGCCGTGCTTGCGCCGGCATCGCGCGCGGCTTCAAGCACGGCTTCCAGCTCGGCGTCGTTGATCCAGGGAATGACCGGGGCCACCATCACGCCCACCGGAATGCCGGCGTCGTGCAGCCGGCGCATGGCACGCAGGCGCGCGTGCGGTGCGGAGGCGCGCGGTTCCAGGCGGGCAGACAGGTGCGGGTCCAGCGAGGTCACCGAGAAGTGCACGCTGACCAGGTTCTTTTCCGCGAGCGGGGCGAGCAGGTCGATGTCGCGCTCCACCAGCGCGTTCTTGGTGATCAGCGAGAACGGGTGCTGGGTTTCCAGCATCACCTCGATCAACTGCCGGGTCAGTTTCAGCTTGCGCTCGATCGGCTGGTAGGCATCGGTATTGATGCCCAGTGCAATCGGCTGTGGGGCGTAGGACGGCCGCGACAGCTCCCTGCGCAGCAGCTGCGGCGCGTTGGTCTTGGCGAACAGTTTGGTTTCGAAGTCCAGTCCGGGAGAAAGATTCAGGAACGCGTGCGAGGGGCGGGCAAAGCAGTAAGAGCAGCCGTGTTCGCAGCCCCGGTATGGATTGACCGACTGGCTGAAGCCCACGTCGGGCGATTTGTTGCGGCTGATGATGCTGCGCGCCGTTTCCGCACGGACTTCGGTACGCAGGCGCGGTGCGGCGAATTCTTCGCTGTTCTCCGGCTCCCAGCCGTCGTCCATGGCTTCGCTGACGGTGACCTCGAAACGGCCTGCCAGGTGCGTGGTGGAGCCGCGGCCTTTGATTGCGATACCCATGTTGCTACAGGGTAGGCAGCAGGCGTCTCATCGGCTGAGACGGCGCGAAAGAGGCGGCGAGGGGGAACCGGGTGCTCATGGGTTAGTAGTATTACTAACCACAGGTGTATTTGGAAGGGGAACCGTTGCGGTCGCTGGGTTTGCGATGAATCGGTCGGGTTTTCTCCCCACGGTTATCCACAGGCTGTGAAAAGTTGGTCCTTTCAGTGCTGCGAGAGACACGCATGGCGTGTCGCTACGGTTGTGCGCGCGATTGCCAGGGACGCATGACGCGTCGCGACGGACAGGCGTGCGTAGTGACACGCCATGCGTGTCAACGCCATCTCAAAGCAACCCAAGATACCCCTTCACCGTTGCATCCAGCCCGGCATACAGCGCTTCGCTGATCAACGCGTGCCCGATCGACACCTCCAGCACGTCCGGCACCGCCTGCAGGAAATCGCGCAGATTCACCTGCGACAGGTCATGGCCGGCATTGACCCCCAGGCCGGCGGCCTGCGCGCGCCGCGCCGCGTCGGCGAACAGGGCGAGCATGACCGTGGCATCGCCGGCCGCATGCGCTTCGGCATAGGGACCGGTGTAGAGCTCGATCCGGTCGGCGCCGATGGCCGCCGCCGCCGCGATGTCCGGATTGCCGGCATCCACGAACAGGCTGACCCGGCAGCCGTAGGACTTCAGTTCGGCGATCAGCGGGCGCAGGCGCTCGCCGTCGCGGCCGAAGTCGAAGCCGTGGTCGGAGGTGAGCTGGCCATCGCTGTCGGGGACCAGCGTGGCCTGGGCCGGGCGCGTCTGCGCGCACAACGGCAACAGGCCGGGGTAGCCCGGGCGCGGCGGGGCGAAGGGGTTGCCTTCGATGTTGAACTCGACGCCGCGGGCGTGGGTGAGCGCCGACAAGGCCAGCACGTCCTCGGCGTGGATATGCCGGCGGTCCGGGCGCGGATGCACGGTGATGCCGTGGGCGCCGGCCTCCAGGCACGCGGTGGCCGCCTGCACCACATCGGGATCATGGCCGCCGCGCGAATTGCGCAGGACGGCGATCTTGTTCACGTTGACGCTGAGCTGGGTCATGGGCGCGGGGGCAGGTCGTTCTCTTCGCGGTCGGCGTCGCGACTGGCCTGGGCCAGTTCGCGCAGCCGGCGCAGTTCAGTGGGGTCGATGGCGGTGTAGAGGTCGCGTTCGCTGCCGGTGCCGCGCCCGCCGTCGCCGAAGGTCGCCAGGTAACGGCCGCGCACCCAGGCCAGCAGGAACAGCAGGGCGCCGAGCAGCGAAAGCATCATCAGGCCCGTGGAGGGCGTTTTGATGGCGAAGGCGAAGCAGCCGATCGCCAGCAGCAGGTACACCCAATACATAGCCGTTCTCCCCGGTTGACCGCGCCAGTGTAGCGCCGCGACCGGTGCCGGTTCCACGTGGCGCGGCTACAGCAGCGGCGAGGCCAGGCGGGCGAAGGCCTCGGGCACGCGGTGCAGCCACAGCGAGCGGCCCCGGTCGTTGCGGACCGGGCTGGATGCGGCGAACTCGGCGATGAGGATCTTCTCCAGCTCCGCCACGCAGCCTTCGTCGCTGATCATCATCGACAATTCGAAGTTGAGCCGGAAGCTGCGATGGTCGAAGTTGGCGCTGCCGGCGATGCAGACGTCGTGGTCGGCGATGAAGGCCTTGGTGTGCAGCATGCGCGGACCGTATTCGTAGATCTTCACCCCGGCCTGCAGCAGCTCGTCGAAGTAGGAGCGCGCGGCCTGGGTGACGAACCAGGAGTCGCTCATCTTGGGCACCAGCAGGCGCACGTCGAGCCCGCCGAGTGCGGCCGAGGTCAGTGCCATGCGTGCCGCTTCGCCGGGGACGAAGTAGGGCGTCACCAGCCACACGCGCTCGCGTGCTTCATGGATGGCGGCCACCTGCAGGCGGTGGATGGTTTCCCAGCCCGAGTCGGGGCCGGAGACCAGCACCTGCACGTTGATGCTGCCTTCCTGCCGGCTGGGCGTGTCGTTGGGCCACAGCTGGGCGATGTTGAAGCGGTCCTTCGGTTCACCGGTGGCGTAGATCCAGTCTTCGACGAACACCAGCTGCAGGCTGCGCACCACGTGGCCGGTCAGGCGCATGTGCAGGTCGCGGTACGCATCGGGCCGACGGCTTTCATCTTCCTCATCGGTGATGTTGATGCCACCGGTGAACGCCACGCGGCCGTCGATCACCACCAGCTTGCGGTGGGTGCGCATGTTCATCCAGGGCCGCTTGAAAGGTTTGAGCAGCTGGCGGGGATGGAACCAGGCCACTTCCGCACCGGCGTCGCGCAGCGGCTTGAGGAAACACCCGCGGATGCCCGAAGAGCCCACCGCATCGAGCAGCAGGCGAACGCGCACGCCGGCCTTCGCGCGTTCCAGCAGGGCATCGCGCAACGCAGTGCCGGCATGGTCCGGATTGAAGATGTAGTACTCCACGTGCACGTGGTCGCGCGCCTGCGCGATGGCCTCCAGCAGCGCGGCGTAGGTCTGCGCACCATCCACCAGCCACGTCACTTCGGTGGCCGAGCTCGGTGCCAGGCCGGTGGTGGCCTGGGCGATCTTGGCCAGTTCGGTGCAGTCCGCATCGGGCGGGCAGACGCTGCTGTAGTGCTCCATGCCGGAGCGCGCGCGGCCACGACGCAGGCGCTGCCGCTTCACTTTCTGCGGACCCAGCAGGTAATAGATGAAGAGCCCGAGGTAGGGCAGTGCGGCCAGCGACAGGATCCAGCTCAGCGTGGCGACCGGTTCGCGCTTCTGCAGCATGATCCAACCGATCAGCCACAGCAGGTACAGCACATAGGCAGCGATGAGCAGCGGGCGCAGGTGCGGAAACGCATCCAGCCAGTGGAGCCAGTCGGCAAGCGCGGGGTAGGTGGCAAGCATGCGCGGATCATAGCCGGACAAGCGCGTCCGGTGCGTGGATGAAAAAAAAGCGCCCCTGTTTCCAGGGGCGCTTTCCAGTCGCGTCATGACTTGGTGTTGCGTATTACTGCTGCTGCTGGAACCCGATCTTCTTCATCTGCGCGTTCTTCGCGGCGGCCAGGATCTTGGCCATCACGTCGTACTCGGAGTCCGGGCTGGCGTCGATGCGCAGCTCGGGCTGGTTGGTCGGGTCACGCTGCACTTCCTGCTCCATCCGCTGCTGGAGTTCGCCCACTGCAACCGGGCTGTTGTTCCAGAACACCTGGTTGCTGGCGTCCACCCGCAGCTCGACCGGCGGCGGCGGCTCGACCAGCTGCGGCGGTGGGTTGAGCACGCGCTGCGGCAGGTCCACGGCGATCGGGTAGGTCATGATCGGCGCGGTAACGATGAAGATGATCAACAGCACCAGCATCACGTCCACGAGGGGCGTAACGTTGATGTCTGCCATGGGGCCCTTGCCACCACCAGAACTGAATGCCATGGCTTACTGCCCCTTCTCTTTGGTGGCCACGAAGCCAACGTCGAGCATGCCCTGCTCCTGCGCGATCTTGGTCATCTCGTTGATGACACGCATCTTGGTGGTGCGGTCACCACGCAGGTTGAGCGGCGGCTGGGGGGTCTGCTGGGCGGCGGTCGCCAGGCGCGACTCGAGAGTCTGCTTGTCGATCTCTTCGTCGTTCCAGAAGATCGAGCCGTCTTCCTTCACCGCCAGGGTGATGGGACCCTTGCGATCGGCGGCTTCTTCCGGCTTCTGCACCAGGTTGGCCTCGGGCAGGTCGACCTTGACCTTGTGGGACATCAGGGGCGCCGTGATGATGAAGATGATCAGCAGCACCAGCATCACGTCCACGAGGGGCGTAACGTTGATGTCGGCCATGGGGCCGCCGCTGTTACCACT
>Ga0102591_1002282_pt1 | contig 21460 bp, 17 predicted proteins | sample AraplaCol_mCL_r2_2_FD_76860 | JGI IMG/M metagenome (GOLD analysis project Ga0102591, IMG submission 76860) | Arabidopsis root microbial communities from North Carolina, USA - plate scrape MF_Col_mCL_r2 (SPADES assembly) (version 2) | ecosystem: Host-associated > Plants > Roots > Endosphere... | reverse complement strand
CGCGACGTCGTGATCCTGCTCGATTCGATCACGCGTCTTGGCCGCGCCTACAACACCGTGGTGCCGTCATCCGGCAAGGTGCTGACCGGCGGTGTTGACGCCAACGCGCTCCAGCGCCCGAAGCGCTTCTTCGGTGCCGCCCGCAACATCGAGGAGGGCGGCTCGCTGACCATTATCGCGACCGCGCTGGTCGATACCGGCAGCCGCATGGACGAAGTCATCTTCGAAGAGTTCAAGGGCACCGGTAACTCCGAACTGATCCTCGACCGCAAGGTCTCGGACAAGCGGACCTTCCCGGCGATCGACATCTCGCGCTCCGGTACCCGCAAGGAGGAGCTCATCACCGATCCGCAGGTGCTCAAGAAGATGTACGTGCTCCGCCGCATCCTGAACCCGATGGGCACCATGGACGCGATCGACTTCCTGCTCGACAAGCTGCGCTCGACCAAGAGCAATTCGGAGTTCTTCGACTCGATGAACACCTGAGTGCAGTGCAGCAAAGGATTTGAGGGCGCCTTCGGGCGCCCTTTTCTTTTGTGCAGACTTGTTGCAGCGAAGGTGCAGCATGGCGAGCGGATCGCCGCCTGACCCGATTTTCTATTAAGATGTTGATATATCGAAATAATACTTGACTTTGGAAGGGTCTCTTGGCCGAGGCCGAGGAGCTCTTGCAGCAAAATGCTGCGGCTATGCTGCGATGCAATAGGCGCTTTTGCTGCGGGAAATGGTGCAGCAAAATGGTCCGGGCGCATCGGCCGAAACGGATATTTGCGTTTTCCCCGGCGGCTGGACAAATAGGCCATGCATCCGCGAGACCAGACCATCTTTGCTCTGTCGTCGGGCCGTCCGCCGAGCGCGATCGCCGTGGTGCGGGTCTCGGGCGCCCAGGCCGGCCGGGTGCTGACAACGCTGGCGGGCAAGCAGCCGGCACCGCGGCAGGCGAGCCGCCGGCTGCTCCGTGACGCCGCGAACCAGCCGATCGACGATGCGGTCGTGCTCTGGTTTCCGGGGCCGGCGAGCGCGACCGGTGAGGACATCGCCGAATTCCATGTCCATGGCGGCCGCGCGGTGCTGGCGGCGCTCCTGGCCGCTATTTCTGTAATTCCGAATACAAGGGCGGCCGAGCCTGGCGAGTTCACGCGGCGCGGCTTCGAGAACGGCAAGCTCGACCTGACCGAAGCCGAGGGCCTCGACGATCTCATCCATGCCGACACGGACCGCCAGCGCCGCCAGGCGTTGCGTCAATTGCAGGGGCTGCTCGGCAACCGCGCGCGCGACTGGCGCGAGCGCATCATCGAGGCCTCGGCGCTGATCGAAGCCGGCATCGATTTTTCGGACGAGGGCGACGTGCCCGCGGAATTGATGGCGCCGGCGGTCAAGGCGATCAAGGCGCTGCACGGCGAAATTGCAGAAGTCCTTGCGGCACAGGGACAAGCTGAACGTCTACGCGATGGCCTGGTGGTTGCCATCGCCGGCGAGCCGAATGTCGGCAAGTCCACGCTGATCAACCAGCTCGCGCGTCGCGAGGTCGCGATCGTCTCGCCGCATGCCGGCACCACGCGCGACGTGATCGAGGTGCAGCTCGATCTCGACGGCTATCCCGTCACTGTCATCGACACCGCCGGCATTCGTGAGACCGATGATCCGGTTGAGCAGGAGGGCGTGCGGCGCGCGCGAGCCCGAGCCGAGGATGCCGACCTCGTGCTGTGGCTGGTCGAGGGTGAGCAGGCTGCCGATCCGGATGCGATGGGTTCGCTGTGGACGTCCGGCGAGGGGAGCCATCCGTCCGGCGGCTCGGTCTGGATCGTGCGCAACAAGATCGATCTCGGCGGAGGCGGGGAAGCCGGACGACTGGGTGAGTTCGGGATCTCGGCGAGCCAGGGCGACGGGATCCGCCAGCTGGTCGACGGCCTCGTGACGTTCGCCGCCGAGTTCTTTGGCACCAGTGAGGGCGCATTGGTGACCCGAGCCCGCCAACGTGATCTGTTGCGCCAGGCATCAGAGAGCTTGCGCCGGAGTCTCGAGCTTGTAGAAGAGGGCGAAGAACTGGCGGCCGAGGAGCTTCGTTCCGCCGCCTATGCCTTGGGTCGGCTGCTAGGCCGGGTGGACGTCGAAGACGTCCTTGGGGCGATTTTCCAGAAGTTCTGCATCGGAAAGTAGCGCTAGTTCTTCATTGTAGAACTAGCACTTGTTCCATTCCTTGCTGTTTCACGTGAAACGGGCGGCGGCGGTTCCGTGCTGTTCCACATGAAACGTAGGTGGCCCTCACTACAGCTTCTGGGCCCGCAGACTCGAGCGCGGGATTCGATTTAGCCGCTCCGAGCGATCCTAGTTGTAAGCGACGCCCGTACCCCAACCTCGTCATTGCGAGGAGCCCTTGCGACGAAGCAATCCAGGCTGTCTCCGAGGAGGGAGACTGGATTGCTTCGCTTCGCTCGCAATGATGCGTGTGGCACCGATCTCGCTCTCCGTCGATACATCCAGGATCGACTGATGATGATTCCGCCGTCGCTCCTTTTCGCATAGTCGGGCCCATCATGTTTCACGTGAAACAGCAGTCCGTTCAGCGCCCCCTCTACTGTGCATGGGATTGTTTTCGCGAAAACGCACTTCGTCCTCCCCGAACGCCTCGTTTCACGTGAAACAACCGCCTCATCGAGTTTCCACTTCCGGCTTTTCCGCCTCTGAGCTAGAAGGTCGGCCCATGCGAACAGAGCGAGAGAGTTTCGACGTCATCGTGATTGGCGGCGGCCACGCCGGCTGTGAAGCTGCGGCCGCCTCCGCCCGGATGGGCGCAACGACCGCCCTGGTGACGCATCGTTTCTCCACCGTCGGCGCGATGTCCTGCAATCCCGCCATCGGCGGTCTCGGCAAGGGTCATCTGGTCCGTGAAGTCGATGCGCTGGACGGCCTCATGGGCCGGGTCGGCGATGCCGGCGGCATCCAGTTTCGCGTCCTCAACCGCCGCAAGGGCCCCGCGGTCCGCGGCCCCCGGGCCCAGGCCGACCGGAAGCTCTATGCCGCCGCGATGCAGGCCGCGATCCGGGAGACCGAGGGTCTGTCCGTCATCGAGGGCGAGGCCGACGAGCTGATCGTGGTCGAGGGCCGGGTGACCGGACTTCGCCTGGCCGATGGCCGCGAGTTCGGGGCCGGGGCCATCGTCGTCACCACCGGCACCTTCCTGCGCGGCCTGATCCATCTCGGCGAGAAGAATTGGCCCGCCGGCCGGGTCGGTGAGGCCCCCGCGATGGGTCTCTCAGGCTCCTTCGAGCGCGCCGGCTTCACCCTGGGACGATTGAAGACGGGGACGCCGCCGCGTCTGGACGGCACCACGATCGACTGGTCTGCGGTGGAAATGCAGCCGGGAGACGAGCCGCCGGAGCCGTTCTCGGTCATGACCGAGCGGATCACGACCCCGCAGATCCAGTGCGGGATCACCCGAACCACGCCCGCGACCCATGACGTCATCCGGGCCAATGTCCATCGCTCGCCGATGTACTCCGGGCAGATCAAGAGCTCCGGCCCCCGTTATTGCCCCTCGATCGAGGACAAGATCGTCCGCTTCGGCAATCGTGATGGCCATCAGATCTTCCTGGAGCCGGAAGGGCTCGACGACAGCACCGTTTATCCCAACGGCATTTCGACCTCGCTGCCGGAGGAGGTCCAGCTCGCGATCCTCGCCAGCATTCCCGGTCTTGAACGGGTGAAGATGGTGCGCCCAGGCTACGCCATCGAATACGACCATATCGATCCCCGCGAGCTCGATCCGACCCTCCAGACCAGGCGTCTGCGCGGCCTGTTTCTGGCCGGGCAGATCAACGGCACCACCGGATACGAGGAGGCCGCCGGCCAGGGCATCGTCGCCGGCCTGAACGCCGCGCTGGCCGCGAGTGGTGCCGCGTTGACGGTGTTCGACCGCGCCGATGGCTATCTCGGGGTGATGATCGACGACCTCGTCACCCGCGGGATCAGCGAGCCGTATCGGATGTTCACCTCCAGGGCCGAGTACCGGCTGACGCTGCGGGCTGACAACGCCGATCAGCGCCTGACCGAGAAGGGGATCGCGCTCGGGTGCGTTGGTGGAGCCCGAACCCGGCATCACCGCGCAAAGATGGACGCCCTGGATGCGGCCCGAGCACTGTCGAAGTCCCTGACCATCACCCCGAACGAGGCGATCAAGCACGGACTGTCCCTGAACCGCGATGGTCAGCGTCGTTCGGCCTTCGAACTGATGGCCTATCCGGACATCGGCTGGAGTCAGGTCCGCGCCATCTGGCCGGAGCTGTCGGCGATCGACCCTGTGATCGCCACCCATCTCGAGATCGATGCCAAGTACGATGTCTATCTGGAGCGCCAGAGCGCCGATGTCGAAGCCTTCCGGCGCGACGAGGGACTGGTACTGTCAGAGGTGGATTATCAGCTGGTCCCCGGTCTCTCCAATGAGGTCCGCGCCAAGCTGGAGAAGGCGCGGCCGTTCACCGTCGGCCAGGCCGGCCGGATCGACGGCATGACGCCGGCGGCGCTCGGCATCCTCGCGGCGTATCTTCGCCGCGAAGCACGGAAGACTTCCAAAGCAATTGCATAGGCGTTTCACGTGAAACAGCGCGGACCGGCCGGCGGCAGACCGTCATCAGGGAAACCCTCGGCGGGTGAGGGCGCTCGGCGCCGAGCCGAACCTGCACCGATCACACCGAAAATCGACAAGGCCAGCGCCAATGATCCGTCGTTGGACTCGGTCATAGCGGCCGACAAGATCGCAGCGCTGAAGCTCGCATCCGTTTCACGTGAAACCGAGGCCCGGCTCGATCGCTACATCGCGCTGCTGCGGGAGTGGCAGGCCAAGACCAATCTCGTGGCGCCCTCGACCCTGCCGCACCTCTGGACGCGGCACATCGCCGACTCGCTCCAGCTCGTCGATCTCGCCCCATCGGCCAGGCGCTGGGCCGACCTAGGCAGCGGCGGTGGATTTCCGGGCGTCGTCCTGGCCTGCGCCATGGCGGAGAAACCGGGCGCGCGTGTCCATCTCGTCGAGCGAATCGCCAAGAAGGCGGCGTTCTTGCGCGAAGCGATTCGCATCACCTCATCTCCGGGAGTCGTACATCTCGCTGAGATCGGGGATAATGTGGATAGAATCACCGGCCCCGTCGATTGCGTCACCGCGCGTGCGCTGGCTCCGCTACATCAACTCATCGGCTTTGCGGAGCCGCTGATGCGCCAGGGCGCAAAGGCGTTATTCCTCAAGGGTCAAGATGTAGAGGCTGAATTGACCGAAGCCGCTAAATATTGGAATATTCAGCCGCAGCTCCACCAAAGCCGCACCGGCGACGGTTGGATCGTCGAGCTGACTTCAGTTGAACGGCGCGGGTGAGGCGTTCAGGGGTTGAGTGGGGAATTTCGATGACCGTGATTGACGAGCCGCAGCAAGAACAGACGTCCGAAGTGCCCCATGGGCACCCGCGCATTCTCGCGCTGGCCAATCAGAAGGGCGGTGTGGGAAAAACAACCACAGCGATCAACCTCGGCACCGCGCTCGCGGCGATCGGCGAGCGTGTCCTGATCGTCGATCTCGATCCCCAGGGCAACGCCTCGACCGGCCTCGGCATCGATCGCCGCAACCGCTCCTGCTCGACCTATGACGTCCTCATCGGTGAAGCTCCGCTGCGTGAAGCCGTGGTGTCGACCGCGGTGCCGCGGTTGCACATCGCGCCCTCGACCATGGATCTCTCCGGCCTCGAGCTCGAGCTAGGCACCACGCCCGGCCGCGCCTTCAAGCTGCGGGATGCGATCGGCGCCCTCAACAACAACGTCTCGCCGGATGCCGACTACACCTATGTGCTGATCGACTGCCCGCCCTCGCTGAACCTGCTCACGGTCAACGCGATGGCGGCATCCGACGCGATCCTGGTGCCGCTGCAGTGCGAGTTCTTCGCGCTCGAAGGTTTGTCGCAATTGCTGCAGACGGTGGAGCAGGTGCGCTCGACGCTGAATCCGAACCTGTCGATCCACGGCATCGTGCTGACCATGTTCGACTCGCGCAACAATTTGTCGAATCAGGTCGTCGCCGACGTCCGCCAGTTCATGGGCGAGAAGGTCTACAAGACCATGATCCCGCGCAACGTGCGCATCTCGGAAGCGCCGTCCTATGGCAAGCCGGTGCTGGTCTACGATCTCAAATGCGTCGGCAGCGAAGCGTATTTGCGGCTCGCCACCGAAGTGATCCAGCGCGAGCGCGAGCTGCGCGTCACGCATTAGCGGTGCCGTAGGGTGGGCAAAGGCGTCTTCGCCGTGCCCACCATCTTCCGCACATCGACAATTGGTGGGCACGCTTCGCTTTGCCCACCCTACGACAATTCAGTTCTGGAGTGCTGCACCGTGAATCCAAGGGAGCTGGCGATGGCCGATGAAGCGCGTTCGCGACTGGGCCGGGGTCTTGCAAGTCTGATCGGTGACGTCGGCGGCGAGGCCCAGCATGTCGATCGTCCGCGTGCGCAGCGCAAGGTGCCGATCGAGTTCATCAAGGCCAACCCGCGCAATCCGCGCCGCACCTTTTTGGATACGGAGCTTAGAGAGCTCAGCGAGTCCATCAAGCAGCACGGCGTGATCCAGCCGATCGTGGTGCGCCCGGTGAAGGGCGCGCAGGACCGTTTCGAGATCATCGCCGGCGAACGGCGCTGGCGCGCCTCGCAGATGGCCGGCCTGCACGAAGTGCCGATCGTCCCGGTCGACATCAGCGACAGCGACGCGCTGGAGTTCGCGATCGTCGAGAACGTGCAGCGCGAAGACTTGAATCCGATGGAGGAGGCGCAGGGCTATCACGCGCTCGCCAACGAGTTCAAACGCAGCCAGGAGGACATCGCCAAGGTCGTCGGCAAGAGCCGCAGCCACGTCGCCAACATGATGCGACTGACCAAGCTGCCGGCCGAGGTGCAGGCCCTCATCGCGACCGGCGAGCTGACGGCCGGTCACGCCCGCGCGCTGATCGGCGTGCCCGATCCGCTCGCGGCCGCCAAGCGCATCGTCGAGGAAGGTCTCAACGTCCGCCAGGCCGAGGCGCTCGCGCATGAAGAGGGCGTGCCGGAGCGCAAGCCGCAAAAGGCGCGCAGCACCGGGGCCAAGGAAAAGGACCCCGATACGATCGATCTCGAAAAGCGCGTCAGCGATGCGCTCGGTCTCAAGGTCACCGTCAATCACCGCGACCCCGGCGGTTCGGTGCAGATCAGCTACAGCAACCTCGATCAGCTCGACGAGGTGATGAAGCGTCTGGCGAAGGGCGCGCTGTAGGTTTCACCCACCGAGGTCGTCCCTGCGAACGCAGGGACCCATACCGCGTGATCTCTCGACTAAACCGAGTAGCCGTACCGGACTGCGAGTCTTCGCCAAACTACTCCCTGTGGTTATGGATCCCCGCGTTCGCGGGGGTGACAGCGGAGTGTGTGGCGCGCGTCTGTCCCCACATCGTCATTGCCTCGCTGCGTTCGCAATGACGTGGAGAGAGCGGAGGCTTACCCCCGCCGCTTCGCGTTCGCGGCGATCGCCATCAGCGTGCGCTGGGCGATGGCGGCGGCGAGGGTGGATTGCTTGCGGGTGTCGAGGGCTGCGGTCGCGAGCTGCTCGATCACGGCGGCGAGCTTTGCCACGCTGAAATTGCGCAGCGCGGTTTCGACCGCGGGCTTTCGTGAAAAATGTAAGCGCGGATAGCCGCCGTCGAGCACGGCGGAGGCAGGCTGGCCGTCGGCGATCGCGAGCGCCGATTTGTGCAGCCAGGCGGCCTGGCGCTGCGCCGCCGAGATGATCACGCCGGGATAGGTGCCGGCGATCATGGCCTTGGCGAACTCGGTCTCGACGACATCAGGACGGCCGGCGAAGGCACCGTCGACGATCGGGTCGAGCTTCAGCTCCGAAGCGTCGGCGACCACGGACATCACGTCGTCCAGCGTGATCTCGCCTTGGCCATGCGCGTACAGCGTGAGCTTGCGCAGCTCGTTGCGCGAGGCCTGGCGGTCACCGCCGAGGAACGACATCAGCGCCGCGCGGGCGTCCTGCGCGATGCGCAAATTGGCGACACGCAGCTCGTCTTCCATCAGCTTGGCGAGGTCGCGCTCGGTGTCGGGATAGCAGCCGATCGCCACGGCGGCCTTGGCCTTCTCGCAAGCCTTGCGCAATGGCGATTCCGGGCGCAGCTCGCCGGCCTCGATCACGATGCGGCAATCCTTCACGTTCATTTCGGCCAGCGTGTCGATGCCGCTGGCGAAGCTGCGCGAGCCGGCCCGGATGCGGATGGCGCGGCGGCCGCCGAACAGCGGCACGGTCATGGCCTCGTCGACGAGGCGGGACGGCTCGGCGGAGAGCTCATCGCCATCGAGCTTGACCAGTGAGAAGGGATCGTTGGGATCGTCGACGGCCGAGGCGATCAGCGCATCCGCGCGCTCGCGCACGAGGCCGGCGTCGGGGCCGTAGAGCAGGATGATCGGGCGGCCCGCATCGGGGCGGGCGAGGAAGCTGTCGATCTCTTTTCCACGCAGCGCGACCATGGCCTAGATCGTCATTCCGGTGCGCGCGAAGCGCGAACTACGGTGCGCATTGCGCACCTGAGAATCCAGAGATTGTTGATCGAGATTCCGGGTTCACGCTGTGCGTGCCCCGGAATGACGGGAGTGAGTTTAAGTGCCCGCGGTGAAGAACGAGGCGAGCCGGGTCGTGATGTTCTCGGCGATCTCGTTGGCGGCGCGGTCCTCTGCGTCGCGCACGGCGCGGGTGCGCGAGAAGCGCTGATAGGACCCCGGCATGTCGTAGGACACGCGTGAGAAGGTCGAGCCGGTCATGACGGACTTGCCGGTGGCAACCTCGACCAGATTGTACTGGGCGTCGATGCCGAGATTTTCGCTGGTCGGCAATCCCGTCGTGGCGCTGACGATCAGCGAGGAACGGCTGGTGGTGAAGCGGATGTCCAGCTTGTGGGTCGGCGGCATGCCCGTCGCGCTGCCGTAGAGCTTGAAGGCCAGCGCGTTGCGGATTTCGACCCCGACGCGGGCCTCGCGGGAGGCATTGGGCTTGCTGATCGGGGGCAGCTCGACGCCCATCAGCTTCTCGCGCAGGCCGGGGGTGCCGTCGCTCCGCTCGGCATACATCGGCTGGAAGCAGCCGGCCGTCAACGCGGCCAAGGCGGCGACCGCCAGCAAGCGGGCTGCGATGCGGATCCTAGCCGACAACATTTACGATCCTCTTGGGGACGATGATCACCTTGCGGACGGGCTTGCCGTCCAGGGCCAGCATTACCGCATCGAGGGCCAAAACGGCAGCCTCGATTTCCGGATTCTCGGCCGCTGTTGCAACTGTGACCTCACCCCGCTTCTTGCCGTTGACCTGAACCACCAGGGTCACGCTGTCTTCAACCAGCAAATCGCGTTCGATTTGGGGCCAATTGGCCTCGGAAACCAGCCCCTTCTGGCCCAGAACCTGCCAGCACTCCTCGGCGAGGTGGGGCATCATCGGGGAGAACAGCTGGACCAGGATCTGGCCGGCCTCCCGGATCGCCCAAGCCAAATCGGGAGCCAGGCCGGCCGCCGGCTGGCCGGGGCGCTGCAGGATTTCCGAGAAGGTATTGGCGAACTCGCGGATATGGGCGAGGCAGACATTGAAGTGCAGCCGCTCGATCCCGGTGGTGACCTTGTCCAGCGCGCCATGGGCGGCCTTGCGCAAGGCGGTCGCGTCGGGGCCGAAGCTGGCCGGCCGGGCCGCCGGCGCGTCCTTGCCGGACTCGACGGAATCGTTCACCAGCCGCCACAGCCGCTGCACGAAGCGCGAGGCGCCCTGGACGCGCTCATCGCTCCAGATCACGTCGCGGTCGGGCGGGGAGTCCGACAGCATGAACCAGCGGGCGACGTCGGCGCCGTAGGTTTCGATGATGTCGTCGGGGTCGACCGTATTCTTCTTCGACTTCGACATCTTCTCGATCGGGCCGATCGTGACCGACTCGCCGGTGCTGAGCAGCGTGGCGCGGCGGTCGTTGCCGGCGCCTTCAACCTTCACTTCGGCCGGCTGCGCCCAGCTGCCGTCGGCCTTCTGGTAGGTCTCGTGCACCACCATGCCCTGCGTGAACATGCCGGCGAATGGCTCGTCCAGCGCAAGGTGGCCGGTTGCCTTCATGGCGCGGGTGAAGAAGCGGCTATAGAGCAGATGCAGGATCGCGTGCTCGACGCCGCCGATATACTGGTCGACCGGCAGCATCCGGTTGGCCACGTTGGGCGTCGTCGGCGCGTTCTCGTTCCAGGGATCGGTGAAGCGCGCGAAATACCAGGACGAATCCACGAAAGTGTCCATGGTGTCGGTTTCGCGGCTCGCCTTGCCGCCGCATTTCGGGCAGGTCACGTGCTTCCAGGTCGGGTGATGGTCGAGCGCGTTGCCCGGCTTGTCGAAGCTCACATCCTCCGGCAGCACCACGGGCAGGTCGGCGTCCGGCACCGGCACCACGTCGCATGTCGGGCAATGGATGACCGGGATCGGGCAGCCCCAATAGCGCTGACGTGAGATGCCCCAGTCGCGCAGGCGGAAATTGACCTGCCGCTCGCCGACCGGCGCGTTGCCGCGCAGCTCGCTTTCGAGGCGCTTTGCGACCTCGTCCTTGGCCTGATCGATCGTCATGCCGTCGAGGAAGCGCGAATTGATCATGCGGCCGTCACCGTCATAGGCGGTGTCGGTGATCACGAATGTCTTCGGGTCCTGGCCCTCCGGGCACACGACGGGCGTGTTTCCGAGATTGTACTTGTTGACGAAATCGAGGTCGCGCTGGTCGTGCGCGGGGCAGCCGAAGATCGCTCCGGTGCCGTATTCCATCAGCACGAAGTTCGCGACATAGACCGGCAACTTCCAGCTCGGGTCGAACGGATGCACCGCGCGGATGCCGGTGTCGAAACCCTGCTTCTCCGCGGTGTCGATGATCGACTGCGCGGTGCCGATCTTCTTGATGTCGGCGATGAACTCCGCAAGCTCAGGGTTCTTCGCGGCTGCTGCCTGCGCCAGCGGATGATCCGCCGAGATCGCCATGAACTTCGCGCCGAACAACGTGTCCGGGCGCGTCGTGAAGATCTTCAGCTCGCTCTCGCCGGCGGGCGTCGTCGCCGCATCCAGCGCGAAACGAATCAGCAGGCCTTCGGAGCGGCCGATCCAGTTGCGCTGCATCAGCCTGACCTTGTCGGGCCAGCGGTCGAGCCCGTCCAGCGCCGACAGCAATTCCTGCGAGTACTTCGTGATCTTGAAGACCCACTGGCTCATCTCGCGCTGCTCGACGATCGCACCGGAGCGCCAGCCGCGCCCGTCGATCACCTGCTCGTTGGCGAGCACGGTCATGTCGACCGGATCCCAGTTGAGCTTGCGCTTCTCGCGCTCGGCCAGACCTGCGGCGAGCATGTCCAGAAACATCTTCTGCTGATGCTTGTAGTAGCTGGGATCGCAGGTCGCGAATTCGCGGCTCCAGTCCAGCGACAGCCCGATCGAGCGGAGCTGCTTCTTCATCGCGGCGATGTTGTCGTAGGTCCAGGCTTTCGGCGCGACCTTGCGCTCGATCGCGGCATTCTCGGCCGGCAGGCCGAAGGCGTCCCAGCCCATCGGGTGCAGCACGTTGAACCCCTTGGCGCGCATGAAGCGGGCCAGCACGTCACCCAGCGTGTAATTCCGGACATGGCCGATATGGATCCGCCCGGACGGGTAGGGGAACATCTCGAGCACATAGTATTTCGGCCGCGAATCGTCGTTTCGGGAGACGAAGATCGCCTGCTCGTCCCAGAGGCGTTGCCAGCGCGGTTCGGCGTCGCGGGCGTTATAGCGTTCGGAGGTCATGGAATCGTTGGGGTTTTCGTGGGTTCGGCCGTCTCAAGACGGCGGACTAGGCCATAGAAGTCCTCAAGGGGTCAATGGGTTGCCGCGATCTGGAACCATGACCGTCGCCTCCGCATAACTACGAGGATCGGTGTTGGCGTGTGATTAAGGGCTCGATGCCAACTTGCGGTCCGACAGGACCCCGTGACCGCGATGGATTCAAGCTTCGACGATCCCGACTACGACTATGCTGCCTCCATCGCCGGACGGGCGATGCGCAGCATGGCCGAACAGCGGATTGCGCCGACGCCGGCTAATTTTGCGGTGTGGTATCAGTATTTCGCGGGCAGCCACGACGATTTGCGCAACGCGATCGACCTGTTGATCGACCACAACCGTCCCTTCGACGCCCGGACCAATCAGGACCTGTTCGAGACCTACATCGCGCCCCAGGCGAGTGCCGTCGCCGCCGACACGTCCGAGCGGCTGCAGGCCCTCATGAATGCGGCCAAGGAATTTCTGGCGACCGCGATCGCTGACAACCATTCGCAGATGCAGGTCATCAGCCAGGTGGCGGACCAGGGCAAGGCCGGCGTCGATCCGAAGGCGCTGGTCGCCCAGCTCATGAACGAGCTGGCGCGGGCCGCAACAAGGGCGACGCGGCTGGAAGAGGGTTTTGCGGAAAAGACCCGCGAGCTCGACGTGATTCGCGATTCGCTGTCGAGATCCGAAGAACGTGCCCGGACCGACACGCTGACCGGCCTTGCAAACCGGCGTGCGCTCGACGAATTCCTGCGCAAGGCGCAGACGACCGCAGCATGGGGCGAGCCGCTCAGCGTGCTGCTGCTCGACGTCGATCACTTCAAAGTCTTCAACGACAATTTTGGCCACGGCGTCGGCGACCAAGTGCTGCGCCTGATGGCGAAGGTGCTTCGCGAAAAGGTTCGCGCGCAGGATCTCCCGGCCCGCTACGGCGGCGAGGAGCTGATCGCGGTGCTGCCGGATGCCGATCTTGCCACTTGCACCGAGATCGCCGAGCGGATCAGGCGCGCCATCGCCGAATGCAGGATCACCCGTCGCTCGACCGGCGAGACCCTGCCCAATATCAGCGTGTCGATTGGCGTGGCGCAGTACCGGATGGGCGAAGCGATCACGGACCTGATCGAGCGCTGCGACCGCGCGCTCTATCTCGCCAAGGGCGGCGGCCGCAATCGCGTGGTGACGGAGATCGAGCTCGATCGCGCGGGAGCTGCAGGCTAGCCGCGGACCTCGGAATGAGGTGTCAGCCCGCCATCGCGATCTCGGCCGCGCCGTGGTCGATCACCAGGATGCCGTGCTCGACGACGTTGTTGCGGCCGCGATGTTTTGCCGCGTAGAGCGCGGCGTCGGCGGCTTCGATCAGATCGCCGGGACGCAAGGCCTCGTTGGGCCTGGTCGCGGCAACGCCGATCGAGACCGTGACGATCATATGGGCTGACGTGATATGCGGCAGGCAGAGCTTCAGCACGGCCGCACGCACCAGCTCGCCGATTTCGACGGCGCGCGTCACGTCGGTGTTCGGCAGCAACAGGCAGAATTCCTCGCCGCCATAGCGCGCCGCAAAGCCCATGTTGTCGGCGGCAATGCCGGACAGGGATTCGCCGAGGCGGGTCAGGCAGGAATCGCCTTCGAGATGGCCGTAGGTGTCGTTGAACAGCTTGAAATGATCGACGTCGATCATCAGCAGCGCGAGCTCGCTGCCATATTGCTGAGCGCGCATCCATTCGAAGTCGAGCCGGCTCTGGAAACCGCGGCGGTTGGCGAGCCCCGAGAGCATGTCGATCGAGGCCATCACCGTCAGCCTGTCGTTGCTCGCGATCAGCTCGCGCTCGCGCTGGCTCAGCTGCGCGGCCATCGCGTTGAACGCGCGCGCCAGCGGCACGAACTCGGCCGGCAGGCGATTGCGCGCCGCGCGGGCCGAAAGGTCGCCCTCGCCGAGACGCTTGGCCATGTCGACGAGCATCTCGATCGGCTTGATCACGAGTTTCTCGGCAGCGATCAGCGCGCCGAGCAGGACGAACACGACGACGAAAGCGAGCTGGAGATAGGCGGTGCGGATGTCGCGGCTGACCGCTTCGGACACCTTGTCTTCGTCGATGCTTGCGATCAGGCGGGCATTGGTGCCCGCGATGCGGATGTAACTGACCGCGCGGCGGGAGCCGTCGGCGGCAAGGAACGACAGCGCACCCTCGTCCTGGTCGGACCGCAGCGCGCGATCGGCGATCGCGGACATCAGCGGCAAATTGTCGAGGGGCCGGCCGACCGCGCTGTGCTGATCGGCGGGGGCGGCGAGCACGGTGCCTGCGCTGTCGACCAGCACGGCGGTGATGCCGGCGCGGCCGCCCAGATTGCTCATCACCTTCGACATCCAGTCGAGATTGACCGTGGCGAGCACGACGGCATCGGGCACGCCACTGAAGGCGGACACCGGATAGACCGCCATCACGGTCGGCGTCTGTACCGGCCGCGACAGGATGAAATCGCTCAGCACGAAGCGGTGGCTTTCCTGGGCCTGCTGAAAGTAGGGCCGATCGCTCAGGTCGAGGCCGACATACATGTTGTTGGTGGCGCATTGAATGCGTCCGTCCTGGCCGGCGATCAAGAGCGTGCGGATCCAGGGCAGGTTCGACGGCAGGCTCGCGCGCAGCACGTCGCAGCTCTTGCTGACGCCGCCGGCGGAGGCGCGAATGAAGGCCTCCGATTTCAGGATGGTCTCGACCGACGAGATCACCTCGCGCTGCGCATCGGCGCTGTGTCTCGCGACGGTGGTGAACTCAGTCGTGGCCTGCGCGATCTGCCGCGTACGGGTGTCTTCGAGCGAACGGATGCGCTCCAGCATCAAGGGCGCCACCAGAATCACCGCGAGCAGCGCCAGGCGCGCCCGGATTCCGAGAACCTGCTTGAGTTTCGCTCGTTTGCGGTTGAGACTAATGCTTGCCATCTTCGCTACCCACCCCGCATGCCAAGGTAAAGCGAAGGGTTCAAAAACTCTTTCTTGAACTCGGTAAAATTGGACTTACCTCGGTTAGGACCACGGCCAATCGACCTCATGACAGAAGCCAATACCGCGCCGGTAACCGGCCATTCACCAAACGCGCTCGCCGCGGTCGAGGCCGAGATCGCTCGCGCCTGCAAGGATGCGCGACGCGATCGTGCCTCCGTGACGCTGATCGCGGTGTCCAAGACTTTCGCCGCGGATGCCATTATCCCGATCATCGACGCCGGACAGCGCGTATTTGGCGAGAATCGGGTGCAGGAGGCCAAAAGCAAATGGCCCGCGTTAACGTCTGCTTACCCCGGCATCGCGTTGCATCTGATCGGCCCGCTGCAATCCAACAAGGCGAAAGAGGCGGTCGCGCTGTTCGACGCGATCCATTCGGTCGACCGTCCCAGCATTTGCCAAGCGTTAGCCAAGGAAATCGAATCCCAGAACAAGCACCCCCAGCTCTTCGTCCAGATCAACACCGGCGAGGAGCCGCAGAAGGCCGGCATCCCGCCCGGCGAAGCCGACGCCTTCCTCGCCAGCTGTCGCGACACCTATGGGCTGACGATCTCCGGCCTGATGTGCATCCCGCCGGTCGACGAGCCGCCGGCGGCGCATTTCGCTCTGACCGCCAAGATCGCCGCGCGCAATGGTTTGACGAATCTCTCGATGGGCATGAGCGCGGATTTCGCCAACGCGATCATGCTGGGCGCGACCCATGTGCGCGTGGGCAGCGCGATCTTCGGGCACAGGTGATTCCTGTCGTCCCTGCGAAGGCAGGGACCCATACCGCGTGATCTCTCATTTGATCACCGGGGTTCGTACCGGCAAGTCAGGTGACTCACAGTCTTTGCCAAACTTCTCCTGGGGTTATGGGTCCCTGCGTTCGCAGGGACGACAGGAGAGTGTGAGTTGCCTACGCGAACCCCACCGACACTTTCCCCAATACTCCAAAGTCCACCGCCATGTGATCGCCGGCCTGGATCGGCAGCGGCGGATGACAGGTGCCTGTCGTCACGACCTGCCCTGCCCGCAAGGTGATGCCGAGCCCGGAGAGCTCGTTGGCAAGCCAGGCGAGCGCGGCGCGGGGATCGTCGAGCACGTTCTTGCCGTGACCGATGTAGCGCTCGCCGCGCAGCGTGATCACCGGCCGCTCCTCGACGAGATCCATCGCGCGCCAGTCCGCGGACGTCGCCGGCCCCAGCACGAACAGATGCGCGCAGGCATTGTCGGCGATCAGCTGCGCCTCGCCGGCGCGGGCGAAATCGGCAAAGCGCGAATCCGGAATTTCGATCGCCGGATGGAAACTGTCGACGGCGGCCAGCACCTCCTCGACCGTGTACGGCGCTGCGCGCGGCGGCAGATCGCGTGCCATGCGGAAGGCGAATTCCGGCTCACCGACGCGCATCTCGTTGCCCTTCATCGCGGCGGTGCCGCGGTCGGCGATCACGGTATTGCTCATGATGCGACCGGCCAGCGGTCCCGTGACGTTGATGTGCGTCTGTCCTGAGACGCTCGTGGCCGCGATCTTCCAGCCGAACAGTTTTCCGAACGACTGGGTCTCGAGCGCAGCCTGGATGGCGTAACCCTCAGCGCGGCTCTGTGGCCGCAACCGCGCCTCCAGCGCGTCGAGCTTGGAGCCGTCGCGCCAATGTCGAACGAGCACACGCGAGGCAGCCGCGATCTGATCCCTGTCGAGCATGCATCCTCACCCGATGATGATTTTTGTCTTTGGTCCGAGCCGCCGCAGCAATTGCAGCATCGCAGCTTTCGTCATGGAGACGCAGCCCGCGGTCGGGCCGAAATTGTCACGGGCCAGGTGCAAAAATACCGCGCTGCCACGGCCGGCGATCCGTGGCCTCGTATTGTGGTCGATTTCGATGATGAAGTCATAGAGATGGTCGGTGCGCTTCAGCCGGTCACCGCCCTGCCCCTCGCCGAGCCGGATGCCCTGATTGTAGTGGCGGTCTCTGGGATCCTCGCACCAGGCGTCGGCTGCGGTGATGGTCCGGGCCGGCAAGAAGCTCTGCGGCCGGCTGTGGCGGTCGCCCCGCCACCACAACCGTCTGGGATGGAAGCTGCCCCTGGGGGTGCCGCCGTCACCCTCGCGTTTATTGGCCAGGATGCCGCCCCGCCCCAGCGCGACCGGGATGGTCAGCGACCCCGCCGTCAGCCAGCCTCTGCGCGGATTCCCGGCCGCAGGCTTAACGCGGATCGCGGAAAGTGGGATGGCGCTTCGATTCATGGTGTAACCAACTGAAGCTGCTTTGTTTTTCATGTGAAAATGCAATGTCGAATTCATTACAGGACATTCATCAAAACGCCCTGCTATTCTGAGTTAGAGTGGTTCTGGCTTGTGAATCGGTGACCGCCCACTACTTCAACACGAACAACAATAACAACAGCGACCCCCTAAACTTCCCTCACGGCTGGGTGCAGCATGGATGCGCGCCGAGTCGGACCCCAAAAGGATGACCCCCTATGGCCAATGCCCGCAAGATCCTGATCGTGGATGACGATACCGATCTTCGCGACACGTTGGTGGAGCAATTATCGCTACACGAAGAGTTCGAAGCCTCCGCCGTCGATACCGGCGCCAAGGGTGCGAGCGCCGCCAAGGCCAATGCCCCCGATCTCGTTCTGATGGATGTCGGCCTGCCCGACACCGACGGCCGCGAAGTGGTCCGCTCGTTGCGAAAGGGCGGATTCAAGGCCCCGATCATCATGCTGACCGGGCACGACACCGATTCCGACACGATTTTGGGGCTGGAATCCGGTGCCAACGACTATGTGGCCAAGCCCTTCCGCTTCGCCGTCCTGCTGGCCCGCATTCGCGCCCAGCTCCGCCAGCACGAAGCCAGCGAGGACGCGGTGTTCTCGGTCGGCCCCTATTCCTTCCGGCCCGGCTCCAAGATGCTCACCGCCGCCAATGCGCGCAAGGTGCGGCTCACGGAGAAGGAGACCGCTATCCTGCGCTTCCTCTACCGCGCCGGCCAGATGCCGGTGTCGCGTGAGACCCTGCTCCAGGAGGTCTGGGGCTATAATTCCGGCGTCACCACCCACACGCTGGAAACCCACATCTACCGCCTGCGTCAGAAGATCGAGAAGGACGCCGCCAACCCGGAAATCCTGGTCACGGAAGCCGGTGGCTACAAGCTGGTGCCGTGATACGCTCGAAGGGCGTGCGAATCGTTTTAGATCGCATGCCCTTGAGCCTCGGATCTGAATGTCAATCGACGACGACGTAGCGCTTCTCGAGCGAGTCCCGACACTGCGCCTGTTGGGAGAGGCCTCGTTGCGCATGCTGGCGATCGGCTCCGAGCAGCGCAACTTCGTCCGCGGCGACACCCTGTTCAATCTCGGCGACGACGCCGATGCCGGCTTCGTGGTCCAGCGCGGTGCCTTCCGGGTCGACGACGGCGCCGGCGCCGAGATGATCGCTGGTCCCGGCGCGTTGATCGGCGAGCTCGCGCTGGTCGTGCCGATGAAGCGGCCGTCGAGCGCGATCGCGCTGGAGCACTCCTCCGTCATTCGCGTTGCGCGCAGCCTGTTCCAGCGCGTGCTCGAAAGCGATCCTGCCGCGGCGGTGCGACTGCGCGATGAATTCGCGGTGCGGTCGAGCCAGATCGCGAGCGATATATTGATGGCGGGTGCGAAGCTGACGTCGTAGGTCTCTCGTCATTCCGGGCTCGCGACTTCGTCGCGCCCCGGAATGACGACGGAGGCCTACACCTCCAGCGTCACCGTCACAGGGACATGGTCCGACGGCCGTTCCCAGCTTCGCGCTTCGCGCAGAATCTTGAAATCGCTGACCGCATCCTTCAGCGCGCGCGAGACCCAGATGTGATCGAGCCGGCGGCCGCGGTCGCCGACGGTCCAGTCGGCGGAGCGATAGCTCCACCAGGTGTAGACCTTCTCCGACATCGGAATGCGGTCGCGTGCGACATCGACCCATTCGCCGGCTTCGAGCGCGGCCTTCAGCTTCTCGGTCTCGACGGGCGTATGCGAGACCACCTTCAGCAGCTGCTTGTGCGACCACACGTCGTTCTCGTGCGGGGCGACATTGAGATCGCCGACCAGGATGCGGCGGTCCTCTCCGCGTGGATGCAGCGGCTCGCACGCCTTCATCTCGTCGAGGAAGCGAAGCTTGTGATCGAACTTCTCGTTCAGCGCGGGATCGGGAATGTCGCCGCCGGCGGGGACATAGAAATTATGCAGCACCAGCGGCTTTGCGATGCCCGCCTTTTCGCCGAACGAAACCGAGATGTGACGCGAATCCACCTTGTCGCAGAAGGTGCGGACGTCCTTCGATTCGAACGGAATCTTCGAGACGATGGCGACGCCGTGATAGCCCTTCTGCCCGTTCAGCGCGACGTGCTCATAGCCGAGCCGCTTGAAACGCTTCAGCGGAAAGGCATCGTCGATGCACTTGGTTTCCTGCAGGCACAGCACGTCCGGCCGCGCGCTCTTGAGGAATTTCGCGACCAGGTCGATGCGCAGGCGCACCGAATTGATGTTCCAGGTTGTCAGGGAAAAACGCATGAGGGATGCGTCTTAGCAAGCTCCCGTAGGGTGAGCAAAGGCGCAAAGCGCCGTGCCCACCGTCTTTTGGCTGGAAATCCTGGGCAAAGTCTCGTGCCCCGGGCGCAGCGCAGCACGAAGTGATGCGCTGCTGAACCGGGGCCCATCGTGCGGCATCCTGGGTCCCGGCTCTGCGCCGCACCGCTACGCGCTGCGTCGCGTCCGGGACACGAGACCGTCTATCCCGGTGCGGGGCCGTAATTCGTGAAGTCGATCTTGAACATGCTGGGGTCGAGCTTCTTGCTCGAATCCAGATTGTAGACCGCGATGGTGGTGTCGTAGCCCTGCGGGTCGGTGACGGTCCACTGCTTGAGCTGGCCGTCCTTGGCGCCGAACATGAGCAAGAGGCGGCTGGTGCCGACGAGGGCCTGCTTCTCCTCGATGGTGACGCTGACGAAGACGTCGTCGGCGGAGACGCCAACGACATTGGTGTCCTTCATCAGGTCGATGCGGTCGGACAAAAGAAAGCGCAGCGGCGTCTGCGACAACGGGTAGACGTCCTGCGTCGCGAGCTTGCGGTCGCGCACCACCAGCGAGGATCCGTCGGCGACGATGTCGATCGGGCTCGGCGCGTCATATTCGAAGCGCACCTTGCCCGGCTTCTGGATGTAGAAATCGCCCTGGGTCTTGCTGCCGTCGGGCCCTACCTGGACGAAATTTCCGACCAGCGTCGACAGCGACGACAGATAGGCGCTGACCTTGGCCGCCTGCGCCTTCTGGTTGGCATCGAAGGTCTGGAAGATGCTGCTCGGCACGTTGCGGCGCGGATCCGGGATCACCGGATTCGGCGGCGTCTGCGTCGCCCCGGTGACGGCGGGTCCACCGCCGCCGGATTGAGCACCATCACGGCCCTTCGGCGCGGGCTTCGGAACCGGCACGGTCTGCGCGAGCGACGTCGCGGTCACCATCGCGGCAGTGACGAGCAGCACGCCGGCCATGCGCGCGCTCCGCGCGGCGATGGTGGCAGCGAATCGAATGTCCGGATGTCTGATCAACGCGTCGTCCTGTATGGCTGGGCGCCTTTTTAGCGTGATTTCGGGCAAAAGCAGATAACGATTTCGCGTGAAATGATGTGTCGAGGCGGCTGCCTCACATATGGCTGTCTTCTTCCTCGACCAGAATCTCGCGCTTGCCGGCGTGGTTGGCAGGTCCGACGATGCCTTCCAGTTCCATCCGCTCCATCAGCGAGGCCGCGCGGTTGTAACCGATCTGGAGCCGGCGCTGGATGTAGCTGGTCGAGGCCTTGCGGTCGCGTTTGACGATGGCGACGGCCTGTTGGAAAAGATCGCCGCCGCCGTCCGCGCCCATGCCGCTGGCGTCGAACACGGCGCCGCCGTCCTCGTCCTCGGTCGGCTCCTCGGCAGTCACGGCCTCGAGATATTCCGGTTGTCCCTGCGTCTTGAGGTGACGCACCACCTTCTCGACCTCGTCGTCGGAGGCAAAGGGTCCGTGCACGCGGCTGATGCGGCCGCCGCCGGCCATGTAGAGCATGTCGCCCTGGCCGAGCAGCTGCTCGGCGCCCATCTCGCCCAGAATGGTGCGGCTGTCGATCTTCGACGTCACCTGGAAGGCGATGCGGGTCGGGAAGTTGGCCTTGATGGTGCCGGTGATGACGTCGACCGACGGACGCTGCGTCGCCAGGATCACGTGCAGGCCGGCGGCGCGCGCCATCTGGGCGAGACGCTGCACCGCGCCTTCGATGTCCTTGCCGGCGACCATCATCAGGTCGGCCATTTCGTCGACGATGATGACGATGTAGGGCAGCGGATCCAGCGAGAGCTTCTCTTCCTCGTAGATCGCCTTGCCGGTCTCCTTGTCGAAGCCGGTGTGCACCGTGCGCGTCGGCTCCTCGCCCTTGGCTTTCAACTCGAGCAGGCGCGTGTTGTAGCCGTCGATGTTGCGCACACCGAGCTTGGCCATGTTCTTGTAGCGCTCTTCCATCTCGCGCACGGCCCATTTCAGCGCGACCACCGCCTTCTTCGGATCGGTCACGACGGGGGTGAGCAGATGGGGAATGCCATCATAGACGGAGAGTTCGAGCAT
>Ga0102591_1002278_pt1 | contig 21481 bp, 30 predicted proteins | sample AraplaCol_mCL_r2_2_FD_76860 | JGI IMG/M metagenome (GOLD analysis project Ga0102591, IMG submission 76860) | Arabidopsis root microbial communities from North Carolina, USA - plate scrape MF_Col_mCL_r2 (SPADES assembly) (version 2) | ecosystem: Host-associated > Plants > Roots > Endosphere... | reverse complement strand
CATGTTGGGGTGTCATCGAAATACTGACCTTTTCAACATTCGGCATTGATAACCTCCATCAGGATTGGTAGCAATTATTACCACCAGTTGTCCGAGATGGCAACTTCGCTGTTTCAGTCACGCCTGAAACGAGGTCCGGCTCTTAAGCGTCACTGCCGGGACGCTTCGACGTCGACCGGAATTAGCGGCTTCGGAGGTTTGTAGGACTCTGAGAAGCAGGGCCGACGGTTCGAATCCATTCAAAGCGATGGACAGCGCAACAGTTGCCGGACAGAACGTGAACGGAACGACTGAATAGCCCGAGGTCGACAGGCTCGTCGAGCATGGTCTGGCACGTGCAGGCCTCTGAGCCGCAAAATGCCTATTCCCGGTGTGGTTGACATGCACCGGGAAGAAAAAAGCCACTGCTTCGTCTGCTCTTGTCAGAAGAACTGGAATAAGCCGGATCAATCGCCCGTTGCATGCCTGCGTCTGCCGTGTTTATTGCGTTTTCGGCGGCTATGTATTATATAACTTATTGAAAAACGGTGGTGATAACGATGTCTAGCGTTGCGATTAAGGTACTGTCGACGGTGAACGCCCCTTACGGGACGAACCTCTCGGCTGAGCAACTCGCTTCGAAGATTTCGGATTTTGCGAGCGTTAAGAACTTTGATGCTTCCGCATTTTCATTCTATTCCGAAGTGAAAGCCGAGCTCCAGCACCAGTTTCTCGATGAGATGGAGATTGATCACGGTACCGCATTCGAAATTGCCCAGAAATTCTCGCAGCTGGCTGGATATCCCCTCGCCCTGGCCGCCTGAGGGCTGTCCTGATGAGCCATTGGGAAAGCCTTTTCGACCAGGCTGTGTCAATTATAAATCAGGCGAACTCTTCTTTTAAGCTCCTCGATAGCTGGACTTTCGGAGGTGGCACCGCCCTTATGCTCCAGATAAACCATCGTGAAAGCTTCGATATCGACATTTTCATCGATGATCCGCAGGTCCTCCCATATCTGAACCCGAAAACACAGGGCTATACCCTACAGGTGAACCCTGATGAATATGTTTCGGACGGGACGCATGCTTTGAAAATCGTGTTCGCGGGTATCGGTGAAATCGACTTCATTTGCGCTCCAAGTCTGACCAACGATCCCACATCCCGTATCGCAGTACATGGAACCGAAGTTGACCTTGAGACCCCGGGCGAAATCATCGCGAAGAAGGTTCACTATCGAGGATCCTCTCTTCAACCACGTGACATGTTCGATATCGCGTGCATTGCCAAGGCACTCGGCGATGGATACGTTCTCGAAGCTCTCTTGCCATTCAAGACCAGGGCTGCCGCTGCATTGGCAGTCGCCGAGAGAATGGATGCAGGCCTCGCTAGCACAGTCATGGGGAAGCTTCAGCATAGCGAAGGATATGCGGATATTTCGAAAACTGCTCAAGCGACGACAATCTCGCTTTTGAAAGCGGTGTGCGACCATAAGCCAGCGTTATCCGCGGCACCTTCCTGTCCGTTTCCGCACTGATTTCTCAGCAACTTGGTGGTGCCGTTCGGTCGATTCCTTTAGATGGGCGTCATTCCGTTAGCCAGCAAAACCAAGTTACGCCGGCGTCTGCCGCTGTGAATGAATTGTGTTGCACATGTTTAGCCAACCGCAGGCGAGGGGTCGAGGGTTCGACTCCTTTCAAGGGGGCCAAGCTGTCCGGTGGACGGTGCTAGCCCCGACGAACAGGGCGCAGATTTTCAGGAGGCTGTTCTCCTTCAGTAGGCTCGGCAAGGAGTTCGTAAACCTTGCAATCGAGGACGCCGGCGATTTTTCCGAGCGAGTCGATCCCAATGTTGATTTGCTTCCGCTCGATTTGAGAGATCGAGACGCGCTCCAGGTTTGCTTCAGTTGAACTTCGTCAGGAATGATGACGTGCTGGGCCGCCAGAACATTGACGTAAAGCAAGTTCGACTGGTTCACCATTCCGACCGCGGATCGCAAGGCAGATTCAACCGGTCGCCAGCCGAGGCTGAAGAACGCTACTAAGCCATGCTGGACGAACCAGCCATGGCCGCATAACTCAAACCAAACGGTCTCCGGCAAAGCCGGGGCGGTTCAGACGTGACCAGCGCGGCTGCGTCATTGTTAGCTACAGCAGAGATAGTTTGTTCACAGCTCGATCGCGTGACACCTCCCTTTTTGGATATCCAAATCTGAGAACATAGATGCCTCGGTCTCCCGTCTTAAGGGCTATTGAAATTCAATAGGCTGGATACCGTAAAGATGTCCTTGTCACCGCGACCACAGAGATTGACAACGATGATCTTGTCGGACGCCATGCGCGGAGCTGTCTGCATAACTTCGGCAATTGCGTGAGACGGCTCAAGCGCCGGAATGATGCCTTCCACGGCTGATAGAAACTGGAAAGCTTCAAGGGCTTCGAGGTCCGTTGCGGACGCGTAGCTTACGCGCCCAATTTCCTTCAGCCACGAATGCTCCGGACCGACCCCGGGGTAATCGAGGCCTGCGGAGATCGAGTGTCCCTCGTTGATCTGACCGTCTGCATCTTGCAAAAGATAGGTACGGTTTCCGTGCAGAACGCCGGGCTTGCCTTTCGCTAACGATGCGCAGTGTTGCGAAGTTTCAAGGCCTTTGCCGGCAGGCTCAACGCCGACCATGGCGACGCCAGTATCGGCTAGGAAAGGATGGAACAATCCAATCGCGTTCGAGCCGCCACCAACCGCTGCGACCAAGAGATCGGGAAGGCGGCCTTCACACTCCAATATTTGCGCGCGCGCCTCGTTCCCGATCACCGACTGCAGCGTTCTCACCATCTCCGGATACGGGTGGGGGCCAGCGGCGGTCCCAATTAGGTAATAGGTGTCATCAACGTTCGATACCCAGTCACGCAGTGCCTCGTTCATGGCATCTTTGAGTGTGCCGTTTCCCGACCTGACGGATCGCACCTCAGCACCCAAGAGCTTCATCCGGAAAACGTTGGGGGCTTGGCGCTCAAGGTCTTTTGCTCCCATGTAAATGACACAGTCGAGACCGAACCGGGCTGCCATCGTTGCAGTCGCTACGCCGTGCTGGCCTGCGCCCGTCTCGGCTACGATCCTCCTCTTGCCCATCCGTTGGGCGATAAGCATCTGGCCGAGGCAATTGTTAATTTTATGGGAACCGGTATGATTGAGCTCATCGCGCTTCAGGTAGATGCGCGCGCCATTCAGGCGCGAGGTCAATCGTTCAGCAAAGTAGAGTGGACTAGGCCTGCCGATATATGTTCGGGACAACTCATCAAGCTGATCCCAGAATGATTTGTCGGTCTTTGCGGCCCGCCAATTCTCGGCGACTGAGATCAGAAGCGGCATGAGCGTCTCGGCTACGAAGCGGCCGCCAAATATTCCGAAGAAACCGTCTTCATCTGGCAGGGCGTTGGCATTCAGCGGCATACGATGCATGATTTTGCTCCTGGGTTATCGTTCGATACGGAGCTGGCGCAATTCGGATGGCGCTCAATATCAAAATATTTCTTCTGCTCGTAGGCTGCAAAATCGCAGTGTCAATTCTCATCGTGTGAAATATAGTCTGCGCCATCTTGCTAATGAATGCCTAGACGAGGGTTACGGTTGTTCGCTTGAGTGAAGGCCCCAAGTTTTTTCGCAAAGACTGCTTACGGCTTCGACCGGCATGAGCTGCGCTGCTGAACTATCCTTAATAACAGAGCGTGCGCAGCATCCCCTCGACGTTGGGGTTTTTCTGGCACGATATTGTCGACGGCGGCCTACTCTTAACTTGATTTTTGTCGGCCGCAGCAGGGTCGGGGCGAACGTTGTCGTGACGAGAACATCCAGTACAAAAACAGGATAGTACGGTGACAACCGTCAAGCCCAGGATCATTTTCATCGTCCACTCCTTCCTTTCGGGGCACACCAAATTGAGTTTTCACGAGACGGATCATGCTTCATCGAGCGACGTTCCTAGAATTTTTTCAGTGAAGCCGGCAGTAACAACACCGCCGACACACTGGAAAAGTTCAACTGCCTTTATGCCAGGCGCGGATCCATTTCCTGCAGCGATTTGTTGCAAACGCGTTTCTCCCGATCTTGATCTCAGCAGTAACGCGCGAACATTTCTTTAAGCGGCAGTTCATCAGGAGCCCGGTTCGGCGCCGCATATCCCTGTAAAAATATTCCATCGTCAGGGATCGACGTCCGCGTGCCCAATCTGAAAATTCTGCCTTCGAACACAGGAAACGGCTATCGGATCGGATTTCTACCGGAATACCAATGGTTTCTTCCCATTTTTCCATTGCTTCGACGACCCGCCACTCGGCGGCCTCGGTGACGACGATGCGCTCTGGTCGCATGGTCTCGGTAAGTCGCCTGAGCTCACCGGTAAAAGAACCGGAATTTTCTGGGTCATCGAGCATCGTATAGCGGACATCAAACCCTTGATCCCGAAAGCTCTTGCGCGAAGTGGCGCATAGCTGAGAAAATGAGCGCGATCTTCAGCTTGTGGTGTTGGACATACGAAGCTTCCTCCAAGACTTCGCACATGAGGATGACGTCTTGCCCAGGGTCGGCACCGCCGAGGCTGGAAAGCGACATGGAAAGCTGATCGCCTAGTACGAAAATTAGGCTACGACCCCGATTCAAGAAAGCCACCTGTTTGGTTTCGATTAAATCCTAGTACGCACAACCGCTGTAGCGAAGCGTCCTACCAAGGGATTGGACTGCCATCATATGCGAAGAATCCCCCGGAATTGGCAGGCTGGAGGAAGTCAAGCGTTTGTAGAACCGCCCGCGCGGCGCTTTTAGGCTCCGACCTTTGATGGCCAGACGAAAACGGATCAGAGAGCGAGGTCGCCACGGTTCCCGGATGCACGGTTACAACCACAGAGACCGGGTTCGCTCTTGAAACCTCGATCGCGGCCGTGTGGACGATCTGGTTGAGCGCGGCCTTGGAGGAGCGGTAGGAAATCCATCCGCCAAGCTGGTTGGCGCCAATCGAACCGACGCGCGCTGAAAGGAAGGCAACGATTACGCGCCTTTTCCTGCCAAGCAGCGGAGCGAAATGTTTCAGGATCAGTGCAGGTCCAACGGCATTGGCGGCAAACTGGTTCATCATCGCGTTTTGTGAAAGCTGTCGGATCGACTTCTCCGGCCCGACGCCGTTTATCGTCAGAGCGCCGGTCGCACAGACAACTAGGTCGAATGCAGTTTCCCGAAGCCGTTCGGCGGCGTGATGTACGGTTTCCTCGTCAGTGATGTCGAACCCATCCTCGCGGCGCGAAAGGCGAATCATGTTCGAACAATTGAGATCAGCTGCCAAGCAATCGGATATGGCCTGCCCGATGCCGCCGCTGGCTCCTATAACTAGGGCCGAGTAACCGGCCCCCAACGATTTCATAAGCGTATTGGCCACGGACCATTCGCTCCCTTAGTTTCAGAGGACTGCCGATCCCGAGTATCAGCCGCGCGCCAGCATCATAAAGCGCGACTGATCTTGGGCAGAACGCTCAAATCGGCCGATAAACGTGGTTGTTATTGTTTTGGCACCCTGCTTTTGAATGCCGCGCATCGCCATGCACATGTGCTCGGCTTCGATCATGACCACCACACCTTCAGGGCGTAGGCTTTCGTCGAGAGCCTTTGCGATCTGTGATGTCATCGTTTCCTGAGTCTGCAGCCGACGGGCATAAAGATCCACCAGTCGAGCCATTTTGGAGAGTCCCAGCACGCCGCTTTCCGGGAGATAGGCGATATGGGCAACACCATGAAACGGGACCATGTGATGCTCACAATGCGAATGAAATGCGATATCCCTAACGATCACCATGTCGCTGTAACCGGCGACATCGGAAAAGGTCCTCGCCAGAATGTCTTCCGGGGCGGCGTCGTAGCCGGCGAAAAGCTCACGATATGCTTTGGCCACGCGCTTCGGGGTATCGAGCAGACCTTCGCGCGTCGGGTCGTCGCCAGCCCAGCGGATCAAGGTCCGCACGGCGGCTTCGGCTTCCTCCTGGGTTGGTATGTCTGCGGGCGCTAGAAACTCGGTATCGTTGACGATGGCGTCCATCAGAAATGTCCTTCGTTTTGACAACCGCGATGGTACGACGCTACCCATCGGTCGGATCAAATTTCCGGCCCATTAGTTTCCAACTTTTTTGATCTGCTTCGCGATTGCCTCGTAAGCACGCAATTACTGTGGTGCAGAGAGATGGCGCGAAGAATCGTGATAGTTGGCAACGGCTCATTTTCGCGCGACGAAGCCGCTGCAATCGACAACGGTGATCTTGTCGTTCGCTTCAATGGCTGTCGCTCGGTCGGCGAGGGTGGCGTTCGAACCGATATAGTGGCGGTGTGCAACACCGGTCGTCCTGCGGCAGCGATGATCGGGCACGCCGCTTGGCGCAACAGCCCAGCCTTGAAGAGTGCTGCCGAGATCTGGTGCGTTCGCGACGCTCCAAAGTTTGCCGAACTCAAGCCGGTGTTCGCGATACAGTACCCCGAGCTCGACGATTTCTGCGACGACTACACTGAGGAGTTTGCAAGCTTCGCCGCCAATTCAGGCAAAAGCTTTTCTGTGATCCCGCGCCGATTTCACGATCTTTTGGATTTGGAGCTGCGAGGGCTCATGGCGGGCGCGTACGTTGTACCGAGCTCTGGGTTAGTCGCTATCGCCTATGTGATCGGCCAGGTTGCCGCCCCTGGCGATCAGGTGTGGATCTCTGGCTTCTCGCATCAGGGATGGGATGGACATCCGTTCGACGCCGAACGCGGCTTCGTCGATCGGCTGATCATGCAAGGACGGTTGCGAAGGCTGTGAAGCGGGACCGTTTGCTGTGCAACCAGCAAATCGTAAACATGGTAGCGCTGCAGGGCCGCGCGAAGGGGATACTGATGGCACCACGTCTAAGAGTTGGCGTTATAGGGGCGGGAATCTCTGGGCTAACGGTTGCGAGGTCGCTCTCGAAAATTGCCGTCGTGACGATTTTCGAGAAAAGCAAAGGCGTCGGCGGGCGGATGGCGACACGGCGACTTGACGATGTTTCGTTCGACCACGGCGCGCAATATTTTACGGTGAGGGATGAGGATTTCCGCGGGGAGGTGGACGAGGCTTGCCTTAGGGGTTTGGTCAAGCCCTGGACAGGCAACGTGGTAGCATTGACGGCGGGTGCGCCGGTTCGGCGTGTAGTTCTAAGCAGTACGCGCTATGTCGCCGTTCCATCTATGAACGCTTTGCCGAAAGCCATGTCAGAGGATCTTGACGTTAGGTTGAATTGCGAGGTGGCTCGTATCGGCGGAGAGCCTGGTCGCTGGCATATACGTATCGGCGAAACTGTCGATGGACCGTTCGACTGGATTGTCACGACTGCGCCGGCGCCGCAAAGCGACGCTCTACTGCCAGCAGTATTCGCGCATCGTGAGGTCTTGCGGCGGGTGGGGATGCATGCATGTTTCACGCTGATGATCAGACGGTAATCTCACGCTCCGGTACCGTTCGCCGCCGCCCATGTCTCGGATCCGGTCATGCCCATAATCATACCAAGCCGGGTCGTGCATCGGCGCTATCTAGGCAGATTCAACCGGCCGCCGCAACACATTCGATCATATCTGATTTGAGCAACCCGTCGAGCGCTTCAGCCGGCGTGCGGTAACCCAGCTCGCTTGCCTTTCTGACCATGCGTTGAAGTTTACTTTTGGACGGTACCGTCCGCGCATAGATCCAAAGGTCAGTCATCGAGGGGTTCGCGCTTATAAACCAGGATTTATCAGGGGATTTGTACAACACCCAGTAATTGAATGTGATGAACCAGGGATAGCGAACGCGCATTTTGGCGTTGGTTGTTTCAAAATCGGTGATCGTGCCGACGCCCTTCACGGTCTTTAGGCGGCCTTTCGGCGTGTCCACCCTGCAACCATCCTCGACGAGGATCTCGCTCCGCGACGGTCCCTGGCGATATGTCGAGTAGCCAGCGACACAGCCGTCGGTCAGGTACATCGGTCTTCTGGCGATCTCCAGCCAGGTGCCGCGGTAATGGTCTGGTTCGACCTTCACGACATCGGGTTCGGCACTTGCCAGACACGTTGCCGACGCAACGGCGGCGAGAACGAGAAGCAGCGGCCGTACGCTTCGGAGATGAATCATTGAGTCCTCCCTGGTTCGTTAATCTGCACTTGAGTTTCTGATGTCCCTGATCGGCGGCGCCAAACCCCGCATATCGTAGCCCGATAAAACCGAAGCCGCCTCGCCCCCCAAGACAATAAAACCGACCGCAATGGCAATGAAATCCAGAGTGCGAACGAGATCTTCGCCATTGGCTGCTGCCATAAAGACGGCCAGGACAAGAACGAAGGCGGCGACTGCTTGCACCTGCAAGAACACGAAGAGCCGCCATGGCGCGCTACCGCCCCATTCCTCGATGAATTTTGCATAGCGGGGGTCCTCTTTCGCGCCTCTGGTGCGCGCGCCGATATGGCTGGCGAGCCTGAGCGACCAAACTGCCACGAGCAGCAGCGCTATGGACCGACGACTGATGCTGCCATCTGCGAAGATTGCTGCCGCGATGCTCCCGGCCCCTACGGCCAGAGACCACGTCGTGTCGATCCAGCCGCTGAGGCCGGTCGTGCGCTGTATCACCCACGCGCCGGCCATCGCCACAGAAAGCCCAATCGCGATCATCACTAAAGGTAGATGTCCCGAGAACGATTTGCCTCCGAGCGCCTCTACGCCGGTTGCGGCAACTCGGTTTGCGGACCGCAATAAAAAAGATGCAAAAAAACCTTCGCGTGAGAAAACCGCTGCGAATTCCGTCCGTAAAGATCGTCAATTCTTCAATTTGTAGACAGAGGACATTTATGGCATTTGGAGCTCGCGGCACAGGGTCGGGCCGCCTCAAGGTTGGGATTATCGGCAGCGGCATTTCAGGTCTTTCCGCCGCTTGGCTTTTAGCAAAAAATCATGATGTGACCGTGTTCGAGGCTGCGGATCGCATTGGCGGTCACAGCAATACAGTGACGTTTAAGGCAGAGAGCGGCGAGGTCGCGGTCGATACCGGCTTCATCGTCTACAACGAAGCGACCTATCCCAATCTCACGGCGCTGTTCGATGAACTCGCTGTCCCGACCGTCACCTCCGATATGTCTTTTGCCGTATCCCTCAACGGCGGGGAATTTGAGTATTCCGGCGGCACTGCACTTGGCCTGTTCGCCCAGTGGTCAAACGTCGCCAATCCCCGCTTCTGGTCGATGATGCGCGATCTTCAGCGCTTTTATCGCAACGCACCGCGCGATCTCGCATTAATGGGCGGCATTTCTCTAAAAGACTATCTTCATCGGAGCGGTTACGGACGCGCATTTCGCGAGGACCACCTCTATCCGATGGCGGCGGCGATCTGGTCGACGCCTGCGATGGAGGTTGGCGCCTATCCCGCCGCCAGCTTTGTCAAATTCTGCTGCAATCACGGACTTCTTGCTCTCTGGAATCGACCAGCGTGGCGCACGGTCCGGGGCGGCAGTCGGGAGTATGTGGCGCGGATGACTGCTGGTTTCGCTGACTGTGTACTGCTCTCGACGCCAGTTAGAAATATCCGCCGCCTAAGCGATCACGTCGAAGTGCACGACGCATCTGGAAAAATCTATATGTTTGATGACGTTGTCGTTGCGACGCATGCGGACCAGGCGCTCCGGATGTTAGCCGACCCCACCGAAGAGGAGCGCAGGATCCTTGGAAGCTTTCGCTATTCTCGGAACGAGGCGGTTCTGCATGGCGATACCGGCTTCATGCCAGGGCGCCGTGCAGCCTGGTCAAGCTGGAACTACGTCGCCGACAGAAGAGTTTCGGACCGGCAGGATCAGGCGAAGCCATCGATAACCTACTGGATGAACAAGCTGCAGCCTCTCGGTTCCGCGCCTCCCACCTTCGTCACGCTCAATCCGAGCCGTCCACCGCGCGCCGAGTCGATCATCGCAACAGAGAATTACGAGCATCCGGTTTTCGATCTCGCGACAGACAGAGCCCAGCGCGAAATCTGGTCACTTCAGGGCTCACGCAAGACATGGTTTTGCGGCGCGTACTTCGGCTCGGGTTTCCATGAGGACGGCATGCAGGCGGGGCTCGCGGTCGCCGAAGATCTCGGCGGCGTTCGACGCCCGTGGGAAGTCAGCCAGGAAAGTGGGCGCATCGTCCGCGCCCCATCGGCGCGATCTTTTGACATGATGGCTGCTCATCGGGAGGTGCTTGCATGACGATCACAAGCAGGACGTTGTGGCCCCGTCATCCAGGCTGGTCTGTTTCTTGCCGTTCAAACTCCGAAGTGCGCGAGGCAGGATCCAATGGCGCAGTTTGACGAAGCTACCAACTCACCGGTTGCAGGTCCGGCTGAGCGGCCGAGGGTTGGCATTGGTGGTTTTACGTTCGGACGGCTGATCAAGAGCCTTCAGCACGGTCAGTTGACGGTCGTCCTGCCGAACGGGGAAGCCTTCGTAAAGCGAGGAATTGAGAGCGGACCCGACGCGACGATCGTCATCCGTCGATGGGGTGCGTTTCGCAGGCTCGTGGTGTCGGGCGATCTCGGAGCAGCAGAAGGATATATTCATGGAGATTGGACCACGCCGGATCTGACGGCGCTCATACGCTTGGCCGCCGTAAATGCCAGCTTGTTGGCGCCAGCTCTGTCCGGGACCCCGATAATGAGACTGGTTGGCCGCCTGCGTCATATCTTCAATGCTAACACCAGGCGCGGCAGCCGCCGCAATATTGAGGCCCATTACGATCTGGGCAACGAGTTCTACCAGCAATGGCTTGATGGCTCGATGCTTTATTCCTCAGCCCTTTTCGAGGATGTCACGCAGACACTTGAAGCGGCGCAGCAAAATCGGCTCAGGCGCATCCGCGAAAAGCTGGACGTTGTGGATGGTCACCGTGTTCTCGAGGTCGGTTGTGGGTGGGGCGCTCTCGCGCTTGATCTTGCGACCCATGCGAATGCTCACGTGGTCGGCCTGACCCTCTCGCCTTCGCAACTGGAGTGGGCACGAGGACTAGTGGCGGCAGCAGGGAAAACAGGTCAGGTTGAATTGCGGCTTCAAGACTACCGGGATGTTGGCGGCCAATTTGACCGTATTGTTTCCATCGAAATGTTCGAAGCGGTCGGGGAAGCGTATTGGCCGGATTACTTCGCGATCGTCAAACGATGTATGACATCAGGCGGGCGAAGCTTGCTGCAGGTCATCTCGATCGAAAAGAGCCGGTTCGATGCTTATCGCGGCAGCACCGATTTCATCCAGAGGTACATATTTCCAGGTGGATTTCTGCCTTCCGACGAGGCGCTGCGAAGCGCAGTCGAACGCGCCGGGCTTAAACTGATCGAAGTGGAGCACTTCGGCAAATCCTACGCCCGCACCCTACGGGAATGGCGCACACGTTTCGACGCGAATTGGCTGGCTATCGCCGCTCTCGGCTTCGACGAACGGTTCAAACGGATGTGGCACTACTATCTTTGTTACTGCGAGGCAGGGTTTGAGGAGGAAAGCATCAATGTCGGACTTTATACGATCGAGCATGCCTAAGAAGGCGCTCTTTCACAGGAACAGAACGAAATCGTTTGCCTGGGCAATTCCCGTTATTCTTGTTGGAGCGGCATTCCCTGCTGAAGCCGCCGATATAAACGGCAGCTCGGCCCGCGGAGACGGGAATGCGCGTGTGCGTATTGCACCTTGCGGCGCCGAAATCTGCGCGGTCAACACATGGATAAAGCCCGGCACGCCAAAGGAAAAGGAAGGTGACAAACTGGTTATGTCGATCAAGGAGGACAGCGAGGGCAGCTACTCTGGCACCGCTTTCGATCCGCAACGCGACCTGAGCTACAAGCTGACCGTCAGGGTCGACGGCGCCAGGATGACCACGAAAGGCTGTGTCATCGCCGGTCTGATCTGCAAAGGCGTGGTTTGGACGCGCATGAACTGAGCTTGAAATCGAACTGGGAAGGCCCGCATGAAAACCCACCTGACCGCCTACTGCGCAACGCTGATCGCCTTCGTGGCAATCGATTTTATATGGCTGAGCTTTATGGCCGATCGTCTCTACCGGCCAACCTTAGGCGATATGCTCGCTCCGCAGTTCCGACTGGCGCCGGCAGTGGCATTTTATCTGATCTATGCCGCCGGGTTGACGTTCTTCGCTGTCAGCGCAGGTTTAATGTCAGGGTCGATGGCAACCGCGGCGCTCTACGGCGCTGCCGTCGGCTTCATGGCTTATGCCACCTATGACCTGACCAACCAGTCCACGCTGAAAAACTGGTCGACCGGCTTGACGATTGCTGACCTCATCTGGGGAACCTTCTTGTCGGCGGTCGCATCGGGCGCCGGCTTTTGGGTCACGCAGCGGATCTTTGGCGCTGTCTCGCGCCTATGACGTCGCCGCCGGCGTCGGTGAGAGCTGCCATTAAGGCCTCCGAGCATTTTGGGATCGATTTTTGATCCAGCGGAATTCTGATGCGTAGGTTACCTCATGAACATGCAACTGCCGCGCCGAACCGCATTACGTCGAGCCGCCTGTGCTGAGGCAACAGGGTGGCCGACGCCGGGCGGGGCTCGAAAGGTCGGTAAATTGGAGGAAGAAAGCGTTAGGTTAGACGCCGAACGGATCAAAGTGTTGATGTCCGCGGTCGCAGGCTCGCGCGATGTTGGCGCGTTCGAGACCCTTTATCGGCATTTTCATCCCCGCGTGCGCTCTTACATGGTGAAGATGACGAGAGGAAACCGAATCCTGGCAGAGGAGCTGGCGCAGGAGACGATGATGCGGGTTTGGCACAAGGCGTCACTTTTTGATCCCTCCAAGGCGCAGGCGTCGACCTGGATATTTACGATAGCCAGAAATCAGATGATCGACTCGGTTCGCAGAGGTTTGAGGCCTGACTTCGATCCTAACGATCCGGCTTTCGTGCCAGACGAATTAGAGGCCGCCGACCTGGTAATCGAGCGGCATCAGAGTGCGGCGGCGCTGGGCCGGGCAATGACGACCTTGAAGGGAACATATGCGGAAGTGCTTCGAATGTCGTTCTTCGAGGGTCTTACTCATTCGACAATCGCAGAAAAACTAAACCTCCCAATTGGAACGGTGAAATCAAGGATACGGCTTGCATGCGAGAAACTGCGCGCAGCGCTTCAGGACGAAGCCAAATGATCGAACATCATCTGGATGACGACATGCTCCAGCAATATGCTGCCGGGACACTGGCCGAGGGTTGGAGTGTTGCTGTGGCGACCCATCTTGCTCTTTGCCCCGCCTGCCGCTCGAAGCTTTCAGTGCTGGAAAGCGTTGGCGGTTATTTTATCGACAGTGAACCTGCGGATGAAGCCGAGGTGTCACAAAGCTGGGAGAGTGTCAAAGCCAAGATCGATGCGGGCCAGATCGACAAGGTTGTGCATATCAAAAAAGGCTCGTCGTCTGATCACACATACCCGGAGCCGCTGAGGACCTATATCGACGCGGCCGGAGGCCTGAAATGGCGCAAGCTCGGGCGCGGTGCCGCCCAAATGGTGATCCCAACCGGCGACGAAACGACGACAATGCGATTGCTAAAGATTCCCGCCGGTCAACCGGTTCCGGAGCACTCCCATCGCGGCGTGGAGCTCACGCTGGTACTTGATGGGAGCTTTAGCGATGAGGTTTCGACATTTGCGCGAGGCGATGTCGAGATGGCCGACGACAGCTTGATGCATCAGCCGAAGGCTAATGCTGGCAAAGACTGCATATGTCTTGCCGTGACCGAGGCGCCGCTACGCTTCAAGAGCTGGTTTTTGCGGTTGCTACAGCCAATCCTTGGGATTTAGTGGTGAGTATCATCGATCCAACAGTCGCGGACCTGCTCACAACCTCTTCTGCAGATCATTTTGCACGATCTTTCTCAGATTTTTGAACCGGAGCGGTGGTCATCCGTAGAATCTTCACCGAGCCAAGAGGCCGGCATTGAGAGGAGATGATCATGAAGAAATTTCTGGTAGTTTCGGCCGTCGCGTTGGCCAGCATCATGACGGGTAGCATGGCTGCTTATGCCGCTAACCCGAAAGTCGGCGGGGCCTCGATGTTTGAGGACAAGAATATCGTCGAAAACGCTGCAAATTCGAAGGATCACACGACGCTTGTCGCTGCCGTCAAGGCAGCGGGCCTCGTTTCCACACTCGAAGGGAAGGGGCCATTCACCGTGTTCGCTCCGACCAACGAAGCCTTCAAGGCGCTTCCGAAAGGAACCGTAGAGACTCTACTCAAGCCTGAGAACAAGGATAAGCTCGCAAAAATTCTGACTTGCCATGTGGTCGCCGCGGACGCAATGGCCAGCACCGTTGACAAAATGATCAAGGATGATGGCGGCGAGCATGAGCTTAAAACCGTCGGTGGTTGCATTTTGAAGGCCAAGGAAAGCATGGGCAAGATCACGCTCACAGATGAGGCAGGTGGCACGGCGACAGTGACGATCGCAGATGTGAAGCAGTCAAACGGCGTGATCCACGTGATCGATAAGGTACTTGTTCCCAAGATGTAACTGTAAGTGCCGGGCCGACTTATCGGCCCGGCATTGTCTCCATCTAAATCCCGTCTTTGCTTGGTTCGGTATTGGGCGCGTTCGAACGCCAGCCGAGTTTCACGCACAGATCTTCACCGGCAGCAACACCACTACGGGCATTTTCGAAAGGCCCTTTCAGCATCGTGGTTTCCCCGCGGAAAACAACGATTACTGTCTTTGATAACGGATCGTAAAACACGGTCATACCGTCTTCGTAGTCCATTTATGACTTCCTCCAATAAAGGGCCGGCGGAGTGGCCGCCGACCCCTTCGGATCCTATGCAGATCCGCGTCAGCTCCTGGGGCGTGGAGCCGGCTCCACTGCTGTAGTGCTCTGCATGGAGCAAACTTGCTACGGAGTGCTCGAAGCCCGGATCAAAATAGAAAGGATTTTTGTGGGTCGCAGTCATTACGCTGCTGACCACGGGCCAAAAGTCGCTGCAAAGTCCGCCGGTGCAATCTCAGGAGCCGTGCTGTCATCGAAATGTTGTTCCCGGTTTCAGCGAACACCCTGTTAATATGCTCCCAGCGCACCTCCTCGGCCGACTTCAGACAAGGCGCACCGGATTGCCCGTTTTGCTGCGCTATTCCGAGTATCTCAAAATCTCATCGGCATCTGCCGGCTTGCTGTAACCGATGTTCTGGCCCCACGTTGCCCTCCGTCTCCTGATCTGTGATCGAGTTCCCATGGACGAGCGAGAAGGAGTTTCTCCATGGAGACTTGTGTGGTTGCCGTCCGTTGCGCAAGAAGTTTTCTTCCTAATGAGGTGCGATCGAGTGCGGTCTTGTGTCAGGCCTTTGTGTGCGGCACCTACATAAGCCGCATGGCCGGTATGGTGATCAGCGGATCGGGTCCCAATCTACATTCCGAGCTTGTTGGCTCTACGTCTCCAACTGGTTTCGCCGTTCCAGATCAATCGATCATGCGCCCATTCGGGTCGTCGACTTCTCAACACATCTTTACCGAGATTGGCTGTGCAAGCGCAGTGGCATCTTAGACTGCCTTAGCCATGGCCGGTTCTCGATAATCTTCCATTTTAGTCAGCATGGCCCAAATCTTCCGGGCCATCTTGTTTGCCAAAGCGATTGCCACCAGCATACGCGGTTTCCTGGCCAGCATTCGCGAAAGCCAACTGTCGACCCTGGGCGGTCTTCGACTTGCCCAGTTCACCCGTGCCATGGCCCCGATGATAAGCAGCCTACGGATGTCGGCTTGGCCGGCCTTAGATACCCGGCCAAGACGTTCCCGGCCTCCTGAGGAAAACTGTTTCGGGACAAGCCCAAGCCACGAAGCGAAGTCTCGGCCGCGTCGGAAGCTCTGCATGGCAGGTGCAAATGCTTCGACGGCCAACGCGATCATCGGCCCAACACCCGGCATCGTTTGAAGGCGTCGTGTGGAATCATTATGCCCGGCCAGTCCAGCAAGCTTCTTCATCTTTTCATCAATCCGGGCCGTCTTCTCGCCGATCTGCGCCAGAAGGTCATGGCACTCTTCTCGCACGATCTCAGGCAATTCGATTTCTGCGTCCGCAAGGATCGCCTCAATACGCTTGATATGGCCAATACCCAGGGGAACTACCTGACCGTATTCATAGAGCGTGGCGCGTAGCGCATTCACGAGCTCTGTGCGCTGACGTACGATACGGTTCCTTGACCTGAACAGGACTGCTCTGGCCTGCTGCTCAGACGTCTTCGGCTCAACGAAGCGCATTTCAGGCTGGCGTGCCGCAATGACGATCGCTTCAGCATCAGTCGCATCATTCTTCTGGCGCTTCACGAACGGGCGAACGTACTGCGGCGCGATCAGCCTAACTTCATGGCCAATTTTCGCCAGTTCACGGGCCCAGAAGTTGGCACCGCCGCATGCCTCCAGGACCACCAAGGCCGGTGGCTCTTCCGCCATGAACCGGAGAAACTGCCCGCGCGACAGTTTCCTTCGAAACTTCAACTCGCCCGTCATTGTTGCCCCGTGAAGCTGGAAAACGTTCTTTGCGAGATCAACTCCGATCATTGTATCAACCATCTTGCCTCTCTCCTGCGTCTGACTGTTAAAACCACATCATCATGGCACGTTACCGTGTCGTTGAGGGAGGACGGCAACCACCCCATCTACATTGGAGGTTCTCACGACGCGGCAGGGCCGACGAGAGGCTCATCGCCAATGGCCGGATGAGGTTAAGGCGCGGATCGTGTCGGAGAGCTTGCGTCCGGGCGTGACGGTGAACGAGGTGGCCGAGCGTCATGGGCTGAAGGCCAACCACCTGTCATCCTGGCGAACACTGGCGCGGCTGGGCAAGCTGGTTTTACCCGAACCGGAAGACCCAATCGAATTCGCGGCCATGGTTGTCGAGATGCCCGCACCGGAGCCGCCAGGCAGATTTCCCGTGCCGAGATTGTCGTCGGTCCTGTCACCATCCGCGCGACCACGGGTGCTCGCGCCAAGGCCCGTTCAATACCAGTCTCAATGGAGGGTCTCGGTATAATCATTACCGTAAATCATAAATCAGAGTTTCGATATACGGTCCATCTCCTTTGCCAGGATCGTATAGCTTGCCATAGCACCCATATCGCGATTTCGCACGATTTCATTCGCGAACTCTAATGGGGACGGGTGCTGAGCCCATTATGGGACTCATTGCGTTGCTGATCTCTGCTGCTGGATGGAATGAGCCAGTTGCCGATTGCCGCCGGCGGTCGACACTAAAGTCATCAAATGCAGAAGCATCGGTCTCAAACGCCCTCCGTTCTTACGTATCCGATGTCATTGATGTGAAGTAGAATCTTGCCCGCTGAACGGCGGTTCGATTCCGTTCAAGGAAATAAGCTTTTTAGCTGCTGGCCCCACACCGACAGCGGTAAATGCATTCGGCAACGACCTCGCCCCCTCTTTCGTCGTCCAAACCACTACATGAGCCCCGAAATTGTCAGCGGTGTTCAGCAGCGGATTTTCTCGGTTGGCAAAGACGGGACCGCGTCAGCGTAAACAGCGCCCATTTACTGTCACGTACTTCTCAATTTACCCAACGGTGGACAAAGTAAAACGCAATTTTAGCGGCCGCCAAGCGAGAGATCTTGGCGCCGGGTCGCTGAGCCCATACGGGAGACCCCGTCTAATGAAGTATCTACATATGATGGTAGCCGCTCTCATGGCATTCGCTCCGGTGGCGTCGGCGCAGAATATTCCCGCAAAAATGTCCGTCGAGCAGATCGAGGAGGAGAAGGCCTATGCCGCCGGAATCCAGGTGGCGCTCTGGGGCCGTCCGTTCGTCGACAACGTCCATACGCTGGCAGCCGGCTTGAAAGCCAATGCCGTTGGTCTGAACTACTTCAGGAAGTTCTCCGATCTCAAGACGGCCGCCGACAAGTTCGTGAATACCCCGAACAACGTCTCGATAGACGCCTACGCGGCGGCGGATGTGACCAGCGAACCGGTGGTGTTGTCCGTACCCGTGCTTGACGAAACCCGCTGGTACATCGTCCAGATCGGCGACTACTTCGATCAGGTGACCTACAACGTCGGCGGAAGCAAAGGGCCGGAGCCCGGTCTGTTTCTCATCACCGGGCCGGACTACCATGGCATGGTCCCGGCAGGCATGAAGCAGATCAAGGTCAGAACGAAACTCGCGGTGGTCGCCAACCGTGTGTTCGTCAACGGAAACGCCGATCTGCCCAACGCCCGCGCCGCACAAGAAGGGATCAACCTGCTCCCGCTGTCGGTATCCCAGAAGAACGGCCTGAACTTCAAGCTTCCCGAGAAGGTCGACTACGAGCGTTTCGTGTTCACACCGACGGCTCCCGAGGCGTTGCGACTTTACGAGCAGATCGGCTTTGGCATGCGCATGTTTCTCTCGGCGAGTGACGACTTCTCCGATCCGGATGTCGGAGCGGCGCAGCAAATCGGCCTGAGTGTCGCCAAAGGGTTCGAGTGGCAGGGCCTCGACGAGGCGACCAAACGCGGCCTGGCCAGGGCGGCCGTCGCCGCGGACGCCATCATCGCCAACACCTATGCGAATGTTGCCAAAACGGAGAATGGCTGGCGGTACACGATGGGCGGCGGCAGAGCGGGCTTCAACTACGCAGTAAGGGCCGCATTCTCCGCCAATCTCACCGGAGCGAACGTGCCGGAAGAAATCCTCTATCCGAACAACCGCATCGATGAGGCGGGCGCTCCGCTCACGGATGAGCACAAGTACGTTCTTCGCTTCGATAAGGACAAATTTCCGCCAGTCTCAGTGTTCTGGAACATGAGCATGTACGACGAAAAGGAATTCTTCATCGAGAACGATTTCAAGCGCTACAGCATTGGCAGCACGACAGAGGGCCTCAAGACCGATCCGGATGGTTCCGTGACAATTCTGATCCAAAACGAGCGCCCGGCCGACACGTCGAATTGGCTGCCTGCGCCAAAGGGGCCGTTCAATCTTACCATGCGGCTCTATGGATCGCAGACCGCGATCCTCAATGGCTCATATCGACTGCCTGGGGTCAAGCGAGTGGACTGATCGGACCGGTTGCTCCTCCAGATGCAGGGGCGACTTCTTTTGACGGCGACAACTACTCGGTTGAGGGCAAGGTTGGGCTTCGGGTGAATTGGTAAGAGTGGTCGAGATTGCCCGCGGAATTAAGCCAAGCATCATCGGCTACGGCTGAAAACGGCTTAGGGATGCCATTGAACTCCAGAAGTCTGCGACCGCAAAATGACCTACGGCAGTTCGATCCTCATCAAGGCGATCGACATTCGTCCGGATCGCGACAATCAGTGTTGTGAAGTCGGATCTTTGAAACGAATTCCTGGTCCTCCAGCCCCTTGGTAGTCACCGTCGAGGAAGACGATACCGGCACTTTCTAGCGCCGAACGGATCGCAGCGATCGTTCTTGGCTTGAGCTCTTCGCCACGCTCGAAGCGGACAAGTGTGTTCGTCGATACGCTCGCAGCGATAGCAAGATCCTTTACACTCATGTCGAGCGCGGTCCTAGCCATCTTGCATTGAACGGGCAACAAATTCGCCATCTCCTATCGAAATCGCCTTGACGTGGCGATTTTTTCTACGTATCATGGTCTTGGACAATCCTTCACGTCCTGCGTGATTCTCAAAACTAGGATAGCTAGCTCTCGTCCGTGGCGGGAGGCAAATCCTTTTGTCCTTTATGAAAGACAGATGATGGAACTACGCCAGCTATCCTACTTCGTCGCGGTGGCCGAGGAGCTGCATTTCGGTCGTGCGGCAGCCAAGGTGAACATCACCCAGTCGGGCCTCTCGGATGCGATCTTGGCGCTCGAGAAGGAACTCGGCGTGCAGCTGTTGCTGCGAACGACCAGGCGGGTGGAGCTGACGCGGGCAGGGGCCTCCTTCTACGAGCGCTCGGTCAGGATGATCAGCGAGCTGGAGCTGTCGAGAGAGATCGTTCGCTCGATCGCCGGCAAGACGACCCGCAAGATTGCGATCGGCACGGTCTATCCCGCCACGATCGGCGTTCTGCCGGCCTTCCTTGCGCGCATCGGCAGGAAGTATCCCGATATCCGCATGCATATCGAAAGCGGTACCACCGATGACATCATCCGCCATATCGAGGCAGGCCGCATCAATCTCGGCTTCATCCGGCCGGTGGAGAATATCGGCTCGCTTCGCTTCTTCTCGATTGCTCATGAACGCTATCTGCTGGCAGTGGCCAAGGAGAGCGCGCTGTCCTTAAAGAGCGAGATCGATCTTGAGGATCTGAGAGGGGAGAAGATAATCTCATTTTCCCGCCAGAACCGCTCCTACAGCGAACAGTATTTCACGGAGAAGTTCGAGGAGCATGATCTGACCGACAATGTCACTTATACCTGCGACGACACCTTCTCGCTGGTGTCGCTGGTCTCAGCCGGTCTTGGCATCGGCTTCGTGCCGGAATGGACGCAGGATCTGCCGAACCGCGGGTTCGAGCTGAAGAAGGTGAGGGGCGTCGATTTCAAGATCGGGCTCGGTGTCGCCTGGAACCGGGAGGATCCGACGGCGGCACGTGACGACATCATCGATATCGCACGATCGCTCGCGCGGCCGGGCAGGTGAGGGGCCCTGAGACTTTAGCCATGGTATGGTTAGTTGTGTTCTTCGTCTCGCACAAGCTGCGGAAGACTAAGCGCGATGGGTCGAATGCGATTAAAGAATGTTAATATGTCAATGTTTCGCGCACGTTAACGCTATAGCACCGTGATGCATGTTAATGTATTCATCAATACACTCGTCTGCATCAGCTACATGTAGAGTGGGCGATGATCCAGCGCCTAAGTTATCCCGAGGCGTTGAGGGAACACATGAATAGAGCGAAGGTGCCGTGAAAATCGACGCGGTGTTTAATTGGGAGCAGGCGGCAGAGCAGGCCATGAAATTGAGGGAATACCTAGCCGAAGCGGGGAACTCAGATGACGCGAGACAGATTCTGCTCCACGAACTAAGGACCACTAGGGATTTCGATCTAGCCATTCAGAATGCGAAACAAAGACTAAATCCGAATTGACGCATTTGCGTTAAACTCACGTCAGAGCCCGCGCGCCGATGAACGTGCGCGCCAAGGCCCCGGGGCAAAGGTTGACCGTGATGCCGTTGGCGACGATCTTGCCTCCGCTGTTCCGAGCGTCAAGACCAGGCGAAGCGGCAGCGCTGACCGTTATCGCCGTGCCGGGCGTGACCGTGCACGAGGTGCCATTCACCGAGACATATCCTGGTGAGCACGACCGCGCGAACGCGACCTCGCTTGCTCCGGGACGACATGCGAAAAGCAACATCCCCGACATCGATGCGATACGCGACAGACGAATCATGTTCATCCTCCTCGGCAACTCCCGGGAGGATTGACTGATGGCGCACACGTTAAAGGAAGTACATAATCGTAAATCCAAACGTGAATGCGCCAGAGGATGGCGGGCGAGGCCCGGTCAGGCAACCTGCTGATCT
>Ga0102591_1002273_pt1 | contig 21503 bp, 20 predicted proteins | sample AraplaCol_mCL_r2_2_FD_76860 | JGI IMG/M metagenome (GOLD analysis project Ga0102591, IMG submission 76860) | Arabidopsis root microbial communities from North Carolina, USA - plate scrape MF_Col_mCL_r2 (SPADES assembly) (version 2) | ecosystem: Host-associated > Plants > Roots > Endosphere... | reverse complement strand
AGCAGCGCCAGCCCACCAAGGGCGACGCAGGTCAGTGTGACCATGATGATCGGCTCATGAAACGGAATCGCCGACAAACTCAATTTGCCAAACATCATTGCTCCTAGATTTGCGCGCCCACGGCCGGGGTGGCCGGCGTGGTCAGGGACACACGCTCTTCGCCGAGCGTGTTACGCGACGTGCAGACCGGACCGCCTTCAAAACCTTCGCGGGCGACCGCACGGCCGTCGTGGCCCATGTACTGATGCAGAATGTCGGTGAACAGACCGTCTTCGACGCGGCCGAAGTACGTCACCGGTTCTGCTTCGCTCGGCTTCGCCAGGACCTTGTAGTCCTCCGAGCCAAGCTGCTTGCTGGACGCGCGCACCTGCTCCACCCACTTGTCGAACTCGAAGTTCGACATGGCGATGGCCTTGAATTTCATGCCCGAGAAGCCGCCGCCGCTGTAGTTGGCGGACATGCCGTCGTACGTACCGGCTTCGTTGGCGATGAGGTGCAGCTTGGTTTCCATCCCGGCCATGGCGTAGATCTGGCTACCCAGGCGAGGGATGAAGAACGAATTCATGATCGAATCCGACGTGATCTTGAAGTTCACCGGCGTGTTGGCCGGAAACGCGAGCTGGTTCACCGTCGCGATCTTCAGTTCCGGATAGATGAACAGCCACTTCCAGTTCATTGCCACGGCTTCCACCTGGATCGGCTTGACGTTGGATTCCAGCGGCTTGTACGGGTCGAGGTCGTGCGACGACTTCCACGTGATGATGCCCAGCGCGATGATGATCAGGCAGGGGATCAGCCACACCACCACTTCGATGCGGGTGGAGTGCGACCAGTCGGGGTCATACGTGGCCGACGTGTTGCTGGCGCGGTACTTCCACGCGAACACGAAGATCAGGACGATGACCGGCACGACGACCAGGAGCATCAGCCAGGTGGCGATCAGGATGATGCCCTTGATGTCCACGCCGACTTGCCCCTTGGGGTTCATCAGTGCGAAGTCGCAGCCGGCCAGCAGGAGCAGGCCAAGGCAAGGCAGGAACCGCATCAGGCGCGGCAATGTTGGTGTCTTCATGTCACGACGGTCTGGTTGTGTCACGCCTGTGCACAAGCGTGGCACCGCCACCTATTGCACAAGGCAACAGGCAGGCTGGGCTGGGGAAAACCGGGGACGTGTCCAAAGCTGGCGCTGCGGATGGGGCGATGCAAACGCCGGCGGACCATGCGGCCGGGCAACGCCATGAGCGCGGCTGGACAGCAACTGACGACTGCGTGCGCGAAACGCCGGGGGCGGGATGCGTGCGCTGAGGTAACCGACTGCCTGAACTGCGATCGTTCCCGGTTCGGAGCAGCCACCGGGAGAAGCGTTGTTTAACGATGCCCACGCGATTGACGCCTGCTTTTGACCGCCTCGCCAGCGCAGCGGGAACGGTCTCCGAGCGGATATCGCATTACATAAAACATCGTTGGCCGCGAATGTACCGCAACGCAACATTCCGGGTAAACCCAAACACAACGGAAACACTGTTCTTTTTATCGGACAATGTTCACAGGTGTCGCACAGAGGAAACAGTCACGCCGTGATCCGATGTTTTGCTCGGAATCTTCTGGACAAATGAAACGGGCCGCGTTCTAGCGGCCCGTACTTTTCGATGCAGCGAGTGCTTACGAGTAGCGCCGGCTGATCGATTCTGCCACGCAGACCGGGCGGTCACTGCCCTCGCGCTCGATCGTGACTTCCCACGTCGATTGCGCGCCGGTCAGGCCGTTCGGCGTCGGATCGAGCCGCTCCACCTTCAACAGCTTCACGCGACCGCGCAGGCGGCTACCCACCGGCACCGGCGCGGTAAAGCGCACGCGGTTCAGCCCATAGTTGACGCCCATCTTGACGCCTTCCATGTGGATGGCATTCGCCATCAGTTGCGGCAGCAGCGACAACGTCAGGAAGCCGTGTGCCACCGGCGCGCCGAATGGCGACTCCCGCTTGGCACGCTCCACATCCACGTGAATCCACTGATGGTCGCCGGTCGCTTCCGCAAACAGGTTGACCTGCTGCTGCGTGATCTCGAACCAGTCGCTGACGGCCACTTCCTGGCCCTGAAGACCCTCCAGCTCTTCCAGCGATGCAATGGTGCGCATATTCCTTGTCTCCTGATTTTGTTGATGGCCTGGGGCTTACGCCGGGCGGCGCTTGTACATGCCCATGCCCTTGACCGTGCAAACGACCTCGCCCTTCTGGTTGCTGCCGACCCACTGGGTCAGCACCACGCCGCGGTCCGGCTTCGAACCTGACGGGCGCGCTTCCAACACCTTCAGCACGGCGGTCAGCGTGTCGCCTGCGTAGACGGGCTTGAGCCAGCGGACCTCGTCCACACCGGGCGATCCCATGCTGGTCGAGCGATCGCCCATCGACTGTACCAGCAGACGCATGATGATGCCGCACGTCATCCAGCCACTGGAAATCAGGCCGCCGTAGATACTCTGCTCGGCGGCGGCCTTGTCGATGTGGAACGGCTGGGGGTCATACTGCCTGGCAAACGCGACGATCTCTTCCTCGGTGACGTGATAGCTGCCGAGCGCGATCTCGCTGCCAACGACATAGTCTTCGAAATACATCTTGTCGGACATGGGGGCTCCAAAGCAAAAAACCGCGCTCGGGGTTTCCGGCGCGGTTCAGGGTCATGCTATCGATCAGGCGGCTTCCTGGAAGCCCGGCTGGCTGGCGAAACGGCCCAGGTGATGGTCCACATCGCCAAACGTCGTGTTGATGAACGTCAGCCGCTTGAACATGTGCGCGGCCGGCATTTCATCGGTCACGCCCATGCCGCCGTGAATCTGCACGGCCTCCTGGCCCACCGAGCGGGCCGCCTGCCCCACGCGTGCCTTGGCGGCGGACACGTAGCGACGGCGTTCTTCGGGGCTGGCCTCGTCGAAACGCGCTGCAGCCAGCAGCGTGATCGAGCGCGACTGCTCGGCATGGATGAACATCTCCACCATGCGGTGCTGCAGCGCCTGGAAGCGCGCGATGGGCACGCCGAACTGCTGGCGCGTCTTGGCGTAGTCGAGCGTGGTGGCGTTCAGCGTGTCGAGGATGCCAACGGCTTCCGAGCACAGGAGCACTGCGGCATAGTCAGCCGTGGCTTCGAGTACGTCCCAGCCCTTGCCTTCCGTGCCCAGCAGCGTGGCCGGTGCGTCCTGGAACGTCACGTCGGCCGCATGCAGGTTATCGAGCGTGCGGTAATCCTGCACCGTCACGCCAGCACCGTTCGTATCGACGAGGTACAGCGAGATGCCGTCCTGGTCGCGCTGCGCACCGCTGGTACGTGCCGACACCACGAGCTTGTCAGCCTGCGCGCCATGCACCACCACGGTCTTCTTGCCATTGAGCTTGCCGCCCTTGGCCGTCACACGCACGTTGTTCAGTTCATAGCGCGACTGCTGCTCGCCGAATGCCGTGGCCAGCTTCACTTCGCCGCCTGCCACCTGTTCCAGCAGCGCTTCCTGGCCGCCGGCCAGCTTCAGCGCCTGCGCGCCGACGACGGTTGCCTGGTACGGCTCCACCACCAGACCACGGCCCAGTTCCTGCAGTACCACCATCATATCGACGGCCGTGCCCGAGAAACCGCCCTGTTCTTCCGGCACCGGCAGTGCGGTCAGGCCCAGTTCGACCAGTGCGCCCCATGCGTTGGCGCCGTAGCCCTGTTCGGACTTGATGTTCTTCTTGCGCGATTCGAAGTCGTAGCTTTTTTCGACGAAGCGGCGGATCGCATCGGCCAGTTGCTTCTGTTCGTCGCTGAGATTGAAGTTCATGTCGCGTGTCTCCTCACAGCCCCAGAATCATCTGGCTGATGATGTTCTTCTGAATTTCGTTGGAACCACCGTAGATCGACGTCTTGCGGTAGTTGAAGTAGTACGCTGCCAGCGGTGCGGCATCGTCGTAGCCGGTGACCGTATGGGCCTGCTCGCATTCGAGGTAGGCCGGGTCGAACGGCATCGCGTACGGGCCGGCGGCTTCCACCATCAGTTCCGTCAGCATCTGCTGGATCTCGGTACCCTTGATCTTGAGCATCGATGCCTCGGGGCCGGGGCCCTTGCCAGCGGCTTCGCTTGACACCACGCGCAGCACGGTGATTTCCAGCGCCATCAGTTCGATTTCCAGCGCGGCCACCTTGTTGGCGTACACCGGATCTTCCAGCAGCGGCTTGCCGTTCTTTTCCTGCTGGCGCGCCACGCGCTTCAGGAAGCCCAGTTCGCGCTTGGATGCGCCCACGCGGGCAATGCCGGTACGCTCGTGGCCGAGCAGGTACTTGGCGTACGTCCAGCCGCGGTTTTCCTCGCCAACGCGGTTTTCCACCGGAACCTTCACGTTGTCGAAGAAGACTTCGTTCACTTCATGGTCTTCGTCGAGCATGATGATCGGACGCACCGTGATGCCCGGCGTCTTCATGTCGATCAGCAGGAACGAGATGCCTTCCTGCTTCTTGGCCTCGGGGTCCGTGCGTACCAGGCAGAAGATCATGTCGGCGTGCTGGCCCAGCGTCGTCCAGGTCTTCTGACCGTTGACGATGTAGTGCTTGCCATCCGAAGTCAGTTCCGCCTTCGTCTTGACCGAAGCCAGGTCCGAACCGGAGCCCGGCTCCGAATAGCCCTGGCACCACCAGTCGGTGCAATCCAGGATACGCGGTAGGTAATAGGACTTCTGCTCGGCGTTGCCGTACTTCATGATCACGGGCGCGACCATCGCCACGCCGAACGGCAGCACGCCGGGCGCGCCGACGCGGGCATTTTCCTCATCCCAGATATGGCGCTGCGTGGCGTTCCAGCCCGTGCCGCCGAAGTCCACCGGCCAGTGCGGCGCGGACCAGCCCTTCTTGGCCAGCGTCTTGTGCCAGAGCACGAGATCGTCGCGGCTGGGGCGGCGGTGGTTGAGAACCTTTTCGCGGATATCCGCAGGCAGGTTGGCCTCGAGCCAGCTGCGCACTTCCTGACGGAAGGCGTTGTCGGCTTCCGAGTAGTTGAGATCCATGCCCGTCTCCATGATGTGCCGGCGCTGGCGCCGGCCGTTTGTTTTACCTCGCGCATCGCTGCGCTGGATAAAACCGGGCACAGGATGCTTGTTCAGTGGGCCGTCTGCTTCAATGCGTCCGGCACGAGGAGCGGAAAGGTGTCGATGCCTTCGTCGGCCAGCGCCTGCGCATCCTCGGGAGTGGCCGAGCCGCGAATGCCGCGCTCGGGTGCCTCCTGATAATGGATGCGCCGCGCTTCTTCCACGAATCGGTCGCCCACGTCCTCGGTCTGTGCCATCACCTGCCGCACGGCCTTCAGGTAGGTGGCCTGCAGCGCTTGCATCAACTGCTGCGCATCGGCCGGCCCTTCCTCGCCCTGGCGGGATTGCGTCGGCGCCGGCTTCGCGGTCGCACCCGAAAGATTCAGGCGCGGCGCGCTGGGCAGGCGGCTGACCGCATGGTCGCCACAGACCGGACATTGGACGAGATCGCGTGAAAGCTGCGATTGCGCATCTTCCTCCGAGGCAAACCAGCCCTCGAAACGATGGTCTTGCGCACAGCGCAGGTCGAGCACCTTCATGATCTTTCCAGCCCGTCGGGGCAATGTTAGCCGTGAATCGAAATTTTGTGAACGGTCGTGCTAATTTATTTCTCGACCGTTGTCGCCTGGCAGGACGTGTTCGCGACACATCTCCGCCTGCAGCAGCCTAACTGGGCGCCAAGCCTTGGAAAATCAAGGGAAAACCCTTCCCTGACCTACCCTTAACTGGATACGCGGTTCGATGGAAACGGTGGCTCACTCTGCTCGCCAGGCTGCCAGGCACCCGAGATGATCTTCTCCAGCCAGAACGCGCCGATGATCGTCTTGACATCGGTGATACGACCCTGACGTACCCAGTCGATTACCTGACCGACCGGCGTGACGAATGTCTCCAGGAACTCGCCATCATCGAGCTTCGACTCGCCAGCAGACAGATCGCGCGCCAGGAAGATATCGATGAATTCGGTGGAATAGGAAATCACGGGATGGATGCGCGTCAGGTAGTCCCAGCGCTTCGCCGTGTAGCCGGTTTCTTCCAGCAACTCCCGTTCCCCGCAGCGCTGCGCACCCTCTTCCGGGTCGAGCTTGCCAGCCGGGAATTCGAGCATGACCTCGCCCACCGGATAGCGGAACTGGCGCTCCATCAGCACGGTGCCGTCGTCGAACAGCGGGATCATCATCACCGCGCCCGGATGCAGCACGTACTCGCGCCCGGCCTGTTTGCCATCGGGCAGGCGGACGATGTCTTGTTTGAGCGTCAGGAATTTGCCGCGATGGATCGTCGCGGATGCGACGGCTGTTTCCCGAAGATGCGCATCAGCCGGCTCGGAAGCGTCGGACTGGTTGGCGGGAAATGCGGCGGAAGAAACTGCTGCGGATGTCTTGTCGGACATGGACGCTCCGGATAAGGCACGGTCCCGGAGCGTCAGGGTGTGGCCGCGTCAGGCCGTGCGATGTTTGACGAGGTATTGCCAGGTGAAGCCGGGAAAGGCAAACACCAGCATCATGCAGCCCGTGATCGCGTAGAACTGCCAGCCCTGCGGGAAGGTGTTGCCAAGGCTGGCTTCCACCGCAAGACCGGCGAGACCCGCCAGCACGTACCACGTGAAGAGTTCCACCAGGCGCAGCCACAGCGGCTTGCGGGCCCATTTCAGGCCAATCGCCGCGAACAGGCGCTGGTTGACGAACGGCAGGTTGGCACACACCAGTGCCAACAAGATGACAAACCAGCCGCCTGCCGAGGAACTCATTGCATCACCTTATAGCGTTACGTTGCTTACGACGCCAGTGTCGCACGGATGGCCTCGTAGCACAGGCTCATCAGTGCCGCCGGGAAGATACCCAGCAGGATCACGGCCAGCCCGTTGAGGCTCAGCATCGCGCGCACGCCGCCCGATGCTTCCAGCGGCTCTTCGCCAGCCGGTGCATCGAAGTACATCAGCTTGACGATACGCAGGTAGTAGAACGCGCCGATCAGCGAGAACAGCACGGCCACCACGGCCAGCCAGCTCATACCGGCCTTGACCACGGCCTGCAGCACGGCCAGCTTGGCGTAGAAGCCCACGGTCGGCGGAATGCCGGCCATCGAGAACATCATCACCAGCATCAGGAAGGCGAACCACGGATGGCGGCGCGACATGCCCTTCAGGTCTTCCAGCGTTTCCGCCTCGAAGCCCTTGCGGGTGCGGATCAGGATCAGGCCGAACGTGCCGAGCGTGGTCAGCATGTACGTGATCGAGTAGAACATCGACGAGCTGTACGCGTTGGCCGCGCCATCCACCTTGTTCGCCACCACGCCGGACAGCATGCCCAGCAGGATGAAGCCCATGTGCGAGATGGTCGAGTACGCCAGCATCCGCTTCAGGTTGGTCTGCACGATCGCGGTCAGATTGCCGATCACCAGCGAGGCAATCGACAACACCACCAGCATCATCTGCCAGTCGGTGGCCAGCGGCAGCAGCCCTTCCACCAGCACGCGCAGGATCAGCGCGAATGCGGCAACCTTCGGACCCGCCGCGATCAGCAGCGTCACGGCGGTCGGCGAACCCTGATAGATGTCCGGAATCCACATGTGGAACGGTGCGGCACCGAGCTTGAACGACAGGCCAGCCACGATGAACACCACGCCGAAGGCCAGCATCGTCGTGTTGACGCGGCCCGACTCCACCACGCGGAACACTTCGCCCAGGTTCAGCGAACCCGTGGCGCCATACATCATCGACATGCCGTACAGCAGGAAGCCCGAAGCCAGCGCACCCAGCACGAAGTACTTGATGGCCGACTCCGACGTCACGCGCGAATCGCGGCGCAGCGCCACCAGTGCATACGACGACAGCGACAGCAGTTCCAGACCCAGGTACAGCGTCAGGAAGTTGTTGCCGGTAATCATCACGATCTGGCCGCCCAGCGTGAACAGCGCCAGCATGTAGAACTCGCCGGCGAACATGTCGCGGCTACCGAGGTAGTGGCGCGTGTAGACCAGCGTCAGGAACATACCCAGCGCGCAGAACGCGGACAGCACATTGGCCATCGGGTCGATCACGACCAGGTTGGCGAACGCGTAGTGCGTCTCGCCGTTGGCCGCGTTCAGGCCGAACCACACCGTCAGGACGAGTGTGACCAGCAGCGAAAGCGGGTACGCCAGGCTCGAGCGGTTCTTGCCGCGTGCGAGGTCGATCCAGTTGATCGCCGCGATGGCGACCGCCAGGAAAATGATTGGCGCCACCGGGGCCAGGCTAGAGGACGATTGCATGTTTATTCTCTCCCCCGCTTACAGCTTGGACTGTGCCACGTGGGACAGCAGGTTCACCACCGATGCGTGCATCACGTCGGTGAAGGGTTTCGGGTACAAGCCCATACACAGCGTCAGGATGGCCAGCAGACCCAGCATCACGAACTCACGCTTGTTCAGGTCCAGCAGTTCGCGCACATGCTCGTGGACGATGTCGCCGAAGATCACGCGCTTGACCATCCACAGCGAGTACGCCGCGCCCAGGATCAGGGCCGTGGCAGCCAGCAGGCCAATCCAGAAGTTGAACTTGACCGCGCCGAGGATAACCATGAACTCGCCCACGAAGCCCGACGTCGCCGGCAGGCCGCAGTTGGCCATGGCGAAGAACACCGAGAACGCCGCGAACTTCGGCATCACATTCACCACACCGCCGTAATCGGCGATCTGGCGCGAGTGCACGCGGTCATACAGCACGCCGATACACAGGAACATGGCACCCGAGATGAAACCGTGCGAGATCATCTGCACGATACCGCCTTCGATACCGATGTCATTGAAGATGAAGAAACCGAGCGTCACGAAACCCATGTGGGCAATCGACGAGTACGCCACCAGCTTCTTCATGTCCGCCTGGACCAGCGCCACGAGACCGATGTAGATCACCGCGATCAGCGAGATCGTGATGATGAACGGTGCCATGTAGTGGCTGGCGTCCGGTGCGATCGGCAGCGAGAACCGCAGGAAACCGTACGCACCCAGCTTCAGCATGATCGCGGCCAGCACGACGGAGCCACCGGTCGGTGCTTCCACGTGCGCGTCCGGCAGCCAGGTATGCACCGGCCACATCGGCACCTTCACGGCAAAGGCCATGAAGAACGCGAGGAAGATCAGGATCTGCTCTTCGAACGACAACTTGGCTTGGTGCCAGGTCAGGATGTCGAACGTACCGGTCTTGTTGTACAGGTACAGCAGTGCGACCAGCGTCAGCAGCGAGCCCAGCAGCGTGTAAAGGAAGAACTTGAATGCGGCGTACACGCGGTTCGGACCACCCCAGACACCGATGATGATGTACATCGGGATCAGCGTGGCTTCGAAGAACACGTAGAACAGCATGCCGTCCAGCGCGCAGAACACGCCGATCATCAGGCCCGACAGGATCAGGAACGCGGCCATGTACTCGGCCACGCGCTCGGTGATCACTTCCCAGGCCGAGATCACGACGATCACGGTGATGAACGCGGTCAGGACCACGAACCACATCGAGATGCCGTCCACCCCGAGGTGATAGGCGATGTTGAAGCGCTCGATCCAGTTCGCCTGCTCGACGAACTGCATCGCAGCCGTCGACGTATCGAAGTGGAGGACCAGCGGCAGCGTGACGACGAAGCTGGCGATGGCGCCGAACAACGACATCCAGCGCACGAAGCACTTGCTGTTGTCGGAGCCGAACATCAATACCAGCAGGCCGAAGAAGATAGGCAGCCAGATTGCGAAAGACAGAACCATTTCTTTGTTTTCCTTACTTGGTGCCTATCACTTGGTGCCTATCACGCCAGTGACCGTCAGCGTCAGGAGCACCAGCATGCCGAGGATCATCGCAAAAGCGTAATGGTAGATGTAGCCAGACTGGATGTAGCGGCTGGCTGCGGCAAACGATGCCACCACACGGGCCGAACCGTTGACGAACAGTCCGTCAATGAAGCTCTGGTCGCCGCCCTTCCACAGGCCCGTACCCAGCAGGCGTGCGCCACGGGCGAACACGGCCTGGTTGAATGCGTCCATGTAGTACTTGTTGTCCAGCAGCGTGTAGATGCCCGAGAAGCGTTGCTTGATGGCAGCCGGAATGTCCGGACGCTTCATGTAGAAGAACCACGAGAGCACCACGCCGGCAATGGCCAGCCACAGCACCGGGGTCTGCAGCGAGTGGATCGCCATCGGCACCCAGCCGTGGAACATCTCTTCCAGTTCCTTCATGGCGTGGTGATTCTCGCCGACGAAGATCACGTCCTTGAACGCCACACCGTGTTTGAAGAACTCGCCGAACAGCATCGGCTCGATTGCGATGGCACCGATGATGACCGACGGAATGGCCAGCAGCACCAGCGGCAGCGTCACCACCCACGGCGACTCGTGCGGCTTTTCGCCAGCGGCCAGGCCATGGTGATGGTCGTCGTGCGCATCTTCCTCATCGTGATGATCGTCGTGACCGTGGCCGTGCGCGTCAGCCTTGCCCCAGCGCTCTTCCCCGTGGAACACCAGGAAGTACATGCGGAACGAGTAGAACGCGGTCACGAACACGCCAGCCAGCACGGCGAAGTACGCGAAGCCAGAACCCGCCAGATGCGACTCGGCCACTGCCTCGATGATCGAATCCTTCGAGTAGAAGCCCGAGAAGAAAGGCGTACCGATCAGCGCCAGCGAACCCACCAGCGACGTGATCCACGTGATGGGCATGTACTTGCGCAGGCCGCCCATGTTGCGGATGTCCTGATCGTGGTGCATGCCGATGATCACCGAACCCGCGCCGAGGAACAGCAGCGCCTTGAAGAACGCGTGGGTCATCAGGTGGAACACGGCCACCGAGTAGGCCGAGGCGCCCAGCGCCACGGTCATGTAGCCCAGCTGCGACAGCGTGGAGTAAGCCACCACACGCTTGATGTCGTTCTGGATGACGCCCAGGAAGCCCATGAACAGCGCGGTGATCGCGCCGATGACCAGGATGAACGACAGCGCGGTGTCCGACAGTTCGAACAGCGGCGACATGCGCGACACCATGAAGATGCCGGCGGTCACCATGGTTGCCGCGTGAATCAGTGCCGAGATCGGGGTCGGGCCTTCCATCGAGTCAGGCAGCCAGACGTGCAGCGGGAACTGTGCCGACTTGCCCATCGCGCCGATGAACAGGCAGATGCAGGCAACGGTGATCATCAGCCAGTCGGTGCCCGGGAAGATCACTGCGGCCAGTTGCTCGCGCTGGGCGAACACGTCCGTGTAGTTCATGCTGCCGCTGTACGCCAGCAGCAGGCCAATACCGAGGATGAAGCCGAAGTCGCCCACGCGGTTGACCAGGAACGCCTTCATGTTCGCGAAGATCGCGGTCGGACGCGTGTACCAGAAACCGATCAGCAGGTACGAGACCAGGCCCACAGCTTCCCAGCCGAAGAACAGCTGCAGGAAGTTGTTGCTCATCACCAGCATCAGCATCGAGAAGGTGAACAGCGAGATGTAGGCGAAGAATCGGTTGTAGCCGGGGTCACCCTGCATGTAGCCGACGGTGTAGATGTGCACCATCAGCGAGACGAAGGTGACAACGACCATCATCATCGCGGTCAGCGAATCGACCAGGAAGCCGACTTCCAGCTTCAGCGTGCCGATCGTCATCCATTCGTACACGGTGGCGTTGTAGCCCGCGCCGTCCATGACGTCACGCAGCACCAGCAGCGAGAGCACGAACGCGATGGCCACGCCGAGGATGGTCGCCGTGTGAGCCGCGATCCGGCCGCCGCGCGTCTCGGATGAGAACGTGCCGAAAAACTTGGTACCGAACAGGCCGGCTATCGCAGCGCCGGCGAGCGGCGCCAGCGGAATCGCCAGCAGCAGGTTGGGGTTGAGCGTGGTTGCCATAGGACGCTTATTGGTGTGCGGTCAGGGAGCAGTCTTGGTTCTTGTCGAGGACGTTCATGTCAGCCCTTGAGGGTATCCATGTCGTCGACGTTGATCGTGTCCAAGTTACGGAACAGCACGACCAGGATTGCCAGACCGATTGCCGACTCGGCGGCGGCCACCGTAAGGATGAAGAAAACGAAAACCTGTCCGGCCAGGTCGCCCATGTAATGCGAGAAGGCGACAAAGTTCATGTTGACCGCAAGCAACATCAGTTCGAGTGCCATCAGCAGCACGATGACGTTCTTGCGGTTCAGGAAGATGCCAACGATGCTGATCGCAAACAGGATGGCACCGAGCACGAGGAAGTGGGCGAGAGACAACACAGCGAATTCTCCGGGCTTAGTTCTTGTTGGCGGAAGCCGCGGCGTCCGCTTCGGCCCGGCCCTCGGCCGGCATTTTCACCATGCGCACGCGCTCGTCGCGACGCACGCGCAGCTGGGCGCCCACGTCCTGCGCCTTCACGTCCTTGCGGCGGCGCAGCGTCAGGGCCACGGCGGCAATGATCGCCACCAGCAGGATGATGCCGGCCACTTCGAACGCGTAGATGTAGTCGGTGTAGATCAGCTTGCCCAGTGCCGCAGTGTTCGAGTAGTTCGGGTCTTGCGAGCCGGCTGCCGCCACTGCGTTCGTGGTGCCGATGAAGTTGCGCACCAGCACGATCGCCATTTCGGCAATGATCAGCGCGCCAACGATCGAGGCCATCGGTACGTAGGTCCAGAAATCGCGGCGCAGGTGTTCGATGTCGATATCGATCATCATCACCACGAACAGGAACAGCACCATCACCGCGCCGACGTAGACCAGCACCAGCAGGATGGCAAGGAACTCTGCCTTCAGGATCATCCAGATCGCCGCGGCCGTGAAGAACGCGAGGACGAGGAACAGTGCCGAATGCACCGGGTTCTTCGCCGTGATGACTTTCAGTGCGGATAGCACCAGCACCAGGGCAAAGGCATAGAAGATGGCTGTCGTGAGTTCCATGGTCCTTATCGGATCCTCTCTGGGCCGCGCTGCCCGGGCTTCCCGTGACGGGTCGCCTGCATGCCGCGCGGCATCCTTCCGTTGGCCCCTTGCGGGACCGATTCAATGTCGTTGGCAGGGTGCATCGCCATTGGCGACTGCCCCGCCCTGCTTCAATCTGCTTAGCGGTACTTCGCGTCCGCAGCCTTGGCCGCGGCGATCTGCGGTTCGTAGCGGTCGCCCACGGCCAGCAGCATGTCCTTGGTGAAGTACAGGTCGCCGCGCTTCTCGCCGTGGTACTCGAGAATGTGCGTTTCGACGACCGCGTCCACCGGGCAGGCTTCCTCGCAGAAACCGCAGAAAATGCACTTGGTCAGATCGATGTCGTAGCGCGTGGTGCGGCGGGTGCCGTCGTTACGCACATCCGATTCGATCGTGATGGCCATGGCCGGGCACACCGCTTCGCACAGCTTGCATGCGATGCAACGCTCTTCCCCATTGGGATAGCGACGCAGTGCGTGCAGGCCGCGGAAACGCGGCGACATCGGCGTTTTCTCTTCCGGGAACTGGACGGTGATCTTCCGGGCGAAGAGATAGCGGCCGGTCAGTGCCATGCCCTTGAAGAGTTCCTTCAGGAGCAGGCTGTTGAAGAAGTCCTTGATGGCGAGCAGCATGACGATTGCTTCCTAAGTATTTCCGCGCGGCGCGCCCTGCCCCATCGGGCGGCGCGCCGTCGCCAGACCCATCAGGGCCAGATGTTCCACGGCGACTTGATCCAGATCGCCACAATGATCAGCCACGCCACGGTCAGCGGAATGAAGATCTTCCAGCCCAGACGCATGATCTGGTCATAGCGGTAACGCGGGAACGACGCACGGATCCAGATGAAGACCGACAGCAGCAGGAATACCTTGAACACGAGCCAGAAGAAGCCCGGGATCGCATTGGTGATCACGCTCGAGAACGGCGGTGCCCAGCCTCCGAGGAACATCAGCGAGGTCATCGTCGAGATGATGATCATGTTGATGTATTCGGCCAGGAAGAACAGCGCGAACGTCATGCCCGAGTACTCGATCATGTGGCCGGCCACGATTTCCGATTCGCCTTCCACCACGTCGAACGGGTGGCGGTTCGTTTCCGCCACGCCCGAGATGAAGTACACCAGGAACATCGGCAGCAGCGGCAGCCAGTTCCACGACAGCGCGTTGATGCCCATGTTCGCGAAGTAGCCGGTGTTCTGGCTGTTCACGATGGCCGACAGGTTCAGGCTGCCGGAGACCATCAGCACGGTCACCAGCGCGAAGCCCATCGCGATTTCGTACGACACCATCTGCGCAGCAGCGCGCATGGCACCGATGAACGCATACTTGGAATTCGACGCCCAGCCAGCCAGGATCACGCCATAGACGCCCACCGAGCTGATGGCCATCACGTACAGCAGACCGGCGTTCACGTCGGCCATCACCACTTCGGCCTGGAACGGAATCACGGCCCAGACTGCCACGGCGGGCATCAGCACCATCAGCGGCGCCACCAGGTACATGCCCCGGTTCACCATCGACGGGAACATGACTTCCTTGAGCAGCAGCTTCAGCACGTCGGCAATCGGCTGCAGCAGGCCCAGCGGACCCACGCGGTTCGGGCCGATTCGGACGTGCATCCAGCCGATCAGCTTGCGTTCCCAGAGAATCAGATAAGCCACGCACAGCAGCACCGGCACGACGATGACCACGGCACGGACCAGGATCCAGATCAGCGTCCAGGCGCTGCCGAAGATGGCCTGGCCTTGCGAGGTAATGAGATCGATCATGTAGCTCTCTCGCTCTTCTTATACGGTCGCCGTCGCGGGGGCATTCTGCCCGGCCGACAGGTCGATGGCTTTTTCCACGGCGACGTTGCCGAACAGCGCACCCAGCGTCGCGGCAGCCACGGTAGCGGCAGGCACGCGCACGGTGTTCGCCGGCAGCGTCTTTTCCAGCGCCGCGGGCAGCACCACACTGGCGCCATCCTGCGTCACGCGCACCGGGTCACCGGCCTGCACGCCCAGCTTGTCGAAGAGGTCCTGCGACAGCGCCACCTGCATCGCACGGCGCGCGGCCGCGGTCAGTTGCAGCGATTCGGCACGACGCACGATGGGATCGGCGTGGTAGATCGGCACATCGGCAATGCGCTCGATACCGTTGGCGGCGGCTGCCGTCACGCGAATCGGTGCATCGGTGGCGTTGTTCAGTTGATCCGCGACCAGCTTCGTCAGCGCGGCATCGCGCACGGCTTCGGCGGTCTCGAATTCGAAACCCGGCACGTCCAGCAGGTTGCCCAGCACGCGCAGCACCTTCCAGCCCGGACGCGTTTCACCCAGCGCACGTACCACGCCGTTGAAGCTCTGGGCACGGCCCTCGGCATTCACGAACGTGCCAGCGGTTTCGCTGAACGGTGCGATCGGGAGAATCACGTCTGCATACTGCAGTGCGGCGTCCGAACGGAACGGCGACAGCACCACGACCGTACCGGCCTGCTGCAGCGCGGCCAGGGACTTGCGGGCATCGGCCGAATCAAATTCCGGCTCGGCGTTCAGCACGATGTAAGCGCGGCGCGGCGTATCCAGCATCGCCTGCGCATTGGCACCACCCTGCTGCGGCAGCGCACCGGCGATGTAACCGCCGACGGTGTTGGCAGCTTCGGTCAGGAAGCCCAGCGTTGCGCCCGTTTCCGTGGCGATCCACTGTGCCAGCGCGTGCAGCGCCGAGAATTGCGGGTGACGCACGGCTTCGTTGCCGAGGAACACGGCACGGCGCTCGCCCGACATCAGCGAATCGGCAGCCGCCTTGGCAGCGTCGCCACCATCGAAACCATCGGTGCCAGCCGGAGCGGCCACGCCCTTGGCGGTGGCCACGGCGCGGGCGATACCTGCCAGCGCGGCGGTCCAGCCCGACGGTGCCACGTCGATACGTGCGGCCGTCATCAGCAGATCTTCACCGCCAGCGCCCAGCACGGTAACGCGGGCACCCTTCTTGACAGCCTGACGCAGACGCGAGGCCAGCAGCGGCTGGTCCTTGCGCAGCGAGGCGCCGATAACCAGCGCGCGTTGCAGCGTGGTCACATCAGCGACCGGCATGCCGAGCCACGGTGCGCCCTTCACTGCTGCCGAGAAATCGGTCTGACGCAGGCGGAAGTCGATATTGTCGCTGCCCAGGCCACGCACGAGCTTGCCCAGCAGGAACAGCTCTTCGAGCGTGCTGTGCGGGCTGGCGATGGCGGCGATCTGGTCGGCGCCATGGTCACGCTTGATGCTGGCCAGGCCATTGGCCACGTATTCGAGCGCGGTCTGCCAGTCCGTTTCCATCCACTGGTTGCCCTGCTTGAGCATCGGACGGGTCAGGCGGTCGGCACTGTTCAGACCTTCGTAGGCGAAGCGGTCCTTGTCCGAGATCCAGCATTCGTTGACCTCTTCGTTCTCCAGCGGCACCACGCGCATCACACGTTGGTTCTTGGTCTGGATCACGAGGTTCGCGCCCACGCCGTCGTGCGGCGACACCGACTTGCGGCGTGCCAGTTCCCACGTACGGGCCGAGTAGCGGAACGGCTTGCTGGTCAGCGCGCCAACCGGGCACAGGTCGATCATGTTGCCGGACAGTTCCGAATCCACGGTCTGACCGACGAACGTCGTGATTTCCGAGTGCTCGCCACGGTTCAGCATGCCCAGTTCCATCACGCCGGCCACTTCCTGGCCGAAACGCACGCAACGGGTGCAGTGGATGCAGCGGGTCATTTCCTCCATGGAGATCAGCGGGCCCACGTTCTTGTGGAACACCACGCGCTTTTCTTCCTTGTAGCGCGACTCCGATGCACCATAACCCACGGCCAAATCCTGCAACTGGCATTCGCCGCCCTGATCGCAGATCGGGCAGTCGAGCGGGTGGTTGATCAGAAGGAATTCCATCACGGACTTCTGGGCCTTGACGGCCTTTTCAGAGTTCGTGAACACCTTCATGCCTGGCGTCACCGGGGTGGCGCAGGCGGGCAGCGCCTTGGGCGCCTTTTCCACTTCGACCAGACACATGCGGCAGTTCGCCGCGATGGACAGTTTGCGGTGGTAGCAGAAGTGGGGGATGTACGTGCCCAGCTTGCGGGCCGCTTCCATCACGAGGCTGCCTTCCGCAACCTCTACCTTCTTGCCGTCGATCTCGAGTTCAACCATGTTCTGCCACGCTTCAGGAATGGGCCGGGACCATGCACTGCTTGTGTTCGACGTGATACTCGAACTCTTTCCAGTAGTGCTTGAGCATGCCGCGTACCGGCATCGCCGCGGCATCGCCGAGTGCGCAAATCGTGCGACCCATGATGTTTTCCGCGACGTTATTGAGCAGGTCCAGATCTTCCTGGCGGCCTTCTCCGTGTTCAATGCGATTGACCATGCGATAGAGCCAGCCGGTGCCTTCACGGCACGGCGTGCACTGGCCGCATGATTCTTCAAAATAGAAATACGACAGACGCAACAGCGACTTGACCATGCAGCGCGTCTCGTCCATGACGATCACGGCGCCCGAACCCAGCATCGAGCCGGCCTTGGCAATCGAATCGTAGTCCATGGTCGAGGCCATCATCAGGTCCGCCGGCACCACCGGCGCCGACGATCCACCCGGGATCACCGCCTTCAGTGCCTTGCCGCCGCGCATGCCGCCCGCGAGCTCCAGCAACGTGGAGAACGGCGTACCCAGCGGAATCTCGTAGTTGCCCGGACGCTCGACGTCACCGGAAATCGAGAAGATCTTGGTGCCGCCGTTGTTCGGCTTGCCGATCTTCAGGTACTCCTCGGGGCCGACTTCCAGCAGGAACGGCACCGCGGCGAACGTCTCGGTGTTGTTGATCGTGGTCGGCTTGCCATACAGGCCGAAGCTCGCCGGGAAAGGCGGCTTGAAGCGCGGCTGGCCTTTCTTGCCTTCCAGCGATTCGAGCAGCGCCGTTTCCTCGCCGCAGATGTACGCGCCATAGCCATGGTGCGCATGCAGCTGGAAGTCGAAGCCCGAACCCAGGATGTTGTCGCCCAGGAAACCGGCGCGGCGCGCCTCTTCGAGGGCTTCCTCGAAGATCTTGTATTCGTTCCAGATCTCGCCGTGGATGTAGTTGTAACCCACGGTGATACCCATCGCATACGCGCCGATGGCCATGCCTTCGATCAGCGAATGCGGGTTGTAGCGGATGATGTCGCGATCCTTGAACGTGCCCGGCTCGCCCTCGTCGGTATTGCAGACGAGGTACTTCTGCCCCGGGAACGTACGCGGCATGAAGCTCCACTTCAGGCCGGTCGGGAAGCCCGCACCGCCGCGGCCACGCAGGCCCGATGCCTTGACGTCCGCGATGACCTGCTCGGGGGGCACCTTGCCCTCGAGAATGCGGCGCAGCTGCTTGTAGCCGCCGCGCGCGACGTAGTCCTCGAGGTGCCAGTTCTTGCCGTCCAGGCCAGCCAGGATCAGCGGCTTGATGTGACGGTCGTGCAGAGAGGTCATGTTACTTGTCCCCCTTGGCGGCGGCTTCTGCCTTGAGCTCGTCGACGAGTTCGTCGAGTTTTGCATCGCTCATGAAGCTGCACATGCGGGTGTTGTTGACGATCATCACCGGCGCATCGCCGCAAGCGCCCATGCACTCGCCTTCCTTCAGCGTGAAGCAGCCGTCGGCGGTCGTCTCGTTGTAGTCGATCCCGAGCTTGCGCTTCAGGTATTCGCCCGCCCGGTCGCCGCCAGACAGCGCGCAAGGCAGGTTCGTGCAGACGGTGAGCTTGTACTTGCCCACCGGCTTGGTGTCATACATGTTGTAGAACGTGGCCACCTCTTCCACCCACACGGGCGGCATGTCCAGGTAGCTGGCGACGAACTGCATGACATCGGGGGAAACCCAGCCCACTTCGCCCTGGGCCACGGCGAGTGCCGCCATCACGGCCGACTGTTTCTGGTCGGTCGGATATTTCGCGATCGCGCGATCGATTTCCTTGAGAGCTTCTGCTGATAGCATGGTCATTGCAGTAATACGGCAGAGCCGCGCGTTTGGCGCCACTCCACTGGTTTGCAGCCGTCGCTGCCATGTTCTGCCGGCCCGGACGCCTGAAGCGTCCTCGCCGATCCGTTGCAGGCACCGCCTGCCGCCACCGCTACCGCCGGGGCCGGCCGAACACGCCCGGATCGTCGTCCGGGCAACGGCCTGTGACGGGATACTTGCCGGTTACCGGGTATCCCTTAGCGGTCGATCTCGCCGAACACGATGTCCTGCGTACCGATGATCGTGACCGCGTCCGCAATCATGTGTCCCCTGGCCATCTCGTCGAGCGCGGCCAGGTGTGCATAGCCGGGAGCGCGGATCTTCAGGCGGTACGGCTTGTTCGCACCGTCGGAAATCGCATAGATCCCGAACTCGCCCTTCGGATGTTCCACCGCTGCGTAAGCCTCGCCCGGCGGCACGTGCATGCCTTCGGTAAAGAGCTTGAAGTGGTGGATCAACTCTTCCATGTTCGACTTCATGTCCACCCGCGACGGCGGTGCCACCTTGTGGTTCTCGGTGATCACCGGACCCGGGTTGCGACGCAGCCAGTCGATACACTGCTTGATGATCCGGTTCGACTGGCGCATCTCTTCCACGCGCACCAGGTAACGCGAATAGCAGTCACCGGCCGTGCCCACGGGGATGTCGAAGTCGAGCTGGTCGTACACTTCGTACGGCTGCTTCTTGCGCAGATCCCACTCGATACCCGAACCGCGCAGCATCGGACCGGTAAAGCCCATCTGCAGCGCACGCTCCGGCGTCACCACGCCGATATCCACAAGACGTTGCTTCCAGATACGGTTATCGGTCAGCAGCGTCTCATATTCATCGACATATGTCGGAAAACGGTTCGTGAAGTCCTCGATGAAGTCCAGCAACGAGCCCGAACGGGCGTCGTTCATCACCTTGATGGCCTTCTCGTTGTGCACCTTGGACGCACGATATTGCGGCATCGTGTCAGGCAGGTCACGGTAGACGCCGCCCGGACGGTAGTAGGCCGCGTGCATGCGCGCACCCGACACCGCCTCGTACATGTCGAACATGTCCTCGCGCTCGCGGAACGCGTAGAGGAACACCGCCATCGCGCCCACGTCGAGTGCGTGCGAGCCGATCCACATCAGGTGGTTCAGCAGGCGGGTGATTTCGTCGAACATCACGCGGATGTACTGCGCGCGAACCGGCACCTCGAGGCCCAGCAGGCGCTCGATTGCCATCACGTAGGCGTGTTCGTTGACCATCATCGACACGTAGTCGAGGCGGTCCATGTAGGGAACGTTCTGGATCCAGGTCTTCTGCTCGGCCAGCTTTTCAGTGGCACGGTGCAGCAGGCCGATGTGGGGATCGGCGCGCTGGATGACTTCGCCATCCAGCTCAAGCACCAGGCGCAGCACGCCGTGGGCTGCTGGGTGTTGGGGACCGAAGTTGAGTGTGTAGTTCTTGATATCTGCCATGACGCCGTTCTCAGTGCTGCGTGCCGCCGTATGCGTCCTCGCGAATCACGCGCGGCGTGATTTCGCGCGGTTCGATCGTCACCGGCTGGTAGATGACCCGCTTCTGTTCCGGGTCGTAACGCATTTCCACGTAACCCGAGACCGGGAAGTCCTTGCGGAACGGATGGCCGACGAAACCATAGTCGGTCAGGATGCGGCGCAGGTCGTTGTGGCCTTCGAACACGATGCCGTAGAAGTCGAACGCTTCGCGCTCGAACCAGTTCACGGAATTCCAGACATCGTTGAGCGACGGCAGCACCGGCATGTCATCGTCCGGCGCGAACACACGCAGGCGCAGACGCCAGTTGTGCGTCACCGAAAGCAGGTGCGTGACCGCGGCAAAGCGCGGGCCGGCCCAGGTGCCTTCGGCATATTCGGAATAGTCCACGCCGCACAGGTCGACGGCCTGTTCGAAGCGAAGCGACGGATCATCGCGCAGCATCAGGGCCGCTTCGAGATAGTCGGCAGCCTTCACGACCAGCGTCAGTTCGCCGACTGCCTCGCTCAGGCTCTGGATACGCTTGCCCAGCACCTTCTCGAGCGCAGCCTTGAGGGTATCGAGTTTCGCCATGTCAGCCCTTGCGCGCGATGGTGTTGGTGCGCTTGATCTTGTTCTGCAGCTGGATCACACCGTAGATCAGCGCTTCCGCCGTCGGCGGGCAGCCCGGAACATAGATATCGACCGGCACGATGCGATCGCAGCCACGCACCACCGAATACGAGTAGTGGTAGTAGCCGCCGCCATTGGCGCACGAGCCCATCGAGATTACCCAGCGCGGTTCCGCCATCTGGTCATAGACCTTGCGCAGCGCGGGCGCCATCTTGTTGCATAGCGTACCGGCCACGATCATCACGTCCGACTGACGCGGCGACGGGCGGAAGATCACGCCGAAACGGTCCATGTCGTAGCGGGCGGCGCCGGCGTGCATCATTTCCACTGCACAGCAGGCCAGACCGAAAGTCATGGGCCAAAGGGAACCCGTACGGGTCCAGTTGATCAGCTTGTCAGCGGTCGTCGTGACAAAGCCTTCATTGAGAACGCCTTCGATTGCCATTTCACATCACTCCCAATCGAGCGC
>Ga0102591_1002266_pt1 | contig 21597 bp, 14 predicted proteins | sample AraplaCol_mCL_r2_2_FD_76860 | JGI IMG/M metagenome (GOLD analysis project Ga0102591, IMG submission 76860) | Arabidopsis root microbial communities from North Carolina, USA - plate scrape MF_Col_mCL_r2 (SPADES assembly) (version 2) | ecosystem: Host-associated > Plants > Roots > Endosphere... | reverse complement strand
AAGGCCAAGACGATCAACAAATACCTCGGCAAGGACTTCACCGTCCTGGCCTCCTATGGCCACGTCCGAGACCTGGTCCCCAAGGAAGGCGCGGTCGATCCCGAGCGCGGCTTCGCCATGCGCTACGACCTGATCGACAAGAACGAAAAGCACGTCGACGCCATCGCCAAGGCCGCCAAGTCCGCCGACGCCCTCTTCCTGGCGACCGACCCGGACCGCGAAGGCGAGGCAATCAGCTGGCACATCGCGGAGATCCTGAAGGAACGCGGCCTGCTCGAAGGCAAGACCCTGCAGCGCGTCGTGTTCACCGAGATCACGCCCCGCGCGATCAAGGAAGCGATGCTGCAGCCGCGCGCGATCGCGTCCGACCTCGTCGACGCGCAGCAGGCGCGTCGCGCACTGGACTACCTCGTCGGCTTCAACCTGTCGCCCGTGCTGTGGCGCAAAGTGCAGCGCGGCCTGTCCGCCGGGCGCGTGCAGTCGCCGGCGCTGCGGATGATCGTGGAGCGCGAGGAAGAGATCGAAGCCTTCATCGCCCGCGAGTACTGGACCATCGAGGCCGAGTGCGCGCATCCGTCGCAGCCGTTCACCTCCAAGCTGATCAGGCTCGACGGAAAGAAGTTCGAGCAGTTCACGGTCACCGACGGCGACACGGCCGAAGACGCGCGCAAGCGCATCTCGAACGCCGCCAACGGCGTGCTGCACGTCACCGATGTCGCGTCGAAGGAACGCAAGCGCCGTCCGGCCGCTCCGTTCACCACCTCGACGCTGCAGCAGGAGGCGTCGCGCAAGCTCGGCTTCACCACGCGCAAGACCATGCAGGTCGCGCAGAAGCTGTACGAAGGCGTGGCGATCGGCGAGGAAGGCACGGTCGGCCTCATCAGCTACATGCGTACCGACTCGGTGACGCTGTCGCAGGACGCGATCACGGAAATCCGCGACGTTATCGCCCGCGACTACGGCACGCGCGCGCTGCCCGACAAGCCCAACACCTACCAGAACAAGTCGAAGAACGCGCAGGAAGCGCACGAAGCCGTGCGCCCGACATCCGCGCTGCGCACGCCGTCCTCGGTGGCGCGCTACCTCAGCGACGACGAACGCAAGCTCTACGAGCTCATCTGGAAGCGCGCAGTCGCCTCGCAGATGGTCCCGGCCACGCTCAACACCGTCTCGGTCGATCTGGCCGCCGGCAACGACCACGCGTTCCGCGCCTCGGGCACGACGGTGGTCGACCCGGGCTTCCTCGCCGCGTACGAGGAAGGCAAGGACATCAAGACCGCCGACGACGAAGACGAAGGCCGCAAGTTGCCGTCGATGAAGATCGGCGACCGCATCCCGCTGGAACGCATCCACGCCGACCAGCATTTCACCCAGCCGCCGCCGCGCTTCACCGAAGCGGCGCTGGTGAAGGCGCTGGAGGAGTACGGCATCGGCCGTCCGTCCACCTACGCCTCGATCATCCAGACGCTACTGTTCCGCAAGTACGTCGAGATGGAAGGCCGCAGCTTCCGCCCGTCCGACGTCGGCCGCGCGGTGTCGAAGTTCCTGTCCTCGCACTTCACGCGCTACGTCGATTACGACTTCACCGCGAAGCTGGAGGACGAACTCGACGCCGTTTCGCGCGGCGAAGAGGAATGGGTCCCGCTGATGGAGAAGTTCTGGGGCCCGTTCAAGGAACTGGTCGAGGACAAGACCGAATCGGTCGATCGCAGCGAAGCCACCGGCGCGCGCGAACTCGGCACCGACCCCAAGAGCGGCAAGCCGGTGAGCGTACGCCTGGGCCGCTTCGGGCCGTACGCGCAGATCGGCGACAAGGACACCGACGAGAAGCTCGAATTCGCCTCGCTGCGCCCCGGCCAGTCGATGCATACCATCACGCTGGTGGATGCGCTGGAGCTGTTCAAACTGCCGCGCAAGCTCGGCGAGAACGCGGGCCATGAAGTCAGCGTCGGCATCGGCCGCTTCGGTCCGTTCGCCAAGCGCGGCACCGTCTATGCGTCGCTGACCAAGGAAGACGACCCGTACACGATCGACCTGGCGCGCGCGGTGTTCCTGATCGAGCAGAAGGAAGAGATCGCGCGCAACCGCATCATCCGCCAGTGGGATGGCAGCGACGTGCAGGTGCTCAACGGCCGATTCGGGCCGTACATCAGCGACGGCAAGCTCAACGGCAAGATCCCGAAGGATCGCGAACCGGCGTCGCTGTCGCTGGAGGAAGCCACGCAGTTCCTCGCCGATACCGGCAAGCCGGTGCGTCGCGGCTTCGGCAAGAAGGCGGCGAAGAAGGAGCCTGCGGTCAAGGTGAAGAAGGAAGCCGACGCGAAGAAGGCGCCTGCTGCGAAGAAGGCTCCGGCGAAGAAGGCAGCCGCCAAGAAGACCGTGAAGAAGGCGGCGAAGAAGACCGCAGCCAAGGCAACCAAGAAGACGGCGACCAAGAAAGTCGTGAAGAAGGCGAAGGCGTAAGCGCCTTCGTCTTTACCGTCTCGACTCGCCTCGCTTCACCTGTCGTCGTCCCGGCGAAAGCCGGGACCCGGGCCCGCAGCGCCCCTCGCGCACGTCGCCTTGCCGGCCAGCGCCGCCTCACGCGCTATCCTCGCGGCATGCCCACCCCGCTCAACCCGAACGAAGCCGCCGACGCGCTCCGCCGCGGCGGCGTCATCGCCTATCCGACCGAAGCGGTCTGGGGCCTGGGCTGCGATCCGTTCGACGAAGCCGCGGTGCTGCGGCTGCTTGCGATCAAGCAACGGCCGGTCGACAAGGGCGTGATCCTCATCGCCGGCGCGCGTTCGCAGTTCGACGGACTGCTCGACTGGGAAGCGCTCACGGACGCGCAACGCGACGCCGTGTTCGCCAGCTGGCCTGGCCCGAACACCTGGATCGTCCCCACCACGCCGCGCGTGCCGCGCTGGATCACCGGCACGCACGACGGCGTCGCCGTACGCGTGAGCGCGCACCCGGACGTGATCGCCTTGTGCGCCGCCTTCGGCGGACCGCTCGTGTCGACCAGCGCGAACCTCGCCGGCGAACCGCCGGCGTTCGGGCGCGAAACGCTGGATCCGCGCGTGATCGCACAGCTCGACGGTGTCACCGGCGGCGAGACCGGCGGCCTCGCCTCGCCGACCGCGATCCGCGACGCCCGCACCGGCGCCCAGATCCGCGCCTGAGCCGGGCGACGAAACGCCAACGCCAGCCAACCGGCGAGAGGGCTTCGCGCTTCCTTCGTCACCGCGCTCGACGCAAGATGCGCCCATGCGCCCGACCCCCTGCATCGCAGCGAATCTCGTCCTGCCGTTGATGCTGGCGACAACGGCGGCGTCCGCGGCGGAAATCACGATCTACCGCTGCACCGACGCGCAAGGCCAGCTCGCCCTGCGCGACACGCCGTGCAAGAAGGGCGAGACGCAGCAGACCAAGGAAATGCAGCGCCCGAAAGACGCGCCGCCGGCCGTGCGTCGCGCCGCGTCCGCGCCGAAGGCCGCGCCTGCTCCCGCGGCGCCGGCGACGCAGTACGTCGTCAGCGCGCCCGCACGTCCGATGTACGAATGCGTCACGCCGGACGGCAATCGCTATCTCAGCGATACGAGCAACGGCAATCCGCGCTGGGTGCCGCTGTGGACGCTGGGCTATCCGGGTTATGCGGGGCTGCTTCCGCCGCGGCCGGAATTCGATCCGGGCCACGCGCGCGCGAACGTGCAGGGCGATTTCAACGGCGGCAAGGGTCGCTTTTCGGTCAGCGTGGGCGATCGCCCACCACCGCGCCCGCCGGATGGCGCGCCGCCTCCCGGTTACGCCGTCGACGCTTACGGCGCAGGCACCTGGGTGTACGACGAATGCCATGCGCTGCCGCAGGCCGAAGTCTGCGCAAGACTGCGCGACGAACGCTGGGAGCTGGGCCGCCGCTACAACAGCGCGCTGCAGAGCGAGCGGGGCGACATCGACCGGCAGCAGCGCGGCATCGATGCGCGCCTCGCCAGCGACTGCGGAGGAGGCTGATGCGGCGCCTGCGGTGGTACGCACTCGCGTTGTCGCTCGCGCTGGCGATGCCCGCCGCGCACGCGCAGGTCGTGATCTACCGCTGCACCGACGCCTCCGGCGCGGTGACGCTGCAGAACGGCACGCCCTGCCCCAAGGGCAGCAAGCAGCAGAAGAAGGTCATGGAAACGCCGGCGCCAGCGCCGGTGACGATCGCGCCGACGCAGGTTCCGCCATCGCCGCCTCCCGCCGCCGCACCCGTCGTCGCCCCCGCGCCGCCGCCGGAACCTCCCGCGCCCGAGATCGCAATCGCGCCCCGACAACCGCCACCGGCGCTGTTCGAATGCCAGACCTGGAACGGCGACCACTACTTCGGCGACACCGCGCAGCCGCCGCCGCGCTGCGCGCCGTTGCAGGTGACCGGGCTCGATGGCACCGGCGCCGTGGCCGGCGGCGCCGCGTGCCAGATGATGGAAGACCGCTGCCAGCCGGTTGCCGACGCCGCCCTGTGCGATGCGTGGAAGCAACGCGTGCGCACCCTCGACGCTCGCGCGACCTTCGGCAGCGGCGAGTCCATCACGCCGGCCGAAGCCGAGCGCATCCGCAGCGCGCTGGCCGAGAGCAACTGCGCCCCGTGACGCCCCCGCGCTGGCCGCCAGAGCGCTCCCAACGCGTTTGAACACAGGGCGAAGCGGCGTCCCGCCGAACGAGCCTGACGGCCCTGTGAAGGCCGCCACGAGCGCAAGGGAACGACTCTTGGAGATGGACTTGTCCGCAGTGCGTCCCGCGCTCGGCTTGTGGACGGTGCTGGCACTCCTGCTGGCAGCGCTGGTGCTGGCCGCGGCCGCGCTGTTCGTCATGCGCGAACACATCCCCGCGCACTGGCAGCAGCCGGTGCGTGCGCTCGTCTTCGGCGTGAAGATCGACGACGACGTCCGCATCGCCATGCCCGACGGCACGCATCTGGCGGGCACGCTGTATCGCCCGCGCAACATCGACGGCCCGCTGCCCACCGTCTACGTGCGCCTGCCCTACGACCGCCGCCGCTACGGCGAGGCCATCGGCGAAGGCCTGTTCTTCGCGCGCAACGGGTATGCGGTGCTGCTGCAGGACGTGCGCGGCAAGTTCGGCTCCGAAGGCGACGACTTCCTTCCGTGGCGCCACGCCACCAGCGACGGCGTCGCCACCCTGGACTGGATCGTCCGCCAGCCCTGGTCGAACGGAAAGGTCGGCACGATCGGCTGCTCCGCACTCGGCGAATTGCAGTATTCGCTGGCCCGCGCGAACCATCCCGCGCATGCGGCGATGATCCCGATCGCCGCCGGTGGCGCCGCCGGCGACGTGGGCGGCGATGCGGCCTACTTCGGCGCGTTCGAAGGCGGTGTCTTCCAGCTGGCCGGCGCGGCGGGCTGGTTCGCCAAGCACGGGATGAAGTCCAACCACGGCCCGTGGCCGGAGGATCTCGACATGGCGTCGGCGCTGCCGACGCTGCCCGCGATCGACGTGGTCAAGCGCGTGCGGCCTGGCGCGAACGGTTACGAGGATTTCCTGCAGACGCCGCTCGGTGATGCACGCTGGCGCGCGCTGGATTACGTCTTCGCCGACGATCGCCCGACCACGCCCGCGCTGGTGATCGACACCTGGGGCGACCCGAGCCTCTCCGGCACGCTCGCGATCACCGACTCGGTGCGCCGCCATTCGCCCGAAGCCGGACGCGTGCAGCACGTGATCATCGCGCCGGGAAATCACTGCGAACAGGAGCTCGTCATCGGCTCGGGCCAGTTCGGCGACCTGCCGGTGCGAAACGCCGACCAGCCGTATCGGCAGTGGTATCTGGCGTGGTTCGACCATTGGCTGCGCGGTCGTGGCGATGGCCTCAAGGCGCTGCCGCCGTATCGCTACTTCGTGCTCAACGAACAACGCTGGCTCGACGCGACGCAGTGGCCGCCGGCCGAGGCGCGGCCGCAATCGTGGTACCTGTCGAGCAACGGCCACGCGAATGGTCGCGATGGCGACGGCGTGCTCGCGCTGGAAGCCGCGCGCGAAATCCGTTCCGACGATTACATCCACGACCCAGCGAATCCGGTGCCGTCGCGCGGCGGGCCGCTGTGCTGCACGGGCGATCCGAAGCAGCGTTCGGGCCCGGTCGATCAGCGCGACGTCGAAACGCGACAGGACGTGCTCGTCTACACGTCCGCGCCGCTGCAGGAACCGCTGCGCATCGTCGGCGAGTTGAGCGCGCAGCTGGTCGTGTCATCGACTGCGCCGGATACCGACTTCGTCGCGCGCCTCGTGCACGTATGGCCCGATGGTCGCGCGACCAATATCCAGGAAGGCGCGCTGCGTGCGCGGTATCGCGATGGCGTGGAACGTCCGAGCCTGATGTCTCCGGGCCAGCGTTACGTGCTGGACGTGCCGATGCGCTCCATCGCATACCTCGTTCCTCGCGGGCATCGCATCCGGCTCGACATCAGTAGTTCGAGTTTCCCGCGCCTGGAACGCAACCTCGGCACGGGCGGCCGCAATTACGACGAATCCATTCCGTCGAAAGCACTCAACCGAATATTCCACGGCGGCGACGCAGTGAGCTTCGTGGAGATTCCGGTGCTCGATCTGCCGGTGCCGGAAGACAAGACATTCGCGGGGCCGCGCTGAGCGGAAGAACACGTCGGACGCGCATGTTACGTGCAGGTCACGCGCGCGGCGCGACCCCTTCACCTGTTTGTTCCAACGCGAGCGCTAGACTACGCGTGCCTGGTTAGAGGAAGTCCCACGAACGAGAGTTCATGCTCCTCGACAGGCGAAAGACGGGCGTTATGCCTGCCATGGGCCGCCAGACGATTCAGCACCGTCCGGCGGCCTTTTTATGCGCGTTGTTTTCGTGCGCACGTCTTCCGGCCACCGCAGCCGCATTCAGAACCCGTAGCGCAGGAATCCGCCGTCCACCGCGATGCATTCGCCGGTGATGTAACCCGCCGCGGGCAGGCACAGGAATGCGATGGCCGCCGCGACTTCCTCCGGTTCGCCGATGCGTCCCAGCGGCGTGCGCAGCAGGACTTCGTCGAGATAATCCGGATCGGCCAGCTTGTCCGACGTGCGGCGCGTGCGGATGTACCACGGCGCGACCGCATTCACGCGCACGCCGTCCTCCGCCCATTCGACGGCGAGGTTGCGCGTCATCTGGTGCATCGCCGCCTTGCTCATGCCGTACGGCGCGCCCGTGCGCACGTGTGTAGTTCCCGACACGCTGCCGACGTTGACGATGCTCGACGACGCATGCTTCGTCAGCAACGGATGCGCGTAGCGCGAGAGTTCGAACGCCGAAAACACGTTCACTTCGAACACCTGCCGCCACTCGTCCTCGGTGTAATCGGTCGACGGTTTGGTGAGGTTGCCGCCGGCGTTGTTCACCAGGATGTGCAGGCCTTCGCCGAAATCCTCCACCCAATCGAGCAGTTCGCGACGCTGCTCTTCGTCGGCGACGTCGGCGACGAACGCCTGCACGTCGCGCTCGGGGAAGTCTTCCAACAGCTCGGCGCGCACGACATCGAGTGCGGCGACATCGCGCGCGGCGAGCAGCACGTCGGCGCCGAAGCCGAGCAGTTCACGGGCGACCGCGCGGCCGATGCCGGCGCTGCCGCCGGTGACCAGGGCCAGCTGCCCGTCGAGTCGCCAACGCTTGGGATCCATCGCCGTCTCCGTGATTAGGGGCACATGCCGGTTACTTGCCGCGTACGGCGGCCGGCGTAGCATAGCCGGCAGACCAGGGCACGAGGATGCGGGAATGGTGCGAACGCTGCTGATGGGGATGGTGGTGCTGGCGTTGCTTGCAGGCTGTTCCAGGCCGAAGCCGCCGGAGAAGGAGCGGCCGGTCGAGCCGCAGGCGACGCAGTTGCGCGACGCGATCCACGCACCGATCGATAAGGCGAAGAACGTCGAGAAGCAGGTGCAGGATGCAGCCGACGCGCAGCGTGCGGCGATCGACGCGCAGGAGTCTGCTGCCGGCGGTTGATCGCACATCGCTCGGACACAACGGAAAAGGCCCGCCATTGGCGGGCCTTTTCTCGTGCGCTTGCTTCAACACTGCGGTCGTATCAGAACCCGCAGAAGCAGTACGCCAGCGCCTTCACCGGTACGCCACGCGTGGGCGTGATCGAGCTTTCGAGGAAGCGCAGGTCCTTCGCGGTCTGCGGCGAGGCCTTGGCGATCAGGCTGCGCGCGAGGTCGGAATCGCGCATTAGCGCACCACCCGCGCGGCTGGCGATGAAACCGGTGAAGAAGCGCTCGAACGGCGTCGCCGCCTTCTCGATGTAACGCACCTGGTAGTCGCCCTGCTGACCGAGTTTGGCGCGCTTGGCGGCGAAGTCGATCGCCTGCTGCAGTCCGCCGAGTTCGTCGACGAGGCCGCGTTCCTTCGCCTGCGCGCCGGTCCACACGCGACCGCGTGCGATGGCGTCGACTTGTTCCACCGGCTTCTTGCGCGCCGTGGCGACACGACCGGTGAAGTCGCGATATCCCTTCTCAATTACCGACTGGATCACCTGCCCGACTTCCGGCTGCAGCGGACGCGTGATGTCGAACGCACCGGCGAAGCGGGTCGTGCCCACGCCGTCGCTGCGCACGCCGATCTTCTCCAGCGCACGCGGAATCGTCGGGATCAGGCCGAAGATGCCGATGGAACCGGTGATCGTCGAGGCATCGGCGTAGATGCGATCGGCGTCCATCGAAATCCAGTAACCGCCCGATGCGGCCAGATCGCCCATCGACACGGCGACCGGCTTGCCGGCCTTCTTCAGGCCAACGACCTCTCGACGGATCTGCTCGGAGGCGAACACTTCGCCGCCGGGCGAATCCACGCGCAGCACGACGGCTTTTACGTTGTCGTCGTCGCGCGCCTCGCGAAGCAGCTCGGCGGTGGAGACGCCGCCGACGGTGCCCGGCGGCTGTTCGCCGCCGCGGATCTCGCCTTCGGCCACGATCACGGCAACCTGCGGACGCGGATCGACCGCGCTGAGCCCGCTGTCGATCTGCGCCAGGTATTCGTCGAACGATGCCTGGCGATAACCGCCCGGTGCATCGTCGTCGGCGACGCCACGCTGCTTCAGCAGGTCGTCGACTTCCTCATGCGTCTTCAGCCCGTCGACGAGCTTGGTCTGCACGGCGAACTTCGCCAGGTCGCCGTTGGCGGCCTCGATACCTTCGGGCATCTGGTCGATCTGCTGCGACAGCTGCGCGGCGTCGAGCTTGCGCGACTTCGCCACGTCGGCGAGGTAGCGCTGCCACACGTCGTTCATCCAGTACAGGTCGGCTTCCTTCGCCTCGGGCGACGCGGCGTCGAGCACGTAAGGCTCCGCCGCCGACTTGTACTCGCCCACCTTGAACAGGTGCACGTCGACGCCGAGCTTGTCCTGCAGACCTTCGCGATAGAACGTGCGGTAACGGCCCAGGCCTTCCAGCAGCATGCCGCCCATGGGGTCCAGGTAGACCTCGCTGGCCTGCGAGGCGAGCAGGTACTGCTTCTGGTCCATCATTTCGGAGAAGGCGACGACCTGCTTGCCGCTGGCCTTGACGCGCGCGATGGCCTGCGCTGTTTCGCGCAGCGACGCCATGCCGGCGGCCTGGAGTTTGTCGAGGTCGAGCACGACGCGTTCGACGCGCTTGTCCTTCGCGGCCGCATCCAGCGCGCGCACGAGGTCGCGCAGCTGCACTTCGCCGCCCTTGTCGCCCATGGCGCGTTCGAGCGCGCGCGTCAGCGGATCGCTGCTGAACTGCTCGACGAGATTGCCTTCGGGCGCGATCACCAGCGTCGTGCGGTCCAGCAACGGCTTGTTGCGTGGCCCGGCCATGAGGATGGCGAGGAACACGAACAGCACCAGCAGGAACAGCAGGTTGAGGATCAGACGGCGGGTGAAGTTCATCGCATCCCACACCCCGACGAAGAACCGGGCGATGGGGCCGCGACGCGGAATGTCGTTCATACGGTCTCCTGGAATCACGTCACCAGCCTAATCGCGAACGGGCGTGGAATCACCGCCCATTCGTAACACGGACCATATGGCGGGTCCGTGATCCGGGGGCTCGAAAATAACGCCTTGCGACCTACGGTCCGCGCATGACCAGCCGGTCGGGATGGCTCGACCGGACGAACCGCGTGCACAAGAGGACGGCGGCGAAAGTGAGGCCGGCGATCAGGCCCACCCACATGCCCCGCGGGCCCCAGCCGAGCCCCAGGCCCAGGCCGGCGCCCAACGGCATGCCGATGCCCCAGTAGGCGACGGCAGCCAGCACCATCGGCACGCGGGTGTCTTTCAACCCGCGCAGCGCGCCGGCCGAAAGCACCTGCACGCCATCGGGGAACTGGAACGCCGCCGCGTACAGCAGCAGCGAGGCGGCCAGCGTCGCGACGGCGGCGTCTCGCGTGTAGAAGCTCACCAGCAGGTCGTTGCAGGTCAGCAGGACGATGCCGGAAAACAGCTGCGTGCCCAGCACGATCGCGTAACCGGCCTTGGCCGCGCGACGCACGCCGTGGAAATCGGCGCGCCCCAGCGCATGGCCGACGCGCACGGTGGTCGCTTCCGCCAGGCCCATCGGCACCATGAAGCACAGCGCGGAGAGGTTGATCGCGATCTGGTGCGCCGCCGCCGGTATCTGGCCCAGGCGGCCCATCAGCAGCGCGGTGGCGATGAACAACCCGCCTTCCATCAGCACCGTCACGCCGATCGGCAGGCCCGTGGCGAGCAGGCCGCGGATCGTCGGCCAGTGCGGCGGGTCGAAACGTTCGAAAAGCTTGAGGTCGGCAAAGCGGCGCGATCGCTTGAGCACCACGAAGAAGCCGATCGCCTGCGCCCACAGCATGATCGCCGAGGCGACACCGAGCCCGCCGGCGCCCATTTCGGGGAACCCGAACTTGCCGAACGTCAGCGTGTAACCCATCGGCAGCAGGATCAGCAGGCCGCCGGCGCTCAGCACCAGGGTCGGCAAAGTCCAGTGCAGGCCCTCGGCGAGATAGCGCATGCAGAAGAACAGCGTCAGGGCGATCACGCCCCAGCGGATGCCATGCAGGAACTGCGTCGCGCCCGGGATGATCTCCGGCGCGATGCCCATCGGGCCCAGCGCATGCGGGATCAGCGTGAGGAAGGCGAACAGCACCAGCCCCAGCCCCAGCGCGAGCCACAGCGCCTGCCGGAACAGGCTGCCGATGTCTTCACGCCGGCCCGCGCCGTCGAGCTGCGAAACCGACGGCGGCACCGAAAGCAGCGTACCGATGGGCACCATCATCGGCAGCCACCACAGCGCGGTGCCAATGGTGACCGATGCCAGCGTGGTCGTGCTGTGGTGGCCGGCCAGCACGTTGTCGACGAAGCCGATCAGGCCGGTCGATACGTGCCCGCCCACGAGCGGCGCTGCGAGGATGGCGGTGGTGCGGATTTCGCCGGACAGGCCATTGCGGCCGGGCGAGACGGAGGTGATCGACATCATGCAAACCAGACGCACGACTGCGGCCGCGCGACCGCATCCAATGGCGGGCGCTGGCGCCGGGTCGCGGCGGCCCGGTATCTTAACCGCTGCCGATGAATCGTCTGTGTTCGTGCGCCGGGGAGAGCGTTGACCACATGAGTTCCAGCAACGCCGCGTCCCACGACGCCCATCCGACCCATTGCGAGAACTGTGGCGCGCCGCTGCAGGGCCACTACTGCCACGACTGCGGCCAGTCCATCGTGAACCCGATCCGCCACGCCGCGCACGCGATGGAGGAAGTGTTCGAGGCGTTCTGGCATCTGGACGGACGCATCTTCCGCACGCTGCGGGACCTGTTCTCGCCGGGCCGCGTCGCCATCAACTACCTGTCCGGCCAGCGCGCGAAGTACGTGGCGCCGCTGCGACTGTTCGTCGTGCTGAGCGTGCTGACGTTCTTCGTCGCGCAGCTGGTGATCCACATCGACACGCAGGACACCACGGTCGAACTACTGGACGAGGGCGTTTCGAAGAACGCCAATCGCACGCAGAACGTCAATCGCGAGAACAAGCGCTTCGCCACTGCGACCACCATCGAGCAGATCGAGCGCATCCGCGCCAGCCAGCTCGCAGAACTCGCCGAAGGTCGCGATGCGGTGTCCACGATGCTGCCGCACGTGCGCAAGCCGTTCGAGATCGCGATGGCCGACGTGAACGCTGCGGCCGAACGCCGGACGCAGGAGCTGATCCACGAGCAGGACCTCACGCCGCGCGAAGTCGAGAGCGAGAAGGCCGCGACGAAGCGCGAGATCGAAGCCGAGCGCAACGACACCAAGTCCACGCCGGAGATGGACAAGGCCAAGACGCTGGCCGAACTGGAAACCCTGCGCAACGCCAGCGTGACGAAGCAGCGGTCGGAGCTGGACGCACTCACGCCCGCGCAGGCGGCGGAGCGCCGACGCCTGCTCGGCAAGATCCGCGATACCAACGAAGCATCCGGTTGCCGCGCCGCGCAGTTGCAGATCGCCGCGGCACGCGGCAGCGAGGACATGCGCAAGCGCAAGGCCACCGACGACGCGCGCATCTACGGCGAAAGCACCTGCAACAGCCGCCTGACCCTGTTCGGCAGCGATGAACCGTGGGACGAGGAACTCAACCCGGTCGTGGTCTCGTGGGCGCCGGGCTTCGTCAACACCTGGCTCAACAAGCAGATCGCGCACGGCAAGGACAACATGGCGCGCGTGCAGCACGACTACGGCCTGCTGGTGAAGGCGATGCTGGCCGCGGTGCCGTCGGCCCTGTTCCTGCTGGTGCCGGTGTTCGCCTTGCTGCTCAAGCTCGCGTACGTGGGTTCAAAACGCCTGTACCTGGAACACCTCGTCGTCGCGCTCTACAGCCACGCCTACCTGTGCCTGGCGATCCTGACGTTCTTCGTGCTGATGGGACTCGACAACGCGATCACGCCGAAGTGGGCGGGATTCGGCTGGATTTCCGGCACGCTGGAATTCCTGATCTGGCTGTGGATGCCGATCTACCTGTGGATCATGCAGAAGCGCGTGTACGGCAACGGCTGGCTGCTCACGTCGCTGCGCTATTTCGTGATCGGCAATCTGTATTTCGTGTTGCTGGGCTTCGCGGTGGTGTTCATCACGATCGCCAGCATCGTGCGGATGTGAGGCCGCTGCCGTCGCTCCCGCGAAGGCGGGAGCCGTCGGCTCAGTGCTGCAACCGCCGCCACAACCAGTCGCCACGCTCCTGCGCGCTGACCAGCACCAGTTCACGACGCAACGCCGCGCGCCCGCCCGGCGGCGTGCGCTGCGCGAGCACCCCCAGTTCGCGCCGCTGCTGCGGCGTCATCGAACGCAGTGTGCGGATCAGCGCCGCATGTTCGGCTTCGGGCACCTGCGCCAAAAGCGGCTGCAGTACCGCGTAATCGGCGCCCAGCGACGGACCGAACAGCCACCCGCGACGCTCGCTGCGATCCATCGCGTCGAACTGCGCACGCCATGCGCCTTGAAGATCCGGCGGCATCGCGGCGTATTGCGCGGCGGCGGCCTGCACCTGTGCGCGTTCGCCCGGCGACAGCGCTTCCCACGCCAGATAGTGCTCGCGACGCCCGTCGCGCGTGGCGCGCGGCAGCGCATCCCACTGCGCCGCGCGTTCGCGGAACGCCTGCTGTCCGGTGGGCCCGAACGCATCCCACCGCTGCGCGTTCTGGCGCAGCGTCGCCTGCGCGGCGGGCGGCAGGCGTTGCAGCAGGTCGGCCAGTTCGGGCGGCGTGGAGCCCGCGACGGCCGCGACCATCGCCAGCGCGAGCAGCGCCCAGCGTCGACGGCTCAAGATTCGACGGCCCGCGTCACGGCGCATCTTCGGTCTCCGCCTGCGTCTCGCCCGCGATGCCGTGCGCCACCGGCGACGGCGCGATGTCCTCTTCGATCGGCGTATCCGCCGGCGGCGTGGGCGCAGTCACGCCGGCGGCCTGCTGGGCGGCCAGCCAGCTGTGGAATTCCAGGTCCCGCGCGGCGGCTTCGCCCTGCGGATCGGCCAGTAGCGCGAAGTCGCGGTGCGTGACCATCGCCGCCTCGTCGCCGTAGCTCGCGGCGGGGGATTCGACGTCCGGCAGCGGTTCGATGTCCACCCGGCGATTGCCGCCCACGCCGCCGCTCATGTTCGACCACAGCGGCAGGAAGGTGGCGGCCAGCGCGAGCACGCACAGCACGAGCAGGCTCCACAGCAGCGGCATCAGCCAGCGCGGTCGGGACGCCCCGGCGGGCACGGCGGTTCCGGCGGGTGCGGCCGCATCGTCGCCCCGCAGGACGGCCTCGCGGGCCGAACTGAGTCGGACCAGGCGATCCGGTGGCAGGGTCTTGATGCGGCGGTGGATCTGTTCGCGCATCTGCTGCCAGGCGTCGGGATCGGCGCGGCCGTCGGCGTGATGCGGCAGGGCGCGCTGGAGGGCCAGCCGGTAGCTCGCCACGCCCACGCCCAGCACGTCGGCTGCCTCTTCTTCGGACAGTCCGGCGGCGACACGCAGCAGCAATGCGGCCCGAGGGCCGCTGCCGAGCTCGCCCAGCCTGTCAGTCGCCTCGATCGCCACCGCGACGGCCGTACGGTGCTGGAGGCGGGGCTGGGCCAGCAGCAGCGCCCAGAAGCGCCGGGGCCAGTCCGCCATCGGCAGGCTGCCCGCTTCGGGCCGGAACCGGCGTATGGCCTCGGCCAGGGCGGCGTCGCCGGCGGCGGCATCGCCGGCCTGGAGCTCGGCCAGGACGGCGCCCCGGCGTTCGACTCCGCGCAGGAAAGCGGACAGCGCGGGGGGCCCCGAGGGGCGGGAAGAAACGTTCGGAACGCTCATCGGGACTGCATCACCATGGGCCGCATCATAGCGACGCAGGCCCGTGAAAAAGCGCTTGACAACGCTGAGTGAGGCGCTCCGCCAAGCGGGGCGCGGCCTGCATCGCAAAAGCGGTTGTGCACAGCAGTAACAGCTCCGTCATGCAGGGCATCCTGAACGCGCCCTTCAGCTGCGTGACAACCGTGTTTCACGCCCAAGCTCATGATTTTAAAAGAGAAAATGGCTTTGGCACTTTTTTCACCAACGTGGCTGCGAGGCCTTGTTTCAAGCCATGGGACCTCGCTCCCGACACACCATGCACAGATTTATCCACAGCTCGTGTGGATAAGGGTGTTTTCGCTTTGTGGCCGGGCACTTGCGTGATTTTTGTCACAAACCCGGCAGCAATGCTCCGCAAGCTAAGCGGGCTCTGCCGGGGCGATCGGCCCCGGTCGTGGGCCCGGTAGACTGCGCCGATGCCAGACGCCCCTCCGACCCCGCCCGCCGTCTGGCGGGTGGCCTTGCCCCTGCCGCTGCCGCGCCTGTTCGATTACCGGCCGCCGATGGGCGAGGCGGTCGAGGAAGGTGACGTCGGCCTCCGCGTGCGGGTGCCGTTCGGGAACCGCGAGCTGGTCGGGATCGTCACCGAGACCGGGCCGGCCGAGCCCGACGCCCCAGAGGCGAAGCACGCCCTCGCCCGGCTCGATCCGGAGCCCGTCCTCCAGGGCGAGTTGCTCGAATCCCTGCACTGGCTGGCCCGCTACACCCATGCGCCGCTGGGCGAAGTCCTGGCGACCGCGCTGCCGGCATCGCTGCGACGCGGCGAAGCCCTGCCCGACACCCACGCCTGGGCGTGGCAACTGACCGAAGCCGGCCAGACGGCCCGCGAGCGCCTGCGCGCCGGCAAGCCGCGCCGGCTGGCCGACCTCCTCCAGGCCGGGGCGCTCGACGAAGACCGCCTCGACCTCGAATTCGACGACTGGCGCGCCGCCGCCCGGGCGCTGGCGAAGCGTGAACTGGCCGAACGCATCGCCGTGCCGGCCGTCGCCCGCGCGATCGGACCCCGCCCCGGACCGGAGCTCCACGACGAGCAGCAGGCCGCCGTCGACGCGATCCTCGCATCGCGCGATGGCTTCGCCGCGCTGCTGCTGGACGGCGTCACCGGTAGCGGCAAGACCGAGGTCTACCTGCACGCGATCGCCGACTGCCTGGCCCGCGGCAAGCAGGCTCTGGTGCTGGTGCCGGAAATCGGCCTGACGCCGCAGACGCTGGCGCGTTTCCGCGCGCGGCTGGGCGTGCCGGTGCACGCGCTGCACTCGGGCCTCAGCGACGGCGAACGCGCGCGCACCTGGACGGCCTTCGCGCGCGGCGAGGCGCGCGTCGTCGTCGGCACGCGTTCGGCGGTCTTCCTCCCACTGCCGGAGGCGGGGCTGATCGTGATCGACGAGGAACACGACGGCAGCTTCAAGCAGCTCGACGGCATCCGCTATCACGCTCGCGACTTCGCGATGGTGCGCGGCAAGGCGCTGGGCATACCCGTGCTGCTCGGCAGCGCCACGCCTTCGCTGGAGTCGCTGCGCAACGCGCAGGCCGACCGCTACACGCACCTGCGCCTGCAGCAGCGCGCCGGCCAGGCGCAGCCGCCGTCGGTGCGCGTGTGCGACGTCCGCAAGCGGCCGCTGGAGGCCGGACTCTCGCCGGAGATGCTCGACACTATCGAGCACGCGCTCGACGCCGACGGCCAGGTGCTCGTCTTCAAGAACCGCCGCGGCTACGCGCCCGTGCTGCTCTGCCACGACTGCGGCTGGAGCGCGCAATGCCAGCGCTGCGACGCGCCGATGACGGTGCACGCCGGCGGCCGTCGCCTGCAATGCCACCACTGCGGCGCGCGGCGTCCAGCGCCGAATGCCTGCCCCGACTGCGGCGGCCTCGCGCTGCAACCGCAGGGCGCGGGCACCGAGCGCATCGAGGAAGTGCTCACCGCGCGTTTCCCCGATGTGCCCGTCATGCGTATCGACCGCGGCACCACCCAGCGTCGCGACGCGCTGGAGCATGCGCTGGCGAAGTTCGGCACGCAGCGCGGCATCCTCGTCGGTACGCAGATGCTGGCGAAGGGACACGATCTTCCGAACCTCACGCTGGTCGCCGTGGTGGGCGTCGACGAAGGGCTGTTCTCCGCCGATTTCCGCGCGCCGGAAAAGCTCGCGCAGTTGCTCATCCAGGTGGCCGGTCGCGCCGGTCGCGCACAACGCAAGGGCGAAGTGCTGCTTCAGACGCACCATCCGGGGCATCCGCTGCTCGCGACGCTGCTTGCGGGCGGTTATCACGCCTTCGCCGAAGCCGAACTCGCGCAGCGCGAAGTCGCGGGCTTCCCGCCGTTCGCACACATGGCGATGTTCCGCGCCGAGGCGCAGCAGGTGGAAGCCTGCGACGCGTTCCTGCGCATGGCACGCGAGGCGTTGCGCGACGTGCATGCGCCGCTCGACCTGCATGGGCCATTGCCCGCCCCGATGCCGCGCCGTGCAGGATTCCAGCGCATGCAGCTGCTGCTTTCCGCCGCGGACCGTCGCAGCCTGCACGCCGCGCTCGATGCCGCCCTGCCCGCGATCTACGCGTCGGCCGAAGCGCGCAAGGTGCGCTGGTCGCTCGACGTGGATCCGGTCGATCTCTACTGAGCGTTACCTGGGCGCGGGGCGCCACACCCACGCCGCGAACACGTACAGCGCCAGCGCGATCACCAGCGTCGCCCGCAGGCCGATTGCGATCGCCAGCAGCAGCGCAAGGATCGCCGCCACCACCGACGCGCACCCGTTGAGCCCCCACGCCCACGGCACGAACGCCGGCGCGCTGCGCGACAACCGCGCCAGGCCCAGCGGGAACGGCATGCCCATCGCGAACGCCAACGGCGCGATGCCGATGAAGGCTAGAAGCGCGCGCCACGCCAGCGGCCATGACGCCGCGAGCGAGAACGCGGCCACCAGCACGACGAACTGCCACACCAGTCCCAGCACGATCGCGCGCACCGCCCACGCACTGCGCCGGGCAAGCGCCGCTTCGTCGGCATTCGACGCCGTCATCCAGCGCTGCGCGTACAGGCTGCCAAGGCCGGCGCACAGCAGCATCGCCGCCAGTCCGATGTTCGCCGCCAGCCACGGATGCCCCAGCAACAAGGTGAGTCGCGACAGCATCGCGATCTCGATCAGCAGGAACGCGAGCCCCAACGCGAGGAAATAGGCGCCAATGCGCAGGCGCGATGGCCGCACGCCGCCCGAATCGCGCCCCAGCGCCCGCAGCGGAAGCAGCACCAGGACGAGCGCCAGCACGACCGCCTGCACCAGCGTCGCCACGAGCACCAGGTATCCCGAATCCAGCAGCACCGCACCGCCCTGCGCACGCAGCCGCCACAGTTCGGGCAGGCTGCGCCAGCGGAAGAAGTGGGCGAAGTACGGACGGTCGTCGCTCGTCGGCTCGATGTTGAAGCGATACGCACTGATGTAGTGGCGCGCACCAGGCGAGAGCAACGCCTGCACACCGTCGAACAGCGTGGGCGGGTCGAGCTGGTGGAAGCGGTCGTGCGCACGCGCGCGCCAGTGCGGTGCGTGCACGACGTCGAATCCCCGGCGGTCGGCGAAACGACGCAACTCCGCCATGGCGCGGGGATCCAGCGGCGAACGCGCGAATAGCCAGGTGCTCGCATCCCAGTTGCGTATCGCGATGATGTTCCGCGCCGGATCGCCCACGCCTTCGTCGCGCATCGCTTCCACGGCCGTAGCGAAAAGCTTGAGTTCGTCGCGCGGCGGCTGCTTGCTCCATTGCGTGGCGACGAGCATTCCACGAGGCGTGAGCGTGCCGAGGTATTCGCGCAAGGCTTCGACGGTGAGCCCATATTGCTCGCTCGTCGATCGCACGCCGGCGCCACCGCTGGCAAACGATTCGCCTCCGGCGAGGATGATCAGGTCGTAGCGCACGCGGCTGTCGCGCACGAATGCGCGCGGCTCCGCGACGATGCTGCTGACGCGACGATCGTCGAGAAGATGCCCCGCGTACGCACCGAACACATCGCGCGCCCAATGCATCCGCTGGCTCGACTGTTCAACCGCATCGACGTGGCGCGCGCCGAGCGTGAGCGCTTGCAACACGTCCATGCCGCCGCCCGCGCCGAGCACGAGTACTCGATCGGGCGTGCGCATGCGATACGGCAGGGCCGAAGTCATGTCGTCCAGCCATTGCCAGTCGGCGTGCCCGTCGTCGCGCACGATGGGCGACATCGCGTCACCGTCGGTGTAGATCGCCAGCTGTGGCGGCAGCTCGTCGGTATGCGACAGGCTCAGGCCCGGTGCGAATCGCAGCGGCACGTGCGGGCTTTCGACGAGCTCGAAACTGCCGTAGGGATCCTCGCTTTCGGCGATCACGTGCGCGCCCGGCAGCAACAGCGTCTTGCTCAATCCCTTGAACTCGTTCACCTGCGGCGCGAGCGCCTGCGTCGGCCAGAGCATCGCCAGTGCAGCGAAGGCGACCAGCGCGGTTACCCGGAACGCGGGACGGCGCGTCACCAACCATGCCGCGATGGGGCCGCACATTGCCGCGAGCAGCAGCCCTCGCTGCACGGGCAGCGCGCTGGCCGCCAGCGCGGCGAGCGCGCCGATTGCCGCGCCGATCAGATCGGCGCCGTACAGCTCGGGAATGCGCGAAGCGTGGCGCGCGAACGCCAGCCCGAAGCATGCGGCGGCGAAGAAGAACGGAACCGACAGCGTGAGGTACAGCGCGCCCAGCCACAGCAGCTGGCGCCAGTTCCACACCAGCTCCAGGCCGTTGAATGGAATGGCGCGCGCGACGACCAGCGTGATCACGGCGCTGATCGCGAACAGCAGTGCGCACGTTGCGAACGCGGCGTCGAAGTCGCGTTCGAGGCGAGCGCGTCGCTGTCCGCGCAGCCACACGCTGAGCCAAGTTCCACTCGCGCCATGCCCCAGCAGCGCGAGACTGATGATCATCGCCGCGAACGGATACCAGTGCGCGATCGCGAGCCAACGCATCAGCAGCAACTGCCATGCGAGCGCGCCGGCGGACACCAGCGCGATGGCGACGGGAAGCGCCATCGCGTGCGCGGTGCTCGCCCTCGCATCCGCGGGAGCAGCCCGTTCGACAACGTCGGCGTCGGCGACGCTCATGGCCCACCCGTCAGCGGAACGAAGCGCACCGGAAGCACCTGCCGAGTGCGCGCCCGTCCGTTCGCATCCTTCTGCACCAGCAACAGCGTCTGCGTGAAGAAGCTGCTGCCGACCGGAATCACCATGCGGCCGCCGGGCTTGAGCTGCTGCACCAGCGGCGGTGGAATCGACGATGCCGCGGCGGTGACGACGATGGCATCGAACGGTGCGTGCTCCTTCCAGCCGTAGTAGCCGTCGCCGGTGCGTGCCCGCACATCCGGATAGCGCTGGAGTCGCTGCGCGGCCTGTTTCGCAAGCGGTTCGACGATCTCGACGGTGTAGACCTTCGCCCGAGCCTCGGCCAGCACCGCCGCCTGATACCCCGAACCGGTGCCGATCTCGAGAATCGACTGTCCCGCGCGCGGCGCCGCAAGCGTCGTCATCAGCGCGACGATGTACGGCTGCGAGATCGTCTGCCCGTAGCCGATGCCGAGCGGGCGGTTTTCGTAGGCGTTGTCGCGCTCGGATTCGGGCACGTACTCGTGGCGCGGCACGCGCGCGAGGATCGCCAGGACGGCGGGATCGAGTTGCGTCGTGGTTCCGGCGTCATTACGCGACTGGTCGCGAAGTTCGGCGACGAGAGCGGCACGCGGCGCGGCGTAACGGTCGGCCTTTGGCGCGACCTGCCGCGCGAATGCCGCATGCGGAAGCACGAGCGCCGGCGACAACACGACGACTTCCACGATCGCCTTCACGATCGCGCGACGATGCAGGAAGCCTGCACGGGCGTCGGCGCCGGACATGCCGGCGAGTGTAGGTTGGTGCGTGTTACGGCCCGGGCAATGCCGGCGCCCGTGCGGGCGTCAGGTGCTCGCCTTCTTTGCCGGGGTTTTCGCCGGGGCGTCCTTGGCCGGGACTTTCGTCGCCGCCTTCTTCTGGGTCGTCTTCGCGGCACCTGCGTGTGGCGGATTGCGGACCCACACGTTCAGGTTCTCGCGCCGACTCTGGAACAGGCCGATGGCCTCGACCAGGTCGCTCAGCTTCCCGTAGCCATAGTTGCGCGGATCGAACGAAGCCTGGTTGCCGATCTGGCTGCCGACCGTGCTCAGGCGCGCCCAGCCGTCCTCGTCGCTGGCCGCCTCCACCGCGCTGCGCAGCATCTGCAGCAGGCGCGTGTCGCTGCGCAGTTCCTGCGAGGTCTTCGGTTTGGGCAGCGTCGTGGCGCTCTCGGCCTCGGTCGCGCTGCCCAAAGCTTCGAGGTAGGTGAACTTCGAACACGCATTGCGGAAGGCTTCCGGCGTCTTCTTCTCGCCGAAGCCGTAGACCTTCATGCCGTCGGTGAGCAGGCGCATCACCAGCGGTGTGAAGTCGGCATCGCTGGAAACGATGGCGAACCCATCCAGGTTGCGCGCGTAAAGCAGGTCCATCGCGTCGATGACCATCGCCATGTCCGAGGCGTTCTTGCCGGTGCTGTAGGCGAACTGCTGCATGGGGCGGATCGCGTATTCGTGCAGCGTCGCCTCCCAGCCCTTCAGGTGCGGGCTCTTCCAGTTGCCGTAGGCGCGGCGGACGTTGGCGATGCCGTGTCGGGCGACTTCGGCCAGGATCACGTCGATCTTGGCCGCCGGCGCGTTGTCGGCGTCGATCAGCAGGGCGATGCGGCGCTCGGTTTCGGCCATCGGGGGTCCC
>Ga0102591_1002261_pt1 | contig 21619 bp, 20 predicted proteins | sample AraplaCol_mCL_r2_2_FD_76860 | JGI IMG/M metagenome (GOLD analysis project Ga0102591, IMG submission 76860) | Arabidopsis root microbial communities from North Carolina, USA - plate scrape MF_Col_mCL_r2 (SPADES assembly) (version 2) | ecosystem: Host-associated > Plants > Roots > Endosphere... | reverse complement strand
ATCCTTGAAGTGCTGGATCAGGGTACCGGGCTCCGGGCCTTCATAAAGAACCTTTGCCTTGCCTTCATAAATGCGACGCCGACGGCTCATGGGGATGTACCGTGTTTTGTTGAAATCCATGAATTTGGTGTGCTCCGGTTGACTAGGATTACGACCCACAGCGGAGCTGCCGTGAACGGCCGGGAACCCGTAGAAACAGAACGGGAACCAAGCCTTTAGGCAACCTATCCGATTGGCTGTCCAAGCACAATCGATCCGGCCGTCCGGCACCAACTTATACCGTTTTGCCTGCGGCTTAACGGCTCGTTGTTTTGCCGATTCGTGCCCCCTATCTAGGCATGCGCCGGGGCTGTCGCAACGAGGGCCGCCGGGTCCAGTCAGCAGGGAATTGGAAAAGGCATGAGCGAGATCAACAAGCGCGAGGAAGGCTTTGAGAAGAAGTTCGCCCTCGACGAGGAGCAGAAGTTCAAGGCGGAGGCCCGCCGCAACCGGCTGCTCGGGCTGTGGGCCGCGGAAAAGCTGGGCAAATCCGGCGAAGCCGCCACGGCCTACGCCAAGGAGGTGGTCGCGGCCGATTTCGAGGAGGCCGGCGATGGCGACGTCCTGCGCAAGCTCATGGCCGATTTCGCCGCCAAGAGCGTCGTCGTCACCGAGCAGGCGATTCGCGCCAAGATGAGCGAGTTGCTCGCTGTGGCCGCGGCCGAGGTGAAGGCGGGGACATAAGGCCGCGCGCGTCCCACACTCGCAGTCATTCCGGGGCGGTCCGTAGGACCGAACCCTGGTGCGCAATGGCGCACCTGAGAATCTCGAGATTCCGGATCGGCGCTGTCGCGCCGTCCGGAATGACGGAGGGCCAAATCACCCCTCCTTGAAGCCATACTCCGGCACGTTGCCGCTGGCACCGTAATATTTGTACGGCAGGAACTTGCCGCTCATGGTGATCTTGACACGGTCGCCCTTCGGGGTCGCGACGCGCTCGATTCCCATGTCGAAGTCGATCGCCGACATGATGCCGTCGCCGAATTCTTCCTCGATCAGCGCCTTCCAGGCCGGGCCGTTGACCATCACCATCTCGTAGAAGCGGTAGATCAGGGGATCGGTCGGCGGCATCGGCGTGCCGGTGCCGCGCATCGGCACCTCGTTGAGCATCGCGGTCTCGGCCTTCGACAGGCCGAACAGCTCGCCGGCATTGGCGGCCTGGGGCTTCGTCAGTTTCATCTGGCCGAGGATCGCGCCGACGATCAGCACCTCAGCATAGCCGCCGATCTGCTCGCAGATGTATTTCCAGCTCCAGCCCTTCTCGCGCTTGATGTCGAGCAGCTTCTCGGTGAGGTCTTCGCGTTTCATGTTGGGGTCTCCCTTCTTAAGCAGTCAGTCCGGGGGTGGTCCCGGGCATCCATGTCTGTCGTTGCTCTTCGCCGTTTGAAGCGATCGTCAGCCCGGGCTTGCCGATTTGCACCACGGGCACATTGCGCGGATCGTGGTTCGGCGTCTCCGCGGCAAAGGTCTTGCTGCGCGTCACCAGGAAATCGATGATGTGGTTGCGCAGCGCGTAATAGAGCGGATGGCGGTGCAGATCGGTGCGGCCGCGATCCCTGGGCAGCGGATTCTCGACGACCTCGGCCAGCACCGCGCCGGGCCCGTTGGTCATCAGGAAGATCTTGTCGGCGAGATAGATCGCCTCATCCACGTCATGGGTGATCATGAACGCGGTCTGTCCGGTCTCCAGGCAAATGCGGCGCACCTCGTCCTGCAGCGTGCCGCGCGTCAGCGCGTCGAGCGCCGAGAACGGCTCGTCCATCAGCATCATCTTCGGCGTGATCGACAGCGCCCGCGCGATGCCGACACGCTGCTTCATGCCGCCCGACAGTTCCGAGGGCCGCTTGTGCTCGGAGCCGGTGAGCCCGACGAGATCGATGAAGGTTTGCGCATGCGCCCTCACCTTGGCGCGGTCCCAGCTGCGCCATTTCGAGCTGACGGCATAGCCGACGTTGCCAAGCACGGTGCGCCAGGGCAGCAGCGCGTGGCTCTGGAAGATCACCGCGCGGTCGAGGCTGGTGCCGGAGATCGCCTGCCCGTCGACGATGACGGCGCCTTCGCTCGGCGCATCGAGGCCGGCGAGGATGTTGAGCACGGTGGTCTTGCCGCAGCCGGAATGGCCGATCACGCAAGCAAACTCGCCGCGCGCCATCGACAGCCACAAATTCTCGAAGATGGTGGTCGTCGCGCCGCTGGCGCCGGGATAGCGCTTTGCGATGCCCTCGATGGAGATGAATTTGTCGGTCATCGCTCCTACTCCGGAAAGGTGACCATGCGCGTGAAGCGCGCCAGGATCTGGTCGAGCAGCATGCCGACGACCCCGATCAGCAGGATCGCGATGATGACGTTGGTGATCGAGAGGTTATTCCACTCGTTCCAGACGAAATAGCCGATGCCGGTGCCGCCGACGAGCATCTCGGCAGCGACGATGACGAGCCAGGCGATGCCGATGGAAATGCGCATGCCGGTCAGGATCGTCGGTGCTGCCGCGGGAAGGATCACGGTGAAGGCGCGCCTGACGGTGCCGACCTCGAGCGTGCGCGCGACGTTGATCCATTCCTTGCGCACGCTGGCGACGCCGAACACCGTGTTGAGCAGCATCGGCCAGATCGAGCAGATGAAGATGACGAAGATCGCGGAGATCGAGGAATCCTTGATGGTGTAGAGCGCGAGCGGCATCCAGGCCAGCGGCGAGATCGGCTTCAGCACCTGGATGAAGGGATCCAGCGCCTTGCTGAGCAGCGGCGACATGCCGATCAGGAAACCGAGCGGGATCGCGACCAGCACCGCGAGCAGGTAGCCGGTGCCGACCCGCGCGATGGAATAGCCGAGCTGGATGCCGAGGCCCTTGTCGTTCGGTCCGTTGTCGTAGAACGGCCGCCGCATATGCTCCCAGAGCTTGGCGCCGACGTCGACCGGCCCCGGCATCGCCGACTTGCCTTGCGTCGCCGTCAGGCCCATCAGCTTGGCGTATTCCGGGCTCATCGTCGTGGTGGCGCCGGTCGAGCGCGTGGCCAGATGCCAGATGCCGAGGAACGCGGCGAGCAGCACGATGGAAACGAGGCCGGCACGGAGGCGGAGGGAAGATGAGGTCATCTCCCTCTCCCCGCTTGCGGGGAGAGCGTTGGGGTGCGGGGGACTCTCCGCAAGAGAGGTGAGAATTGGACTCGCGGAGAGTCCCCCTCACCCGATCGCTTCGCGATCGACCTCTCCCCGCAAGCGGGGCGAGGTAAAGAAAGAGCCCACCTCATCACGACGCCTTCTTGATCTTGAAGCTGGCCACATAATCCTCCGGCTTGGCCGGATCGAAAGTCTTGCCCATCACCGCGAACGACTTGTAGGCAGTCGCAGGCGGCGACAGGCCCATCTCCGTCATCAGCTTCTTGGTGTCGGTGGCGAGATAGACTTGCTCGGCGACCGCCTTGTAATCGACGTCGCCCTTGATCTGGCCCCAGCGCTTCATCTGCGTCAGCATCCACACCGCAAAGGACTGCCAGGGGAACGGATCGAAATCGACGCGCTTGGCGTCGGTCTTCACCCCGCCGAGCCCGTCGGCATAGGTGCCGGTCAGCACCTGCTCGAGCACCGTGACGGGCGCGTTGATGTAATTGGCGGGCGCAATGGCTTCCGCGATCTGCTTGCGGTTCTCCGCCTTCGACGCATAGGCGGTAGCATCGACGATCGCCCGCGTCAGCGCCGCAAAACTGTTCGGCGCGGTCGTGATGAACTCGCGGCTGGCGGCGAAGCTGCAGCAGGGATGGCCGTCCCAGATTTCCTTGGACAGGATGTGCATGAAGCCGACCCCGTCGTAGATCGCGCGCTGGCAGATGTTGTCGGGCGCGAGGAAGCCGTCGATGTTGTCGGCGCGCAAATTCGCGACCATCTCCGGCGGCGGCACCGAGCGCAGTTGCACGTCGGTGTCGGGGTCGATGCCGTGCTCGGCGAGATAGTATCGCAGCAGGTAATTGTGCATGGAATAGTCGAAGGGAATTGCGAACTTCATTCCCTTCCAATCCTTCGGATCCCGCTTGTCCTTGTGCTTCATCGCAAGCGTGATGCCCTGCCCGTTGATGTTCTCGATCGCGGGAACGGCGAACGGGATGGCGTTGGCACCCAGACCCAGCGAGATCGCGATCGGCATCGGCGCCAGCATGTGTGCGGCGTCGTATTCCTTGTTGATGGTCTTGTCGCGGATCACCGCCCAGCCGGCGGTCTTGACCACTTCGACATTGAGGCCGTGCTTGGAATAGAAACCCATCGGCGCCGCCATGATGATCGGCGTCGCGCATGTGATCGGAATGAAGCCGACCTTGAGGTCCTTCTTCTCGGGCGCACCGGCTTGCGCGAACACTTCCGTCGCCGTCTGGAGCGGGAAAAACTGCGAGAGAGCTGCGAGCGCAGTCGAGGCACCGACCGATTTCAGAAACGCGCGCCGCGCCACGTCCTGCGGAAACATCGCGCGCATGACGGCCGAGGCGACGACGCCCTCGTAACGCTTCTCTTCGCTCTCGACCGGCTCGCAAGCCAGCGCGGTGGCCCGCTCATGCTCCGCCGCCGATTGGTGCTGGCCGCAAACACAGCGGGCTCGAAGATTGCGATCGGGATCAAACGGATTGTCGAACGTGGACATCGGCCCTCCTGCGTCATTGCAGGAAGAATTACGCAAGGAGCATGCCACCGCCTCTTCAGCTGGCAGTGCCTTGATGACGCAGCACTTTCGCCCCCGCTTGGCCGCTACGAAAACTCGTGATAAACGAGATTTCGTAGCTCAATTACGAGATCTCGCAATGGCAACGACGCCAATGCCCGTCCACGACGATGTGGCTCCCCCCATCGACCCGCGCATCGCCGCCTTCGAATCCTCGGTCGAAGCGACACTGCTGGTCGATCCCTATGGCGATCAGATCGTCGATGCCAATCCTGCCGCCTGCGCCCTGCTCGGCTATGACCGCGCCCTGCTGCGGCAGACCAGGGCCAGCACACTCCACGCCGGCGAGCTTGCCGCCCTCACCGTCTTCACCCAGGCCGTGCTGCACAAGGGCGCTTATTGGACCACGGCACTCAATCCCCGCCACGCCACCGGGCAAAATCTCCAGCTCGAATATGCCGGCTGCCTGCTGCCGCATGACGGCCGCACGCTGCTGCTGCTGACGCTGACTGATCTCGAAGCGCGGCGCAGGCGCAATGTCGACGCCGCCGCCGAAGACCATATGCGCGGCGGCATCTCCACCTGGCAGCGGGTCGAGCGCGTGTTTCAGGACATCGAGCGCGAGAACCAGCTGATCCTGCGCGCCGCCGGCGAAGGCATCTATGGCGTCAATGCCGAGGGCAAGACCACCTTCGTGAACCCGGCGGCCGAGCGCATGCTCGGCTGGACCGCCGAAGAGCTGGTCGGCAAGGAGATCCACCCGATCGTCCACCACACCCATCATGACGGCAGCCACTACCCCGACCACGATTGCCCGATCTACGCGGCGTTCCGCGACGGCGCGGTGCACCAGGTCGACGGCGAGGTGTTCTGGCGCAAGGACGGCTCGCCGGCCTGGGTCGAGTACACCTCCACCCCGATCCGCGACCGCGGCGTGGTGGTCGGCGCCGTCGTCGTGTTTCGCGACGTCAGCCAGCGGCGCGAGGCCGACGAGAAGCTGCATGCAGCGCTCGCCGAAGTCGACCGCCTGCGCGAGCGGCTGGAGCTCGAAAACGCCTATCTCCAGGAGGAAATCCGCATCGAGACCAATCCGCGCGGCATCATCGGCCAAAGCGAGGCGATCCAGAAGACGCTGCGCCAGGTCAAGCTGGTGGCGCCGACCACGGCGGCAGTCATGATCACCGGCGAGTCCGGCACCGGCAAGGAGCTGATCGCGCGCGCCATCCACGAGGACTCCACCCGCAGCGACCGGCCGCTGATCCGCGTCAACTGCGCCGCGATCCCGCGCGAATTGTTCGAAAGCGAGTTCTTCGGCCACGTCCGCGGCGCCTTCACCGGCGCAATGCGCGACCGCATCGGCCGCTTCGAGCTCGCAGACGGCGGCACGCTGTTCCTCGACGAGGTCGGCGAAATCCCGCTCGAACTGCAAGGCAAGCTGCTGCGGGTGCTGCAGGAAGGCAATTTCGAACGCGTCGGCGAGGAGCGCACGCGCGCGGTCGACGTCCGCGTCATCGCCGCGACCAATCGCGATCTCAAGCAGGAAGTGCAGCGCGGCCGTTTCCGCGAGGACCTCTATTTTCGCCTCAACGTGTTTCCGATCGAGACAGTGCCCTTGCGCGAACGGCGCGAGGACATTCCCCTGCTCGCCCAGCATTTCCTGACGCGCGAGGGCAAGGCGCTGAAGTCGAATTTGCGCCTGTCGGAAGGCGACGCGCGGCGGCTGTCCCGCTACGACTGGCCCGGCAACGTCCGCGAATTGCAGAACGTGATCGAGCGCGCCGCGATCCTGTCGCAGAACGGCCGCTTGCGCATCGACCTGCCGGAGACCTCCGGCCCACAAGCAACAAGCGGCACTGCACGTCAGAAGATGGATGCGCGCCCCGCTGTAATGACGTCAGCGGAAATGCGCGACCACGAACGCACCAACATCCTGGCCGCACTCGAGGCCTGCGCCGGAAAAGTGTTCGGCCCCGGCGGCGCGGCCGAGATGCTCGACATCAAGCCGACCACGCTGGCCTCGCGGATCAAGGCGCTGGGAATCGCGCCTCGTCCGCGACCTGGCGTGAACCGTTAGAGCATGGTTGAAGCGGTGCTCACCGAGGGTCCACCTCTCCCGTGGGAAGAGGTGGACCGAGCTCTGCAGCCACGGCGCGGGCTCACGCCGCCTTGGTCGTCACACCAGATGCCATCGGCAAGCCCTGCTCGATCGGCAGCGATGGGTCGCGCGACCATTCGTTCCAGGAGCCGAAATACATCCGCACGTCCTTCACGCCCGCATTCTTCAGCGCCAGGAAGGTGTTCGAAGCGCGCGCGCCCTTGAAGCAGTAGAGATAGACCGGTGTCGCCGGCGTGATGCCGACGGTGGCACATTCGGCCAAAATCTCGTCCTTCGACTTGAAGCGCGGGCCTTCGGCGGTCGGCTTCATCATGCGGTACCATTCCAGCCAGACCGCGCCGGGAATGCGCCCCTTGCGCGGGCAGAAGTCCTTGCCGTAGGGGGACGAGCTGTCGCCGATCCATTCGTCGACGTCGCGCACGTCGAGGATGGCGATGCCGGGCTTGCCGACGGCGGCAAGCATGGTCTTGGCGTCGATCAGGATTTCGCCGGCCTCCGGCACGATCGCGAACGAAGCCTTGGCCGGCGTCGGAACCTCCTTCGTCACCGGCAAGCCCGCGCCGGCCCAGGCGTCGAAGCCGCCATGCAGCACCTTCACCTTGGGATAGCCGAGCATGGTGAGCAGATAATAGCCGCGGCAGGATTGGCCGAAGCCGGAATTCATCGACTGCTCGTAGATCACCGCCGTCTCCTTGCCGGAGAGGCCGGCAGCACCGAAGGCATCGGCGAATTTGGTCTTCAGCTCGGTCATGCCCTCCGGCGTCGAGGTCGCGAGGAACGTGAAGATCTCGTGCACGTTCACGGCACCCGGCAGGTGCCCGGCGGCGTAGGCATCGGGGTTGCGGGTGTCGATCACGACACACGGCTCGGTTTTCAAGAGATCGGCAAGTTCGCTGGCAGAGATCAGAACGTCCGTCATTGGCAGCCTCTCCGTTGAGGTTTGGGGGTCTTCTGGGGGGTGGACTCGTGAAGCTCAGAAATCAGCGAGCATCTTGCGCAGCTGCTTGGTGGCCGGCGTGACGATCGCGACGAAATAGGCCTCGCGCAGGCGCCGCTGCGCGCGGTGGCTCTTCAGGTAGCCGCGCGCGCCACAATGCAGCATCGCTGCATGCGCCGCCGCGACGCTGGCTTCACCCGCGCGCAGGCGTAGCGCGATCACCTTGCGCCAGTAGGTTTCCTCCTCGTTATAGGGATCGCGCGCCAGCGCCATGGTCTCGGCCTCGAGCTCGGCGGCGAGATCGCCGAAATGCACCGACTGCTGCGGCAGATAGCGGTTGATATGGCCGAGCGGACCATCTACCTCGTCCATGATCTTGATGCAGTCCTTGATCACGCCCAGTGCCATGCCGGCCTGCAGCAGAATGAAGCCGGCGCGGATCTTCTTGACGAAGGGCCCGGCGGGATCGGCGAGGATCAATTCGTCCGGCACAAAGACGTCGCGGAACTGCACGCCATAGGTGCCGGTGCCGTCCATCGCCATGAACGGCTTGCACGGCGTCAGCGTGATGGCGGGATCGGCGCAATCGGCGAGGAACATCACTGTTTCCTCCGTGTCCTCGCGCTCGAAAATCGTGCCGAAGTAATGATCGGGACCGAGGTTGGAGACCCAGGGCAACGCGCCGCGCACGACATAGCCGCCCTCGACCTTGCGTCCCTTCAGCTTCAATTTCTCGATGCCGAAGAAGCTCTTCATCGGGTTGGAGAGCCCGGTGCCGCCGAGCACCCGGCCCGTCGAGAACGCATCGCCGAAGCGCTTTGCGAGCTTTAAGTTCGTCGAGTTCGCCGCGTACCAGACCAGCGTGTTCTGGCACCAGGCCATGAAGGCCGTGGCGCCGCAGACTTCCCCGATCGCGGCCATCGCCTGGATGGCGCAGCGCAGATCGGCGGGACCCTCGTGCGGCACGTGACTGCCCCAGGCGCCGACCTCGCCGAACTTGCGCAGCACGTCGGCCGGATAGACCGAACCGTCGTCGATGCCGGCGGCGAGCGGCGCGAGCTGGTCCCGCGCGATCCGCGCCACCTCGCCTGCAATGGACGGTGCGGGCTGATCCAGAACGTCGACCCGCGATAAAGCCAGTGAATTCATGATCGTCTCCCGCACCTTGTCCTGATTGCTGTCGGTTAGATGCCGACCTCGAGATTGACCGGGCGGGTGAAGGTGTTGGCGACCGGCGACCACTTCTTCACATGCGCGACCAGCGCGTTGATCTCGTCCTGGGCAATGCCCTCGCATTCCATGTCGACCTTGACGCGGACGTCAGTGAAGCCGACCGGCTTGTCCGAGGTGTCGCCGGTGCCCCACACCGCGGTGATGTTGAGGTCGCCTTCGAGCTCGAGCTCGAGCTTGTTGACGATCCAGCCGCGATGCACGGCGTTGGCGTGCAGGCCGACGGCAAGGCACGAGCCGAGCGCGGCGAGCGAGGCTTCCGACGGATTGGGCGCGGTGTCGTCGCCGAGCAATCCCGGCGGCTCGTCGACGATATAGGGCGGCAGGTTGCGGATGTAGTTGGCGTGGCGGAATTTTCCTTCGGCGACCGTCTTGCATTTCAAGGTCTTGACGACCTTCGGATTGGCCTTGCCGCTCGCAATCAGTTGCTCGAGGCCATTCTTGTCGATGGGCGCAAGGCACCCCGTCAGCACTGTCTTTTGAACGACGGCAGTCATCTTCTTCTCCCTGGCAAGCCGTGGAAAACGGCAGGATACCGAACGGTCTGTTTCCTTGCATAGGGCGTGCCAGAGGCGGCCAAAAACGAAATGCGAGACAATGGAGCCGCTTAGGCGTCGCTGCCTGCGGATTGATCAGCCGCGCTCTGCTCAATGGCGATGCAGATGCGCCTTGCGCTGCGAATCTTTTCGGCGCGGGACAGATGCGGCTTGATGATACCGCGTGGCTGCGATTAAGTTGCAGCTCATGGCAAAGACGTCATCGAAGAAGAATTCCAGTTCGCCGCACGCCGGCACCGGCGACGACGAATCCGCGCGCGGGCGTCTGCTTAGCGCCGCGACCCATCTGTTCTGCAAGAATGGCATCAACGCCACCGGCATCGATGCGATTATCGAGGAAGCCGGCACCGCGAAGACCACGCTCTATAAGCTGTTCGGCTCCAAGACCAATCTGGTCAACGCCGTGCTGGAAAGCGAAGGCAAGCAGTGGCGCGAATGGTTCATCGCCGCCATGGAAGACGGCGGCGGCGATGCGCAGGCCAAGCTCACGCGCATCTTCCCGGCGCTGAAGAGCTGGTTTGCCGAAGAGCGCTTCTACGGCTGCCCCTTCATCAACGCGGTCGGCGAGCACGACAAGGACGCCAAGCAGTTCCGCAACATCGCGCTGAAGCACAAGAAGATCGTGCTCGGCCACATCGAGAAGCTCGCCGGCGAGCTCGGCTCGAGCGAGCCTGCCGTGCTTGCCCATCAGCTCGGCCTCCTGATCGACGGCGCGATCGTCGCCGCGATGATCTCGCGTGATCCCGGCGTGGCCGATACGGCGGCGCTGACGGCCGGTCCCCTGCTCGGCCAGTCGAGGGCGAAGAAGAAGCGCGAGTTGGAGGCGGTGTGAGCCCGCCGTGATCACATGGTGATCCCGTAGGGTGGGCAAAGGCGCGAAGCGCCGTGCCCACGTTCTTCCAAAGATCGAGGGACAGCGTGGGCACGCTTCGCTTTGCCCACCCTACGAGATGCGTTCGACAAACGCCTTGATCGCCTCCAGCACCGGCTGCTGATCCCCCGCAAAGAACCAGTGATCATCGCCGTCGAGTTCGACGAACTCGGCGCCCTTGATCCGGCTCGCGATATCGCGCCCGGCGGCGATCCGCACCGCCTTGTCGTTCGTCCGGTGCAGCACCAATGTCGGCACGGCGATCTCGGGCAGAAGGCGCCGCACGTCGGCGTCGCGAAATGCCTGGAGCACGGCCGAGATGCCGCCGGGACTGGACGCCGCGCGTAACAGCCCCGCCCACCAGGCGCGCGCCTGGGGATCGCCGGCAAGGCTCGGCGCGAAGGTTTCGATCCCGACCGGCCCGCCCCATTGCGCGACCAGATGCTTGCTCCAGGCGTCATACTGGCTGGCGCGCAGCGCGTGCGGATAGTCCTCTGACCAGCAGCCCTTTGCCAGCGCGCCAAACAGGATCAACCCGGCCACGCGGCGCGGTTCGTCGACTGCGAACTTGACGCAGGCCGGCCCGCATTCGGACGCACCGAACAGCGCGACACGGCGCGAATTCACCGCGCGCAGCACGGTGCCGATATCCTCCGCGGTGACGTCGATGCCGGGCGCCGATCCGACCCGGTCGGACAGTCCGATGCCGCGACGATCGAACACGACGAGACGCCCGAGCTGCATCAGTGAGGCCAGGAACGTCCGGCTCGCCGGATGCTCCCAGGCGCGCTCCACATGCGACACGAAGCCGGGCATCACCAGGATATCGAGCGGCCCGCTGCCATAGGTCTGATAGGCCAGATGCACGCCCGCGCCTTTTACATAGCGCGTTACCGGGGCCGCATGCGGCGCCGCCGCGGGGCTGATCAGCGCCTCGGTCTCGGCTTCCGGCGCGACCCCAAGCTCGTCGCGCAGCCGCTGTGTCAGCGCCGCATGATGACGCTCCGCCGCGCTGCGGTCGCCGGCCAGCAAAAGGCTGCGAATCAGATGCCGGCCATAGACCTCGCTGAGCGGATCGAGCTCGACCAGACGCTGCGCATGGGTCGTCGCGGCAAAATGGTCGCCGGCTGCGTTCTTGTCCTGCACGAGGCGTTCGAGCGCATGCACCAGCCGGCCCCGCAGCGCCTCCCGGCGGAAGAACGCCCAATCATCGAATTCGGGACACTCCTCCGGAGCGAAGCCCGCCAGGAAGTCGCCCCGGTAAATCTGGCAGGCCTGTTCGAACGCGCCGCGATCACATGCTTGCTCGAACAGATGGGAGTCGAGCTGCACCCCGACGTCGGGCGACCATCGCAGACTGGTCCGGTCGGTCTCGAACACCGATTGACCGAGCGCGAGCTCGACCCGGTGAAGCAGCCGCCGCAAGCGCGCAAGGCCCGTCTCCCGTGGCGTCTCCGGCCAGAGCAGCGTCGCAATCGTTTCGCGCGCGACGGCGCCCCTGGCCTCCCCGAGATAGACCAGCAGCGCAAGCCCCTTGCGCAAGGCCAGCCTGATCGGGCGGCCATCGGCGTGGACCTCGGGGAACCCGAACGTTCCCAGCGAGAAAGCCGTCATCGAACCACTCTTCTTGCAGCCGGCGTCCTCCGGGGGACGCGCAGGGGACGGTCCGGTGGGTAAGGTCCGGCTGGATCAAGCCTGCTCGCCAGCGAGCGCACAGGCCCTGCATGCGGCACCGTCGCCATCGGCACAAGAGGAAAAACCATGTTCGCGCGCCTCGCAATCCTGCTCTACGCTCTCGTGAGCTATGCCATCTTCACGGTTTCGTTTCTCTATGCGCTCGGTTTCGTCGGCAATTATGTCGTGCCGAAGTCCATCGACGTCGGGCTCGCTTCGAATGTTGGCGAGGCCATCGTCGTCAACCTGCTGCTGATGAGCCTGTTCGCCATCCAGCACAGCGTGATGGCGCGCCCGGGCTTCAAGCGATGGCTCGCCGAATTCATTCCCGCGGCCTGCGAGCGCAGCACCTATGTGTTGCTCTCCAGCCTGATCCTCCTCCTGCTGTTCTGGCAGTGGCGGCCGATCCCTGCACCGGTTTGGCAGGCCAGCGGAATTGCGGCCGGGGTGCTGACATCCGTGCATTGGCTCGGCTGGCTGATCGCGTTCGCCTCGACCCACATGATCGATCATTTCGATCTGTTCGGCTTGCGCCAGGCTTTTCTCGCGCTGCGCGGGGCCGAGATGCCCGGCCAATCGTTCCGAACCCCGCTGCTCTACAAGATCGTGCGGCATCCGATCATGCTCGGCTTTCTGCTCGCGTTCTGGGCCGCGCCCGTGATGACGGAAGGTCATCTGCTGTTCGCACTCGCCAACACGGTCTACATCCTGGTCGCATTGCAGTTCGAAGAGCGAGACCTGATCGCCGTGTTCGGCGCGACCTATCGGCAGTATCGCCAGCGCGTTCCGATGCTGGTGCCACGACTGTTCGCACGCCGTCGCAGCGAAGATCGCCGGGCTGTCGGAGCCCCGCAATGAACGCAATCTTCCCTCTTCCCGGAACGGCGGTGGATGCGGCCACCCTGGCCGATACGCTCGACGGGCTCGACATCGGCCTGTATCTCGTTGCCGCCGATGCGCGTCTCGTTCACGCCAATACGGCCGGGCGCGCCATTCTCATGGCGCGCGACGTCTTGCGTGAGATTCGCGGCCACCTCACGGCCTGCGATGGCGCGGCCAACCAGACCCTGCAACGACTCTTCGCGACGCCGCGACCGGCCAGCGAAACGGCGGTGCCGATGATCGGCACCGCCGGGCAGCGCTACGTCGCCCATGCTCTGCCGCTGACATCGGAAACGCGCCCGTTCGCCAACGAGGCTTGCCGCGCCTCGACAGCCTTGTTCGTTCGCAAGGTGACATTGGCCATACCGTCTTGCTCCGACGTGATCGGCCAGGTCTTCCGGCTGACGCCGGCCGAATTGCGCGTCCTCCTGGCGATCGTCGAGCTCGGCAGCGTCCGCGAAGTTGCCGCGGCGTTCGGCGTCGCCGGCTCGACGATCAAGACGCATCTGCGCCGCCTGTTCGAAAAGACCGGCGCCGCGCGACAGGCCGATTTCGTCAAGCTCGTCGCAGGGTATGCGACGCCCCTGAGAAGCGCCGGAGAACCTCGATGAAAGCCATTCTGTGCCATTCCTTCACCGGCCCCGGCGATTTGCGTCTCGGTGAGATCGACGTACCAAAACCTGCCGCTGACGAGATTCTCATCGAGGTCCACGCGGCGTCCGTGAGCTTCATGGATCAGCTCTTGGTCTCCGGTCTCTATCAGATGCGGCCGAAGACACCCTTCGTGCCCGGCACGGAAGCCTCCGGAACTGTCGTCGCGGTCGGCGACAAGGTGACGAAGTTCGCGCCCGGCGATCGCATCGCCTGCAGCAGCTGGACCGGCGGCTACGCCGAGCGGATGGTTGCCAAGGAATCGAAGAGCGTCCACCTGCCGGATGGTGTCGCGTTCGAAGCGGCGGCCACGGTGCTGCACAATTACGGCACGGCGTATTACGCGCTGGTCGAGCGGGCACGCGCCGGGCGCGGCGAAACGCTGTTCGTCACCGGCGCCGCCGGCGGGGTTGGGCTCGCCGCGGTCGATCTCGGCCGCCATCTCGGCCTGCGCGTCGTCGCTGGCATCGGCTCCGACGACAAGGCGGCGCTGGTCCGCGACTACGGCGCCGGCGAGGTCATCAATTATCGCAGCGAGGATCTGCGCGACCGGATCAAGTCGGTGACCTCGGGAAACGGCATCGATGTCGGCTTCGACAATGTCGGCGGCGCTATCTTCGAGCAGATGGCCCGCATGATGGCATGGGGCGGACGGCTGATGCCGATCGGCTTCACCGGCGGGGAGATTCCATCGCTCCCGATGAACCTGCCGTTGCTCAAGAACTATTCCATCGTCGGTGTCTTTGCCGGCGCCTGGGCGGAGAAATGCCCGGACGAGGGCGCGCGCATGAACGACACGCTGATGCAATTGCTGGCCGCCGGACAGATCCGTCCGCATATCGACCGTCTCCTCCCTTTGGAGGAGGCCGGCGAGGCCATGCGGGCCGTGGCCAATCGCACGGTTCAGGGACGAATTGTGCTCAAGATCCGCTAGAGTGTGACCGACAGAAACAGGAACACAATCGTTGACAGAAATCATCATCGCCAAACGCTTTTGCGGCCCTCCGAACTCCGGCAACGGCGGCTATGTCTGCGGCCGGCTCGCCCGTCACATTTCGGGGCCTGCGGAGGTGACGCTGCGCGCGCCGCCTCCCCTGGACACGCCGCTCACCGCGGCCGCGACCGACGGCGGCGCATGGGAGCTTCGCGACGGCGATAAAGCCATCGCCACCGGCCGCGCCGCGAGCGTCGAGCTCGCGCAAATCGAGACCGCCACCCTGCCGGAAGCGCGCGCGGCCGAATTGCTTGCGCTGTTCAAGCCGCACGAGCATCCGCTGCCGCATTGTTTCGTCTGCGGCCCCGCAAGGACGACAGGCGACGGCTTGCGTATCTTCGCAGGCCCGCTCCGCCGTCAAGCACAGCCGCCCGTTCTCGCCGCGAGCTGGGCCCCCGATCCGACTCTCGTCGCCGAGGATGGCCTCGTCGCGCCCGAATTCCTCTGGTCCGCGCTTGATTGCCCCACCGGCTTTGCCTGCAATTACGACCCGCAGAGCGGCAGCTTCGAGAAGACCCCGCTGCTGCTCGGACGAATGTCAGCCCGCATCGAAGCGCGCCCCCGCCCCGGCGCGCCCTGCATCGTCACGGCCTGGCCCACCAGCCGCGACGGCCGCAAGCGCACGGCCGACGCCGCGCTGCATGACGAAGCCGGGACATTGTTGGCGGTGGCGAGAACGACATGGATCGCCGTGGAGCGCGACGTGCAGCTCGGGCGCGGGTGACCGTTCATTCAAGAGGGTCGATTGTTGTGCGGCTCAGTCCGCCAAGTCGGCTAGACCAACGTCTTGGAGAACCCCGCCGCCAGATGGTCGATCAGTGCGCGGACCGCGCGCGGTAAGCCGCGCCGGGTGGTGAAGACGAGATGCACCATGCCGCGGTGACCGCGCCATTCCGAGAGAACATGGACGAGCTTGCCCTGCGCGAGCGCATCGCGACAGAGATGATCGGGCAACAGTGCAACACCGAGGCCGGCGACCGCAGCATCGCGCACCGCGCCGAAATCACCGCACCCCATGCGCGGCTCGTGCCTGACAATGCGCGCCTGCCCATCGTCCGTCTCCAGATGCCATTCGACCAGATTGTCCTCGTCTGACGTCGCGAGCGTCGGAAGCGCGGCAAGATCGTCCGGAGTCCGCAGCCGGCTTGCCAGTTGCGGGCTCGCGACGAGGACGCGCGTGGATGTACCCAGCGACCGCATGGTGAGCGCGGCATCGCCCACGAGGACAGAGCGAACGCGCAGCGCCACGTCGACCCGCTCTTCGATCAGGTCGACCGGCCGGTCGATGGCGATGAGTTGCAGACGCACCTTGGGATAGCGGATCAGGAAGCTCGACGTGAGCGCGGAGATTTCCGCGACCATGCCCGTCGGGCAGCTGAAGCGAATGCGGCCGTGCGGCTCGGCCTGCGCTTGCGTCACGAGCGCTTCGGCCTGCTCGGCTTCAGCCAGAATCGCGCGGCAGCGCTCGTAGAACGCCTGCCCCACCTCGGTGACGCGAAAGCGCCGGCTCGATCGCTCGATCAGGCGCAGGCCAAGGCGCTCCTCGAGGCCGGCAATCCGGCGGCTGAGCTTCGATTTCGGCTCTCGCAACGCCCGTCCCGCGGCGGCGAAGCCCCCATGGCCGACCACCTCGGCGAAATAGGCAAAGTCGTTCAGATCGGGCTTCATCGTTCCTCTCATGGAACGCTGAGTACCATACTCGCCGACTACTCGCACCATCGTTCCGTAGGCATCTACGAAGGGCAACGGCGCTTCTGCCAAATGCTTCCCAGAGGAGACGGACGATGACGAACAGGTTCAGCGACAAGGTCGTGGTGGTGACAGGCGGCACGAGCGGTATTGGCCTTGCGACCGCCAAGGCATTTGCGGCGGAAGGCGCCTCGGTGTTCATCACCGGCCGCCGCCAGGACGCGCTGGACGCCGCGGTGAAATCGATCGGCGGCCGCGTGACCGGCGTGCGCGGCGACATGGCTGACCTTGTCGACATCGACCGGCTCTACGATGCAGTCCAGCAGAAGCATCAGCAGATCGACGTGATCTTCGCCAATGCCGGCGGCGGCGAGTTCGCACCGCTCGGCGCGATCACCGAGGAGCACTATCAGCGCACCTTCGATACCAACGTGAAGGGCGTCCTCTTCACCGTCCAGAAGGCGCTGCCATTGCTCCGCGACGGCGCATCCATCGTGCTGACCGCCTCGACAACGAGCGTCTCGGGCACGCCGGCCTTCAGCGTCTATTCGGCGACCAAGGCCGCCGTGCGCAATTTCGCGCGCAACTGGATCCTCGACCTCAAGGATCGGCACATCCGCGTCAACGCCATCAGCCCCGGCGTCACCGAGACGCCCGGCCTGAACCATCTGTTCGGCGCCGGTGAGCAGGCGGAAGGCACCAAGACCTATCTCGCCGGCCTCATCCCGTCCGGCCGCGTCGGCCAGCCCGAGGAGATCGCCAAGGCCGTGCTGTTCCTGGCCTCGGACGAGGCGAGCTTCGTCAATGGCGTCGAGCTCTTCGTCGACGGCGGTCAAGCCCAGATCTGAAGCGCGGACCTGCGCCGACCTCAGCCCCACCCTTTCAAATTGGAGACATCCCATGACCCAGACCCATGAATCGACGGATCGAATCCACGAACTGCTTCGTCGCAATCTTCAGGAGGTTTTCGGCGAAGGCGACGCCAAGCGCCGCCGCGCCGTAATCGACGAGCTCTGGACGGAGAACGCTGTCCTCTATGTGCCGCCCGGTGTCGTTGTCGGTCGCGCGGCGATCGACAAGTTCGCAGGCGAGCTCCGTGCCACGCATCCCCACTTCGTCTACACACCGACGAGCGAGCCGCAGGCGCTTCACAACGCCGGACGGCTGGCCTGGGGATCGGGTCTGCGCGGCGAGGCCCCGGACTACACCGGCTGGGACGTGATCATTGTGGAGGACGGCAGGATCGCGGCGCTCTACGTCTTCCTCGACCAGAAGGGAAAGTGAACGCAAATTTCGCAGCAGGTTTGTAGGGCGGATTAGCCGCAGGCGTAATCCGCCGCCTCAGCTTCACCGAGACGAACAGGGGTGGGTTACGCCTTCGGCCAACCCACCCTCCGAGAATGACACAGAGCGCGATCCACTTTGCCCACTATGTGGAGTGCCGCCAGGCATCGCGAGCGTTGAACCCATGTACGATCAAAGATACCCTTGAATATCTTCGTCCGGCAAAAACAAGATCAAGGGGGCGTCATGGTTCGCAAGTTGACGGCATCTGCAATCGTTGCCACGAGCGTGTGGATCGCTGGCATCGCAAATGTCGAGGCGCAGCAACCTGAATTCAGCGTCCCTGACCTGGTCCTCGTCAATGGAAAGATCCTGACGCTGGATGACCGGTCGACGGTCACGGAGGCGGTCGCCGTCACAGATGGAAAGATCCTCGCAACCGGCACCACCGCTTCGATGAAGTCGCTGGCCGGCACCCGGACCCGCGTGCTCGATGTCGCCGGCAAGACCGTCATCCCCGGATTGATCGATACACACGCTCACTTCAAGGCCGCCGGTCTCGGCGACTATGTCGTTATCATGGGCCGCGCGAAGACGGTCGCGGAAGCGCTCGATGCCATCAAGGCATTCGCTGCGAAGAAGAAGCCGGGCGAGTGGATTGTCGGCGGCGCGTGGCATCCGCCGTCACAATTGGCCGAGAAGCGTTACCTGACGCGGCAGGAGATCGACAGCGTTGCTCCCAACAATCCGGTCTATCTTCGCACCGTCGGGCATTTCTCGATGGCGAACACCATGGCCCTGCAACGGGTCGGGGTCGACAAGACCACCGAGGATCCGAGCGGTGGAAAGTTCGAGCGCGACGCCGCCGGCGAACTGACCGGCGTGCTCGAGGAGACGGCGATCGACCGGGTCGAGAAGGCCGTCCCGCCCTGGACGGAAGACGACGAAATCCGGCAATTCACCATTGCCGAAGGCGTGCTGAACAGCTTCGGCATCACCAGCGCGGTCGAAGGCGCGACGGAGGCACGCGATGTTCGCACGCTGCAGAAGCTCGTCGCGTCCGGCAAGGCTACCTTGCGCACCGGCGTGATGTTTCGACCGGAGCCGCCGGCGGATCTGGCCGCATGGGAAGCGATCATGGCGGGCAATGGGGCCGCCTCCGGCTTTGGCGACGATTGGCTCAAGTTCGCCGGCATCAAGATCTTCTACGACGGCGGCATGACGCTGAAGACGGCGCTGATGCGCGACGTCTATCCCGATTCACATGACAATTATCATGGCGTTGCGCAGCAAACGCCTGAGCGGCTGAAGCAGCTCATCTCCATCTGCAACCGCTATGACTGGCGCGTCGGCGTTCACGTGGTCGGTGACCTCGGTATCGACCAGGTGCTCGATGCCTTCGAGGCCGCAGACCAGGAGAAATCGATCCGCGACCGCCGCTTCGTCCTCATTCACGCCAGCCTGATCCGGCCCGAACAGATGGAGCGAGCGCAAAGGCTGGGAGCCCGTGTCGATTTCCAGAACGCTTTCATGTGGGACAAGGCGGCGACCGTCGAACGATTTCTCGGCAAAGCAACCGCCGACCGCGCCGTGCCGACCAGGACGTTGATCGAGAAGATGGGGCTCAACAGCCTCGGCGCCGGCACGGATTTTCCCGTCAACCCGATCAACCCTTTCCTCAACATGTACGTCATGGTGACCAGGAAGGACCCCAACGGAAATGTCTACGGCGCGGCAGAAGCCATCGCGCGGGAGCAGGCCCTGCGTCTCTACACCAGCGCGGCGTCGCGCTACACGTTCGAAGAGGCGCGCAAAGGCACCATCGAGCCTGGAAAGCTCGCGGACATGGTGGTGCTCTCGGCCGATTACACGGCCGTGCCGGAAGACCAGATCAAGGACATCAAGGCGGAGATGACGCTGGTCGGCGGCAGGGTCGTGTTTCAGCGCTGACCCGGCGCGGGTTGGCCGAAGTTACGCGCCCTGCTCCATCATCCCCGCGAGCCGCACCAGCTCCGCCTCAAGATCGCGCTCCACGTCCGCCGCACGAATGTCCAGCACGCGATAGTCCCGCGCCTCGAGCCAGCTCCGCCGTGCCGCACGATCGGCCGCGATCGCCTCGCCCTCGCCCGGGTTGACCAGCTCGATCGCAATCCGGTGCGGGAAGGAGACGAAGTCCGGGATATGCCGCCCCACCGGGGTCTGGCGCTTGAACTGACCTGCGAAGCGGCGGTCGCGGGTCAGAGCCTGCCAGAGCAGGCGCTCGGCGTCGGTCGGGTTGCGGCGGAGCAGGCGGGCGAGGCCACGCACGGTCGAGCCGCTGTCGGGCGTCCCGCTGCCATGCTCGGCCAGCAGTGCGCGCAGGCGCGTAGCCTGCTCGCCGTCGAGCACGCCCCCCTTGGCCGGGCCCTTGCGTCCTTCCGCGATCGCCATGACGACTCCATGGAGGGTGTGCATGTCCTGCTTGGTCGGCTCCATCCGGCTGAAGATGTTGCGCAGGTTCACCAGCATGGTGTCGCGTTTCTCGGCCGGGCGCAGAAACTCGACCTTGTCGAGCTCCCGGATGAGGTTGTCGAAGAAGGCCTGCATCTGGTGCTGCGAGGCGCGCTCGGAGCGCTCCGGCATGGCGTGCGGCAGCTCGCCCGAGGTCGCGCGCTTGAACCATTCATAGCCGACCAGCAGCACGGCCTGGGCGAGGTTGAGCGAGGCGAAGCCCGGATTGACCGGGAAGGTGATGATGCGGTTGGAGAGCCCGACCTCCTCGTTGGTCAGCCCCCAGCGCTCCCGGCCGAACAGGATGCCAGCCTTGCCGCCGGTCGCGACGTGCCCGGCGATCTCGCTCGCCGCGGCCTCCGGCCCGACCACCGGCTTGGCCTGATCGTGGGGGCGCGCGGTGGTGGCGAATAGCAGGTCGAGGTCGGCGACCGCCTCTTCCACCGTGCCAAACAATTCGACCTTTTCCAGAATGTGGTCGGCGCCGGCCGCGGCGCGCTGGGCGGCGATGTTGGGCCAGCCGTCCCGGGGGTTGACGATGCGCAGGGCTGAAAGCGCGAAATTGCCCATGGCCCGCGCGGCCATGCCGATGTTTTCCCCGAGCTGCGGCTCGACCAGGATCACGATGGGACCGTCGAGGGAAAGGCTCGGCTTGCTCTTGTCAGTCCCCGACATCTCTGGCTTCGCTTTCACACTGTCTCTCAAGGCCTTGGCCGGGCCGCCTTAGGAATTGATTCAACATCGGCCGCTGCCGCCCGGCCCTGTCCGCCTGTCGTTTGCCTGTCCTGACGAAATTCTCAAGGGAAATAACGGGGTTAGATTCGGTTTTTGAATCTCACCTGGAACGAGCGCCCGAGGCCCGGCGGAAGGCCGGCTGCCGCCCCCCATCCGGGCAAGCTGGATGAGCTAAAAGTGCATAATCCCTTGGCTTTCGCCCGCCGCGTCCGGGTGCTATGAGGCGGCGGATATTCCCGTGGCGCGCCAAAAGCGCCGTTCCCAAGAGGCTTCCCCGATCATGGCAAAAATCAAGGTATCCAATCCCGTCGTCGAGCTCGATGGCGACGAGATGACCCGGATCATCTGGCAGTACATCAAGGACAAGCTGATCAACCCGTTCCTGGATGTCGAACTGATGTATTTCGACCTGGGCATGGAGTACCGCGACCACACCAACGATCAGGTCACCATCGACGCGGCCGAGGCCATCAAGAAGGTCGGCGTCGGCGTCAAGTGCGCCACCATCACCCCGGACGAAGCCCGGGTGAAGGAGTTCAACCTCAAGCAGATGTGGAAGTCGCCGAACGGCACCATCCGCAACATCCTCGGCGGCGTGATCTTCCGCGAGCCGATCATCTGCAAGAACGTGCCGCGCCTGGTTCCCGGCTGGACCAAGCCGATCATCATCGGCCGCCATGCCTATGGCGACCAGTACCGCGCCACCGACATCAAGTTCCCGGGCAAGGGCACGCTGACGATGAAGTTCGTCGGCGAGGACGGCACCGTGATCGAGAGGGAAGTGTTCAAGACCCCGGGCTCCGGCGTCGCGATGCAGATGTA
>Ga0102591_1002256_pt1 | contig 21668 bp, 18 predicted proteins | sample AraplaCol_mCL_r2_2_FD_76860 | JGI IMG/M metagenome (GOLD analysis project Ga0102591, IMG submission 76860) | Arabidopsis root microbial communities from North Carolina, USA - plate scrape MF_Col_mCL_r2 (SPADES assembly) (version 2) | ecosystem: Host-associated > Plants > Roots > Endosphere... | reverse complement strand
CGGAGACGGAGAGAAGAGCGCGGGTGACGCGGCGGGGATAGTCAGTCATGAGCAAGATCCTCTGTTCAGGGAGTGTCTATGCCCAGGCGCGCGGCAGATATGTGTCGCGCTTCCCGATGGTGCTCCATCCAAGGTCGCCAGTCGCGCGAACGAGCGCTCGATAGCAGCTTTCGGCCGTTTTCACAACGTTCCGATCGGGCTGAATCGCAGGTTTACAGCGGTAGTTCCGGCTCCCGCCGCGCATTTCGTCGGGCATTGGTGACCGCCGGCGAAGCGGTGGAACGCACAAAACTCCAGCGGATCGAGGGTGCCTGCCGCGCGTCCTGCCGGATCACGATCTGGGCGGTGCGGCGCGGGCCGTCATTGCCGGCCAGGAACACGCTGTCCTCGAGGTCGACCTTGTCGTCCAATGCTTCAAAGGTCCAGACGTCGCGGTTCGGCAGGACCAGCATGACGCCGCGCGCATCCGACAGCCGGCTCGCCTTGACCGCAGGATGCAGGTGGAAACGCAGCGCGAAATCGGCATCCGCGCCCTTGAAACGCCCGCCCTGCGGCGGCGACAACGTGTCCTCGCCGTCGATGCGTGCGCCGTCATTGGCGATCATCAGCACGCGGCGGTGGATCGCCCCGAACTTGGCGAGATAGCCGTCATGCGAGGTCGTGAGCAGCGTGCCGTTCTGCACGATCTCGCGGTAGCTCTCGACCTCGACCGGCCCGCTGGTGACCGGCGAGCCGTGCAACAGGCGCTTCATCGCCGACATCTCCACGAACTGGCATGAGGAGGTGTCGTGATAGGTCAGCGTCGAATGCGCCGCCGTGCCGCGTGCGAACGGCCGCCAATTGTCGCGGCCCGTGGTCGGCATGCCGCAATTGGTGACGATGCGGCTGATGCCGGAGGACAGTTCGAACGATAGGCAGCCGGCATGGGCGTCGTGACTGACGCCGGCGGGCGGCGGGGGGCCGGTGTCGATGATCACCGTGGTCTGGCCCGCATCGAGGCGCTGAAAGCCGGTATGCGGCATGTTCGCCATCGGCACGCCGTGGGTGTCGTCATAGGCGAGCAGCGTGGCGAGCAGGTCGGACGATGTCGCGCTCATGCCGTTGAACAGCGCGAAATTTCCGTCGCCATGCCGGAAGAAACGCAGCATCGGCATCATGCGGTCGATCGCGTTCAGCAGTGCCGGCGGTGGTGCGATGTTGCGCGCGGCAAAGGTCTGCCGCAGCGGCAGAAGGTCGATCAAGAGTTCGATCAGCGCGCCCGGATTGCGGGAGATGTGTCCGCCATCGGGCAGGATCTGCCGCTGCAATTCGTCGGACAGCTTCTTCGATGCGCTGCGGATGTGGCTCGCCTGGTTGGCGAGGCACAAGGCCGCGTAGCACAGCGCGATCAGCACCTGCAGCTTCGGCACCCCGTCGGGAATGTTGACCATGGTGTAGCGCAGGAAGCGGATCTCGCGCGCGAGCGCGCGTAAGTATCGGCGGTAGAATTTGTTGTCGGTTTCGTTGAGCACCAGCGGCGCCTGCGACAGCAGCGAGATCACGCGTCTCGCCAGCACGTCGGCGCGGCGCGCGACCGGGCGGCGCTTGTTGGCGGGGTTGGCGATCCAGTCCTCGATCAGCGCGCGGGCATTCGCGCGTGTCAGCGCTGTGTCGGCGGCGCGCAAATGGCGCAGCCAGCCGAAGCCGAGCAGCGCAACCTCCCAATCCTCCGACGGCGGCTCGAGATCGAAGATGGAGCGGCCGTGGCAATTGACGATCTTGCCGGCAAAGACGAAACGGCCGGCATAGATTTCGGCGGCGCGAGTCGCATCCGCGGTGCGCAAATCGTGCGGCGCGATGATCAGCCGATCGGTGCGGCCGGGCCAGACCCGCGACAGCGCAACTGAACCGCCACTCGCGCGCGCGAGCATGTTCCGCGCGAAGCGGTTCATGACCAGCGTCGAGATACGTCTGCGTTGAGCGACCGACACGCTTTGCCTTGAAGGGGGAGAGGATTCCGACGAATCCCTATTAATCCCAAAATCGGCCGCCTGACACCACCTTGAACGTGTGCGAATCAGTGTCGGGGTCGCAAAATCCAGTGCAAAATCAGGATTTAACGAGCCGGGCCGCGAAAAATCCGTCGAGCCCCCCGAGCTTGGGATCGGCGTTTGGCAGATGGCTGGGCAAAGTGCGCAGGTCACCTTCGTCAGTGATGATTTCGTCGAGGCCCGCGACCTCCGACGCCTCGATCGGGACGCGGCGAAGCGCAGGCTCGGCCGCCAGCAGCGTCGCCACGGCCTGCTCGCCTTCCTCAGGTTCCAGCGAGCAGGTACAGTAGACCAGCGTCCCGCCCGGCTTGAGCAAAGACACCGATTTTCGCAGCAGCTTTTGCTGGAGCGCGGTCAGGGCGGCGATGTCCGACTCCTGCCGCAGCCAAGCCACGTCGGGATGACGGCGGATCGTGCCGGTCGAGGTGCAGGGCGCGTCGATCAAGATACCGTCGAAGCCCTCGGCAGGACCGGCCCATTCCACGGCGTCGGCGACGACAGTCTCGGCCTGGAGCGACAGCCGCGCCAGGTTTTCGCGTAGCCGCGCCACCCGGGCCGGCGAACGGTCGATCGCCGTGACATGCGCGCCTGCTAGCGCCAGTTGCGCAGTCTTGCCGCCCGGGGCGGCGCAGAGATCGGCAATGGACTTGCCTTTGACGTCGCCGAACAGCCGGGCCGGCAGCGCGGCGGCGGCGTCCTGCACCCACCATTGTCCTTCGGCAAAGCCGGGAAGCATGGTCACCGCGCCGTGCAGCAGCATGCGCACCGTCCCGGTCGGCAGCGTCTCGCCATGCAGGCGGCTCGCCCATTGCGCGGCATCCGATTTCACGGTGAGATCGAGCGAGGGCTCGTGGCCGAGCGCCAGCGCCATCTCTCGTGCGGTCGCCTCGCCATAATGCGCGCTCCAGCGCGCGAGCAGCCATGGCGGCAGGTCCAGCGATTGGGTCGCGACCTCCTCGACCAGCGCCTTGCCTTCGCGGGCGCAGCGCCGCAGCACGGCATTGACGAGCCCGGCATAGCGCGCGGCGCGCCGGTCGGATTGCACCAGGCGAACGGAGAGGTCGACGGCGGCGTGATCCGGCACGTCCATCCAGAGGATCTGCGCCGCGCCGATCAGCAGCGCGCTCTGCGCGCGCGGCGCATCGGAGGGAATGCCCTTGTCGAGCAGGCGGGACAGGACATGGCCGAGCGTGCCGAGCCGGCGCAGCACGGTGGCGACCAGGCGCCGCATCAGCGCGCGGTCGCGGTCGGCCAGCGTCTTCAGTCCGGGATGGGCGCCGCCGCCGTCGAGCTGGTCGTCAAGCGTGCGGTGCTTGTGCAGCACGCCATCGACGATGTCGGCGGCAATCCGTCGTGCCGCGAGACCGGGCACTTCGGACGGAGGGGCGAAACGTTGAGATGGCATGCGGAAGCAAGGTTCTGAGCGAGCGGCAGTTCCGCCGCAATGGGCGCATGCCTTGAGAACCCAATCTCTGGCACGCGAATATGCCAAATGTAAGAATCGCTGCCGGCTTTTTCAGCCCTTTGGGCCCGATTTCAGGGATGCGTTATTGGGCGTCGCGTTGCGGGCCGTCCTGGGCTAGAAAGCCCGGCGATGAGTGACCATCCTCCCGTTCCCGACCGCAAGCCGTTATCGCCGGCCGCCCAGCGCGCGCTGGCCGAAGCCGAGGCGCGCCGGCAGGCTGCCGCCGCCGCCCAGGCCAAGGATGAGGCCAAGGCAAGGGAGCTGCAGGGACCGAAGGGCCCGGAGCCCACCCGCTACGGCGACTGGGAGCGCAAGGGCATCGCGTCCGACTTCTAAGGTCTCCGACGGCCCGGCGGATCGTGCCTGTCGCGGCGGCTACAGATAGTGATTGTCCCTGAGATAGCGGATGATGCGTTCGCAAGCCGCGTCGGTCGACAGCTCCGAGCTGTCGATGGTGATCTCCGGCGCTTGCGGTGCCTCATAGGGATGGTCGATGCCGGTGAATGCCGGCAATGCGCCTGACCGTGCCTTGCGATAGAGTCCCTTGGGATCGCGGCGCTCGCATTCGGCGAGCGCGGTTGCGACATGGATTTCGATGAACTCGCCGGCTTGGACCCGCTGACGCGCCAGCTCGCGCTCGCTGCGGAACGGCGAGATCAGCGCGACCAGCGCGATCATGCCGGCGTCGACGAACAGCGCGGCGATCTCGGCAGTGCGCCGGACGTTCTCCGCCCTGTCCGCGTTCGAGAAGCCGAGGTCGCGGTTGATGCCATGGCGGAGATTGTCACCGTCGAGCAGCGCGGCATGGCGTCCGAGTTCGGCAAGCCTGCGGTCGACGAGATCGGCGATCGTCGATTTGCCGGCACCGCTCAATCCCGTGAACCAGAGCACGCAGGGCCGTTGCTGTTTCAGCCGCGCCCGCACGGATTTGTCGACGGCAAGCCGCTGCCAATGAATGTTGGTGGCGCGGCGGAGCGAAAGGTCGATCATTCCTGCCGCCGCCGTGCGATGGCTGATCGGATCGACGAGAATGAAGTTGCCCATGTCGCGGTTGTCGCGATAGGCCTCGAACACCAGCGGCCGGTCGAGGCTGAGATGGGCGTAACCGATCTGGTTGGCGTCGAGCGTGGCGGCGTCTTCATGCGCCATGGTGTCGATCGCGATGCGGTGCTCGAGCGTCGTGATCACCGCGCCGGTCGAGGCCGTGCCGCATTTGAGCAGATAGCGCCGGCCCGCGACCATGGCCTCGTCATCGAACCAGACGAGATGGGCCGCCAATTGATCCGAGACCTGCGGCGCGGGACCCGCTGTCAGCACGTCGCCGCGGCTGACGTCGATTTCGTCGGTCAATGTGAGCGTGACCGATTCACCCGCCGCAGCGCGATCGCGCTCGCCGCCGGGCGTGAGAATGCGCGCGATGCGTGTCTGGCGGCCCGAGGGCTGCACGGCGATGCTGTCGCCGGCGGCAATCGTTCCGCTGGCGATCCGCCCGCAGAAGCCGCGAAACTCTGCGTTCGGCCGGTTGACCCATTGCACCGGCAGCCGGAACGGCCGCTGCGAGACATCCCCGGAAACGTCGACCGATTCCAGATAGGCCGTGACGGTGGGCCCGGTGTACCAGGGCATCCGCATGCTGGCCGCGACGATGTTGTCGCCGCCGGGCGCCACGACCGGGATGCACTGGACCTGCGAGATTCCGAGCTGTCCGGCCATGGTGAGGTATTCGGCCGTGATGGAAGCAAAGCGATCCCCGTCGAATCCGATCAGGTCCATCTTGTTGACGGCGAGCACGACGTGGCGAATGCCGAGCAGCGACAGGATGTGGCTGTGGCGCCGCGTCTGCGTGATCACGCCCTTGCGGGCGTCGACCAGCACCACGGCGAGATCGGCGTTGGAGGCGCCGGTCGCCATGTTGCGGGTATATTGCGCATGTCCCGGCGTGTCGGCGACGATGAAGCGGCGCAGCTTGGTGGCGAAGAAGCGATAGGCGACGTCGATCGTGATACCCTGCTCGCGCTCCGCCTGCAGGCCGTCGACCAGCAGCGCGAAATCGAGATCGCCGCCGGTGGTGCCGACGGTCCGGCTCTCGGATGCCAGCGCGTCGAGCTGATCGTCGAGCAGCGTCTTGGAATCGTAGAGCAGGCGGCCGACCAGGGTGCTCTTGCCGTCGTCGACACTGCCGCAGGTGACGAAACGCAGCGTCGGACGATCATCCCGATCCAGCCGCGGCGCATCGGAGGCGGCGATCGTGGGGGCCTCGTGATAGGACATCAGAAGTAGCCTTCCGCTTTCTTGCGCTCCATCGATGCCGGGCTGTCCCGGTCGATCATGCGTCCCTGCCGCTCGGAGGTGCGCGAGGCCATCATCTCCCGCACGATCTCGGGCAGCGTTGCCGCCGTCGACACCGTGGCGCCGCTGAGCGGATAGCAGCCCAGGGTGCGAAACCTGACCGAGCGCCAGCTTGGCTCTTCGCCTGCAAGCAGCGGCATCCGTTCGTCGTCGACCATGATCAACGCGCCGTCGCGCTCGACCACCGGGCGCGGAGCCGCGAGATAAAGCGGAACGATCGGGATGTCCTCGAGCAGGATGTAGTCCCAGACGTCGAGCTCGGTCCAGTTCGAGAGCGGAAACACCCGCATGCTCTCGCCAGGCGCGAGCATCGTGTTGTACAGGCTCCACAGCTCGGGGCGCTGGTTCTTCGGATCCCAGCGATGCGCCGCGCTCCGGTGCGAGAAGATGCGCTCCTTGGCGCGCGACTTCTCCTCGTCGCGCCGCGCGCCGCCGATCGCGGCGTCAAAGCCGTGAAGGTCGAGCGCCTGCCGCAATGCCTGCGTCTTCATGACGTCGGTGTAGCGCGCCGAGCCGTGGGTGAAGGGGTCGATGCCCTGGCTCAATCCGTCATTGTTGGTATGGACGATCAGATCGACGCCGAGCTCGCGCGCGCGGCGGTCGCGAAACGCGATCATCTCGCGGAATTTCCAGGTGGTGTCGACGTGCAGCAGGGGAAACGGTGGCTTGCCGGGATGAAACGCTTTCATCGCCAGGTGCAGCAGCACCGAAGAGTCCTTGCCGATCGAGTAGAGCATGACCGGCCTGCGGAACTCGGCCGCGGTCTCCCGCAGGATATGGATGCTCTCCGCCTCCAGACGTCGAAGATGGCTGGCAGCGTGAAACTTCTCGCCCTCCGCTCTTTCGGCGAGGGCGGGCGGGGTGGTCGTGGGACACTCCAGCATGCTGATCACGCGGCCTCGGCGACCCAGTCGCCGAACAGGTGCGCCGACGTCGCCGCGTTCAGGTCGAGATCGCGAACGCACGCCGCGACCGAGGCTCGATAGGCGTCATTGACACCGCAGCGCTCCAGAATCTCCAGCTGAGTGTCGCTCACCGAGGCCGTGGCGCGGCGCTGGTAGCGGTAGGCGCTATCGGACGTATGCAGGTTGGGGACCTTGTAGATCGTCGCTTCGCTCGGGAAGATGACGCGCGCGTTGTTGGCTTGCTCGCCCCCCGGCTCCCGCCATGACGTCACGGCGTTCTCGGTAAAGCTGCCGGAAAGGCCGAGACGGTCGAACAGGACGCGCACCGACGACAGAGCCTCCTTGCTCACCTCGTAGACGTAGTGCGTGACGGGAACGCCCCGCTGCCGGGCGTAATCTGCGACGCGGGCCGCGCTGAGTGCGGCGACGACATAGTGCCGCAGCAATGTATCTTCAGGCGCACGCGAGATCAGCTTCTCGAGCCAGGACGCCAGCGAACTCGCCGGCTCGCGATCGAGCATGATGAGATGCAGGCGGTGGCGCGGATAACCCGCGTCGATCAGGAGCTGCAGTGGATTGAACAAGCTCTCGGCGAGCACGTAGGGCCCGATCGTTTCCTTGCTGAAGATGTGCGGCTCGTCGGTCGCCGAAGGGATGACCCAGGGCGTCAGCGGGCGGCCGACGAGCGCTTCGCGCAAGATCGCCTTCAGCGGCTGATAATATGACGGCATGCCGGTCATGCCGAACAGATTGCTGAGGGCGGTCGATCCGACCCTGGCTTTGCCGCATGCGAAATAGAGCATCGGGAAGTCTTGCGCGGGACGATGCAGGAAATCCTCTGCGAGGCAGTCCGTCACTTCGCGCATCAACGTCGCGAGGGGAGCGGCTCTGGTCTGGAATTCGCCCTTTGGCGACAGCAGCATGGTGTCGAGGGAACTGTGCTGCTGCCGAACGAGATCCGCCAGTCGTTCGAGCGAAGCGGCCGAGGTAGCGTCGATGTTCATGTCGGGGGACCCATGGCTGGGAGTTCCACGAGCGATTGCTCATGGCGTCTCATCCAACCTACAGTTGTCAGCGGTGTTGAACAATTCCGGGAAATCCCGGAGGCGCTATCCATGTGCAGCAAGCGTCGGAGATATGTTGCTGCTTTTGCAAATTCATGCTGCGCGCACGGTCTTGAGGAACTTCTCGACTTCCGTCTTCAGGAGGCTGCTTTCGCTCGACAGCGAGCGCGCCGATGACAACACCTGCCCCGATGCAGCGCCGGTGGCGCTCGCGCCATGACTGACCTGGGCGATCTTGTCCGCGACTTCGACGGTTCCCTTGGCGGCTTCGCTGACGTTTCGCGCAATCTCGGCGGTCGCTGCACCCTGCTCTTCGATCGTCGCAGCAATGGTTGTCGAAATGTCCGAGATGCGGGCGATGGTCGCGCCGATTTCCTTGATCGCTCCGACGGAGTCCTCGGTCGCTGATTGCATGCCGGCAATCTGCGTGCTGATTTCCTCGGTCGCTCGCGCGGTTTGCGCCGCGAGGGCTTTGACCTCGCTCGCCACGACGGCAAAGCCGCGGCCGGATTCGCCGGCGCGCGCAGCTTCGATCGTCGCGTTCAGCGCCAGGAGATTGGTCTGCTCGGCAATCGCGGTGATCAGTTTGACGACGTCGCCAATTCGGCCTGCCGCCTTGAGCAGTTCGTTGATCCGGACGTCGGTGCGTTCGGCCTGCTTGACCGCTTCGCCGGCGATGCGGCTGGAATCGTGGACCTGGCGCCCGATCTCGACGACCGACGTGCTCATCTCCTCCGCGGCAGACGCCACGGCGCCGACATTGGTCGATGCCTCCTCCGAGGCCGCCGCGACCATGCCGGAGAGCTGCTGAGTCTCCTCCGCGGTTCCCGACAGCGTGCCGGCGGCAGCCTCGAGCTGTTGGGAAGCTGCCGACACGGAGTCGATGATGCCACCGACCGCGGCTTCGAACACGCCGGCGAGCTTGGTCATCTCCTCCTTGCGTCGAGCGGCCACAGCGGCTTCCTGATTCTTCTGCTCGGCTTCCATCAGCTCGATGCGGATCAGGTTTTCCTTGAAGGTCTGAGCCGCGCGGGCGTTGTCGCCGACTTCATCGCCACGGCGCGTATAGGGGATCTCGACCGCCTTGTTGCCGCCGGCGAGCTGGAGAAGCACGTCGCCGATGCGCCGGATCGGGCGGGCGATGTTCAACACGGAGAAGACGGCGGAGCCGATCAATGTCAGGACGACGAACACGCCGACGATCAATGCGAAGTTGGCGACGCGATCCAGTTCAGTGAGCATCTCACCCTTGCGGCGCGCGGCGAATTCGTTGGCAACGCCGACCAGATCGTCGATGCGCTTGCTGACTTCCAGCGCGGCCGGACGCATGCGCTCTGCGAGAATGCCTGCTTTCGCCGCTTCGGCCGCGGTCCTGGCGCTGCCGGACGCGGCGCCGATGACGGTCTTCTGCGCCCCGGCCAGTTCAATGCCACTGGCCAGATACGCATCGACAAATTTCTTGGTCTCGCGATAGGCGTCCTGAGTGACCTTCCGAGTCGCCCGGTCCGTGGCGGCATCGATTTCCACACCGGCTTCGCTCGCCCGCGCGCGAAGCATCTCGAGGAACTTGTCAACTTCTCCGGCGGTTGAAGCGGAACCGATCTCAAGCGCTGCGAGCTGCGCCCGCGCCATCGCCGTTTGCGCCGCCTGCGCATTGCCCTTGTTGAGATAGTTGATCGTGACCAAGCGATTGGATTCGGCAATCGACCGGTTACCGAGCATCTGGTTGGTCAGCATGCCGCACACCAATACAATGCTCACGCCCGTCACGATGCCGAGCTTTGTTCCAATGCGAAACCTGAATGACCCCACCGCAATCTCCCTCGCGTTGCCGTATAACAGGTATGCGCAACCAATGATTGAGAATTGGGAAAGATTCGCGGATCTCCAGTAGAACTACGGCCGACGTAGTGGTGTTCGGAACTTTCTTCCAGAGGTTGTTCCGGGTTCCGGCCCGCTGTGGCCACGCTTGTGAGTTCCCCGACTCAGTCTTAGCGTAAGTTGATGCGGTTCCGGGATCGACCCAAAACCTACCAGCCACAGTTCGGCGGCTCGCCGTTCGGTCGGCACTTCTCCGGATTGTTGCCCTGGATGTTCGTGGTGGGCATCGTGTTGGCCGTCGTCCTCACCTTCCGCCATGGAATGGGCTGGCTTGTTCCGCAGACCGATGGCGAGCGCACCGGGGATGCTGAGATCGTTCTCCAGCAGGCAGGCCATCCAGGTGCGCGCGAGCCGGTGGATGTCATTCGTACCATCGACGGCGACACTTTCCTTGCGCGCGTTCGTCAGCGCGAGGGTCGCGATCGCGTCGTACGCGTTCGGCTGCGCGGCATCGATGCGCCCGAACTAAAGGCATCGTGCCAGGAGGAGCTGGACAAGGCGGAAGCCGCGGCGCGCGCATTGCGCGATCTGCTCGGCCAGGGCGGCGTGATCATCACCAATCTCGGCCCCGACAAATACGGCCGCGTGCTCGCCGACGTCGCGACCCGGCGGACCGAGAACGTTTCGGCGGCGTTGCTCGCGGGCGGTTTTGCGCGGAGCTACAATGGAGGCCATCGCGACGGCTGGTGCACACGCGGCTGGCGCTTCTGGTAACAAAAAAGCCGCATCCCAAGACGCGGCTTTTTCTTGTCGCGGCTGATCTCTGCGATCAGCGCGTCACGACCACCGTCGTGCCGACGGAGACGCGGCCATAGAGATCGGTGATGTCGTCGTTGAGCATGCGGATGCAGCCATAGGAGACGAAGCCGCCGATCGAACCCGGCACGTTGGTGCCGTGGATGGCGTATTCGCCGCCGGCCAGCGTCATCGCCGCAACGCCCATCGGGTTGCGCGGTGAGCCGCCCGGGATCATGTCGGGAATGCTCGGCTTGTCACGCTTGACCTCGGCCGGCGGTGCCCAGGCCGGGTTGCGATACTTCCCGTCGATGCGCGTGGTGCCGGCCCATTGCTTGCCGGACTTGCCGACACCGACCGGATAGCGCACGGCGTGGCCGTTATCGAGGATGAGATAGAGCCGCCGCTCGCTGGTTTTGACCACGATGGTGCCCGGCGAATAGTCGGCCAGATGCGCCCCCACCATCTCCGGCCGCGCCTCTGCCGCCGTCGACACCAAGACCCCCGCCCCGATGGTGGCAGCCAGCGCCACTGCAATCCTCATCGACATCGATCTTCCCCTTGCCCCAAAACACATCGTCCAAAATGACGCAGAACCCGGCAATCGCCGCAGCGCCCCAATCCTTGTTAGGGACATCCTAACCGCGCCCGTTAACCGGATGGTTTCCACGCGCGGCCACCGAGGGCCAGCCAGCAGGGGGAACAAAGGAAATGTTCGAAATAAAGTAAATGACCTGAAAACAACACTCGGCGGGAAAGATGCAGCCGTGCGCGCCCGCGCCCTGACAAGGGCGTGAACTGTCTGGGGCGCCGCGATCCGGGTAATTCAGAACTCCGGAAATGGCCTGACGAACTGGCTGTTCGAATATTTGAACCAGGAGTCCCCGACGCCGCCCTTGCCCGCGTCCTGCCAACTGGCGGAACCGGTCAGCCCTCGAGCGAGGATGCAGGAAGTCTTCTGGCCGGAATCCGTCCGTTGGACGGTCGCACAAGCGTTCTCGGTCTGAAAGCAACGAACCAGGAATTTCCCCGGGGCCGCAGGGCTGTCCTTGCGTTGGAAACAATAGGCTTGATCAGGGGGCCGGTCTCCCCACGCGGTTGGACCGGATGGAGCTGGCGCAGCCCCGGTCGAGCTGATCCAGACCTCCAGATTGCCGCCGGCAATATCGGATCCTTGAGCTGATGCCACGGTCCCGGCAATGATTCCGGACCTCTGAACGTCTGCTGCGAGCAACTCGGCAAAGGCCTGGTCATTGGCTGCAGCGTATCGAACCTCTCTCTGGCCAGCGGCCAAGGATGTTCTGTCATTGCCGCCAGACGGCTGGGGGTCCTGAACGCGCCACCCAGCCGCGCGCAGCTTCTGCGCGAAAGGCACGATGTCGGATGCCCGGTCGAAGTCACCAGCAAAGCGAATGGTGACCTTGTAGTCGCCTTTGTAAGGCAGCCAAATTCCGAGATTGCTGGCGGACATGCCTGATTGCGGGCGCGGCTTGATGTCAGTCCTCAGCGCCTCGTTGGCGATCTCGGCGGCCGCGCGAGCGGCGGCCTGATGCTTCGTGTCCGGGTCGGGCAGGGCATAATCGACCCCTGAGCGTGGGGACGCGCGTCCGGAATCGTTGTCAGCAGCCGCATCCGAACCGCCAATCTTGTATCCGGCTTGCTGAAGCTTTTGCACGACCGTCGCGATCTCGGTCTGCGGGCGCGCGCTGTGCACGAAGACGGTGTATCCAAGACCGGGGGGCGAAGTCGTGATGCCGCCAAAGAGTAGCCAGATGGCCGTTCCGGCACCGATTGCGACGACAGCGAGGGCGGACAGCAATGTTTTCAATCCAACCCGGTGGCCGTCACTGACCGCCCCTGACGGCTTCGGCCCGCTAGTGGGTGGGACGGTGGCTGGCTCCGTGCTGGCCGCGCCTGTCAATTTCTTTTGAATGGCACCCCGGAGCCTGATGAATTCGATGGACTGGCGATCTCCGTTCCACGTCGTGAAGTCAGCCGTTTGAACCCCGCCAAAGCCCATCGGCAACTCGACGGGATCGAGCATGAGCGGGACGAGCTTGCCTGCCTTGTGCGCACGGCGTGCCTCGTCCTGAACGAACTCGGACTTGATCGACGAATTCGTCCAGGCAACGACAGCACAGGGCGCCGAATAGAGCTCGGTCTTGATTTCCTCGCTCCACGAGCCCCCGACGGTGAGATCGTTGTCCCACCAGACGTTCCATGGCTCGGCTTCGAGCGCTTCGATCAATGGTTTGACGCGATCGCGATCAACCTTGGCGTAACTGAAAAAAATATCGGCCAAGCCTCGAGCTCCGAACAATGCAGTCGTTTGAAACAACCACAGGTTAGCGCGAGCGCTCATCCCGAGCAATGAGCGACGGGCTTCCCGATATTGGTGCCAACGGAAACAGCCGGCGCTGATGTTTCAACGCCGGCTGTTCTGATAGCGGATTGCGATAGGTGGTCCGGAGGCTGTCGGTCCTACGCCGGCTTCCGGTTCTGCCGATTGTGCACGAGGTCGTCGACCACGGCGGGATCGGCCAGGGTCGAGGTGTCGCCCAGGCTGCCCGGCTCGTCCTCGGCGATCTTGCGCAGGATGCGGCGCATGATCTTGCCGGAGCGGGTCTTGGGCAGGCCCGGCGCGAACTGGATCTGGTCGGGCGAGGCGATCGGGCCGATCTCCTTGCGCACCCAGGTCACAAGCTCCTTGCGCAAATCCTCGGTCGGCTCGATGCCGGCCATGAGGGTGACATAGGCGTAGATACCCTGGCCCTTGATGTCGTGCGGGAAGCCGACCACCGCGGCTTCCGACACCTTCTCATGCGCCACCAGCGCGCTCTCGACTTCCGCGGTGCCCATGCGATGGCCGGAGACGTTGATGACGTCGTCGACGCGGCCGGTGATCCAGTAATAACCGTCGGCGTCGCGCCGGCAGCCGTCGCCCGTGAAATACTTGCCCTTGTAGGTCGAGAAATAGGTCTGCTCGAAGCGGGCATGATCGCCATAGACGGTGCGCATCTGGCCCGGCCAGGAGCGGGTGAGGCAGAGATTGCCCGACGTTTCGCCCTCCAGCACCTTGCCGTCGGCGTCGACGATCTCGGGCACCACGCCGAAGAACGGCTGCGTCGCCGAGCCGGGCTTCAGCTTGGTCGCGCCCGGCAACGGCGTGATCAGGATGCCGCCGGTCTCGGTCTGCCACCAGGTGTCGACGATCGGGCAGCGGTCGTCGCCGACGACGCGGTGATACCACTCCCAGGCTTCCGGATTGATAGGCTCGCCGACCGAGCCGAGCAGGCGCAGGCTCGCGCGCGAGGTCTTCTTCACCGGCTCGTCGCCGCCCTGCATGAGCGCGCGGATCGCGGTCGGCGCGGTGTAGAAGATATTGACCTTGTGCTTGTCGATGACGTTCCAGAACCTGGAATTGTCGGGGTAATTCGGAACGCCTTCGAACATCAGCGTGGTCGCGCCGTTCGCCAGCGGCCCATAGAGAATGTAGCTGTGACCGGTGACCCAGCCGACGTCGGCGGTGCACCAGTAGATGTCGCCGTCGTGATAGTCGAAGACGTATTGATGCGTCATCGAGGCGAACACGAGATAGCCGGCGGAGGTGTGCAACACGCCCTTGGGCTGGCCGGTCGAGCCCGAGGTGTAGAGGATGAACAGCGGATCCTCGGCGTGCATATGCTCGACCGGGCATTCCGTCGTCACCATCGCCGCAGCCTCGTGGTACCAGAGGTCGCGGGTCGGGTTCATGTCGACCTTGCCGCCGGTGCGCTTGACCACGACGACCCAGTCGACGCCGTCGGCCTTGGCGAGCGCCGCGTCGACATTGGCCTTCAGCGGCACCTTCTTGCCGCCGCGCAGGCCTTCGTCCGCGGTGATGATGACCTTGGATTTGCAGTCATTGATGCGCTGGGCGAGGCTGTCGGGCGAGAAGCCCGCGAACACCACGGAGTGAATCGCGCCGATGCGCGCGCAGGCAAGCATCGCATAAGCCGCTTCCGGAATCATCGGCAGGTAGATGGTGACGCGGTCACCCTTTTTGACGTTGCGGGTGCGCAGGATGTTGGCCATCCGGCAGACCTCGTCGTGCAGCTCCTGATAGGTGATGTGCTTGGACTGCGAGGGGTCGTCACCTTCCCAGATGATCGCGGTCTGGTTGCCGCGCTTGGCGAGATGCCGGTCGATGCAATTGTAGGCGACGTTGAGGATGCCGTCCTCGAACCATTTGATCGAGATGTTGCCGGGTGCGAAGGAGACGTTCTCGATCTTCGTCGGCGCGTGCATCCAGTCGATGCGCTTGGCCTGCTCCGCCCAGAAACCGTTCGGGTCCGAGATCGAGCGAGCGTACATCTCCTTGTACTTGGCCTGGTCGACCCAGGCGCGCTTCGCCCACTCCGCGGGGACGTCGTAGATCTTCTCGGACATGCTTTCCCTCCACATACGGCAGGCCGAACGCTAGCGACTGGCGAGCCGACTTGATCATTGACTGATTATGCGTCGGGCTAACCGGGCCCGACAAGGAGCACAAGCTGGACCTTCGGGGGGCTACCGGCCATGCGGAAGATCAAGGCCGCCTGATGCGACTGTCGCAGATCTGAAACAGCCAAGGCGCCACTCTGCGGCCTTTACCCAACTCCCGGAACAGGCCGGTGCAGAGCGTCCATGCGACGCGGGCGGTATTTAGGAACCGGTCGTCACTGATTCGGGACTCGCAATACGGTTCGGAACACCCTAAATGGCCAACCCGGGTCCAGAGAGACCCCTTGGAACAAAAATCAGAACAGCAGCATTGACCGGTAACAGACAGGGCTAAGGCATAAGACTATGATGGATCAGCAGAATCTCGGGACGATACGGCCCGCTTCAGCCGATCCTGCGGCCATTGCGCTGGCCAAAGCCCTCGGACAATGGCCGAAACCGACCGGTTTCAGGCGTCCCAGTCCCAAAAAGACCTACGACACCGCGCCCACGACGGTCGAGGCGCTTGCCAAGGAGCTCGGCCTGCGGCTCGGAGACCAGAACGAGCTGACCATCCGCCGCATCAAGCGCGGCAAGGGCTATTCCTTCGTCCGCCCCAACGGCGCACACGTCCGCGACGCCCGCACCATCCGCCGGCTGCATTCCATGGCGGTGCCGCCGGCCTATCGCGAGGTGCGATACTCCGCCGATCCGAGCTCGCATCTTCAGGCCGTGGGCCGGGATGCCGCCGGGCGGCTGCAATATCGCTATCACGCCGATTGGGAGAAAGTTCGCGAGCATCGCAAGGCGCATCGCCTGGAGAAGCTCGTCGGCGCGCTGCCAAAAATCCGGCGCAAGGTCTCGGCGTTCCTCTCGGGTGACGAGCCGACGCGCGAGTTCGCGCTCTCGGCCGTGATCGAGCTGATCGCGCGCACCGCGATCCGCCCCGGCAATGAATCCTATGCCCGCCTCAACGGCACCCGCGGCGCCACCACGCTGCTGAAGTCCAACGTCACGCTGGAAGACGATTGCTTCGTGCTGACCTTCAAGGCGAAGGGCGGCAAGGCGGTGCGCAAGGAGTGCGACGCGGCCAAGCTGGTGCGTGCCATCGGTATTTTGCAGAGCGTCCCGGGCAAGCGCATGTTCCAGTACCGCGATGCCTACGGCATCGTGCGCGCGGTCAGCACCACGCAGGTGAACGCGTTCCTGCGCGAGATCGCCGGCATCAAGATCTCGCTGAAGGATTTTCGGACGCTGATGGCGTCTGCCGTCGTCGTGGAATCCTTGTCGCGGATCACGCCGGCGACCAGCCAGCGCGGCCGCAAGAAGCAGGTGCTGGAGGCGATCCGCGCCGCCGCGGACAAGCTCTCGAACACGCCGGCGATCTGCCGCAAGAGCTACGTCCACGACACCATCGTCACCGCGTTCGAGGAAGGCATCCTCGAACGTTTTGCGGCGACCATGAAGGGCCAGCGCTCGCAGGCAAGGCGAGAGCAGCTGCTGGCGCAGGTGGTCGCGACCGCAGCGGTGTGACGACACTGCTGTAGGGTGGGCAAAGGCGCAAAGCGCCGTGCCCACCATCTCTCTCGATCGCGACAAATGCGTGGGCATCCTTCCGCCTTCGCTCTTCGAGCTACGGCGGACAAGTCGCTTGACCGACCCTACAAGACCTAGGTCTTCGTCGACACGCCCCGATCCGGACCAGGATCGCTGCCAGCCGCTGCGATCGTGAGCCGCTCCAGATAATGCCCCCACCCCGTCGCGTGCGCGGCGGCCTGTGCTTCGCTCGGCAGGCCGCTATGGGTCATGCGCAACAGCGTGCCGCCATCGCGTTCGATCAGGTCGATCTCGATCAGGCTCGAGCCCGGCGGCACTTCCTGGCCGCCCTCCCAGCCGAATGTATAGGCGAGTCGATGCACCGGCACGACCTCGCGGAAAGCACCGCGGGCGACGCCTCCGCGCGGGCCCACGCCCTTGAGCAGATAGAGCCCGCCGGGATGCGGTTCGGTGGTCACATCGGAGCCCATCCAGCTCAGGATCTTCTCGGGGTCGGTCAGGTAAGCGAAAACGGTGGCGCGCGGAGCTGCGATCTGGGTCTCGCGGCGCACTACGAATGGCTCGGTCATCGGCGATCATTCCTTCGCTGACACCAGCACATGGCGGCGCCAAAGCGGCCCGTCAAGGATTGCCCGTGACAAACCCGGCCGGCCTTCGCCATGATCGAGCCATGCAGCTCTCCCCGACCCTCGCCTGGCTCGTCGATGCCGCCTCGGATTGCCCCGGGGCGGACCGCCTGCTCGCGGAACTCGGCGCACATCTGCTCGCCGACGGCATGCCGCTCGCGGCCGGCGCCCTGACGCTGGAGGTGCCGCATCCGCTGATCGCGAAGCGGACCTGGCTGTGGCGCGCCGACAGCGGCCAGGTGATCGAGGCGCTCGGCTTCGCGCCTGGCGGCCTCGCACCGGATCCGCCGACCGACGCCGGTCGCCGCTGGTTGCGCGATATCGCGCGCGGGGACGTGCATGAAGACATTGTCGGACGGCATGACGGGCCGCTGCTCGGCTGGATCGGGCCGCGGCCGTTCAGCGCTGACGAGATCGGGCAATTGCGCGAGGCCGCCCGTTTTGCCGCGACACCCCTCGCCGTGCTCGCTGCGCGCGCTACGTTGCGGGCAACGCTCGACGCCTATCTCGGCAAGCGCAGCGCCGAACGGGTGCTGGCTGCGCCCCTGCGGCGCGATCTCGGCGAGACCATTCAGGCCGCGCTGCTCTATGCGGATTTGCGCAATTTCACGACCCTGTCGGAAACCTCGCCGCCTGCTCAGGTCATCGCCGCGCTCGACGCCTGGTTCGATCGCATCGCCGGTGCCGTCCACGCCTTCGGCGGCGAGGTGCTGAAGTTCATCGGCGACGGCGTGCTGGCGATCTTTCCGGTGGTCGAGGCATCGCCGCGCCGTGCCTGCGAGTCCGCTTTGCGTGCGGCAGGCGCAGCCGAGGCCGGCATGGCTTATCTGAACGCGGAGCGCGGCGCCAAGGGCCTGCCGCCGCTGGCGTTCGGTGCTGCGCTCCATCTCGGTGAGATGCTCTGGGGCAATATCGGCGCCGCCAACCGGCTCGATTTCACCGCGATCGGTCCCGCCGTCAATCTCGCCAGCCGCCTCGAAGGATTGTGCAAGCCGTTGGGGCGGACCGTCCTGGTGTCGGGCGCGCTTGCCGCCGAGACGGAGATGCCGCTGGTCGCGCTCGGGCCGCATTCATTGCGCGGGATTGCGGCGTCATGTGAGGTGTTCACATTGCCGAGGACGTGACGGACTAAACCCCGCCCATCTTGCAGACGAGCTTCCACTCCTCTGCCGTCACCTTCTGCACCGAGAGGCGCGAATATTTCACCAGGTCCATCTCGGCGAGCTTCGTCTCGGCCTTGATGGCCGCCATCGTCACCGGAGTCTTCAAGGGCTTGTCGGCCTTGATGTCGACGCAGACGAACTTGCCGGTCTTGTCGGTCGGATCGGGATAGGCCTCCTTGATGACCTCGGCGATGCCGACGATCTCCTTGCCCTCATTGGAATGATAGTAGAACGCCTTGTCGCCCTTCTTCATGGCGACGAGGTTTTGGCGCGCGGTGTAATTGCGCACGCCGGTCCAGGCCTCGCCCTTGGCGCCCTTCGCCACCTGCTGGTCCCAGGACCACACCGATGGTTCGGATTTCACCAGCCAGTACGCCATGCTCATTCCTCAGACTTGAAGGGGCGCGTCAGCAGCCCCGAGATCGCCGCGTCGATCGTGCTTCGGCCGCTCAGGATCGAAGCGACCGCTTCTGATACCGGCATCTCGATGCCTTGCGAAGCCGCAAGTTCGATCAGCACCGGCGCGGTGAACTCGCCCTCGGCGAGCTTGCCGGCGGGCGGCTGCTCGCCGCGGCCGAGCGCGAGGCCAAGCGCGAAATTGCGCGATTGCGGACTCGCGCAGGTCAGAATGAGATCGCCGAGGCCGGACAGGCCGGCGAGTGTCTCGCTGCGCGCGCCGAGCGCGCGGCCGAGCCGCGTCAATTCGGCAAAGCCGCGCGTCGTCAGCGCGGCCTGGGCGGAGGCGCCGAGCTTGCGCCCGACCGCGATGCCGACCGCGATCGCCAGCACGTTCTTGGCGGCGCCACCGATCTCGACGCCGCGGATGTCGGTGGAGTGATAGGGACGAAATGTCGGCGAGCCCAGTGCCTGCACCAGGCGGCTCGCGAGTGCTTCATCTTTCGCCGCCAGCGTCACCGCAGTTGGCAAACCGCGCGCGACGTCGTCGGCGAAGCTCGGTCCCGACAGGATCGCCGGCTGCGCATGCGGCGCGGCCTCTGCGATCACATCGGTCATGAACTTGTGCGTGCCGTGTTCGATGCCCTTGGCGGCGGCGACGATCGGCAACTCGCCACGCAGGTGCGGGGCCAGCAGGTTGACCGCACCGCGCAGATGTTGCGCCGGTGTGGCGATCAGCAGCATCTCCGCGCGCGCGGCCGCGGCGAGATCGCTCGTGACGACAATCTCGGGAGCGATCCGCACGCCCGGCAGCCGCGGGTTGTCGCGCGTCGAGGCGATCCGCGCGGCATGTTCGGCATTGCGTGCCCACAGTGTCACGGTGCGCCCCGCTCGCGCCGCGACAGTCGCCAGCGCCGTGCCCCAGGCGCCCGCGCCGATCACCGCGACGGATTGGAAGGTCGACATGGCTAATATCCCGCGCGTGTCTTGCCGTAGCCGGCCGGTGCCGTCGCGTTGGCGTCGAGCAGCCACCGTGCGCGGGGCTGGGCGTCCATCGTGTCGGTGAGGCCGAGCGCGAGGCGTTCGGCGCCGGCCCAGGCGATCATCGCGCCATTGTCGGTGCACAGCGCGGGAGGCGGCATGATCAATTGCGTGTGCGCTTGCCGTGCGACGTCATCGAGCGCGCCGCGGATCGCCTGATTGGCGGCGACGCCGCCGGCCGCGACCAGGGCGCTTGGCGCGCCGAATTTTTCGCGGAACAGCCGCAAGCCCACGCTCAATCGGTCGGCGATCGAATCCAGCACGGCGGCCTGAAAACTCGCGCAGAGGTCGCTGATGTCCTGCGGCGTGATCTCGGCAAGCCGGCTCGCCTCGGTGCGAACCGCCGTCTTCAGTCCCGACAGCGAGAAATTGGCGTCGGGGCGTCCCTGCATCGGCCGCGGGAACGCAAAGCGCATGGCATCGCCGCTTGCCGCCGCGCGCTCGACCTGCGGGCCGCCGGGATAGGGAAGGCCCAGCATCTTCGCGACCTTGTCGAAAGCCTCGCCGATCGCGTCGTCTACCGTGGTGCCGAGCCGCACATATTGTCCGACGCCGGTGACTGCGACGATCTGGGTATGGCCGCCGGAGGCGAGGAACAGGCAATAGGGAAACTCGATTCCGTCGGTGAGGCGCGGCGTCAGCGCGTGCGCCTCCAGATGGTTCACCGCGACCAGCGGCGTGTCGTGCACCATCGCGATCGCCTTTGCGGTGGTGAGCCCGACGATGACGCCGCCGATCAGGCCCGGCCCCGCGGCGGCCGCGACGCCGCTCAGTTGGGCGAAGCCGATGCCGGCCTCGCGCATGGCGCGATCGACGATGCCGTCGAGCAGGTCGACATGGGCGCGGGCCGCGATCTCCGGCACCACGCCGCCGAAGCGGGCGTGTTCCTCGACCTGCGACCGCACGATGTTGGACAGGATCCTGCCGCTGCCGTCGCCCGCGCGGTCGATCACGGCCGCGGCAGTTTCGTCGCAGGTTGTTTCGATGCCCAGTACCAGCATTGGCGAAGTGTTATCCAATTTGCGCCCTTGCGCTCATCCGTAAAGCGGAGTTCTGGTACGTCCGGTAGCATTCCGAGGCCAGATTGCGCAATCGTCACGACGCAAACCGTTCTCGTCATGCGTCGCCGCCAATTGGTTCGGGAACACCAGCGATGTCCATTCTTGTCACACGGCCGCATCCCGACAACGAGGCGACGGCGGAAAGTCTGCGTGCGCGGGGGCATGCGGTGCTGCTTGCGCCGGCGCTCAAGTTCGAGCCGGTGGCTTTCCACGACGACAATGAAGCGCCCTGTGCCGCCGTCATCGTCACGTCGGCCAACGCGCTCCGTGCCGCCGCACCGCAATTGCAAGACCTTGGCCTGCTGGAGCTGCCTTTGTTTGCGGTCGGCGAGCATACGGCCGCCGCGGCGCGCGACGCCGGCTTTGTCGATGTGATCGTCGCCGGCGGCGATGCCGCCTCCTTGCGGGACAGGGTCATCCAGGCCGCGCGCGACAAGGTGCTGAAGAAAAAGAGCACGCTGCTGTATCTCGCGGGCGCGGATCTGTCGCGCGACCTCGGCGGTGAGCTCGGTGCGGCGGGCTTCTCCGTCATCACGCGAACGACCTATCGCATGGCGCCGGTCAAGCATCTGCCGCGCGAGGTCTGCGAGGGCTTTGCCGCCCACGGGGTCGAGGCGGTGCTGCACTACTCCCAGCGCAGCGCCCGGGCGTTCCTGGACGCGGCCAGGGACGAAGGTGTCGAAATCTCGGCGCTGGCCATACCGCAATGCTGCCTGTCCGAGACGGTTGCGAGTGCGCTGCGCGATGCCGGCGCGTCGCAGGTTCTGGTCGCCGCGACCCCGGACGAAAATGCCTTATTTGCCACCTTGGAGCGTGCGTTGCGCACCCGTTTGGCGTAAGAGGTCGGGCCGAATCCGACGTCATCGGGTCCGCTCGAGGGCCTGTACAAGGTATGGAAGTGTGAGGAACCGTCACGATGGCCGACGACAAGCCT
>Ga0102591_1002253_pt1 | contig 21682 bp, 19 predicted proteins | sample AraplaCol_mCL_r2_2_FD_76860 | JGI IMG/M metagenome (GOLD analysis project Ga0102591, IMG submission 76860) | Arabidopsis root microbial communities from North Carolina, USA - plate scrape MF_Col_mCL_r2 (SPADES assembly) (version 2) | ecosystem: Host-associated > Plants > Roots > Endosphere... | reverse complement strand
CGTCGCCCAAGCGAGATCGGCGGCAGGCCCGCCGGGCTCAGCGTAGCTTTGGCGCAGCGGGTGGGGCTCGAGTCGCCCTGCCCAGACCTCGGTCGGAACGGGCTGTGCGACCTCGGCCAGATACGTGACCTCCCCGCCGTGCGGTCGGTCGCGCACTGCCTCGAGCAGCCGCAGGATCGTGACATGGATCCCATGGTATTCGCGGACGGCTAGGACTACCGACTGCGCATCCTGCCACCAAGGAAGATCAACCGGGACCAATGCCAGTCGGCCGATCACGGCACCCTCTGGCGTAACGAGCACCAGACGGGCGACACGCGGCGGCGGCTCCGATTGCTTCTCGCCGTCCATGGTTCCCCTCGCGACTCCCCAAACACAAAAGCGGGATGATGTTGGTGCAATCCGGCCGTCGTGGCAACGAATCCTTGCTACGACTCGTTCTGGTGTCTAGCTTTTCGATGCTCGCGCATCCGCGCTCCGTTGCATGACGCAGTTCGCTGCCGCAACATTGTCTCCGAGCATGCTCTCCCTGAAATGACGAGGATCCGACATGCTTGCTGAACGTCATACGACATCCGAATCCAACCCCGTCGACGCAGCTATGGCCTGGCACGGAGGGGATCCGCGCGCAACCATCGATGCTCTGCTCAAGGATCGCGAACGGCTGTGCGAACAGCTTGCAATCGCCCGGGCATGCATCAGCAAGGGCTATACGCGCGGCTGGCTGCCCGGCGCTGAATTCGAGGGATGATGACGATAACTGCGGAGACGAGCAGCGTCCCGGGGTTCGTCGCAGAACTCGTGAGGGCGGCGAATGAAGTTGACCGCCTGACCGCGGGCGAAATCGAGAGCTTGTTGCTTCGTGCGATGACCACGGTGCGCGATCTGCGCGGGCAAGCTGGCATCCCTGGAAGTGGTACCGAAGACGATGCGATCGTCCGCCTCGACATCATGTCAAAAGGCGTCGTCACGTTTTCCCAAGCGAATATCTCGGCAATCCTTAGCCGCCGGAGCCCAAAGTCAGATATAGCAAGGTAATTGGAAATAGCGGGCACACATGCAGATTCGGATTACTCTAGCGAGCACGATGACGTCGCCCCGTGTATTTTACTGGCTGAGCAGGTGATTCCACGTTGCGCAGCCGGGAATCCTTGACCATTTGATAAGGGCTGGTTGAGTATTTTATTATTTGTTGACACCGCGGTTGTAGAAACGTGAAATAGCATCCGGGATCGTGCCGGGTGCCTACCCACAGTTTCAGCAGCATTGAAAGCATTCCGAATGTTCCTTGAAGGCCTACCGTACGAAAAGCCGGAAGCGGTTTCGGTTTTCGAGGACGGAAACCGTGGCCATAAATCCCGCCAAGCACCCATCCTCGTATACGACTTCTTCTCGGGTTGCGGCGGGACCAGCGAAGGCTTGCGGAAAGCTGGAATGAAACCCGTCATGGGTCTGGATATCGATCACGAGGCAATGGCTACATACGCGCAAAATTTCAAGGGTGCCACGGCTGTCCACAGGAACGTCTGCGACCTGGCGACATCCGATCTCGAGCATCTGTTCGAGCGCGAACGCCAGTCACCTGTCCTGTTCAGCGCCTGCGCGCCATGCCAGCCGTTCTCCCGTCAGAACCGCCAGCGCAAGGAAAAGGATAGCCGGATCTCGCTGCTGGCAGAGCTCGGGCGCTTCGTCCGACGCTTCCGGCCCGAGCTCATATTCATCGAGAACGTGCCGGGGTTACAGGCATTCTCCGAGGCGGAAGATGGTCCGCTCGCAAGGCTCTTCGAGCTGCTCGATGCTTGCGGCTATTCGCACACGTGCCGGACGGTTGAAGCTCAGACCTATGGAGTTCCGCAGAACCGCAGGCGCCTCGTCGTCGTGGCCAGCTTGTTTGGGTCGTTCAAGTTTCCGAATCCCACACATGGATCCGACGATGGGTTGAAGCCACTGCTGACCGTCCGGAGCGCTATCGGCCATCTTCCACCCATCGAGGCAGGCACGTCTGACAGCAGCGTGGTGAACCACTATGCGTGCGCGCTGTCGGAAAAGAACCTCGAAAGGATCCGCGCTGTTTCCGAGGGTGGAGATCGCAGGAGCTGGTCGGATCATCTCAAGCTGGAATGCCACGAGGGCCTCAAGGGCTATACCGATGTCTACGGTCGCATGAGCTGGGACAAGCCATCGCCGTCCCTGACCACAAGATGCGTGAGCTTGTCGAATGGCAGGTTCGGACATCCCGAGCAGGATCGAGCCATCAGTATTCGCGAGGCTGCCTGCATTCAGTCCTTCCCTAGCGATTTCGAGTTCCTTGGCACCATCAACTCGATGGCGCGACAGATAGGAAATGCTGTCCCTCCCAGGCTCGCGGAGGCGATCGGCCTCGCTCTCATTACGCATGTCGATGAATATCGAGGGCTGGCCTGATGGCAAAGTTCGGCATTGGAGCCCGGGCAATCGACCTCCTCGGACGGCAACAGGTTGCCGGGACGCCAACGGCAATTTCCGAGTTGTTCAAGAATGCCCACGACGCATATGCCAAGGCGATGGTTGGCGACTTCTATCGCATCAGAAACCTTCTCATTCTCCGCGATGACGGGGTCGGGATGTCGCGCATAGATTTCGAAACCCGGTGGTTGACGGCTGCGACCGATAGTAAACGACCTGGCGGATACCTGCCACCACCGGAAACGGACCCCGACCAGCCACCACGTCCGGTCATGGGCGAAAAAGGGATCGGGCGCCTTGCAATCGCGGTACTCGGTAAGCAAGTCCTGGTGCTCACCCGCAAGAAGACGAACGACAACTCCGCGCCGCTAGTAGCTGCGCTGCTCCATTGGGACATCTTCAGCCTTCCGAATGTCCAGCTCGGAGAACTCGATATTCCGCTGAGAGAACTCGCGGGCGGAACTCTTCCTGACCAATCGGCGATCGACGAAATGTTGAAGGAGGCTGCGCGCAATCTGGAAGCGCTGCGACCTCAGACGGATGCTGCCCTGATCGACAGCATCCTGGCCGACCTTCGGGCCTTCGATGTCAGTCCGGCAGCGCTCGCGGACGTCATCATGGCGGGTCCTGACTTGCGTGGTGATGGATACGGAACTCATTTCTACATCTCACCGACCAATGAGACTTTGGCGCTGGACGTCGACGAGGTAGGTGAGGGCGACAAGGCAACGCCCATGCAGAAAGCGCTGCTGGGTTTCTCGAACACAATGGTGCCCGGCCACGCCATTCCCCCCATGACGACAGCCTTCCGCGACCACAGGGGCGGCGGTCTGTGGAACGATATCATAGGCTCGAACAACTTCTTCTCGCCGAAAGACTTCGAAAGGTCCGACCATCAGATTTCCGGGTCTTTCGACGAATTCGGACAATTCTCGGGTACCGTCAAGGTTTTCAGGAGCGAGGCAAAAGCGTTCAGAATTCATTGGCCTAATGGTAGAGCACAGCCAACCCGATGCGGGCCGTTCCAGATCTCGTTCGCATACGTCCAAGGCAAAGCCAGTGAGAGCGGTCTGCCGCGTGAGGATTGGACCGAAATGATGGAGAAGCTGAACCGGATCGGCGGCCTCTACCTCTACCGGGACAACATCCGGATTCTTCCTTACGGCGACTCTGACTACGATTTCCTGGATATCGAGCGTCGAAGGACCAAAAGTGCGTCCTATTACTTCTTTTCGTATCGGCGCATGCTGGGCGTGATCGAAACGACAAGGAAGTCAAACTCGGGCCTAGTTGAAAAGGCTGGGCGCGAGGGGTTCCAGGCGAATATCGCCTACAAGGAATTCAAGAACATCCTGGAGAATTTCTTTATCCAACTTGCTGCAGAGTTCTTCAGGGAGGGCGGCGCGTCCAGCGACGAATTCATGGTCCTCAAGGAGCAGAACGCTCGAAACTTCGAAATCCTTCGCAAGCGGGAAAGGCAGATCGCGAACCAGAGACGCAAACTCGCTGATGGGCTGAACAAGTTCTTCGAGGGCATGCAGGAGAACGCGTACGAAGAGACAACCAGGTGCCTTGTCGAGGAGGTCGATGTCAGACTGGCGTCATTCGCCGAGGGCGAAGTGGATGTTGGGGAGTTCCGGCGACTGGAGAAGAAGGCTTTCGCTGATCTCAACGCGATATCGGAACAGTCGAAGGTCACGAAGCCACGAGCCGTTGGCCTGACAAAAGATCTCTCCCGTCTATGGGCTTCGTACGAGGTGCAGCGGAAGCGACTAGAGGAAGATCTTTACGCGCCGTCGTTCGAGAAGGTACGCGAGAGCTTCGCATCGGCCGTCGAACGCCTGGGTCTGGCAAGCCATGCTCGACAGATGGCGTACGACACGATTTCCGAATTGACAACGGAGCGCGAGCGCTATGTCCGGAGGCTATCCTCCGACGTGAAGTCGGATGCTGACGGCTTTCACGAGCGCGCTGTTCAGCTCACCAAGGACAGTATCCGATCTGTCCGGTCCACGATCGAGAACAAGCTGATCGATTTCGAACGCCAAGCGCTTGCGGACATGGATCCAGAGGAGATCTCGCGCGTCCAGGTCAGCATTGAGAGCGCAATTCGCGAGGAGACCGAGAAACAGGCTGAACTCCTTCGGCGGCTTGCCGATCACATAGCGTCGGTCTCCGTGGACGGACCTTCGAACGACGAACTGCTGACCGCGATGGAAACGGATCTCGAGGACAGGCGCGACCGGGAAGAGCAGAGCATGCGACTTGCTCAGATGGGACAGGCTGTCGGGATCGTTCACCACGAGTTCAGTGCCGCTATCAGGTCGGTTCGCCAGAACGTGCGTCGCCTGGCGACGTGGGCCGACCGCAACGAGAAGTTCCGCGTGGTCTACAATGAGCTCACGGACAGCTATGCGCATCTCGACAGTTATCTGTCATTGTTTGCGCCGCTGAATCGAGGGCTGTCGCAGACAAAGCGGCTCATCAAGGGATCGGACATCGCAAAATACCTGACGGAGCTGCTTGGGGATCGTTTTAGGCGGCACGATGTCGAGCTGGTTGCCACCGAGCGATTCAAGGAATTCGAAGTGGAGAGCTACGTCTCGACGCTCTACCCCGCATTTGTGAACCTGGTCGACAATGCCATCTACTGGCTGGAACATGGGCAGCACCTTCAGGTTGGCGATATCAAGCCTAAGCAGAAGAAGATCACGCTGGATGTCGTCGACGGTTCTCTAGTCGTATCCGACACGGGGCCGGGAATCCTTCCCGAAGACGAGCTTTCGGTTTTCGAGACAGGATACTCCCGCAAACCCGGTGGCACCGGCCTAGGTCTTAGCATTACGAGAGACGTGCTCGAACGCGAAGGGTTCAGGTTTTCCCTGGCACCTTACGAACGCGGCCACGGCGCGACATTCCGCATAGAACCACCGCAAGAAGACACGCCGTAAGAGGAAACATGACATTCGAGCAGCAGTGTAGCCAGGCCGCATCACGATTCCTTCAGACGGCCGTGCTGGTCGATGACAGGGCAGAGTTCCAACAGGCGACCGCCGTCGACGACGGCGATGATGATGACGTTGGCGATTTCCAGGAGCCGCTCGATCTCGCCGCGGCACCCATTGGCGAAGCTGTCGCTCAAGCCAGAAGGGAAAACCTTGACGCTGGCGCGATCACGAAGGGGTTCGCGGAGAAAGGACTGATCTGCAGCGTTCTCAAGCCCGTGGGCGAGGGCACCATCGAGAAGGACGTTATAAGGCTGGCTCCGCGCAGCGACATCATCGTTCTCGACTGGCAGATGGGTGACACCGACAACGGTGATATCGCTCTTCGGATAATCAAATCGGTATTGATGATCGATCGTCGCTTCGGTGGGCGGCTGAGACTTTTTGCGATCTACACGGGTGTGCGTGACCTCCAAACGGTTGCCGACCGTATCGCCGAGCAGGCGTCGTCGTTGACTGCAGGAGAGGATCTATTCGAATTCTTCAACGATACTCAGACTACAAAGGTTGTCATCCTCGGCAAGGGTACACCAGAGGATCATGAGAATGGGCAGGGCGGTCGGTGTGCAGAAGAGGGCGGCCTTGCAGAAAGGCTCATTGCTGAGTTTGCGCGTTTTTCGGGCGGCATTCTCCGGAATGCTACCCTAGCTTCGATGGGATACCTCAGGGACAACACTCATCGTCTTCTGGCTCGTCTCAACGGATCGCTGGATGCTCCTCTGGTAACGCACTTCGCTCTGGTCGGATCTCCGCAGGACTCGCAGCAATATGTAGCGGATCTTATCCTTCAGGAGATCGAAGCGCAGGTTCCGCTTAATGATATTGTTGCCGAATACGCAGGTTCGGCGGCAATGAAAGCTCGCATTGCCAAGGTCTACGCAGATGGCAAGCATTCAAGGATCGTCCTCAACAAGACAGGGACGACGGTTCGGGACATACCGAAGGAAACCGCGAAGGCTCTGATCGACGGACCCACCGCGGCGCTCACTCCACACTTCGAGGAATTCGCTACGGAGCTCCAACTGAACGTTGACCAGATGCCAAAGCTTTTCGCTCGCGAGCAGATCGCGAAAAAGCTCTACTGCGTCTTGGGCGACACCTTCGAAGAAGGCCTGCGCAAGCATGAAGACTTTGCTATAGCTTCCGGTATTCGCCTGACCAACTCCGGTGACTTCGAAAGCAAGCTGCTGCCGACCGTCAGGCTCGGAACGGTGATACATGACGAGGAGCACTACTACGTATGCCTCACACCGGTTTGCGATAGCGTGCGTCTGCGCGGCAAGAGGGCAAACTTCCTCTTCGGACGCCTCATCGAGCACCAAAGCAAATTCAACTTCATCATTGACGATCGAAGCGAGCGGAAGCGGCTCTTCATCGACCGTAAAGATCCGGTGCTTCGAACCTTCGAATTGCTGCCCGGGGCCGACGAGACAATACGCGTCCAGAAGAAAAACTTTTACATCGACTATGCCGTGCCGCTTGCGGACACTCCCGGCGTTGTTCGGTGGGTGGCTGAAATCAAGCCTATGCAGGCGCAGCGCGTCGTCGGATCGATAACTTCGAACTTGGCGCGCATCGGTCTGGACGAGTTCGAATGGTTGCGGCATCTTGCTGAAAACTGGTCGGGTTGACGGCTCACTCAAGGCGCTTGGTCTTCTCGAAGGTTGCGTCAGCTTCCAAACTCAGCTCGTCGGGATCGTCGGTTTCCCGGCGAGATGGTTCGTCGCAAGTTAGAGATGACAGACATTGTCGACCAAAAGACGCGATCGCGAATGATGGCGGGCATACGAGGCAAGAATACGAAGCCTGAGCTCGCGCTTCGCCGTGCCCTTCATGCACGTGGTTTCTGGTATCGCCTGCACATTAAGGGCATCAAGGGAAAGCCGGATCTCGTTCTGCCGAAGTTCCGGGCGGCGGTCCTGATACATGGTTGCTTTTGGCATCGGCATGCCAATTGCCGCTACGCTACGATGCCGTCCTCGCGACAGGATTTCTGGCGACCGAAGTTCGCGGCCAATGTAGCGCGGGATCAGGCCGTGAAAGCTGTGCTGCTCGAATCCGGCTGGCGCGTTGCGACAATTTGGGAATGCGCTCTGCGAAAGGAGCAGCAGGTTGAAACATCGGCAGACATACTGGCTCAGTGGCTTGCGACCGAGTCCCTGGAACTCGAAATCGGCGAGAGCGAAGCAGTTGGCATCGCGACGATCAATTCATGTTAGTCCGCTGTCTTGAGCCGCCGCGCGGCAATATCGCTGGCAATCATGCCTGACCCTTGGCGAATTCCAGCGGGGCCAGCATGTGAAGGCGCTCGTCCTCGGGCGGCCAGTACACAAGAAAGGTCGGATATTCGGCGGACTTGCACTTGAGCTCGACTGGTGCGCCTCGGATGATTTATCCCGTTGGCTGCCGCCTGGGAGCGGAGGAGTTGTCCAGACCCTGGTGGAAGTGCCATGGCCATGACGCGACCTCTGCCTATTGGGGATCAAGGCTATTTCCCGATGTGTTCGGGACCATAGTCAAGGCGATGTGGTGAAAGGTCGCCCGACTTGCCAGACCTGCGAAGATCTCGTCCAGTCTCGCCTTTCCCCCTCCGGCAGTTTCCGTCAAAATCGTGGCGGAAGCTACAATTTGACGATTTGCTTGGTAGGTTTCGTTAAGGCGTGAATTCTTATGACGGCGACTTCATTGGACGTTCACCGCTGGAGTTTTCATGAGCATTATTACACGAGGGGCTGCCCTTACCATCGCATTGATTTCGACCCTGACGGTCGCCGCCGGCGCATACGCCACCACCCGTGAGGACCTGGAAAAGATCCTTCAAAGGCCTGATCAGGTCCAAGGGTTGCTTGATAAAGGGCAAGGTGCGGTCGAAGGATTCCAAATTATGTTTGGGTACTCAAAGATTTGGAATTTCTGCTCGAGGGACAATGCCACGCGTATGACGGATGGTATCGTCGAAGACTATGAGCCGTTTCAATGCTGCGCGATCTGGCATACTGCCGCTCCTCATGTTGCTGCAGTCAAGGTCGTGTTGCCTTGGTTGTCCGACCTGGAGGAGATGTCTTCGAAGAAGGGCTTCGAAACTCAGACGAAAATGGCATCCTATGTCGCGGGCGAGATCATCTCAGAGCAGAATGAGAACCTGTCGAAGGCCCTGGAGAAGACGGCGGATGATAGCCTTACTGGTGCGGTGTACGCGTGCGAGCGAGCGATGCGCCACTAGGAACTCAGCAGGCCACTGGGTGTCGGAGGGGGAAAAAGGTATCCGATGGCGCCCATCCCGGCGGCGGGCAAGGGCAGCTCTGATCAAGCCGTTCTAGCCAGAACGGTGCTTGCGACGACTCGCCCCTGTGGGTACTCTGCGGTTGCTCACGCCGATCGCGCGCCGTTGCAATGAGCGCTCAACGCCCAGCAACATGAACTCGAGCATGTCCGTCGAAAGCAAACGAGGATCTGAGATGCTTGCGGAACGAGACAAACCCGGTGAGACGACCTCCGTCGATGACGCAATGGCCTGGCACGGCGGCAACCCGAGCGCGGCGCTCAGACGCGCGGGATCTTAGAGAACGCCCAGACGTTTCATGTAGCAGCAATGGCGGATGGAGGTGAAAGCCTGTGAGAGAGTCAGTGATTACAAAGCTCGAGCGACCGGCCGCCAACAGATATCGAGTTGTCGACGAGGACGGCCATGTCCTCGCCTTCGCGAATGCCGTTCCCGGCAAGGGCTGGGGTGCTTTTGATAAAGAAGGCACTGCTGGACGAGACGATGTTCCGTGATCCTGGCGGCGTCCGAGACTTCCTCAAGGATATGGACTGATCTTTTCTGTCCGACATTATGATGAGATGGACGGTAAGAGCGGGTGATCGACAATTCATGCCGAGTGGTTTAGAACATAATGAGAACATTTGGATTCAATATGCGATCATGTGGGAAAGGTTCGGGAACGGTTGTTCAACGAATCCGTGTGTGATCTGCTAAGCAAAATGAGTCGAGGCGAAGATGCGCGAGATCTATGAATTTGCGGAGTTCCTTTCCAGCGCGTGGCGACTGGCGAATAAGGACGAGCGTATTCCTACATCCCACGGGGTGCTTGACCAGGCTCTTTACGAAATGAAGGATAAGCTTCCCGCCAACTTCCGGGATCTTCTGACCTTTGGAAACACTCGCGTCGGCTTTAGATGCTATGAGTTGCCGGACATCCTGTACGCGGCTCAGGCGAACCTTTTGACGAGCGAACCAAATCCCACTTACCTGACAACCGCGGTGCAGATCGATGACACGGTAGCTAGCATGCTGCTGAGGCGTCGACGCGTTGACGCGAACCTAGCGACGGCGTTTGCGAAGGAGCTTTTCGAACGAGCGAAACGCATCGCGAAGCAGGACGCGTCGGCAGCGTGAGAGATTGATGCAACTACCTCCGGGCGATCTTCTTGAGGAGTTTCGAAAAGCAACCGGAGAGCTGTGGAGTGCCGTTGACCGTCTTTCGGCGGAATGGCTGGCGCCAGTCGAAAAGCGGCTGGCCGACATCAGTAGCGGCAAGGACCCTACGCTCCGGCGGAAGCTAATCAACGATCCTGTCTGGAAATCCATCGAACTATATGACCACGAGGTACTCCTCCTGGACAGCCCGCTGGTCCAGCGTCTCCGCGGCGTACGCCAGCTTGGATTGGCGAACCTTGTTTTTCCGGGTGCAAACCACGATCGCTTCGAACATCTTTGTGGCGTCGTCGAATCCGCGGATAGGATGTTCCATGCCCTGAAGAGCAACAGGGATAGCAGGCCAGGGGGGAGGTATCCGCTCCCGGATTTCACTCAAAGTGACTTGAAGCTGGTCAGGCTGGCTGCGCTGCTTCACGATGTCGGGCATGGGCCTTTCAGCCACGCGATCGAGCCTGTGGTTGAAAAGCGTTATCGCGGCGATTTCACAGCTTTCTCCAGGATTGTGAAGGAACAGGTTCATCTCGACTCCAAGATCGCTCCGGCGGAAGCTATCTCGGCTTTGATTGTGTTGTCCGACGCCATGGGGCGAGTTCTCAGATCGAGCAAGTTCGCCCTCGGGATAGACGACATTAAAGACGTTCAGTGGAGAATAGCGGTCTTGATCCTCGGCGCGCGATCGGCTCGCCAGGAAGCCTGCTTCTCGGCGATCATCAGCAGCCAGATCGATGCAGACAAACTCGACTACATGGCAAGAGACGCGCATCACACCGGAATGCCGATCGCCTTCGACACCGATCGATTGATCAGGAAGCTCGAAGTCGTCCAATGCACCCCGGCCAACATTCCATCTGGCAGCTCCCATCAGAGAAACGTCGAATTTGCGAGGCAATCGGCGAACGACCGATATTCGGACATTGCGGTTGTTTCATCTGGAGTCGGGGCGCTCGAGCAGATGCTGATAGGACGGGCGTTTCTTTATGATCGCCTCTATCATCATCACAAAGTACGCGCTGCTGATGCAATGGCGCAGCGCCTGATTCGGTATGCCGAGGAAGAGCGCGGACAGCCGTTCGAGCTTGAGGAGCTCTACATAAGTGTCGGTGATGACACGATGATCCGTATTCTAGGAGGCGAACTGAAGCACGCCAAGATCGCCTGCGGTGGCGACGAGGCAGCCCGACTCTCTGAGGCTATTACACGAAGGGATTTGTACCATCGAGCCTTCGCGTTCAGGGCAAGCTTCCATAATTCGTTGGAAGCTGAGACCAACGAGACCAGCGCAAGAGCAGCCGTCTGGTCGCCGATGAGCACTGACCTGTCCAGCATGACTGAGCGCCAGATCCTTGAGCGTGAGATCTTTGACAGGGCAAAACTCTTCGCGCGGTCGATCAAGGATCCCGTTGCCAGGGCTGCGGGTGACGCGCTCAGGCCATCGGAAGTCATCGTCGATCTCTCGGACAACAGGGTGAAGCCCGTGACCATCAACGTGCATGTAGGCGACGATGTGTTGGAGCAGCCAAATCTGTTTTTCGATCCGTCGAGGTGGTCGAACGTCTATGACCTCCAAAAGCGAACTGGGTACGTGTTCGCGCCACGAGAAGCAGTGCAGATCGTAAACCTTGCCGCTGCCGTGCTGTTCTTCGAACGTTGGGGCTACACCGGGGGTGAGAAGGGACGACGGTTCATCAGAGGGGCCGCGTATCGCCAGGAATGGGTCACCGATCTGCAGGAGGCCGGGCTGATTGACCCTTTTCTCAATGACGTCCTGTCCGAAAAGTCCGTCATCCGAAGCTATCTGAGGCCGGACGAAATCATTCTCCCAAGCGATTGGCAGAACGAAGACCCTGCACTCGCACAAATTATCGCGAATGATCTCCGCGACTATTTGCCCCAAGGGCTTTCTGCGGAGGATCGGGTCGCAGTGGCGATTGGCATTGAGGAGTTGTCGTCCTTCGTGAAGGTGTGGAACACTGATTCTAAGCTTCTGAAGTCGAATCCAGCCGAGCACGAACTTCAGACGGAGTTGCTGCGTCACCTGAGATCGAGGGGCGTCGTCGCGCATGAAGGTGCTGAGTTTGCTGGTGGCGAGACTGACGTGATAATCGGAGAGAGGTGCTTGATCGAGAACAAGATCGGCGCCGGAAAGTCTCCGTTCGACAGTAAAGCCGATGCGCCCTATCAAGCCAACCGCTACGGAATAGCACTTTGCCAGCGCGTCTTCTTCACGCTGGTCGCTTACACTCCGTCCTCGGAGAAAGATCTTCTCAGGCAGACCGCCTCCGTCAAGGTCAATCCCCTCGACGACCTGGATCGCACGGCTGTCGAGATCCGCTTTGTCGTCCCTGTGGGCTTGTCGAACCCGTCACTCGCGAAGAAGCCGAAGCAGTCGGCGGCGAAAAAGGATCCCAGTGTCCCATGAGGGAAGTCCTTGGCATCGACACCGCATGGACAGAGCGCGAGCCCAGCGACGTCGCACTGATCGCAGACCGTGATCCCGTTGGCTTCTGGTCGAAGCCATAGCATCCCATGCAGCTTCCTTTCGAGATGAAAAAGATGCCGGTCCTATTGCAAGCCACCGAGGATGGGTTCCCGAAGCAAGTTCGTTGATAGCAGCCGCTAACACCAAGCCCGGTGCACCCAGTCGATCTTGTCGCCGTCGACATGCCTTTGCTCACACCGATCGTCGGCCGCCGTGCGTCAAACAACTTGATTTCGTGCGTATACGGGGCAGGCATGCGAGCACCATCCTGGGCGGTCAGGCTCATTTCTACCGCGGAGAAACTGCAAGACCTACGCTGTCAGGCGCAAACCTAGGCGGCCTTACTAGTCAGGTTTGGAAACATACGATAAACGTTTGAAAAGACTGGCGCACCCGACAGGATTCGAACCTGTGACCTTTGGAATCGGAATCCAACACTCTATCCAGCTGAGCTACGGGTGCATGCCGAAGGCGGTTTGAATCGCCTGTCCGATGGGTGGTTCTTAGCCTAGCTTGCGGCCGGCTTCAATCGCGAAATTCTCAGAAATACCGATGCTTGCGGTTTGGCGGGTGTTTTTATCCGTCAGCCTGTGAGAACGCATAAAAAACTCCGCCGGCCTTGCGGGCGGCGGAGCGTTGTTGTCGTGGGCTGTCGCCTGGTGGCGGTCAGATCTGCATGGCGCCGGGGCCGGGGATGGCTTTCGGCGGCACCTTGCCGAGGATGATCATGCCCAGCACCTCGTCCTTGGTCACGTCCTCGGTGCGGGCGTGGCCCACCACCTGGCCGTTCTTCATCACCGAGACGCGGTCGGCGAGGTCGAAGACGTCGTGGATGTCGTGGCTGATGAGGAAGATGCCAATGCCTTCCTTCTTCAGCTGCTTGATCAGTTCGCCCACCTGCGCCGTCTCCTGGGGGCCGAGCGCTGCCGTCGGCTCGTCCATGATCAGGATGCGGGCGTTGAAGAGGATGGCGCGGGCGATCGCCACCGATTGCCGCTGGCCGCCCGAGAGCGCCTTCACCGGCTCCTTGAAGCGTTTGAAGTTGGGGTTGAGCCGCCCCATCACTTCGCGGGCCGAGGCCTCCATCGCCACGTCGTCGAGCGTGCCCCAGCGGGTCTTCAGCTCGCGGCCGAGATAGAGGTTGGCGGCGGCGTCGACATTGTCGGCGACGGCGAGCGTCTGGTAGATCGTCTCGATCCCGTATTTCTTGGCATCGCGCGGATTGCGGATGTCGGCCGGCTCGCCGTTGATCAGGATCTCGCCGCCATCGCGCTTGTAGGCGCCGGAGAGGATCTTGATGAGCGTCGACTTGCCGGCGCCGTTATGGCCGAGCAGGGCGACCACTTCGCCGGGGTAGAGATCGACCGAGGCATTGTCCACGGCGTGAATGCCGCCGAAGGCGATCGAGATGTTTTTCAGTTCCACGAGGGGAGTGCGTTGATCAGCCATATCCAGGGCTCCTCTCACTTGGCACGGGCGCGGTAGACGGTGTCGAGCCAGACCGCCACGACAAGGACGGTGCCGACGACGACGCTCTGCAGCGGCGTGTCGACATGTGCGAGCACCATGCCCGACTGCAGCGACTGCATGACGAGCGCGCCGAGCATGGCGCCGGCGATGGTGCCGGTGCCGCCTGCCAGCGACGTTCCGCCGATAACGGCGGCGGCGATGGTGTAGAGCTCGTCGAGCGTGCCCTGCGAGTTCGTCGCGGCGTTGAGGCGGGCGGTTGATATCGCCGCCGCGATGGCTGCGAGTACACCCATCAGCGCGAAGATGCGCACCGTCACCCAGCGGGTCTTGATGCCGGCGAGTTCGGCCGCCTCGGGGTTGCCGCCGATCGCGAAGACATAGCGGCCGAAGCGCAGGCGTGTCGCGATGAAGGTCATGATGATGCCGACCACGATGGCGATCAGCACCGGCACGGCGATGCCGTAGGGAATATCGAGGCCCGTTTCCGGCCAGGGGATATTGTTGGTCTCGGCATATTTCTTGGCGATATTGATCGGCCAGTAATAGCTGTTGGCGATCGAGACGGCGCCGAGGATCAGGAAGCAGCTGAGGATGGCGAGGAAATATTCCGCCCAGATCGGCCGGCGCGGAAAGCCGAAGCGGCGGCGCTGATGGCGCGAGCCGATGATGCTGGCGATGACGAAGAGGCAGGCGGCGATGCCGACGATCCAGCTCCAGGTGGCGCCGATCGAGCCTTCGGCGCCGCCACCCATGATGCGGAAGGTCTGGTCCATCGGCGCAACCGTCTGGCCGCTGGTGACGAGCCAGGTCGCGCCGCGCCAGACGAGCAGGCCGCCGAGGGTGACGATGAAGGAGGGAACGTTCAGGAAGGCGATGATGACGCCCTGGAAGGCGCCGATCAGGAAGCCGGCTGCGATGCCGATCAGCAGCGTGATCGCCCAGGTGAAGGGGCTGTCGAAGCCGATATATTCCGGCAGGATCTTGGCCTGCGTGACACCCATGATCATGCCGCAGAGGCCGAGCACGGAACCGACCGAAAGATCGATGTTGCGGGTGACGATGATCAGCACCATGCCCGTCGTCATGATGGCGATGTCGGTCGTCTGAACCGAGAGGTTCCAGAGATTGCGCGGGGTCAGGAACAGGCCGCCGGTGATGATGTGGAAACCGATCCAGATGATGATGAGCGCGCCGATCATGCCGAGCAGGCGTGTGTCGATCTCGGTGGCGCGGAAGAAGCGGGTCACCGGATTGGCTTCCGCCGTTCGCGGCCCGCTTGATGTTGTGGATTTTACCATTTCGGCCATGGGTTTGCCGTTCCCCCACTGTGTTTGGACGGACGCGCCGGCGTGCCCGAATCTGCCATCGGCGTCATGCGTCTGTTCTTCAACTAACCATCGCGATGCTTGCGGAAACCGGTCGCGTGGCGTCGCGACACCCTTCCGGCAGGGAATGAAAACCCGCGATGGTGCGGCGAGGCGGAGAAAACTTCGTCGTTGGAATTCTCATCCGCGTCCGGCGCCGCAGCGATGTTGCGCTGCGGCGCCGGCAATTTCAATTACAGCCGCGGCTTACTTGCAGGCAGCGACGGTGTCGGCCTTGACGCCCTGGCAGGCTTCCGCCTTGGAGATCCAGCCGGCGTCGATGACGACGTTCAGGTTGTCCTTGGTGATCGCCAGCGGCTTCAGGAAGACCGACTGCATTTCAACACCCTTCGGGCCGCCCTTGAAAGCCTGGGCGCCGTCGATCTTGCTCATGTCCTTGCCGCCGGCGAGGTCTAGAGCGATTTCTGCGGCGCGCTTGCCGAGTTCCCGGCTGTCCTTCCAGACGGAAACCGTCTGCGTGCCGAGAGCGATGCGGTTCAGCGCCGCCTTGTCACCGTCCTGGCCGGAAACCGGAACGGAGCCGGCAAGACCCTGCGCGTCGAGCGCTGCGATCGCGCCGCCGGCCGTGCCGTCGTTCGAAGCGACGACGGCGTCAACCTTGTTGTTGTTGGCGGTCAGGAACTGCTCCATGTTGCGCTGGGCGTTCTCCGGCAGCCAGCCGTCGGTATAGGCTTCGCCGACATTCTTGATCTTGCCGGCGTCGATCGCGGCCTTCAGCACTTCCTGTTGGCCCGAGAACAGGAAGTCGGCGTTCGGGTCCGAAGACGAGCCCTTGATGAAGACGTAGTTGCCTTCCGGCTTGGCCTTGAAGACGCCTTCAGCCTGCAGGCGGCCGACTTCCTTGTTGTCGAAGGTGATGTAGAAGGCAGCCGGGTTTTCGATCAGGCGGTCGTAGCCGACCACCGGAATGCCTTCAGCAGCGGCCTTTTCGATGGCCGGGCCGATTGCGTCGGAGTCCTGAGCGAGGATGATCAGCGCGTTGGCGCCTTGCGAAATCAGCGATTCGACGTCGGTGAGCTGCTTTGCGGCAGAAGACTGCGCGTCAGCGGAAATATACTTGGCGCCCTTGGCTTCGAGAGCCTTCTTGATGGCGGCTTCGTCCGTCTTCCAGCGCTCTTCCTGGAAATTCGACCAGGAAACACCGACGACGAGATCGGCAGCCATGGCAGCGGTATGTACGGAAACGAGGATGGCAGCGCCGGCCATCAATTTGAAAATAGACTTCATAATGTCCTCCCGAGTGAGTTGCGGCCGGCCCAGCCCATGCTTCCTCCGGCCACCGCGAAAAAGCCTGTCGGGAAAGGTTTGGATTTTTTTCTCGACAGTCGAGAAATTTAGTGTCAGAGATTTTTTCAACTGTCAACACTGCACTACCGGCTTAATTCGCTTGCGCAACAGCAGCCGGAGATGCAGTGGAAACCACGGGAAGAGCAAGCAGGAGGAGAGGGCGGCATTCATGCTGACCAAGTCGAGCACGGAGCTGGTCCGGCAGAGAAACAGCGTGCTCGTGCTGTCCGTGCTGCGCCGCCACGGCGCGCTCGCCCATACCGAAATATCCGATTCCACCGGGCTTTCCTCAGCCACCATCTCGGCGATCACCGCCGACTTGGAAAAAGCCCAGATCATCGAGAAATCCGAGCAGCAGCCGGCAAGCAGGCGTGGCCGGCCGCGCGTGCTTTTGCGCCAGCGGCGCGATTGCGGCTATCTCATCGTCGTCATCATCTCCTCGGATGCGGTGCAATATTCGCTTGTGGATTATGCCGGCAAGCTGATCGACCGCTTCAGCGAGGAGCGTTCGCATGATCCGGCGGGTGCCGTGCGCTTCGTCGCAGCAGTACGCGCCGGGCTTTCGCGCATTCTCGATCGTTCGAAGATTACGCAGGAAAAGGTGCTGCTGATCTCGATCAGCAGCAAGGGGCTGGTCAACTCCACCGAGCCGGTTCTAGTCTGGTCGCCCATCTTCGGCAGCGAGCAGATCGATTTCGAATCGGCGCTCCGGCCGGAATGGCAGGCCAAGGTAATCCTGGATAACGAGACGCTTTTAGTCGCCGCAGCGCTCGGCGCGCGTGAAGAAAATATGAAGGGCGCCGATTTCCGCTCGCTCGCCGCCCTTTCGCTCGGCCACAGCATCGGGCTCGGCATCGTCCGGCGCGGCAACCAGACGGGCCAGGAGATCTCGGCCCCCAATTTCGGGCACATGCTGCATATGGCCAATGGCGGCCTCTGCCGCTGCGGCACACGCGGCTGCATCGAGGCCTATGCCGGTTTTTACGCCATCCTGCGCAGCGCCTTCGAAGTGCCGCTCGATACCATCCCGGCCAAATTCGTGCCGGTGGCGGAACTCGACAAGATCGCCGCCAAGGCGCGCCAGGGTCACCGCATCTCCGCCTTCGCCTTCCGCCAGGCAGGGCTGGCGCTCGGCAACGGCCTGTCGCGCATGCTGAGCCTGACCGAGCGCATGCCGATCGCCATCACGGGCCCGGGCACACGTTATTACGACCTTCTCCGCCAGGGGATCGAAGAGGGCCTCGGGCAATCGCATGTCGTGCGCATGGAGGGCATGCCCGAGATCAGGGTGGTCCCCGAAGAACAGATCCTCGTCTTCGAAGGCCATCTGAACCGGGCGCTATCGGTGATCGATCAGGATATCGTACTCTCGGGCGTACAGAGCGCGGAATGAGGGCGCGTTGCTGAAATGCATGGGGAGCAGGTGTCCTTTCTCCGACATAGAGTCAAACGCCACCAAACGCGAAATGGCCGGGCAAATGCCCGGCCATCTCATGCATGGCTTCCGGTCGGGAGAGGGCCGTCAGCCGATCTTGATGAGCTTGCCTTCCTTGACGGACTGAACCGCGGCATCGGCGAGCGCCAGCGCTGCGAGGCCATCTGCGCCAGACGGCGAGATCTTCGAACCCTTCTCGATCGCGGCGATGAAGGCTGCGATCTCGTTGGCATAGGCTTCGGTGTAACGGGTCATGAAGAAATCATGCAGCGGCGGGCGGGTGTAGCCGTCGCCGTTTGCCACCTCGATCGAAACAGGACGCTGGTTTTCGGCCGCAGCCATGCCCTTTGCGCCATGCACTTCGATGCGCTGGTCATAGCCGTAGGTGGCGCGGCGGGAGTTGGAGATCACCGCCTGCTTGCCCGATTTCGTCTGCAGGATCACCGAGACGCTGTCATAGTCGCCGGCTTCGCCGATCGCCTTGTCGACGAGCACGGCAGCGGTCGCCAGAACCGAGACCGGCTCTTCGCCGAGCAGGAAGCGGGCCATGTCGAAGTCATGGATCGTCATGTCGCGGAAGATGCCGCCCGAGCGCTTTATGTAATCGACCGGCGGGGCGCCGGGGTCGCGCGAGGTGATCGTCACCATCTCGACATCGCCGATCTTGCCGTCGTCGATGACCTTGCGCACGGCCATGAAATGCGGGTCGAAGCGGCGGTTGAAGCCGACCATCAGCTTGGCGCCGGTCTCTTCCACCACCTTGATGCAGGACTTGACGCGGGCGACGTCGAGATCGATCGGCTTTTCGCAGAAGATCGCCTTGCCGGCGCGGGCGAAGCGTTCGATCAGGTCGGCATGTGTATCCGTCGGCGTGCAGATGACGACGGCGTCGATATCCTTGGCGGCTTCGATCGCCTCGATGGTGCGGACTTCGCAGCCATAGGCGGAGGCGATCGCTTCGGCAGCCTGCGGAAAGGCGTCGGCGACCGCGACGAGCGTCGCATTGGCGTCGCCACTGACGGCCTTTGCATGGACCTTGCCGATGCGGCCGGCGCCGAGAAGACCAAATCTCACTGTCATTCTAACCTCCCTTGAATTCGGAACAAATAAACCGAATTGCCAAAAATCTGGAATTTTCATTCCATCTTCTGCGGACCACGTCAAGCCCGCGGATCTTTCACATTTGCAAGATTCGAACCAGAGCCTTCCTGGTCGGATTGAAGTCTTCTACCGGGCCGGGTTTTGGTCGAGGCAGAGCCGATAGTCTCTGATCCTGGCGTAAAGATGCCCGGTCTTTCAGCCAAGAGAATACTTTAATCTGATCAGGAAAGGTTCTAGAGACAATCGCAGCACGGGCCGAAGGCGGTGCGACATATGCGACCGCGGGGCAGGAATGCAAATCATCGATCCGAACCATCCGGCATACCGTCATCTTTGGGTGCGTGTTGCCATTATTGCCGTCTGCTTCGGCTGGGCCGTGGTCGAATTCGTCACCGGCGATCCGTTCTGGGGCGTGCTCGCGGGCGGGGCAGGCGCCTATTCCTTCTATATGTTGTTCTGGACCTTCAATCCGCAGCCGCCGGTCATCGAGCCACCCGTGCAGCCCGACGCCGAGGACGAGGACGAACCCGCGGCGACCGCTGAAAAACCTTCGAAGGACGGGCCCGCGGAATAGTCAGCGGCCGATTCGGCGCAGTGCTTCGTCGATCAGCAGGTTGGCCAGCATCATCCGCTTCGTCGCATTGTCGCGGAAGGGCAGCGCGACGCCATCGGGGTGATTGGCCCGGGCGAAGGCGCGGCGCTTCTCGCGCAGTGTCAGCGGCGTATCGGCGGCGGAGATCGCCAGTTCGGCGGCAACCTCCTGCGGTGTCGTGCGGGCGAGATGATCCGGCATGGCGGGCTCGGCTGGAGGCGCAGGCGCCGGCTTTTCCACGACCCCAGCGGCGGCATCGAGATCCAGATTGTCGAAATAGGCCTGGCCGACGCGCTGCGAGGCAGCTGAGACGCCCTCCATGACATCGAAGGCAAGGCCGGTGCCGAGGCCGGAAACGCGATGGGCGGCCGGCGCATCGGCGTCTTCGGCCGTCTCGTCCTCCGCCTTCAGCCGCTCGAGGACTGATTGAAATACCGACTGCCCGAACAGCATCACGCCTCCCTTTCGAAGCAGGTATTAGAAGAGAGCAAGATGGCGCAGGGCTTGCGGGCTTGTCCGCCGGCTTGTCAGCCGGCCTGCTTGCGGCTCTCCTCGAGGATGATGTCGTAGAGCAGCCTTGCGCTCGGCGGCAGCGCCCGTTCTCTCGCGGTGATCATGCTGTAGGGCTTGACGTTGATGTCGAAATCGATCGGCAGCATGCGCACATCGGAGGCATTCGAGCTCTGGCTCGCCAGGAACTGGGCGACGTCGACGGCGACGGGCGCGATCGCATCGGTTTCGCAGATGATGGCGCAGGTCAGAAGCAGCGACGAGGTGTTGACGATATTCTCCGGCAGCGCCACGCCACGCGACAGGAAAACGTCCTCGATCGTGCGGCGCAGCAGCGTGCCCGGCGGCTGGAACACCCAGTCATAATCCCTGACGTCGGAAAGGCTGCTCACCTTCTGTTTCATCAGCGGGTGGCGGTCGCGCACGATCAGGCAAGCCCGCTCGATACCGATCTCCGTCACCTCGAAGAGGCGCGGGTTGAGATCGTCGGGGATGCGGCCGATGATGAAGTCGTGGCGGGCGGCGAGCAGCTCGCGGGCGAGCACGTTGCTCGTCTCCACCTGGATATTGATCTCAATGCCCGGATAGGCCTTGCGCACCTTGTTGATCGCCGGCACGACGAGGCTCATGGCGGGTGCGGTCACCGAGCCGATGAAGACCGGGCCGCCCTTGCCGCTTTTCAGCTCGCCGATCTCGCGGCTCGCCTCGCGCAGCTCCAGAAGGATCTTCCGGGCCCTGCGCGCCAGCGCTGCGCCGAAGGTCGTCAGCACCACGCCGCGGGCCACGCGCTCATAGAGCGAGGTCTTGGTGATTGATTCCATTTCCGACAACATGCGCGACGCGGCCGGCTGCGAGATGTTCAGGACTTCCGCAGCTGCGGAAATCTGTCCACTATCTTCGATTGCGACGATCATCCGCAGGTGATTCAGCTTAAGTCCTGCACGCAAAAGGCTGTCATCGCCGAAATTATCACTGTGGATATCGACGTAGTCCATCGAAAATGGCTCGGAAACGATCGTCATGGTTGCAGCCTCCTCGCTGCGCTCCATCAAAAGTAATACTTTTTAACGATATACCAAAATTGTTATGCACGTTAGCACTTATTCTATTTGACAGTTATAGGAATCCATACCAGTTTGCCGCCGTGTGCTGGTTGGCACTCAACACGTGTGAGATCGTGGAGGAGACCTACTTCGTTTCTCACCATCTGAAGTAACTATCCAATACGGAACCTGCCACAGTTTCGGGGCGGGCGATTTTTCGTCCGCTGCTCTATTAACAAGGGAGAGAGAAATGAAATCCATTATCTCATTGATGGCTGCGGCTGCCTTCGGCGTCGCTTCGTTCGTTGCACCGGCGCTCGCCGCGGACAAAGGCACTGTCGGTATCGCGATGCCGACCAAGGCTTCGGCCCGCTGGATCGACGACGGCAACAACATCGTCAAGCAGCTCCAGGCTGCCGGTTACGGCACTGACCTGCAGTATGGCGACGACGACATTCCGAACCAGCTTTCGCAGATCGAAAACATGGT
>Ga0102591_1002252_pt1 | contig 21683 bp, 22 predicted proteins | sample AraplaCol_mCL_r2_2_FD_76860 | JGI IMG/M metagenome (GOLD analysis project Ga0102591, IMG submission 76860) | Arabidopsis root microbial communities from North Carolina, USA - plate scrape MF_Col_mCL_r2 (SPADES assembly) (version 2) | ecosystem: Host-associated > Plants > Roots > Endosphere... | reverse complement strand
TGCAGCGCGTTCGCTTCGACACGCGCGCGCTTGAGGTCGCTTCCGGCGTGCCACGCCAGGCAGGCGAAGCGTCGGCTGATCGCGGGTGCGTCGCCGTCGTGCATGAACAGGCCCGCAAGCGAGCTGGTCGAGGCGAGGTAACGCAGCTTGTCGTCGGGCGCGGTGGCGCAGGGCAGCGGCGGGAACACGTCCAGTGCATGGATCACGACCGCGGCGTCCGCATAGTGCACCGCCGCACGCCACTGCGCGACGAACGCCTCGATCACCGGCACGGCGTCGCCGCTTCGCGCGAGCGGGACGTGCAGGTAGATGGTGCTGTCGCGATGCGCGGCAAAAGTAAAGCCGTGGCCACGCGTACCCGCGTCGAGATCGTCGCAGGCGAACACGCGCAGCGATTCCGCCAGCCGATCGCTGATCGGCTTCAGCTGCTCGTCGCCGAGCTCGGCGAGTGATCGCAAGGCGTCGCGCGTGGCGGGTCGCCGAGCCGGCAACGCGGCCAGCGCTTCCAGCATTCGCGCATTCAGCCCTGCCCATGGCGCGAGCAGGCGGCACAGATCGCCCGGTGCGGGTGGCACGCGTTCGCCGTCCGCGCGCAGCGTCTCGTCCACCGCGTGCACGAGTGTGGCGAACGCGGCGTGCACCTGACTCGCGAACGCCCGCTCCATGCGCCGCCGCTCCGGAAACCAGCAGTCGGCCAGCGCTCTCAGGGCGAGGTCGTCGATGCCTTGCGCCGTCCACACCGCCGCCAGCGGGTTCCACGGCAGGCCACCGCCGAACGGGGCGAGCCGGACGATTTCGTGTTCGCGTCGGCGTCGCGCAGAGGTCTGGCGGTAGAGGATGTCATCGAAGTCGACGACCAGCAGCGGTCCGGTCGCCGCCAGCACGGCCTCGCCCAGCGTCGGCACCGCGATGCCGACCGGATCGGCGACGATCAGCAGCGACGTCTCGGCCGGCTGGCGCAGGTGCCGGAAACCACGGCGGGCGAGCGGCGGCTGCGCGGGATACGACCATGTACCGTCACGAGGCAACTCGTCGGGCCGCAGGAAATACGGTGAACGTGGGCGGTCACGCACCGAGCGCCAGCTCTCGCGTTCGCGCCATAGCCAGGCCACCCAGATGGCAGGAAGAACCAGCACACCGAACGCCCCTGCTACACGCATGCGTGTGGCAACTGGCCGGAAACCGGGCTGTTCGAGCACCTGCGCATAGTCCCATGCGATGCCGTAGCGCAGTTCATCGAGCGACACGCCGATCGAAAGGAGGACACCCAATCCTGCCAGCCACGGCGAAACGACAAGGGCGCCCACGCCCATCAGCACCGCGAAGCGGCGCCACCACCAAGGCTTCATGCCTTTTCCTTGACTACCATCCGGGCGCGGATGGTGGCACGGCACGTTTCGCGAATCGTCGTTCCGATCGGGAAATGCCGGGAAACACGGGATTTACATCAACGCGTCGACGACCGTTCGCGCGATGGTGGCATGAGGCAATTCGCAACCGATGCACATGACGAACCCTCGTGACAATAGCCGAAATACCGACATTTCAATACGCAAGGATTCGCTACAATCGATCCCGGGCAGGGGGAACTCCCCGTGGGAGCGAAAGCAGCATGCGTTACGAGAAAGGTCATAAAGAACAGACCCGGCAACGGATCGTCGAGGCAGCGGCACAGCGTTTTCGCGCGGACGGCATCGACGCCGTCGGCGTGGTCAGCCTGATGGGCGATGTGGGTCTCACCCAGGGCGGGTTCTACAACCACTTCGAGTCGAAGGAAGATCTGGTGCGCGAGAGCGTGACCGTGGCCGCCACGTGCGCCATGGAGCGCATGGCCGCGAAAGTCACGGCGTCGCGCGGCGAACGTTACAGGGCGCTGATCAACGCCTATCTCTCGGCCGACCATCGCGACACGCCGGAAAGCGGCTGCGTGGCCGCGGCATTGTCGGCGGAAATGGCGCGCCGCCCGGTGGAGACGCGCGAAGCGTTCACCGACGGCTACGGGGAGATGGTCGAGCTGATCGCGTCGACGTTACCCGCCAGCGTGCGTGGCAAGCGCCGTCGCACGCTCGCGATGGCGGTCTTCGCGTCCTTGGTGGGCTCGTTGTCGCTGTCGCGCGCCGTGGTCGATGACGGTCTGTCGGACGAAATCCTCTCGCTAGGCCGGCAATCGGCCCTGGAGCTCGTGCAAGCGGGGTAGTCAGTGTGCCGGGACGGGCGGTTTGCCCATGGCGGCCGTCTTCTCGGCGATCTTCGCCCGGATGGCGGGCATCGCGGCGAGCGCCGCGCGCTCGCCCTCCAGGATCGCGACGTTCTTCTGATCGAAGTCTGTCGGGCCGATCTGGCCGACCTTCGGACGGATCACGATGTCGGCACGCGCGAGCTCCTGTTCGGCGAGCTTGCGACCCATGATGGTGATCGACTGACCGACGATGCCGACCATGCTGTCCGGGTTCTTGCCATCGGGCCGCGCGGAGATATCCACAGCGATGACGATGTCGGCGCCGAGCTGGCGCGCCGCATCGACGGGCACGGGGCTGACGACGCCGCCGTCGACGAAATGCCGGCCCGAGATGTCGACGGGTTCGAATACGCCAGGGATGCTGCTCGACGCACGCACGGCCTGGCCGGTATTGCCGCGCACGAAGGTGGCCCGCTCGCCGTTCTCCAGCTGCGTGGCCACGGCAGCGAAGGGAATGCGCAGCTTTTCGATCGGCCGGTTGCCGACGAGCTGGTTCACGTAGTCCTGCAGCTTCTGGCCCTGCACGAGGCCGCCTGAAAAAAGGCGCATGTCGCGGATGCTGGCTTCGTCGAGCGAGAACGCCTGCTCCTGCAGGCGGAACGCGTCCATGCCGCTCGCATAGAGCGCGCCCACGACGCTGCCCGCGCTGGTGCCCGAGACGACATCCGGATGGACGCCGCTGGCCTCCAGCATCTTGATGACGCCGATATGCGCGAAACCCTTGGCTGCGCCGCCGCCCAGGGCCAGACCGATCCGCGGCTTCGCGGCGAGCACGGGCAGGGCGGTATCGGGACGGGTGTCCGGTCGGGTTCCACCGAAACAGCCGGCGAGGCACGCGGCCAGCACCAAGGGGAGCCAGAAGCGGAAAGAACGAGAACGCATGGGGACTACCGTGTCGGAGGCTGACGGATCATCGGGCATGGCCGCGGCGGCCACGTGTCCGGTTCATGGCGGAAGCCGGGCGGCACCGCCGCCCGGCCGGGGAGGCATCAACCGCGGGTCTGGTCGGCTTCCGTGTGGTAACGCGTGGCGATCTCTATCTCGTTCTTCGATCCGAGGAAGACCGGCACGCGCTGGTGGAGCGCCGTGGGGATCAGGTCCATGATCCGCTCGCGACCCGTGGTAGCCGCGCCGCCCGCCTGTTCGACGATGAAGGCCATGGGATTGGCCTCGTACATCAGACGCAGCTTGCCGGTGCCGCCCTTGGCGGTGATCTTCGCGTCGAGCGGATAGATGAAGACGCCGCCGCGCGTGATGATGCGATGCACGTCGGCCACCATCGAAGCGACCCAGCGCATGTTGAAGTCGCGGCCGCGCGGCCCGTCGGTACCGGCCAGCAGTTCGCCGATGTAACGCTGCATCGGGGCTTCCCAATGGCGCTGGTTCGACATGTTGATGGCGAATTCGCCGGTGTCGGCCGGGATGGCGATGTCGCGGCGGGTGAGCACGAAACTGCCATGCTCGCGGTCGAGCGTGAATTCGTGCACGCCGTGGCCGAACGTCAGCACCAGCAGCGTGCTCGGGCCGTAGACCACGTAACCCGCGGCGACCTGCTCGGTACCGGGCTGCAGGAAGTCGGCGACCTTCGGTTCCGTGACGCCGTCCGGGCAACGCAGCACCGAGAAAATGGTGCCGACCGATACGTTGACGTCGATGTTCGACGAGCCGTCGAGCGGATCGAACAGGAGCAGGTGGTTGCCTTTCGGGTAGGCGTCGGGGATCGGCTGGGGGTCTTCCATTTCCTCGGACGCGCAGGCGGCCAGATGGCCGCCCCAGGCGTTGGCCTCGAGGAGGATCTCGTTCGAGATGACGTCGAGCTTCTTCTGTGCCTCGCCCTGCACGTTGTCGGAACCGGCGTTGCCCAGCACGCCGCCGAGGGCGCCCTTGCCGGTCGCGACGGAGATGCGCTTGCACGCGCGGGCCACGACCTCGATCAGCAGGCTGAGCTGGGCATTGATGTGCCCGGCGCGCTTCTCTTCGATCAGGAACTGGATCAGTGAAATCGGTTTCGTCATCGGCCGGGCTCTGGGACGGGAACACGCATTGTCCGCGTGGTGGGTGAACGGCGCCAGAGGGACTGCTGACAGAACGGTGTCAGCAGCCCCCGTGCAGACTTTCCCTACCGACACGGGAAGGGGCAACGACATGCATCGCCTGCTCGAACGGATCACCGACCTCTACACACCGGTCCGCCTTCGCGGGCTGCTGATGGACGGGCTTTACCAGATCGCCACCCACGACAAGGGAATCACTCGCATGAACACCAGCCGGATCACCTTCCACCACGCCCCCAACAGCCGGTCGGGAAGCACGCTGATGCTGCTCGAGGAGCTCGGGGCGCAGTACGACATGCACGTGATGGACCTGACACGCGGCGAACAGCGCGAGGCGAAGTACCTGCGTGTGAACCCGATGGGCAAGGTGCCGGCGATCGAGCACCTGGGCGGTCTCGTGACCGAACGCCCGGCCATCTTCACCTACCTGGCCGACCTCTACCCCGAAGCGCAGCTCGCGCCGGCGATCGGCGAGCCGCTGCGCGGACCGTACCTCCGCTGGCTGTCGTTCTACGGCTCCTGCTTCGAGCCGGCGGTGATGGACCGGTTCATGAAGCATCCGGCCGCGCCGGTTTCCACGTGCCCCTACGGCAGCTTCGACATGGTGATCGACCAGGTGGAGGCACAGCTCGCGACGGGTCCGTGGCTCTTCGGCGAGCGCTTCACCGCGGCGGACATCCTGTGGGCGAGCTCGCTCGACTGGACGATGAAGTTCGGCATCGTGCCGCGTCGCGATGCGTTCGAAGCCTACGTGGCCCGTTTCATGGTGCGGCCGGCCATCGTGCGGGCGGTGGCGCAGGACGCGGCGCTCGCCCGGTCGCACGCGCTGGCGGCCGCCTGAGCATCGGGCGATGGCCGGCCATGACCATCGCCGCTTCCCGTGTGGCTCGCGGGAAGCGATGATCCGCGCATGCGCCGCGCCGACCGTCTCTTTCTCATCATCAACGCCCTGCGCGGGCGGCGTACCGCGCTGCCCGCGCGCCAGCTGGCGAGCACACTCGAGGTGTCGCTGCGCACGGTCTATCGCGACGTGGCGGACCTCCAGCTCTCGGGCGTGCCCATCGAGGGCGAGGCCGGCGTGGGATACCTCCTGCGCAAGGGCTCGGACATCCCGCCGCTGATGTTCTCCGCCGACGAACTCGAAGCCCTCGTTGCCGGCACGCGGTTCGTGCGGTCGTTCGCCGGCGAGCGCCTGGCGCGCGAGGCGCAGGCCGCGCTGATCAAGATCGAAGCCGTGCTGCCACCCGACCTGCGCGAACGCGCGGCGAAGTCGAGGATCTTCGCGCCGATCTGGCGCGATCCGTTCCAGAACCACATCGCGACGATGCTCGACTGCCTGCACGAGGCCGTGCTTGGCCATCGCGTGCTCTGCCTCGACTACCGCGATGCCGAAGGCCGCTCCAGCACGCGCGAAGTGGAGCCGCTCTGCCTGGCGTTCTGGGGTGGCGCCTGGACCCTCGGCGCCTGGTGCCGGCACCGCCAGGACTTCCGCAATTTCCGGCCCGACCGCATCGCCGATTGTCGCGAATCCGGCGAGACCTTCGAGGACGTGGCCGGCCGCGATCTCGAAGCCTACCTGCAGACCATGCGTGGCCACTACGCGGGCCTGTAGCGCGCGACGCATGCGATGATCGGGGTTTGCCCATCCCCCGGAGCCCGCATGTCCCCCTGGATCCGCGCCATCGCCTTCGCCGGTCTGTTCGCCGGCGCCGCGCACGCCGCCACCACCTCCGACGAGACCTTCCGATCCATCTACACGAAGGAATGGACATGGCGTAACGGCCAGGCGGGCATCCTCACCTCGGGCGAGGCGCAGCCGGGCGACGGCAGGCTGGATACGGTGGACGCGACCAGCCAGGCGGCACGCCTCGCCTACTGGACCGACGTGCTGGCACAGCTGGACCGCATCGATCCGAAGACCTTGAGCGGCACGGTGCGGGTGGATTACGCGGTCTACCGCGAGCAGATCGGCAACCTCGCGGCCGCGCAGCGTTTCGCGCAGTGGCAGATGCCGTTCAACAGCGATTCCGCCTTCTGGTCGGACATCGGTTACGTGATGCACGGCGACGACCTGCGCACGCGCGACGACTACAGGCACTACGTCGACCGGCTGAAGCAGATTCCGCGCTACATGGATCAGGAAATCGCGAACATGCGGCTCGGCCTCGCACGGGGGTTCACCGTGCCGCGCGCCGTGCTGGACGGTCGCGACGTGTCCATCGCCGCGGTGGCGGAGCTGAAGGATCCCGAGCAGAGCGCACTCTACGCGCCGTTCAAGGCGATCCCCAGGACGCTGCCGGCGGCGGAGGCCGACGCGCTGCGCAAGGAGGCCCGACAGGCCATCGCCGATGGCGTGATCCCGGCATACGGCAAGCTGCTTGCCTTCTTCCGGGGCGAATACGTGCCGAAGGCGCGCACGACGCTCGCCGCCGAGTCGTTGCCCGACGGCAAGGCCTTCTATCGCCAGCAGATCCACGAATACACCACGCTGGATCTGTCGCCCGACGAGATCCACGCCATCGGCATGCGCGAAGTCGAGCGCCTGCACGAGGCGATGGTGGAGACGATGAAGCAGACCGGGTTCAAGGGCGATTTCCCCGCGTTCCTGACATTCCTGCGCAAGGACCCGCAGTTCTACGCCAAGACGCCGGACGAACTGCTCATGCGCACCGCGTGGGTGGCCAAGCAGGTCGACGGCAAGCTCGACAGGTACTTCGGCCTGCTCCCGCGCCAGCGGTTCGCCATCGAGCCCGTGCCGGCCGACATCGCGCCGTATTACACGTCCGGGCGCGGCGGTGCCGACGTCTATCTCGTCAACACGTACGACCTGCCGTCGCGCCCCCTGTTCAACATGCCCGCGCTGACGCTGCACGAGTCGATGCCGGGCCACTCGCTGCAGCTGGCGTTGTCGGCCGAGCAGAAAGGCCTTCCCGCGTTTCGCCGCGAGGGCTACATCTCGGCCTATGGCGAGGGCTGGGCGCTGTACGCCGAGTACCTCGGCGAGGAGATGGGCATCTACCGCACGCCGTACGAACACTTCGGCTATCTGACGTACCAGATGTGGCGCGCCTGCCGGCTCGTCGTCGACACGGGCATCCACCACCTGAACTGGACGCGCCAGCAGGCGATCGATTTCCTGACACGGAACACCGCGCTGAGCGATCGCGAGATCGCCAACGAAGTCGACCGCTACATCAGCTGGCCGGGTCAGGCGCTGTCGTACGAGCTGGGCTATCTGAAGATCCGTGAGCTGCGCGAGCGGGCAGAGAAGCGGCTGGGCGAGACGTTCGACCTGCGCGCGTTCCACGATACGGTACTCGCCCTGGGTTCGGTGCCGTTGCCCGTGCTGGAGCAGCACGTCGACGAGTGGATCGAATCGCGGAAGTGAGCAGGCGCGCTCCCGCCCCTACACCGTCGACTCCACAAATAGAGTAGACTGGTTCTCAACTCCACAGGTGAAGCCACGATGATGCAGCCCGCCATCCATGCCGAACCGACTCACGCCGCCGACCTCGGCGGCCCGGCGCTCCGTGCCTTCTTCGCCCTGGCCGAGCGCTGGAAACTCCGGACCGCCGAACAGCGCACGCTGCTCGGGGAGCCGCCCGAATCGACCTACTTCAAGTGGAAGAAACAGCAGGACGGCACGCCGTCGCGCGATGTGATCGAGCGCATCAGCTACCTGCTCGGCATCTGGAAAGACCTGCAGATCCTCTTCCCCGACGCCACCCAGGCCGACGCGTGGATACGCAAACCGAACGACGCGCCGCTCTTCGCCGGCCGCTCCGCGCTCGACCGCATGCTCTCCGGCAACGTCGCCGACCTCTACGTCGTCCGCCAGTATCTGGACGCCCAGCGCGGCTGGAACGGATGAGCGCCGAACCGCCGCTTCGCCGCATCCGCTGGAGCCAGGCCTACCGGATCGTGCCGAGCCGGTTTCCGCCCGTCGGCCTGTTCGACCGCATCGCGGATCCGAAGGACATCGACGCCGTCATGGCGATCGAGTCGCTGACCAACCCGCGCCTGCGCGAGGAGATGGGCGCGTTGCGGCTGGTGCCGCCGGAGCGACGCGTGTCGGGGCAGGGCACGACGCCGATCATGGCCGCCTTCACGCATATCCCGCCCGACGGCAGCCGTTTCAGCGACGGGCACTGGGGTGTGTTCTACGCGGCGCACAGCATTCCGACCGCGATCGAGGAAACCGTCTTCCACCGCGAGGCCTTCCTGGCGGCGACGCACGAGCCTCCCATGGACGTGCAGGTGCGCTGCTATCGCACCGCCATCGCGGGCCGCTTCCACGACATCCGCGGCGGCTGGGGCGCGGAGCACGATCCCGACTCCTACGGCGCCAGCGTGAAGCTCGCCCGGACGCTGCGGGAGCAGGGCTCCAACGGCATCGTCTACGACAGCGCGCGGCATGCGGGCGGCGAGTGCATCGCGGCGTTCTACCCCGACGTCGTGGCCCCGTGCGTCCAGGCCGAACACTTCATCTACCGCTGGAACGGCACGCGGATCGAAGCGGTGCTGAAGGTCACGCCGGTGGAACGGCAGGGTTTGCCCCCACGGGCCTGAGGGGTTACGGTCGGACGGATGAAGACCCTGACGATCCTCCTCACCCTGCTCGTATTTTCCTTCGGTGCGCACGCGAAGGGGCCCGATCACAGCCAGTGGGAAAACGACATCCAGGCCTTCGAAGCGTCCGACAAGGCCAGCCCCGTGGCGCCCAACGGCGTCCTCTTCATCGGCAGCTCGTCGATCCGCATGTGGAGCACCCTGGCCACCGACTTCCCGGGCTACCGCACGATCAACCGCGGCTTCGGCGGCTCGGACCTCGACGACGCCACGGCCTTCGCCGACCGCATCCTCGCCCCGTACCATCCGGCGGCCATCGTCATGTATGCCGGCGACAACGACCTGCAGAACGGCGACACGCCGGAGCAGGTCCGCGACGATTTCGCCGCGTTCGTCGCCAAGGCGCGCCAGGAGCAGCCAGGCGTGCCGATCGCCTTCATCTCGATCAAGCCGAGCATCGCCCGCCTCGCGCTGCTGCCGAACATCGAGCGCGCCAACGCGCTGATCCGCACCTGGTCGATGGCGCAGAAGAACGTCGCCTTCCTCGACGTGGCCCCCGCGATGCTCGACGCGCAGGGCCAGCCGAAGCCGGAACTGTTCCGGGAAGACGGGCTGCACATGACGCCCGCAGGCTACGCGCTGTGGGTCGCACAGGTGCGGCCGTGGCTCGCGGATCACGTCGCCGCGACCGAAGATAAACGGCAACCAAACGCGCCCTCCCCGTAATGCGGGAACTTCACGGGTCCGCCCTTATCTAAGTATTCGATCGCCGAGAGGCGACCTGTTGGCAAGCGACGATCTTCGGATCGAACGATTGTCCCGGGTCCCGCTATTTCCCCTGATAGCCTGGACCCGACGCGACCCCGGTAGCTCCTCCCCTGGCTACCGGGGTTTTATTTTGCCCGGATTCCGGGGGTCTGCGCCCGCCGGACATGAAAACGGGCAGGTCGGCCTTCGGCCAACCCACCCGCGGGGAGAAACGAAACCTGTGGGATCAGACGTGGTGCGTGCGCGCGGCGTACGGCCGGATCGACGTGTCGAACGCGCGCCAGACGCCGTCGTTGCCTTCGATGTTCAACACGATGTCGGAGGCCGCGTTCAGCGCCTCGATACGCTTAGCCTCGGCAAGGGCACATTCGAGCGCGTCGTCCCGCGAGCAGAACTCGCCGATCTCGCATTCGTTTTTCTGGAGGGCCCAGAGGCCCGGACCGACGGACTCGAACGGAATATCGAAGACGACCACGATGTACCCACCCTGTTTGTTGCTGGAATGGCTCCATCGTAGGGGGCCATTCGTTAGGCCGCCGTTGAGTTTCAGTTGTCTCCGCCGGAAACGAAGCCTTCGCGCGTACCGCGCTGGTACACGATGTCCGTGGGAAGCACGTCGCCGGCCGCCACGGCCGATCCTTGCGCGAGGCGCTCGTAGATCGGAGTGAAGTCCGGGGCCGTGGCGTCGAACAGCTGACGGAAGTCGTCGATGACGAAATAGGTCTGCTGGAAGGTATCGATACGGTACTTCGTGTTCATCACCCGCTCCAGGCCAAACCCGATGCGGTTCGGCGCCAGGGAGTCGATGGAGTAGATGGATTCTCCCTTCGAACTGACGATGCCGGCGCCGTAGATGCGCAGGCCCTTGTCCGTGCGGATGAGGCCGAACTCCACCGTGTACCAGTAGAGGCGCGTCAGGTTCATCAGCGCCTCGGGCCCGATGGCGTGGGCCTTCATGCCCCCCTTGCCGTACGCCTGCATGTAGTCGGCGAACACGGGGTTGAGCAGCAGCGGCACGTGACCGAACAGGTCGTGGAAGAGGTCCGGCTCCGACAGGTAGTCGAGCTGATCCGGCTTGCGGATCCACCAGCTGACGGGGAAACGGCGATTGGCGAGATGATCGAAGAAGACCTCGTCCGGCAGCAGGCCCTCCACGGCCACGAGCTCCCAGCCCGTGGCGTCGCCGAGCACCTTGTTCAGATCGGCGAAGCGCGGGATACCGCCATCGCCCAGCCCGAAGCGTTCGACGCCATCGAGGAATTCCTGGCAGGCATACGCCGGCAGGAGTTCGCGCTGGCGGCGGTACAGGGTGTCCCACACCTCGTGGTCGGTCTTCGAATAGCTCGCCCACGGCTGCTCGACCGTGCCGGTGGCATACACGGGCACGTATCCGCGGTCGGTCTGCTGGTGTTCGACGCGACGGGGGGTGTCCATGACGATCTCCTGGTGACGATGGGCTTATCGAAACAACAGGTTAGCGGCGCGGCGACGCAATAGGCTTGCGATCTTGCGCGTTTGGGCTTGTCCAGAGCAATAATCGGTGGTGTAGACCGTCAACGGCGACATGATCATGCAAGCGAACCTCGACCGCACCGACCTCCGCATCCTCGCGATCCTTCAGACGCAGGGGCGCATGACCAACGCGGAACTCGCGGCCGAGGTGAACCTGTCCGCGTCGGCCTGCCTCCGGCGCGTCCAGAAACTCGAAGCCGACGGAGTCATCGCGGGGTACGGCGCACGCCTCGACCCCCGCGCCCTCGGGCTCGGTCTACAGGCGTTCGTGCGCGTGCAGCTGTCCCGGCACGAGTCGGACGCCATCGACTCGTTCACCGACCGGGTGGCCGAGTGGGACGAGGTCGTGTCCTGCTACGCGCTCACGGGCGACATGGACTATCTGCTGCAGGTCTACGTGGCGGATCTCGACGGCTTTTCCCGATTCCTCCTCGACCGGCTGCTCAACGCGGCCGGCGTCGCGGACGTCAACACCAGCTTCGTCCTGCGCACCGTCAAGGCCTCGACGGCGCTGCCCCTTGGGGAGCGGCGTCCGTAGGAATTTGCAAGCCTGTGTCTTCTAACGATAAAGAAACATTCCCCTAGCGGCAGGCGACGGCCCTCGTTAATCTTGTGCGCTCGATGGAAGCCGCTACCGCCAACCTGACACCTCGCGACCGCCTGCGTCCGCTTCGCTACGTCTGGCGGGTACCCCTGCTTTTGCTCCATATCCTGTTCGGTATCCTCGTCTGCGCGCTCATCCTGAGCTGGGCCGGCGGCGTGATGAAGAACGGGCGCGAGCCACTGGCCCATCGCACGATCCGCATGTGGTCGACCCTGCTGCTTCGCGTGTTCGGTTTCCGCAGCCGGCGTTTCGGTCGACCGCTGCAGGATCCGGTGCTCTTCGTCGCCAACCACACGTCGTGGCTCGACATCGAACTGCTGCACTCGCAGCGCGCCGCGTGCTTCGTCGCCAAGGCGGAGATCGCGCGCTGGCCGCTGGTCGGCTGGATGGCCGCGCGCGGCGGCACGATCTTCCATCGTCGAGGCAACAACCATTCGCTGGCGTCCGTCATGGCCGCGATGGTCGAGCGCCTGCGCGAGGGCCGTTCCGTCGCCGTCTTCCCCGAAGGCGGGACCGGGCACAACGGCGTGCTCCGCGTCTTCCACGCACGCATCTTCCAGGCCGCGCTGGACGCCGAGGTACCGGTGCAGCCGGTCGCCTTGCGTTTCGCGCGACATGGCCGTCGCGTCGTCGACGCCGGTTTCCGCGAAGGCGAGAGCTTCATGGGCAACTTCGTCCGCCTGCTGGGCGAGCCGCCGCTCGACGTCGAGGTGCATTTCCTCGAGCCGGTGCCGGTGTCGCCGGACGGTCGCCGCCGCATGGCGGAGGCCTCGCGCGAGCGCATCGCGCAGGCCCTGGATACCGATACGTCGGCATGAGCCTGCCCAGAGGCGCCGACTTCCATCCACCCTGGCCGCTGCGCAGCGGCCATATCCAGACCATGCTTTCGTCCAGCGGCATCCGCCGCCAGCTGCTTCCGCGCCGCGCGCACCGCGTGCAGGAAGACGCGCAGGAGGTACTGGTCGACGTGGGTCACGGCGATCGGCTGAGCGGTCGGTACACCGCGCAGCGGACCGGCCGTCCGTCGCGCGGGCTGGCCATCCTGTTCCATGGATGGGAAGGCAGCGTCGACTCCACCTACGTGCTGCAGACCGGCAGCCGTTTGCTCGAGGACGGCTGGGACATCTTCCGGCTCAACTTCCGCGACCACGGCGATAGCCACGGCCTCAACGAAGCGCTGTTCCATTCGTGTCGCATCGACGAGGTCGTGGTGGCACTCGGCGAAATCGCCGCGATGTTCCCCGCGCAGGCCATCGGCGTGGCCGGCTTCTCACTGGGTGGCAACTTCGCCCTGCGCGCCGCGATGATGGCGCCATCGAAAGGCGTGCGCATCGACTACGTGCTGGCCGTATGCCCGATCATCGATCCGAGCGAAGGCCTGTTCTCGCTCGAGAGCGAAGCGCCGTGGTTCTACCACGCGTACTTCATGAAGAAGTGGCGCCGCTCGCTGCGCATGAAACAGCAGGCATTCCCGCAGCAGACATACTTCGAGCTCGACGAGTTGCGGCAGAACATGCGCGACCTCACGCGCTCGCTGGTGCTGCGCCATACCGACTTCGGTTCGCTCGAGGCCTATCTCGACGGTTATTCCGTCGCGGGCGATCGCCTGATGGGCCTGCACGTGCCGGCCACGATCTTCACGTCGCAGGACGACCCCGTGATCCCGGTGGCGGCGTTCCACCAGCTGCGCCTGCCGCCGAACGTGGAGCTGGATATCGCGCCCTACGGCGGCCACTGCGGTTTCATCCGCGATTACGGGATGACCAGCTTCACCGACGATTACATCGCCGCCCGGTTCGACGCCATCGCGCGCTGAGGAAGCGCCGGCATGGTGGCGCGGGCTACACATGGGCCGTGCTGAAGTGGATGTCCGCGTGCCGGTGCGACCGGTCACGCGTGACCTTCGAGAACCAAGCCAGGAGATCTTCCATGCGACTCAAGAGCGACAGCATCGAGCACGGCAAACCGATTCCGCCGACGTTCGCCTTCATGGAACGCGGCGAGCCGGTCAAGCCCGCAGGCAATGTGACACCTCACCTCGCCTGGACCGAAGTGCCGGCGACCACGAAGTCGTTCGCCATCGCCGTGATCGATACCGACGTCCCGTCGAAGCCGGACGACGTGAACGTCGAAGGCCGCGAAGTGCGCCACGACCTGCCTCGCGTCGAGTTCGTGCACTGGCTGATGGCGAACATTCCGCTGGAGTGCCGCGAGCTGGGTGAGGGTGCCTGTGGCGAAGGCGTGGTGCCCAGAGGCAAGGGCAACGGCAAGATCAAAGGTCACCTTGTCGGGCCTCCCGGTTCGGTGCAGGGCCTCAATGACTATACCGCCTGGTTCAAGGGCGACGCCGCGATGGAAGGCCACTACCACGGCTACGACGGCCCGTGCCCGCCCTGGAACGACAGCATTCCGCACCATTACCACTACCGGGTCTATGCGCTCGACATCGACCGGGTGGCGCTGGAGAACGGCTTCTCGCTGGAGGAGTTCCGCGACGTCATCAAGGGTCACGTGGTCGACGAGGCGGTCATCACCGGCACGTACTCGCTCAACCCGAGAGTCCGGGCCTGACGGGGCCGGCTGGCTGAACGCCCATTGAGCGAGGCCGCCGGGCTTCACGCGGCATGCGCGGATCGCGGGACTAAATGGTCCCGCGCCAACCAAGGAGATCCCGACCATGCTGCACTACGCCCTTGTCTTTCTCGTCATCGCGATCATCGCGGCCGTCTTCGGTTTCGGTGGTATCGCAGGTACGGCGGCCGGCATCGCGAAGATCCTGTTCGTGATCTTCCTGATCCTGGCGATCATCTCGTTCTTCCGCGGCCGAAGCGTCTAGCCAAGCCGTTGCCGAAAGCGCACAGGAGCCCGGGCGGCTCGCGTCGTCCGGGTTCCCTGCGGCGTATTCGTCAGTGCTCCTGTCCGTGACCCCGACGTCACTTTCCATCGCCTATCGTGATCGACCCCAGCACCTCGGAGAAAAGTCCATGAACAAGCCCGCCGACCATGTCGCCAACGCCGCGACAGCCGCTGCGAACACCGTTTCGGCCGCCGAGCGCATCGACGCACGCGCCGAGCGAGTGAAGACCGCCACATCCGAGGCCGTCGATCGCACGAAGGACGCGGTGGACCGCGCCGCGGACCGCGTCGAGACCACCCTCCACAACGCGACCGACAAGGCCGCCCATGGGGCGACGATCGCCGCCGAAAAGGCCGAAGAAGCCAAGCTCCGCGGGAAGGAAGCCTATGGCGATGCCGTCGACACGGCTAACGACTGGCTCGATACCGCTCGCGAATACGTGCGCGAAAAGCCGGTACAGTCCATCGCGCTGGCACTCGCCGCAGGCTGGTTGGCCGGCCGCATCCTGCGTAACTGATCCACGGTTCCCAAGGGGCTCGAAGCATGCTTGACGACGGTCCCTCGGGGCAGCGGGTAGAACGCGGAGAGCCGCCGGTCGACGGTGCGCCGGCCGGCCTCCCGCCGCCGGCGGCGCCTGGCTGGCTCGACGACGTCCGCCGCCTGGGCGCGGGCCTCAAGGATCTTTTCGCGGCGCAGCTCAAGCTGGCCTCGGCGGAGATCGGGCTCGCGCGCAGCGGTTTCGTGATGATGCTGTTCATGGGGCTTGCCGCGATCGTGTTCGCGGTAGCGCTGGGTTTCACGTTGCTGGCACTGGCCGGCTGGGGTCTCGCGCAATGGTTCGGCTCGTGGGCCTGGGCGTTGACGGCGTTGGCCGGTCTGCAGCTGGTGCTGCTGATCGGATCCATCCTCGTCTTCCGCCGCGGCATGCACTGGCTTACCCTCCCGGCGACACGTGCCGAGCTGGCGACCCTGGCGAAGGAAGCCGCCCGGCAAGGCAAGGCCGAAGGCGAGAGAGCAGGGGAATAAGGGTATGGGCATCTTCAGCAGCATCGCAAAGGTCTCCGAGGCCCGGGCGCGCGTCGCCATCGCGCGCGAGGAAACCGTGCGTCCCGCCGCGGCCCTCATTGCCCGCGGTTACGAGCATCCGCTCACGGTACTCGGCGTCGCCGCCGGTTCCGGCTTCCTGCTCAGCAAGATCAAGGTGAATCCGCTCTCGGTGCCTGGCGTCAGCGGCATCGTCGCGGGCGGCGCAGCCGATCTGGTCACCCGCGTGATCTCGATGGCGGCCGGCAGCGTGCTGGGCGACCTCGCGGTGGGAGCGGCCGACGGCGCCGAACCCGCACCGTGAGCGATTTCCCCAGTCCGATCCCCACGCCTCTTCCTTCGACGGCGGCGCCAGGCGTCGCCGTCTCCACGCTGGCGGTGCGTCCGCGGCGCAAGCCCGGCAGCAGCCGCAGTACGCGGCGCATCTCGCGCCACCTGCGCGCGATACGTATCTCGCTCACGGGGATGATCCTCCTCGCGATCCTCTATACGGTCGCGATCGGTAAATCGATCCTCGTGCCGCTCGTGCTCGCGGCATTCATCGGCCTCGCGCTGAATCCCATCGTCGCCGCCTCGGCGCGCTTCCGGATTCCGCGCTGGCTCGCCGCGTGCACCGTGATGATCCTGCTCGGCGTCGGCCTGGTGTCGGCGATCACCACGCTTTCCGAGCCTGCATTGAACTGGTTCCACCAGGCGCCGACCGCGATGCGTTCGTTCGCGCCGAAAATCAAACCGATGACGCAGCAGATCGAGGCGGCAAGTCGCGCCACGCAGACGCTGGTCGGCGGCGCCGTCGCGCGCAACGCGCCGCAGAGTCCGAACGGCTTCGCGTTCACCGCCTGGGACATCGTCGCGGGGGCGCCGAAAGTGATCGCGAGCGTGCTGACCGTTGCGCTGCTCGTGTTCTTCTTTCTGGTGTATGGCGACGAGATCCTCCGGCGTGCCGTCGAGATATCGCCCACGTTCTCGTACAAGCGACACACGGTCAGCATCGTGCGAAGCATCCAGACGGAGGTGTCCAGCTACCTGCTGCTCACCGCCGCCATCAACGTGACGCTCGGCCTCGTGACCGCGGGCATGCTGTACCTCTACGACGTACCGGACCCGCTGCTGTGGGGTACCGTCGCCACCGTCGCCAACTTCATTCCTTATGTCGGTGCGATCACCACCACCACGGTGCTCGCCGTGGTCGGTGCACTGCATTTCCAGGAACTCGGCCCCGCGCTGTTGCCTGCGGCTACGTTCGCCGGCATCACCGCGATCGAGGGCAACCTCATCACCCCTATGTTGCAGGGCAGGCGTTCGCGCCTGAGTCCCGTCGCCATCCTGCTGTGGCTGCTGATCTGGGGTTGGCTATGGGGCATACCCGGCGCCCTGCTCGCCGTGCCGATGCTGACCTGCGTGAAGCTGATCACCGCGAGGCTACGCGGCTGGCAGTGGTTCGCGCACATCATCTCGCGCTGATCGGGTGGGAGCCAGCAGGCTGGCTCCCACCGGAGTGCCTACCACGCGAGCTTCGTCCGGTCGCGGAAGAATTCGCCCGTGGTGCTCTCGCGGTCCGATAGCAGAGCGGCCCAGACGATGCCCTCCGCGCTTTCCGCGACCGGTCGGCCGCCGCTGCCGCCGAGCTGCGTCGCCGTCCAGCCGGGGCATACGGCGTTGACGACGATGCCGCTACCGGTCATCTCCTGCGCCAGTACCTGGGTGAACGCGTTCAGCGCCGCCTTGGACACCCGATAGGCCGGACTGTTGTCGCCGCACTTCGTACGCACGGCGCACTCGCTCGACACGTTGACGATGCGCCCGTAACCGTGACGCTTCATCAGCGGAATGGCGGCGCCCGCCAGACTCCACGCGCCGATCAGATTGACGTCGAGCGCGCCGCGCAGCGTTTCGATGTCCGCGGCCGACGCCCGGCCGGCGGGATCGAAGAAGCCGCCGGCATTGTTCACCAGGATGTCGAGGCGACCGAAGCGCTCGTCGATGTGTGCGATCGCCGCCGCTATGTCCTTCGGCTTCGTGACGTCGAGCCGGATGGCGAACGCGTCGCCACCCATTTCGCGCACCGAGCGGACGACCTTCTCGCCCTTACCCGGCTCCCGCATGCCCATGAACACCGTGACGCCGAGCGACGCCAGCTGGCGCGACACCTCGAGGCCGATGCCCCGGCTGGCGCCGCTGACCAGCGCGACGCGCTGGCCGAGCGGCGGTTCGAGCGCCATCGTGTGTTTGCGCTTCGCCTGCACCGGCAGGCGACGGACATTCGTGCTCATGGCACCTTCGCAACCTCGCTGCACGCAATGTCGCCGCAGGCCTGCCAGCCGCCGCCCAGGGCCTTGTAAAGCTGCACGGCGCGGACGTTGATGCCCGCTTCGGCTTCGGCGAGCTGGTCTTCGGCCGAAAGCTGCGTGCGCTGCGCGTCGAGCAGCTCGAGGTAGTCGGTGCGGCCGGCGTCGTAACGAAGCTTCGCGAGCTCCGCGGCGCGACGGCTCTCCGTCGCCTGCACGATCAGCTTTTCGACGCGCTCGCGCTGGCGGTTGTAGCCGACGAGCGAGTTGTCGACGTCCTCCAGCGCGGTCAGCACGGTGCGCTGATAGTTGGCCAGCGCTTCGTCCGCGCGGGCCTCGGCACCCTTCACGCCCGAACGCACGCGCTGCACATTGAGCCCCGACCACGAGATGCTCGGTGCCACCGACCAGGCGCGCGAGTCCGCGCCGCCGAAGTCGTTGCTGCGACCGGCGAGGAAGCCGATGAAGCCACCGAGCGAGATGTGCGGGAAGTACTCGGCCTTCGCCACGCCGATGCGTGCGTTCGCGGCGGCGAGCTCGCGTTCGGCGATGCGGATGTCCGGACGTCGCTGCAACACCTCGTCCGCACCGCCGATGGCGAGCGCGGTGTCGATGGTCTTGAACGTGGCGGGCGACAGGTCGATGTCGAGTTCACCCGGTCGCTCGCCGAGCAGCACGGCGAGGCGGAACTGGTCCGCACTCGCCTGCGTTTCGAGAACCGGAAGCTGTGCCTCGACGGACGCGAGACGCGCCTTCGCGCTCGCCAGGTCCTGTTCGGCGCCAGTACCCAGTTCCACGCGCGCCGAGATCACCTTCAGCGAGTCGCGCTGGTTGTCGATGTCGCGCTTCGCCACGTCGATGCGTAGCTGCGTGCCGCGCAGATCGAAGTAATTCCGCGCGACTTCGGCGAACAGCGTCACCTGGGCGTCCTGCAGCGACGCTTCGCCCGCGCCGGCATCGGCACGCGCGGCTTCCACAGAGCGACGGATGCCGCCGAACAGATCGAGCTCCCACGAGGCGTCGAACCCGGCCTGGTACGAGGTGATGGTAGTGCGCTGGTCGGTGAAGCCCGGCTGCTGCTGGCGGCTGCGCGAATACGACACGCCCGTCTCGATATCCGGGATCTGCTGCGACTTCGCCGTACCCAGCGCGGCACGCGCCTGGTTCAGGCGCGCCAGCGCGATCTTGAGGTCGGGCGCGTTCTTCGCCGCACGGGCCACCAGCGCGTCGAGCGTCGGGTCGCCGAACTGCTTCCACCATTGCGCCTGCACGTCGCCGGTGGTCTGCGCGGACGCGTCGACCCCCTGCAGCACGACCGGCGCTTCCTTCGGCGCGTGGTAATCCGGACCCACGCTCGCACAACCGGCGAGCACGAGTGCGGCGAACAACGCGGTACTACGGAACACGGTTTTCATGGATCAGGACTCCCGGGCCGCGTGTTCGAGGAGGCGACGCTCGCGGCGCGCCAGACGGCGGGCCTCCGAACGCTCGTTCCAGCCGCGGATCAGTACGTAGAAGAGCGGGGTGAAGATGAGGCCGAAGAACGTCACGCCCAGCATGCCGGCGAAGACGGTCACGCCCATGGCGTGGCGCATTTCCGCACCGGCGCCGTGCGAGGTCACCAGCGGCACGACGCCCATGATGAACGCGAACGACGTCATGAGGATCGGGCGCAGTCGCAGGCGTGCGGCTTCCAGCACCGCATCGACGCGATTCATGCCTTCGATCTCGGCTTCGCGAGCGAACTCCACGATCAGGATCGCGTTCTTGCACGCGAGGCCCACGAGCACGATCAGACCGATCTGGGTGAAGATGTTGTTGTCGCCACCCGTGACGATCACACCGGCGATCGCGGACAGGAGCACCATCGGCACGATCAGGATCACCGCCAACGGCAGGCTCAGGCTTTCGTACAGCGAGGCCAGCACCAGGAACACGAGCAGCACCGACAGCGGGAAGACCAGCACCGCGGTATTGCCGGCGAGGATCTGCTGGTAGGTCAGCTCCGTCCATTCGAACGTCATGCCGTTCGGCAGGTTTTCCTTGGCGAGCTTCTCCATCGCCGCCTGCGCCTGGCCGGTGCTGTACCCCGGCGCCGCGCCGCCGTTGATCTCGGCGGTGGGGAAGCCGTTGTAGTGCTGCACGCGGTCCGGGCCGTTGGTCTGGCGTACGGTGAGGAACGAGCCGAGCGGCACGAGATCGCCCGCGGCATTACGCGTCTTCAGGCCGACGATGTCGGACGGCTCGTGACGGAACGACGGTTCCGCCGACACGTTCACCTGATAGGTACGGCCGAAACGATTGAAGTCGTTCACGTAGAGCGAGCCGAGGTACGCCTGCATCGTCTGGAACACGTCGCCCAGGTCGATACCCTCGGACTTCGCTTTCTCGCGATCCACGTCGGCATCGAACTGCGGCACGCTCACCTGGTAGCTGGTGAACAGGTGCGCGAGTTCGGGTGTCTTCTGGCTTGCCGCGATGAGGCCTTGCGTCTGCTTGAAGAGCTCCTCGAAGCCCAGGTCGCCGTGATCCTCGATCTGCATGCGGAAACCGCCGATCGTGCCGAGGCCGTTGACCGGCGGTGGCGGGAAGATCGCGATGTACGCATCCTGGATGCCGGCGAACTGCGCATTGAGGCGTGCCGCGATCGCGTCCGCGGACAGCTCGGACGAGCGGCGCTGGTCGAAGGGCTTGAGCGTCACGAACGCGATGCCGGAGTTCGTGCTGTTCGTGAAGCCGTTGATCGACAGGCCGGGGAACTGCACCGCACTCTCGGCGCCCGGGTCCTTCATCGCGATCTCGCCCATGCGGCGGATCACCGCCTCGGTACGATCGAGCGACGCGGCATCGGGCAGCTGCGCGAAGGCCACGAGGTACTGCTTGTCCTGCGGCGGCACGAAGCCGGTGGGCGTCTTCATGAAGCCGAACACGCCGAGCGCGACGAGGCCCGCGTAAAGCATCAGCACCACGGCCGAGAAACGCAGGATCTTCTTCACGCCGCCGACGTAGCCGTGCGCCGCGCGTTCGAACGTGCGGTTGAACGGACGGAACAGCCAGCCGAGGCCGCGATCCATCCACACGGTGAGCTTGTCCTTCGGCTCGTCGCGACCCTTCAGCAGGATCGCCGCGAGCGCCGGGCTCAACGTCAGCGAGTTGAAGGCCGAGATCACGGTGGAGATGGCGATCGTCAGCGCGAACTGGCGATAGAACTGGCCGGTGAGGCCGCTGATGAAGGCGGCGGGCACGAACACCGCGCACAGCACGAGGGCCGTCGCGACGATCGGGCCGGTCACTTCGGTCATCGCCTGTCGCGTGGCCATCTTCGGATCGAGGCCGTGCTCGATGTGTCGCTCCACATTCTCGACCACCACGATGGCATCGTCGACCACGATGCCGATCGCCAGCACCAGACCGAACAACGACAACGCGTTGAGCGAGAAGCCGGCGAGGTACATCACCGCGAACGTGCCGATGAGCGACACGGGCACGGCGACCAGCGGGATGATCGACGCGCGCCAGGTCTGCAGGAACAGGATCACCACCAGCACGACGAGCACGATCGCTTCGAACAGCGTGTGCACCACGGCCTCGATGGATCCGCGCACGAAGACGGTCGGATCGTAGACGATGGAGTAATCGACGCCCTGCGGGAAATCCTTCTTCAGCTCGGCCATCTCCTTGCGCACTTCGTCGGAGATCGCGATCGCGTTCGAACCCGGGCGCTGGAAGATGGGAATCGCGACCGCTT
>Ga0102591_1002249_pt1 | contig 21733 bp, 20 predicted proteins | sample AraplaCol_mCL_r2_2_FD_76860 | JGI IMG/M metagenome (GOLD analysis project Ga0102591, IMG submission 76860) | Arabidopsis root microbial communities from North Carolina, USA - plate scrape MF_Col_mCL_r2 (SPADES assembly) (version 2) | ecosystem: Host-associated > Plants > Roots > Endosphere... | reverse complement strand
CGTCCGCCCATTCCGCGATGGCGCTTCGGGCGTGATCGAGGCCGAAGAACAGGCTTTCGTTGAGCAGTTCGTCGCGCATGCGCCCGTTGAAACTCTCGACATAGCCGTTTTGCAGTAAGCGCGATTTTCGATGCGCATTGACGGCTGCTGCACCGCTGAGCGCGCCTCGCATCGGTAGCGAGATCCGGCTCTGTTAGGGTAAGCGTCCGGCGAAGGCATTTTCGCTTGGTCGAGAGGCCGATATTATAGGCCGCGTTTCATCTCGTCTGCCATAACGCGTTCGACCACATCCGGATCGCATTGTTCATCGACGAGAAACTGGCGGATTCCACCATCCCATGTCCGTATGTCGGCGAGGAGATTTTGGAGCTCGTCCACGCCGTTCTCGGTCAGGCCCTTTGTGCCGTATTCGCTGCCGTCGCGGACATAAAGCAATTCGCCTTCGCTGATATTATCCGAGTTGGCGGTCACCTCTTCGATCAACTCGAGGTTCTCGCCGATCATCTCAGCGACCTCTTTGAGGGTATAGATGATCCTTGAGCGTGCCATCACGCAGCCTCGTAGCGGTTTTTTGCCGGAGTCCACTGCCACGGGAGGAGTTCATCAAGTCGATCCTTCGGATGGCTCTGGATCCTGGTCAGGACGTCTGCCAGATAGGTCTCTGGATTGTGGCCATGGAGTTTAGCTGTCTCGATGATGGTCAGGATATTGGCGATGCGCTCGCCGCCCTTGTCTGACCCGGCAAAGAGCCAATTTTTTCTCCCAATTCCGAGTGGCCTCATGGCGCGCTCAGCTATGTTGTTATCGATTTCGACACGGCCATCGTCAATGTAGACGCTCAATGCTGCCCATCGCGAGAGAGCGTATCGCATCGCTTCTGCAAGCTTCTGTTTCTGCGGCAGCGTCGAAAGCGTCGTTTCAATCCAGGCCTTGAGATCCGCCAGAATGGGTCTGGCGTGTTGCTGGCGCAGTGTTCGCCTCTCGTCAGCCTGCATGCCGCGGATACGATCCTCGATATCGTAGAGTGCACCGATGCGCGACAGAGCCTCGTCGGCGATCGGAGATGGCTTGAGCTTGATCACATCATGGAACTTGCGGCGCACATGCGCCATGCAGGCAGCTTCGATGATCTGGTTGCCGTAAAGCTTGCTATAGCCAGCATACCCATCCGCATGCATTACGCCGCTGAAGTCAGCGAGGTGTTCAGCCGGATGCACGCCCTTTCGGTCGGGGCTATAGTAATAGGCGATCGCTCCGGGCGTGGGATCCTGGTAGCCGCTGCCATCGAAGACATAGACCCAGACCCTGCCGGTCTTCGTCTTTCCTCGTCCTGGGTCGAGAACATCGACCGGCGTGTCGTCCGTGTGTATTCGGTCGACCGCGGCGAGATGGGCTCTGATCAGCAAGATGAGGGGCGAGAGCAGAACGGACACACGTCCAACCCAGTCCGCCATGACAGACCGGGAGATGTCTATCCCCAGCCGGTCGTACATCTCGGACAAACGGTAGAGCGGGATATGATCGTCAAATTTGGCGACCATGATGTGTGCGAGCAGTCCAGGTCCAGGTTTGCCTCGTTCGATCGGCAAGGTCGGCATCTCACCCGATACCATTGTATCGCAGTCCTTACAGACCATGCGCTTCTCGATATGCCGGACGATCTTCACAGAAGCCGGCACATGCTCCATCACCTGGACCACCTTGTCGGGCGCCTTCAGGAAGGACATGCCACCACAAGTCGGGCAACTGCAGGGCGGTGTGTAGACCCGCTCTTCAGTTGGAAGGCCATCCGGCAGAGGTCTGCGTTTTGGCTTGTCGGGGGCATCGTCCAGATCTGGCAGCAGGCCTTTTCCGGAACGAGCATCAGCCTCGGCGCGGGAAGCTTCGATCTCCTCGAGCATCAGTTCGAATTGCTCAATCTTTCGATCGATCTTTTCCGAAGAAGCGCCATGCTGCCGATGGCGGAGCAGTTCCAGCTGCGCACGCAGAAGACCGATGATCGAGTCGCGTTTGATGACTTCGGCTTCTTGGCTCTCAAGTTTCGCCGCCTGTTCAGCGACGAGCGCGCGCAATGCCAATAGCTCGTCCTGACTGTCCAGCGGCGGTGCTTTCATGCCCAAAAACATAGCCGATTTGCAGCGAAAGCACTAGCGTTTTGCCCCGGATGTCCCTGTAAAATATAGCTTTTAACCCGTGCGGCCAGGGGCGGAAGTCCACGCTGGTCGGCGCCAGTCAATCCCTTCAACAAGCATCGACAACTGAGCCTGGGTCAGATGCGCAACACCATCTTTCGCCGTCGGCCAAGGAAAGTATCCGCGCTCGAGAATCTTGTAGAATAGGCAGAACCCTTGGCCATCCCACCATAGAAGCTTGATCCGGTCGGCGCGCTTTCCACGGAACCCAAAGATCGCTCCGGAACCCGGCGCTTCCTTGATCACCGCCTCGACCATAGCAGACAGACCATCGATACCGCGCCGCATATCGGTCACTCCGCAAGCCAAGTAGACCCGCACATTTCCTGTCGGCCCGATCATGCAGCCTCAACACACGCGATCAACGATGACAGCGTCTTGCGTTCAATGTCCGCCGGAACTTTCAAACTGCGACCATTTCGTAGCTGGATCTTGATAAGCGCGGGCGCCCCGCCGGCCGCCGGCATCTGCCCGAGACTTACTTCGTTGACCAGGTGGACCAGAAGGAACGTTGCTGACACATCGAAGTGGCTAAGCGTTTTCCGCCATAAACGGATCTGCGCAGGATAAATGTCATGGCGACGAGCGACATCGCCAATGCGAACGCCCGGTTGATCGGCTTCAGCCAATATCGCCAGCTTCGCTTCCTTCGACCACCGCCGCCTACGCTCAACGCCGGAAATGATCTCCATGCGAGCCATGCCAACCTCTCAGATCTGATATTAGTGTCAGCACTAATGCTGGTTCTAATGCCAGAACATCGCCTAACTGGCTCGTTCAGCAAATCCGCTCACCGGACGCTCACAGTTACTACAACCGCCCCACACGCGAAAATTGTGGCGAAAGCCTCCCCTGGATTGGTCGACGCAGCCAACTGTCTGTGGAGCCCGGCGAGCTGTAACGTCAGCGCCGTGCCAGCGACCGTGCGATGTCGATGATATCGTCGCGGCCAGCGGTCGGATCTTCGCTGTTCCAGGCGATTCCGAGCCCGATCCTGAAGTCGGTCCCAGCCATGGTCGTATAACTTAAAACGAAATGGCCTCCCGCAGACCCGGCGCGGTTCGGAGAGACCTAAGGGACAGCAGTCAAGTTATCAGGCTTTGACGTCCGAAATTTCTGCATCATGGGCATCGCCGAGGTATTTAGAGCGAGATTCTAGCATCTGTCGGTGGTAAAAACCCGTGTCAGCGGAATGCAGCTTGATACAGCTTCCCGTACCACTTGCCACGAGAAGAATCTGGCAACAGTTCTGCGTTTTCTATCCCCCTATTTCAATGTCGCAACGATTTGCGCTATCACGCTTGGGCTCAGTATCATCAGAAGCAAGAGGCCACCCAAAGCAATTTGCGCGACCTTCGCCCCGGTAGCGGTCATTCCGAGCACACCGACCACAATAACTATAAGTGCAGGCGCTTGAAGATAGTATGGACCGGCGGAGACCAGAACAAGGGCCACGAACGCGTACATAAGACCGCGTGCAGCACTTAATGCAACTCTTCCCATAAAACGAGTAGCCTGCTGCATCTCCTTGAGTGGTGGAGAACCTAGATCTTCCAAAACAAACTCCTCACAATCTGCCCCATTTCAATGGGAAGCTATTTAACTCACGCGCATCATTGATATGATCCTGCAAGCCACCAATTTCAGTGCGCCGACTTGGCGTAGCGACCATGGCCTCGCATACGAACCGCACTGTAACGTGGTGGCTCATAGTGGGTTTCGGCCGTGAATGGCGCCAAGAACGTCGCCTCGTCGCAGAGATCCTCGCGAACAAAGTAAGCGTTCACACCAAAAATATCACAGCCAACTAAATTATAGCCCGCATCGCGACCGATCCGCTCCATCGCTTTCAAGCTTCCTCCGAAGCGTGTCGAGCCGTCCCATACACCGTCTGCGATGTATGGGACCTCGTAGTCAACGGTGGGGGGAAAATGTGCATTGTATTCCACGCATACAACTCTCGGCCTAAGAGACTTGAGTGCCGACCAGATATGTGAAGTGTTGTAGTCTATATCGAGCGACAAAAAATCCAGCTCGCCAGTCAACGCGTTGTGAAGCAAATCAACAACATTGTTGCGATCCACTTTCTTTTGCAGGAAGACAAGCCGACCATCGGAGATGGGCCCGGCCATTAGCTGCCGGATCGACCGCGCCTCCGCATCGCCAGCTTCGACCCATGTTCCAGACCAACCAAGATCTAGGAGCAGCCGCGTGGTATTCTCGATACCATTGCCGGCAGCGATCTCCACGAAAGTCTTCTTGGTTGTGCCAACGCGGCTGAAGATCTCTGCGATGACGCCATCCTCATTGTTCTGGCTATACACTTGGCCGTGAGCGGCACCGACATGTCGCTTATCGCGATATCGGGGATCAGTCTTTACCAGCAAATCGAAGCTGAGATCGATAGCAGCAGCTTTGCCGACACGAACATCAAAAGAAAGAGCGCGAATCTCATCGGCATGTTCCGCTACCTGGCGGTCTAAGTGCGCAATTCGAGCCCGAATCTCCTCAATCAAACCAAGAAATCGGATCACAATTTCGCGCATAGAAGAAATGGGATTTCGCATATGTACAGAACTCTTCCTTTGTTGGCTACCTACGCGATGCCTGGACGGTCAGGACAAATTCTCGCTCGCTGCGATGCTGCGTCACACCGGATCAATCATTTGTCGGTGCCGTAGCAGATTCTATCCATATCTGAAAGCGTGTTCGCTCGTCACTTCTAATGAGACCTGTGCGCGGGTATCTGGACCGAAGCGAACGGCTGCGATTCTATCAATCTGAACAATGGATTGAGGGCTTTGAATGGGACGTTGGCGCATCGGTCAGGAGAAGTTCGGCTTTGTCGTCGAACGCGGTAAACCGTCCTCGCCGGATGCGCTTGTCAAACTGGTCCACTGAGCGCCGATTGATGGCGCTCTCAGGGTGATTGCCTGTGCTGCCAAGGGCGAGCCTGCCTGGCCGCCGTTGTCGTCGTTCAGGGCAACGCTGCTGTCCGTCCAATACGACCCGTCCGACGTCAAGCTCGCCGAAGCACTGGACGGCCGCGCCTCCCTTTCGGCGCTTCTTCTGTGGCTTTTCGGTCTCGGAACCGACGCCCGAATGCACCGCCTTTATTCGCTTCAGCAGGGCCCTTGTCGCACAAGGACTGGATAAGCTCGGTTCGTGCAGATAACCGACCAGCTCGACGCACAGGCGATCCGCGTCAAGACTGGCACTCTAGTCGATGCAACGATCGCCTCGGCCAGCGAGGATGATGGTGAGGGCCATTGGGGCGCAAGGGCCGACCTGCGCTCCATGGCTTCAAAGCGCATGTCGCTGCCGACGCCGATACGGGCCTTGTCGAGGAGACTGCCGTCACGCCAGCCTACGTCAATGACGGCAAGGCCGGTCCCAATGCCTTGCCTGACAATCCGGGTGAGGTTTTTTGCCGACAGCGCCTATCGAGGCACCCATTTCCGTGATGCCGTGCACGCCAAAGATGGCACGCGCGACATCGTTACCACCGCGTGGGGGCGCGACGAAGCCGAAACGCTGGCACGTTTCAGATGCTGGAAACCAACCGATCGATCGTATCAATGGCCGGATCGAGAATATCTTCGGCGCGTGGAAGCGAAGCTATGGTCTTCGGCGCATGCGATGGCGCAGGCTTGCCAAGGCCGCTATGCAGATCCGCCGCACCGTCATCGCCTACAATATGAAACGAAGTTTGAAGATTGTTGCCGCCGCCGGAGGGGACGAAACAAGTCGCCCGCTGATCGACCGCCGTCTCAAGGCGGACGTGGCGATGCCCGCAATCGCACATTCTCTTCCATCTGGAGAAAAATACAGCTAATTCAATTGGAACACTTACCCGAGCACAGATCTCACCATACACGGAGCGCTTGCATCTAAGGCTTATTCCGCAATAAGTGTGCGGAGCCAAAACAAAACCGATACGTTTAGCCAAGACTTTTACCACAGACATTCGCATCGATCGATTTGCCTTGGCTGTCGATAGCTGGTTAAACGTTGCTTCTCCGATACGAGAGACCGACACGCAGAAAATTGCCCCTATGACAGTTCCGAGCCCACCATTCGACCGCACAAGTCACTCGATCTAGATTATGGAGTTTTTTTGCCCTGCACTCGAGCGAAATCAAGACGTATGCCTTCTGGAAATCTACGGATCGCCCTATGAGCCTAATATATCGAACAACCCCAGCTGCAATATTACATTCGATCTTGCGGAATCGCGAATTGCTTTGGGAGCTAATCAAGCGAGATTTCATCGGCCGCTATAAGGGCTCTTTTATAGGGATCGCTTGGTCTTTGTTGAATCCGTTATTTATGCTCGCTATTTATACGTTCGTGTTCAGTGTCGCCTTTAAGGCTCGCTGGGGCGTCGAAAACGAAAGTAAGGTGTCATTCGCAATCGTCCTGTTCTCCGGGTTGATCGTTCACGCGCTTTTTGCCGAGTGCCTCAACCGTGCGCCGACCCTCATCACTAGCCACGTGACCTACGTAAAGAAAGTAGTGTTCCCTCTCGAGATTTTGCCCTTGATGGCGCTTGGATCTGCGCTTGGTCATTTCCTTGTAAGTCTGATGGTCTTATTGGTCTTCTGCCTACTTTCCGGCTGGAATGTCCACGCAACCGGGCTCTTGGCTCCCCTTATCCTGCTTCCATTGCTAATGATCATCCTCGGGTTGAGCTGGCTGCTCGCATCACTTGGGGTATACCTAAGAGATTTTGCCCAACTTATCGGAATGGCCACTACTGTTACGCTCTTCTTGGCGCCCGTCTTTTACCCTATCGAGGCGCTGCCGCCGTTGTTTCAAACCCTCCTCCTTTGGAACCCAATTACGCTGCCGATACTCCAACTACGTGGGGTGTTACTTTGGGGCACCGAGCCTAATTGGGGCGCCTGGACCCTCAGCCTCGCAATCGCTGTTTTCGTTTTCTCTCTGGGATTTGCATGGTTTCAAAAGACCAGAAAGGGATTTGCTGATGTCCTCTGACATTGCGATAGACGTGAAGAATCTCGGAAAAAGGTACGATATCTATGATCATCCCCGCGATAGGCTCAAGCAGCTACTCTTTCCCCGTATTCGAAACGTCGCGACCAACGTTGGGCTAAGACCCGCAGGTGATCCGCCTCGATATTATCGAGAATTCTGGGCGTTGCAGGACATTTCGTTTCAGGTGCAGGCAGGCGAAACACTCGGAATTATCGGACGCAACGGGAGTGGCAAGAGCACATTGCTGCAAATGCTTGCAGGCACGCTATCTCCCACATCCGGGAGTGTCAGTGTCGCCGGCAGAGTCGCGGCTTTGCTGGAACTAGGCAGCGGCTTCAATCCAGAATTCACCGGGCGCGAGAATGTCTTTTTGAATGCCCGTATACTTGGTCTATCGCAACGAGAAATTGAAGCCCGCTATGATAGTATTATGGAGTTCGCGGACATCGGAGACTTCATAGAGCAGCCTGTAAAAAGCTACTCAAGCGGGATGTTTGTACGCCTTGCCTTCGCAGTCCAGGCCCACATCGATGCATCGATCGTCATCATCGACGAAGCGCTGGCAGTCGGGGACGTCTTCTTCCGTCAGAAATGCTATGCACGTCTTGACGAACTAAAACATTCTGGGGCAGCGATCCTACTCGTCTCACACGCGATGACTGACATTGAACAATTCTGTGATAGAGCCATTTTGCTCGATCACGGTCAGGCTCAGTTCATTGGCCAAGCCTCAGAGGCGGCAAAACGCTACTATCAACTCCATCAGCCGAAGAACAGAGAGCATATTGCCGCTCCGACCAGCATCGAACGTGGATCGAACGCTGCGGCCACGCTAGCGACCAACGCCGCTCCTGAGAACTCTTGGCCACGACACGTCGATTTCGTCAACGCCGACAAGGCGACGCAAATTACGAACGAATGGGCAACGTGCACGCGCTACGTCGTCTGCGATGCGTCAGATAAACAGTGCTCGAGCTTTGCCCAAGGCGAAACGGCTGTATTTTACTATGAGTTCTTGCTTAAGAAGCCTCTCGCCGTTCCGCTCGGAGGCATTGTGCTTCAAAATGAAAGAGGCGTGAATGTCCACGGCAAGGGGTCGTTGGAGCACAATACCGATGCGCCCGAATTTTTGCCAGCAGGCACTCTAGTGCGTTGCCGCCAAAGCATCGAGCTTAAATTGGAACTCGGTGAATATAGCTTCGAACTGGGCTTGGCCACAATTGACGCAGAGACCTACAAAAGCATGAGAAATTTGAGCCACGAAAGGATCTTTTCTCGGATTACCCGAGTGTGCCATTTGCCTAAGGCCGGAATTATAGCTATAGGCTGGCGTCCAGTGCACGAGGGGGCCGCGCTGACGCATCACGGTATTGCGGACTTGCCGGGCGCGTTTGAGTATTCCTTCGCGGGCTCTACCGCAGGTTGACCAGTCGGCAAGAGCACCGCACGGCGTAAAAAATTTGGAATTAGGGACACCCTTCATGGCTAAACGAATCTGCTGGTGCGGCAACCATGCGTTGTCTAGCTTTAACGCTGACTATGAAAAGTGCATGGCTTGCGGCACTTTGGTTTCTGTCGCGGGACTTACCGATGACGAACTGAAAGTGGCAGATGACGAGACTGATTTCTATGGGAAACAATACTGGTTCGAGCATCAAAGCAAGGACCTCGGTTTCCCGAATATCATCGACCGAGCCCGCAACGACCTTACTGACCGCAATTTGCATTGGCTAAGGACGCTCCTGAAGTACAAACTGCCACCCGCAAACGTGCTTGAACTCGGCTGCTCGCATGGAAGCTTCGTAGGTTTGCTACGACAGGCTGGGTACAGTGCAGAAGGGATCGAGCTCAGTCCTTGGGTTGTCGAATTCGCCCGCAAGTCGTTCAATGTGCCTGTGTCACTTGGTCCTGCGGAGAACCTTAATCTTCCGACTGAGAGCTTCGATATCGTTGTGCTAATGGACGTGCTGGAGCACTTGCCTGACCCGGAAGGAACGATGAGGCATGCTCTCAGCCTCGTAAAGCAAGGGGGCTTGTTGCTCATACAAACGCCTGAGTTCAAAGAAGAAATGGAGTTTGATGATCTGCTTCAATCAAAGGGCGCGTTCCTTGAGATGTTGCGCCCGGACGAACATATCTATCTTTTTTCAAAACGCTCCGCAAAGCTTCTTTTCAGTCGCCTTTCCGCAGAAAACTTGGCATTTGAGCAAGCGATTTTCGGTCAATACGACATGTTCTTTTTCGTGAGCAGAAAGCCTGTTGAGGTGCTGCCCGCCGAAGCTGGACAAGAGGCGCTTCTATCGACACCAACTGGACGGTTCGTGCAAGCGATGCTTGATGTAGATGCGCGCGCGGGGGTCCTGGCCGAAAGGGTCAAAGCTCTATCGGCAACTTTGGAGACAGTTGAAGAAGATAGGGAGGATCGGTTGACGCAGATCCATACTCTCACGAAGCTCATCCATGATATTCAGATAGTCCCTCGTCCTAAGGGTAAAATCAAAGCTCTTCTAGAAAAATTCCACGAGCTTCCAGCGACTCCAAAAAGCAAGTAGATATGACTCCAGAGATCAAACGACCAAAGATTTCGATTGTCACGCCCTCTTTGAACCAAGGGCGGTTTTTGCAGAAATGTCTGGATTCTGTGGCGGCGCAGAATTGGCCTGATCTGGAACATTTCGTTATTGACGGAGGTTCGACCGACAATACGCTGGATATTTTGGAACAGAACCGGTCAAAACTGGCTGAGTTCATCAGCGAGCCAGACAAAGGTGCGGCTGATGCAATCAACAAGGGCTTTGCGAAGTGCACCGGAGATATCGTCGCGTGGTTGAACGCAGATGACTTCTATCTACCTGGCGCACTTCAGAAGGTGGCGGAAGCTTGGGGGGCAAATCCCGACGCAGGGTTCTGGTTCGGCAACGGTCTGCGGGTGGATGAAACGGGAAAGACCAAATCTGTTTTCAATGCTCGTCCGATTGTCTACAACCATCGGGCTTTAGTAGAGGGCCTAGATTATATCCTGCAACCAGCAACTTTCATGAATGGTCAGATTTTGGAAAGGGCTGGCGGGCTGAATCCCGCCTTGCGCTGGAGCTTCGATTGGGACCTTTGGATTCGGCTAGCTCGACTGGCCCTACCCGCGACGATCGACCAGCCACTGGCTGCGTCTCGCGAATGGGAATCCACGCTCACCGCCGGCGGGGGGTTCAGACGAGCTGAGGAACTTCGTCTGATGGCCGAAAGCCACAGCGGAAAACCGATGACTCATGGCGCACTGTGTTATTGGCTCGATACTCTCACCGGGATGATGCGCTCAAACCCCGCGGCATTCCAAAACAGAACCTTGAAGGCGGCCCGACAATTATGGTCCGCCGTACAAGTGGATATGCAGCGGCTGCACGTCGACGCTTCCGGCATGCCCAACCAGGCAGGCGGCGTGGCAGATTTTGTTGTTGGCGTGGACCTCTACCCTTTGAACCCTGGGACATCAGGGGGCATTGTACCTTGGGTGCAGGGTGTTCTACGTGAGATGGTCAAGCTATATCCGAATGACCGCGTCATTCTGTTTCATCGTCCCGGCCGCCCTCCTCTCAACATCGACGGCGCTAATGTGCAATTTGTTCCGTTGAGCGAAAATCCCGCGTCGTTTTATAAAGAGATGACGAGCCGCTGTGAAGAAGCTGGCGTTTCTGCCGTCGTTCGATCCTATCCCCAAGAGCATCATCCAGACTATCCGTTTGAGCGACAGATTTTTGTAATACCCGATCTGCAGCACGAATATTTCCCTGACTTCTTCAGCCGTCCTGTTCTTGCGGCGCGTCGCCGGGCGTTTGCCGATGCGCTCGCGCGCGGCGGAGCGATCGCAACAATGACAGAGCACTCGCGCTCTACCGTGCTGGACAACCCCTGGACGGCCAGCCAGGACGTGTTCCTGATGCCTGCAGCCTTGCCGGAAGAACTACGGGGCGAGCCCGCCACTGGGGCCCTTCCCGAACAGGTCAAGGCGTTCAAGCGCTTTTTCTATATGCCCGCGAATTTGTGGCCCCACAAAAACCATCGGCGGCTGTTCGAGGCCTTCCGTCGCGCGCTGCCAAACCTTCCACCGAAGACCGGCCTCGTGTTGACTGGAAGTCCCGAAGGTCTCGAGGAAGCGCTCAAAGGCTACGAGGATCTCCCCATCCTTCATCTTGGATTTATCCCCCATGAGCAGGTAGGAGCGCTTTTCCGCGACACCGAGGCGCTAGTGTATTTCTCTCTATTCGAAGGCTTTGGCATTCCGCTACTCGAGGCCTTCCGACACAAGACCCCCGTTCTTTGCAGCAACAGTGCTTCTTTGCCTGAGGTTGGTGGCGACGCTGTCTTGTCTTGTGACCCTACTGATGTCGACGCAATGGCCAATCTGATGACGCGTATTGTCAGCGAAGACGGGTTGAGGGAAAGTCTCTCCGCGAAGGCTGCAGCTCGGCTCGCCGCTTACGACTGGGAGACCCCTGCCCACTCTCTGCACGCGGCGTTGAAGCGACGGGCGCAATCTGAAACGCCCTCCCCGGTGCCAGTCAGGCCCCTGCCATTGATCAGCATAGTCATGCCAACTCGCAATCACGGCCACTTCATTCGAGAATCGATCGACAGCGTTTTGGACCAGACTTACGGCAACGTTGAGCTGGTCGTTATGGATGGGGCGTCGACCGACAACACCGTGGAGATCTTGAAGAGTTACGGTGAGCGAATTCGTTGGGTGTCTGAACCTGACCAGGGACAGGCAGATGCGATCAACAAGGGCATGAAGCTTGTTGGTGGTGATATCCTCGCTTACCTAAACTCGGACGACATACTATTGCCTGGCGCGCTTGAAAAGGTGGTCAGATATCTCAAGTCGCATCCAGAGTGCGACCTCGTCTACGGAGATGCGGACTACATCGACAAAGACGGCAACGTCACGGGGAAGTATGCGACGGCAGATTTCTCGTTCGAGCGCTTGATGCATGACTGCTGTATCTGCCAACCAGCGGCTTTTTGGAGACGTCGGATCGCCGATCGAACCGGACCGTTCGATGCGAGCCTTCAAACTGCAATGGACTACGAATTTTGGCTACGCATGGCGGCAACCGGCGGCATAATACGGCACCATCCAGAGAAGCTTGCTCAGTCCCGATTGCATGAGGACGCCAAAACGCTGGCAATGCGCGGCAAGATTTTTGAGGAGGTCTTCAAGATCTGCCGACAACATGGTGGTTACGTCAGCCTAAGCTACTACCTTGGCCTTTGGCATTACCGCATTTACGAAACGTCGGAAACGGGTATGAAGCTGCGACGTTTTGCCCCCCGACTGTATTATCCACCCGCAATGGTTCATTTCACCGCACAAATGTGGCGATTGGGTCAGATGAAGTCCTCCCGCCAACAAATTTCACGAACTACCTTCAACGTCATCGACCGCCGCTTACCGCTGGTGAGTGCTGCCATCCGTAAAGCTTGGCGTCGTTCCACGTTCTTGCGTAACAGCATAAGGTAAGGAGCATGACATTAGCGGCGGAGTGTGAAAAAGAGCCAGGATCGATGAAGCGGGCACTTATCACAGGGGTAACCGGTCAGGATGGTTCATACCTCGCAGAGTTCCTTTTGCAGCAGGGCTACGAGGTTTACGGCCTTGCTCGTCAAGAGAGCTGGTACCGACCCAATTTTGCAAGCCACCTTGCCGGAAAGGTCACCATCCTATTTGGCGATGTGACCGAGGGGGTGGACATTGCCTCGGCTGTGCAAGACGCCAAGCCTGACGAAATCTACAATCTTGCCTCGCAGTCGCGCCCTGGTGAGTCATGGTCCAGAGCAGCAGAGACTTTACAGGTTAATGGATTAGCTGCCGTTCGGCTTTTCGAGGCTGTTCGACATGCGTCGCCCGGCACCAAAATCTACCATGCGTCATCGTCGGAAATGTTTGGACAGACAACAACGGATGTGCAAGACGAGTTCACGCCTTTCAATCCCGTCAATCCTTACGCGGCGGCGAAAACCTATGCTCACCAGATGGCTCGCATTTATCGAGACAGCTACAATATCTACATTGCCAGCGGGATCCTATTCAATCATGAGAGTGAGCGACGGCCTCTCCACTTTTTGACCCAGAAAGTGGCATATGGAGCGGCCTGTGCAGCTCTTGGGATCAAGAACTCGCCCGACAGGAATGAGCGTGGGCGACCCATCGTTGAAGACGGTAAGCTCGCCCTCGGCAACTTGCAGGTGTCTCGAGATTGGGGATATGCACCCGATTTCGTCAGGGCGATGTGGCTGATTCTTCAACAGGAACAACCCGCTGAGTTCGTAATCGGCACCGGCAAATCACACACGTTACGCGATTTGTGTGAAGTTGCGTATCAAAGTGTTGGCCGGGACTGGGAAAAATGTGTATTCAGCGATCCGGTGCTAGTGCGACCATTAGAACCAGGAAACACGGTCGCCAACCCATCTAAGGCAAAGCAATTGCTTGGATGGGCGCCGAGTGTAAGTTTTGAAGAAATGGTGGGGCGCATGGTTCGCGCCCAGATACACCGCTTGCAACATGTACAGACAGAGGCCGAATCGTGAAAAGAGCACTTATTACAGGTGTAACAGGACAAGATGGTTCTTACCTTGCCGAACTTTTGCTTAGCAAAGGATACGAGGTCCATGGGATCAAACGACGTACGTCTCTGTTCAATACGGATCGGATCGACCACCTGTACGTGGATCCCCATGTCGAGGGCCGGAAATTCATTCTGCACCATGGTGATCTAACAGATGCGACTAGCTTGATCCGCATCGTCCAACAAGTCCAACCAGACGAGATTTACAATCTGGCGGCGCAGTCGCATGTGGCGGTTTCATTCGAGGAGCCGGAGTACACTGCGAACTCAGATGCGTTAGGTGCGCTGAGAATACTTGAGGCGATCCGTATCCTCGGGCTGGAAAAGACGACGCGCTTCTATCAAGCGAGCACGTCCGAGCTCTATGGACTTGTCCAGGAAACGCCCCAAAGGGAAACGACACCGTTTTATCCGCGCAGCCCATACGCAGTGGCAAAGCTTTATGCTTACTGGATCACGGTAAACTACCGTGAGTCCTATGGCATGTATGCGTGCAACGGCATTCTCTTCAACCATGAGAGCCCAGTGCGTGGGGAGACCTTCGTCACCCGTAAGATCACCCGTGCCTTGGCTCGCATAAAACTTGGCCTTCAGGAGTGCTTATATCTGGGCAACATGGATTCTAAACGCGACTGGGGCCATGCGAAAGACTATGTTGAAATGCAGTGGCTGATGTTGCAGCAAGAACAACCGGAAGATTTTGTTATTGCCACAGGCATTCAATACAGTGTTCGTGAGTTTGTTGATGCCGCCGCCCGCGAGATCGGTATGGACATTCATTGGTCCGGCACCGGCGTTGACGAAAAAGCATTTGATGCGAAGGGCAACTGCATCGTCGCTGTAGATCCGCGCTACTTCCGTCCGGCAGAAGTAGAGACTCTTCTGGGCGATGCGTCTAAGGCGAAGCAGAAGCTAGGATGGGTGCCCAAGATCACGTTTGAAGAGCTTGTGTCGGAAATGATGCGTGAGGATCTCAAAGCAGCCGAGCGTGACGAGGTGGTCAGAAAGCACGGCTTCCACACCTATCAGTATCACGAGTAAATTCATGGATAAGAGCGCTAAAATTTACGTCGCCGGTCATCGTGGGATGGTGGGTTCAGCTATTGTCCGCCGACTTCGATCGGCGGGCTATACAAATCTCCTGACACGCTCTCGCGCGGAGCTCGACTTGACAGATCAGGCTTCGGTCATAGCGTTCTTGTCACATGAGCAGCCCGATTATATTTTCATGGCCGCCGCAAAAGTTGGCGGAATTCATGCGAATAATGTATTTAGAGGCGACTTCATTTATCAGAATTTGATCATTGAAGCGAATATCAGCCACGCTGCGCTGCAAGCTGGTGTGAATAGAATGCTCTTCTTGGGCTCGAGCTGTATCTATCCGCGGGATTGCCCTCAGCCGATCAAGGAAGAGTTCCTACTGACAGGCCCGCTTGAGCAAACCAATGAGCCTTACGCCATAGCCAAGATTGCTGGCATCAAGCTCTGCGAAAGCTTCAATCATCAGTATGGAACACAGTTTATTTCGGTGATGCCGACCAATCTGTACGGCCCCAACGATAATTATGACCTAAAAAACAGTCATGTGTTACCGGCTCTGATCCGAAAGGCTCACGAGGCAAAAATTCGTGGCGACACGTCATACCAGGTGTGGGGCTCCGGACGCCCAATGCGGGAATTTCTCTATGTAGATGACATGGCCGACGCTTGCGTGTTTTTGATGGAGCGAGAGGAAATTACCCGGGGCATCTTTAACGTGGGCACTGGTCAGGACGTTACAATTAGCGAACTGGCGGAAACTGTCATGGAAGTCATTGGTTTCAAAGGTGACATAGTCTTTGACGCGTCGAAGCCGGACGGCACACCGCGGAAGCTTTTGGATGTCGAGAGAATGCGGCAGCTTGGCTGGCAGGCGCGGACCACGTTACGCGACGGTATCGTTAAGACGTATGAAGACTTCTTAGAGTCGGCCAGGGACTGATTGTGGCCACCCCGAAAGTGACGATTGCAGTGCCGTCATACAACCAAGGCCAATTCCTTGGTGAGGCGCTTGAGTCGATATTCAACCAGGACCTGCCGGTCGAAGTTTTTGTCGTCGATGGTGGGTCGACTGACAATTCTTTAGAAGTCATAGACAAGTGGAAGCCTCATCTCGCGGGCTATCGGAGCTATCCGGACAATGGGCAAGCTTCAGCAATAAACGAAGGAATTTGTTGCGGCACAGCTCCGTTCGTGTGCTGGCTCAATAGCGACGATTGGTTCCTGCCCGGCGGCCTATCAACACTCGTAAAAGCTGCAGAGTCGGCTTCGAGGGCGCCGTTTGCATATGGGCGTTCATTAGACTATCAGCAAGAGAATGGTACGAGCAGGGAGGCTTGGGTGGAGCCTTTCGACGAATACCGCCTAGCTCTTCGCTGCATTGTTTCTCAACCAGCAACGCTCATCCGACGCACGGCCTGGGAAGGTGTGGGAGGAGTGGACGCCAATTTGCACATGGCGATGGATTACGACCTTTGGTGGCGATTGTACAAAAACCACGGACCACCCGAATTTGTAGAGAAAGTCGTTGCCGTGAACCGGGTCCACAGTGCCACAAAAACGAAGAACCACCGCCAGCTGCATTATCGCGAAGCCATAGCGACGGTGCGCAAGCATCACGGCAAGGTGCCCTTGAAGTGGTGGATCGCGCAGCCATATGCAGTGTGGTTCAAATCGACATTTCGATGAGCTCCAAGACAATAATTTCTGTTGGGGCGAGCAACCGTTAGTATCTTGTGCCCAAAGTTGCTTGCTGACCACGAACTTCTGCCGTCACCGGGAAACGAGGTTTCGATTGACGGAAGCGGACCAAACACGCCCTAACTGTCCGTGGTTGGAGCCCTTGATTTTGCGTTGCTGCCTGGTCCTCATCATGGAACGGTCCGAAAGATCGGCAATCAGAGCCGCGCCGTCTATGATTAGTGAACGTTAATTTTCCAACCAAGGCAGATCAAGAATGACAGATAAGACCTTCAAGGTTGCGGCAGCTCCGGGGGTACTCGCATCGGCGTGGGCTTTGTTCATCACAATAGCTGGCGTTGCAGGTTACTCAATGCGTGAGGTAGCACCCCTATTTTGGGGCGCGACAGGTTTGGCGATCGTTGCTTTTCTGGTTGTCGCCCTGAGGGCACGCATTAATCTTCTCGCATTGTATATTGTTCCCTTCGCCGCGAGCTTCATCGTCTTGCTTCCCTGGATTTACCGTGGAATGACACTGTTTCCGGGAACATGGTTTTGGGACGGGTGGTCTTATCTCGCGTTCGGGCAGGCCTTTCTTAAGTATCCACTCGACACCAGTTTGCCATCGATCGTTTCCCCAATGTACGAGCTAGCGATCAGTTGGGCATTCAAGACGAGATTTATCACCGCGGGGCTCCTCGCGCTTTTCTCCGCGTCTCCGATTTCCAGCGGCGAGACCCAAGCGGCGGCCGGGTATCTTCTGTTTTTCTATCTCTTCACGTTTGCTTGCTCGATTGGGGCGCTTGGAGCCATCCTTTTCCCGGCCAAGCCCTTAATAAAATGGGGCTATGTCGTATTCGGGACAGTGAGCGGGTATATGATCACCGCCTTGCACGCCAACAACTACGACCAGCTACTAGCGATGGCCTTGCTGCCCTTGCTAGTTGCTCTCGCCTTGCAGCTCCAATGGGACAATAGAAGGCAAGCGTTCACCCTTGGTGTCGTAGCTGCCGGTGTGCTAACGGTATACCCAGAACTGGCACCGGCAAACCTCGGATTGCCATTCGTCGTCATAATCTGGCGAATATGGCGCGAACAGCCCCATAACAAGTCACTTCTAAAGAACGTCGCGCTTTGCGCAGGTGTGTTTGTCCTGGCGGCATCTCCAGCAATCTACAGCTTGTCGTCCTTCTTCATTGAACAGTTGGCGAAAGCCTACGACGTTGTTAAGGGTCGTCCTGGCGAAAATTACTTTCTCCAATTCTACTATCCACAATGTGCTCCCGGGGCACTTTGGTCTCTTTTCGCTCCGATGAAAACGCCAGCGTGTGAAGGGTGGACCGCGTTTGTTTCCGGCGCACTTGGCGCCGTCCTGAGCGTGACGGCATTATACGGCTCCCTGCGTGCGGCAAAGACGCTACTACCAATAGTGCTGTGTGCCTTCCTGCCGTTCATGGGCGGAATGATCATGCTGATAGTCAGCCGATATGATTATGGAGCGTACAAGCTCTTTGCCGTCGGATTCCCATTCTGGGCAGCATTAGTAGTTTTCGGCGTTACCCAAATCAGAACGCGCTGGGCTAGACCCGTCGTTTTCGGTGCAGCTCTTTGCTACGCAGCCCTGATGGGCTACCGCGTTGTGGAGATCGATAGCGGCGCCAGATTCAAGACCGTCGAGGTGTTCAGAGAGCCATTAAAAGACATTCCTGCCGGGTCGACGATCGCCTTAAAGATCGCTGACCATCTGTCGTACGAATGGGCTGCATACTACCTGAGGGACGACAACCTAATCACGATCGAAGGGAACCTTGCATACCTTTCTGAACCCAAGTCCGTCCGTCCAACTGGAAATGTGAGCTACTTCGTTAGTGATAAGGGTGCCCACTCATGTTGGGGCGATCCCATATCAAGGTCCGAAGCATATGCAGTATTCAGGGCGCCCGGCCAGACCGACTGCTCGCCATAGGAAAATCCGGTGATTAGCGCACGCGAACATTTCAATGTGTTATTTCGCTTCGAGCCTTCTCGAGTCTGGTCCCTCCATCACGAGGCGCCTCGTATCTGCATTGATACCCAGGTCTCTCGGGACAAAGAACCGATCGAAGTTGACCTTAATCGATGTAGGAGCAGCCCCATCTGCGATCGCGCTGGCGTCAATTTCTAGACGGTACCGACCGTGAGAAGAGGTCAATGTTGCCGGAATCTCGTTTTCGTCCCCAAGCACCGCCCTGACATGAGGGGGACCGTTCAGCACATCCTCACGGATGCTTCCTTCAAGAACGATCTTGGGGCGGGTCTTCAGGAAAAATGGGTCGGCAAACACAGTAATCCCATCTTCAAGGATCCAGTTGTCAACCGAGGCTCCTCGCACCTGGACATTTGCACTCGCAAAAACTCGATAAGGAATACCACTGATTTCACCGGAAGCGATCTCACGCATGTTCGCTTCGACAAATTGCGCAATTCGAGGCCAGTTCTCTTTCATGCTTTTGTTAAAGGGATACGGTTCGTCGCGGCCCGAAAATTGATCAGTGAGGACAACCACGTCGCTGCTTCTCACTGCGTCCATGGCATCGTCGCCAGAGATCAAGAGGAGCCCGCCCATCGACTCGATAAAGGACAGCGTTTTTAACTGCCGAAGATCCGATCGTTCCAAGTAAGTAAACAAGATCATGGGCGTATTGAGGTAGTCGTTAACACGATCGAAGGCAAAGCGCGGCGCGCTCACCCCAGCATTGACGACGTACGCGACAATTTCGCTTCTGAGCCGCTCGACTGTTTTCAGATCATCCTTTGAAAGAAAGTGCTGGGGCGTATGTGCATTAGACACAAAAACCGGGAGCGCTAGTACCATGCCAAGACCAGCCACGGTCCAGCCAACAAGCCGCGGCACACCCGCCGACGCTAACATTACAACAGCGAGTATTATTGGGACAACCACTGTGTTTCCGACAACAGGAGACTTCGAGACGTCGCTGGTGAATGCAGCGATCGGAACGACCGTGAATATTGCGAGCGTTACCAGATCACGCCGATAGGGCTTCAAATTCCTCCACCGATCTCGTCCCATCAACAATGCGACACCGATAGCCACGCAGGCGATGGTGAGTGCAACTCCCCCAATTTGCCCCCACACAATATTGTTTGGGTAATAAAGCAAATGGCCGAGCCACCCGTGGATGCCCTGCTCGGCTGCTCTTACGACTGGCTCGTCCCCCGTGACGTGACCGACGACGTAGTACTGATAGACCATATGTCGCGCCATGAAAATCAGTGGCGCAGCGGCAGCAAGGATGATCAGGCCGCTAAGGAAGCAATTTATGACCTGCCTGGTTTCGACGCGCCCCCAGATCCCTCCGGCCAACAAAATCAGGAACAAAAGAAAGAGAGCAGGCCCGGCGTACACGAGCGCGACAAATCTCATTGAAACGAGAAGTGCTCCGAGCGCGCCTACAGCGAGTGACCATCCAATATTCTTGAATGAATCGGAATTGACAATCGAGCAGACCCAGATGCCGTAGAGGCACATCACTACAAAGTCCGTCCTATAATCGTACATCCCTCCCGCATGGAAAAGCGCAGCCAAGGAGAGGATAAGCGCGATAGCCACCCACGAGAGAAACGCCTTCCCTGTTCTGGCGCTCACTGTCCAGAACACCGTAGCTTGCAATGCAACGAAATATACAAGGTTCAAGCTCGCAATCGTTGTGCGGCTTTCCCCACCTATGAGTGCCAGCAAAGCGCCTTGTATCGGGAGAGTAGCACCCTGTGGAGCGTTGCCCAACTGAGAGGTGAGGCCGAGCCATCCCTGAGAATAGAACGCTGCCATCAGTTGGTAGGTGCGGCTGAAGAATGCGAGCTGGTCCCAGTTGGTTGGATAATATGGTGCGATTTGCCCGGCGTACTGCGAGTAAAAAACGAGGGCCTGTATGGCAAAGAGGACCAACAACCCAATCGCATTTCTAGAAACAATCATCGATTCTCCAGCCACCTAGGCCCTACTCGCGACGAGTTGTTAGCAGCCCCCCTCTCGTTGCGTCTAGGCTCAGGACCCATTTATTTATCGAATTGAGGCATAATGAATGATTCACGGTGGCGGGAGGATGCTGCCTTGAATGATTTGCTGATGTTGACGCCGGAGCAGATACGGCGGATCGAACGCTATTTCCCGCTATCTCACGGTGTGCCGCGGGTCGATGACCGGCGGGTACTGAGCGGTATTCTGTTCGTAATCCGCAATGGCCTTCGCTGGCGCGATGCTCCTGCCGGCTATGGTCCGCACAAGACTATCTATAACGGTTTCATCCGCTGGAGCCGGCTGGGCGTCTTCAGCCGTAAAGCTGTGACGGATCCAGGCCTTCAGATCGAGCAACCGCCGAGACGTTCGCCCCAGGCTGCAGCGCCATGGCTAGGATCTGCGCCTTTTCGTCGTCCGACCACTCACGCGGCTTGCGTCGTCTTCGCACCGGCTCCACACAAAACCTCAAAGGTTCGAGGGTGATTCACACTGTCGCTCATAGGATTCTCCGCATGACTCATGCAGAAAATCGCCGATCAGCAGTCCGAAAGATACGTGGGGTGGCCTACGCGCTTACTCTTCAACCGTATCCTGGCCGAGTTGGCGGCCCAGGGTGGCGGTTCAAAAGCCGCCGAGGCCCTAATCGTAGCCGGGTGAACTTCAGTGGCAGGTCAGAGAGGTTCCGGATCGTCATGTCATCGATCATGCGCCGGCGTAGGGGGCTCATCTCTGTCATTGTCAGCTCCTGTTCGAAGGTTGGGTAAAACAGCCCAATCCTTCAAAGCAGAAGCGCACTATGCAAATCCCGCGCGCCAAATGCCGCGCAAGCGGCTTCGTTCAATCCTGAATCACGTAAGCTGCGATACGCTTTAATTCCGGCCAGCAAAGACGTTTTTATGAAATTCTTCTAATTTTTCGAATTGGTGACCGGAGTCAGGCAACGCTCACGCGATGCCGTAGTTGTTCCTGCACAAAACGGGACACGTATATCAATGCTATAGTTAACAATGTGGTGGTCAGAGCAAAGAACGAGAAATATCCAACCGTCCCCGTTATCCCTAGGCGAATTGCCAGCGTCGTCATCGGGTCATGCACCAGATAAATCTCGAAAGAGTATCTGCCTATTAGAAGCATCAGGCTTTTTACAGGCTGTATCGTATGCGCGACAAGAAATATAAGAACCG
>Ga0102591_1002248_pt1 | contig 21734 bp, 26 predicted proteins | sample AraplaCol_mCL_r2_2_FD_76860 | JGI IMG/M metagenome (GOLD analysis project Ga0102591, IMG submission 76860) | Arabidopsis root microbial communities from North Carolina, USA - plate scrape MF_Col_mCL_r2 (SPADES assembly) (version 2) | ecosystem: Host-associated > Plants > Roots > Endosphere... | reverse complement strand
CCTTCCCCGGCGTGTTCTGCGGCATCGGCGAGTTCTCGGTGATCAAGGAATTCGTGTCGGCGAAGATCGCCGGCGAGAAGGCGACGCTGGGCAATCCCGCGCTGGGCCGGCTGCTCGATTTCGCGGCGGAAGTCGGACTGGTCGTACTCATCCACACCGACATCGAACGCCCGTTCCCGAAGAAGGGACAGGTGCCGATCTTCGCGCGACAGACGAAGGAACTGTTCATGCGGCATCCGAAGACGACGATCATCTGGGCGCACGTCGGACTCGGGCGAGTGGTCAATCCGGTCGAACGCCAGGCCGAAATCATCGAGGACGCGATGAACAATCCGGACCTCGACCACGTCTACTTCGACATCTCGTGGGACAAGGTGGCCGATTACGCGGTCGAGTCGCCCGAGGCTTCGGCACGCGTGGCCGGTGTGATCAACCGCAACCCGCACCGCGTCCTGTTCGGCAGCGACTGCGTCTCGCCGGCCAGCACCCAGGCGATGCTCGACGTGTTCCACCTCTACGATCCGGTGTGGAACCTGCTGACACCCGAAGCCAGCCACATGGTCCGCTTCGCGAACCACGAGCGCATCTTCGACGAAGCCAAGCGGCGCACGCGCGAATGGGAGCGCGCGAACGTGCCCGCGTTGCGCAGGGACACGATCGCCTGACATCGGTGCGCGGAACGCGGAATCAGTAGCCTTCGTCGATGTACTTGTAGGCGTGCTCGCGCTCGGTGTAGTTGCCGCGCTTCTGACGCTTGGGAAACTTGACCTTGGGCTTGGGCAGGTCCTCGTACGGCACGTGTTCGAGCAGGTGGCGGATGATGTTGAGCCGTCCACGACGCTTGTCGTCGGTGCGTGCCACGTACCAGGGCGCATGCGCGGTGTCGGTGGCGGCGAACATGTCGTCGCGCGCGCGCGAGTAGTCGTACCAGCGGCTGTACGACTTGAGGTCCATCGGCGAGAGCTTCCAGGTCTTGCGGGCATCCGTGGCGCGTTCCTTCAGGCGCTTCTCCTGCTCCTCCTCGCTCACTTCCAGCCAGTATTTCAGCAGGATCACGCCGGACTTGACGATGGATTTCTCCATCAGCGGAACGATCTGCAGGAAGGTGCGGACCGTCTTCTCGCTGGAGAAGCCCATCACGCGCTCCACGCCGGCGCGGTTGTACCAGCTGCGGTCGAAGATGACGATCTCCCCCGCCGCGGGCAGGTATTTCACGTAGCGCTGGATGTACATCTGGGTGCGCTCGCGGTCGCTCGGCGCCGGGAGCGCCACCACGCGGAACACGCGCGGGCTGACGCGCTCGGTGATGGCCTTGATGGTGCCGCCCTTGCCCGCGGTGTCGCGTCCCTCGAACACGATGCACACCTTCAGGCCCTTGGCGACGACCCATTGCTGGAGCTTGACCAGCTCGATATGCAGGCGTTCCAGGTGTTCCTCGTATTCGCTGCGCTTCATGCGCTCCGGCGCCTGCGCCGATGCGGACTGCACCGCCGTCTTCGCGCGGGCGCGACTGGACGCCGCGCGGCTTTCCGGTTCGCCGGCGCGCCCGCTCTTCTTCGCGGCGGCCTTGGCGGCCTTCTTCGCGGCCGGCGCCTCCTTCTTTGCCGACGCCTTCTTCCTTGCAGGCTCGGATTCTGACTTGCTGCGTTTCATGTGGGGGACTCCACTTGCGAGGACGAGGCGTCGGCCTGCGGCTGCAGCCGCGCGACCGCCGTCTCCAGATTCGGGAACATCAGGTCCGTGCCCAGCACCGTGCCCAGCGGCGAGCGAAGCACCATCGCCCACACGTCCGGATTCAATCCGGCCAGCACCAGCTGCACGCCGGCGGCGCGATGGCGGCGCTCGGCTTCGATCAGCGCGCTCAGCGCGGAATACTCCAGGTCGAACAGGCCGGACAGATCCAGCACGACGAAACGCGGACGGTGTTGCGCGATCAGCGGCCGGATCTTTTCCGCCACGCGTTCGGCGTTCATGAAGAACAACCGGCCCTCCAGCCGCAGCAGCAACAGACCGGGAAACTGCTCGTCCTGCGGGTGCTCGGCAGAAAGCGGGCGGAACACGTTGGTGCCCCGCTTGCGCCCAAGCGTGCGCACGGGCGGATCCGCGGCCTGCTGCGCGAGCGCGACCAGCGACACGATGATGGCCACCAGGATTCCCTTCAACGTACCCAGCAGCATCACGCCCGCGAACGCGGCCAGCGCCCACACGAACTCGGTGCGCCGGACGCGCGCGATCGCGCGGAAATCGGCGGGATGGATCAGGCCGACCGAATACACGATCACCAGCGCGGCGAGCGTCGCGTGCGGCATCAGGCCGATCATCGGCGCAAGCAGCAGCATCGTGGCCACCGTCGCGCCGGCCGTGACGACCTGCGCCATCTGGCTGCGGGCGCCCGCACGCCGGTTCACCGCCGTCTGCGACATGCCGCCGCCGGACGGCATCGCGCCGAAGAAGGCGCTGGCGAGGTTCCCCGCGCCGGTGGCGAGCAGTTCGCGATTCGCGCGCGGCAACGGCTCATCGCTCGCCTGGAACGCGCGGCCGACGGCGATGGTTTCGGTGAAGCTCATCAACGCGATGCCGCATGCACCGGCCCACAATTCCTTCGCCATCGCGAAGTCGGGCATCGTCAGCGCAGGCAGGCCGCTGGGTACCGCGCCGACCAGGTCGATGCCGCGGCTGCCCCAGCTGAACAACGCGGCACCCGCGATGGCGGCGGCGACCGCGATCAGCGGCGCGGGCCATCGGGGACGGAAGCGTTCGATCAGCGTCAGTGCCGCGATCGTTCCCAATCCAACGGCCAGCGTCGGCCACGAGACATGGCCCAGTCCGCGCACCACTTCGCCGAGGTTGTGCAGGAACGGGCCCTTGTCGAAATGCAGACCCAGCAGCTTCGGCAACTGATCGACGATGATCACCGTGCCGATGCCGGCCTTGAAGCCCACCAGCACCGGAAGCGAAATGAAGTTCGCGACGAAACCCAGCCGCAACAGCGATGCGGCAAGGAGCAGCACACCGACCATCAGCGTCAGCGTCGCGGTCACGGTGATCAGACGCGCCGGATCGGCGTCGGGAACGAGCGTGGTCAGTTCCGCGCCGGTGAGGATCGCGATGGTGGTGGTCGTACTTACCGACAACGGCCGCGACGTACCGAGGAAAACGTACACCAGCATCGGCACGAACGCGGTGTAGAGGCCGACCTCGATCGGAAGGCCGGCGATGGTCGCGTAGGCCATCGCCTTCGGAATGACGACGGCCGCAGCGGTAAGCCCCGCGACCGTGTCGGCGCGTAGCGATTTCGCCCGCGGTACCGGCGCATCAACGACTGCCATGGCTCTGTTCGTTCTCCATGGCCTTGCCCACGATGTCGCCGTAGAGCTGCGCGATCTGCGCGCCGAGTTCATGGAAACGCGGATTGCGCGCGACGTATTGCTGGCCGTCCTGCGCATCGGCCATCGCGGCCTTGAGGAAGCCGATGTCCTCGTCGGTGAGCCGCTCGCCCTTGTCGACGCGCGCCTTTACCGCTTGCAGGCGCGGGAGCCGGAACCGGAGCAACCGGTCCAGCAGCGTTTGCAGGACTGCCTCGTCGTGTTCGTCGGGCATCGTGGCCGCTCCGTGACGATCTTGTGACCGGCGAAGATCACCTTAGGAGCGTCCGCGAGCGGCCGGTATTGGCCCTTGGCCCATGTGACCTTGTTGTCGGGAGTTCAGCGGCGGCCGGGCGCGGCCATGCAGCTACCTGGGCAGGTTCGAACGGATCAGCTTCGCCGTTTCAGCCAGCTGCCTCTCGGATACCTGGACCCGCTCGCGACGCCGCGCATCGCCGCCGGGATCGTGCGCCGTTCCCCGTTCGCGTCCGGCGCCATCGAAGGTCGCCAGCTGCGGCGGACCGATGCCCCAATCGCTGCCCTTCTGCCGGGGCACGACGTGGAAGTGGAAGTGCGGTGTTTCCTGCCCGCTGTAGACGCCGTTGTTCTGGAACGTGAGGATCCCCAGCGGCCGATAGCTCTCGACCAGCGCCTGCGCGACGCGTTTGGCCGCGAACAGGATGGTGCCGAGTTCCTCCCCGGAAAGATCGAGGAGCGTCGCGACATGCCGGCGGGTGATGACGCAGCACTGCCCCACTTCGAATTGCCATGGGTTGATGACGGTCAGCGTGTGTTCGCCCTCTTCGATGATCGCCCATCGTTCCTCGCGGCCGGCCACTTCGCACAGGTCGCATGGATCTTTCGTGGGGAGTTCGATCATCTTCATGCTCCGATGGCTTGTGCTGCGTGCCGCGTCGCAATCGATGTTTTCCATCGATCAAGGGCGGACATCGTCGCGTCAGCTTTCGGGCCAACCACGATGCAGTCCCGGGACACGAATGCAACGCGATGGTAGGACCGGCCTCGTTGCGCGTCCAGGCAGCCTGCGCTCCGATACGCGCCGCCTGCAGGAACCCTTGGAAGCCGATCGTTACCTCGCAGCGGCGACCCCGCTGCGCTGGCACAGACCCGTGCCGGGAATGGGCTGATGCAGGTCCCGCTCGTCCTCGGTCATCAAATCGAAATCCGTGCCGGACAGCGGCTTCAAGGCAAGCAGCAGGTCGTCGAATCGCCGCTCGCCTTCGCGTAACTCATCGGGCGTCATCACCAGCTGCAAGCTGCGAACCTCCGCCTGAAGCGCCAGCGGCGTGGTGCGGGACGATGTCGCCGTCGGCAGGACATGCTGCGCGAGCAGGTAATACGCAAGCGATTGCGCCGCATCGGGCGTCACCGCCTGGCGTAGCAGCGGTGTCAGATCGGGGCCCGTAAGCCGCGGCGCGTAAGCGCGTGCGAGCACCAGGCTGGCCTCGGCATTTCCACTCTGCGCAACGCGCCTGGTCATTTCGACACCGTCGCGCCGATAGACCTTCAGCTCGTCCAGGGTATCGAGCAGGCGGTCGTGACGGAACGCGCGTCCGGTCCCATATCGCAGCATGGACGGAAGGTGTCCTCGCAACGCAGCCTGTCGCCAGAGATTGACCGTTTCGGCCGGCGTGACCGGAGGCATGCCCATGCAGTACTCGCTGCGCACCTTGGCCAAGTCGGCCATCGTCTGCACCACGTCGTTCAGAACGACCGCGCCCTCGGCTTCGATCGCCTTTATCCGTTCCGCCGCCATCCCCATGCGCTGACTCGTCGTTTCGGCATCCGCACAGAACTCGACTTCGCGCGCGAGCTGACACGCTGCTTGTGGATCTCCCGCTTCGATTCGCTTGCGCAGCAGCGCCGTCACTTCGCGCGCGGTCGTGCCGTGGGGCAGTGGCGTCGCACTGTCATCGATGCGTGCGGGGGCCGCCAACGGCACGCCGGTCCGGTGCGCTTCTTGCGAGACATTCACCGGCGGCGTCGCAGGCGCGCGCTCCTGGCTGCACCCTGCGAGCTGCAGGAGCATCCCAATCGCAAGTACCGTCCTTTTCATTCATTGCTCCTGACTGCGCGGCCCGCGCACGTACCGGAAAATCACGAACTCGCACGGCGCCAGATCCAACGCTTCGCGCAGTAGTACGCAGCAACCGAGAACGAAAGCTACCGGGAAGCGCTTGCCTGTATCTCACCGGCCTCCCCGAAGGCTTCGTAGGAAATGAATCCCCGCAGGATCCCGTTGGGCTCTATGCGGATTTCCCTGGAGCACCCTCCCGGGCAATAGGGCTCCAGCAATGGCGGCCTCGAAGGCAGCACGCCTTCCGAAGTCTCCACCGATGCGAATTCGTCGCCCAACCAGAACAAGCCTGTTGGCCTCGGCCACAGCGAGTCAGCAAAACAGATCGCCCGGTCGGAATGCGATGTCAACACGATCTCGAACCGCTGCTTGTCGGGTCGATCCATCGACTCCAGCTCATATTCCTTTCCTTGCGTGACGTGCGTAACGCCCGTGGCGCAAGCACACAACGTCGTCAAGGAGAACAGGCACACAAGCGCACTGAAAACATTCATCCGGCAAGTTCCATATGCGTGCCCCGTCTCCCCTTCCCTGGACCCATCGCAAGAGGTCGCATCAGCGTTGCCCCTGGAGCCGGTCAAGCCCCCTCCCGGCCGAGGCGATCCTCGCACGACGCTTGAGCGCGGACAACGGTCCGACGGGATCCGCCAGAAAAACAAATCGCAGTACGAATGTCCGCTATCGGCCAGGAGCGGACATCAGAGATCCTGATCGGCCCCGGGAAAAACCTCGCTGTGCCATACGGAGCCATCTTCTCTGTACCAGATGTATCGTCCCACACGCTTCCCGTGAGCGAACACGCCTTTCTCCTTCAGCTGACCCGTGTTCCACCAGCTTCTGTAGGGGCCGTTGAACTCGCCTCTTGAGACTGTCGCCAGCAAAGTTAGCGCCCCAGCTTCCGTCCATTGGCGTATCGCCCCATTCGGAAGGCCATCCATGTACTCGATTTCAGAGAACAACGCGCCGTTTTCCGTCCATCTCTGAAGAAGCCCTGCCTTCTTTCCATCCACTTCCGTCCAGCGCGACTCCAGCTTGCCAGAGGGGAAATGGTTCTCCACGAGCGCTGGTATCGACGGCATTGGAAGATCTCTCAAGGGCCGACCCATGTTCGCTATGGGTCGGAAGCGGACATTTGTATCGCCTCGGCGGGCTCGTCCGGCCGAACGTCCGCTATCGGCCAGGAGCGGACACTGGTGCCCTTCGGCGTGAGCATGAAGCGGCCCGATTGCCCGGGAAAGGAAGCCTGATAGCACTAGCTGTGCCCGTGCACCCGCCATAGCGCTTCGAATGTTTCCGCGGCGACCGACTGGGCATCAAACTGTGCGTCGCAGTTGATCTCGTCTATGGATGGTAGCGGTTCAAGACTGAGGGCTGCGCCCAAAGTGGCGCTCTTCTCCGAAGCAAATCCAACACGTCCATCGGTGTAGAACTCAAGCTTCCGCACCTCCCAGCGATCCTCGTCCAGCTCGGATACTAGGCGTGATGGATCATCAGGGTTGGTGTGGTGCCATTTCACGTCGATGTAGAACACGCCACCTTCCCCGACTGAGTGTCCGCTTTGGGTCGGAAGCGGACATTAGCACCGCGGGCGGCGTCTTAGACCAGCCGACGTCCGCAATCGGCAGAGCGGGCGTTCGCGCTAGGTTCCCAGGATCCCGCGCAGCCCTCTTACGACAAGGGATCCGAATACGACTGCGCCAAAGATCCAGAAAGCGACTTGAAGCCAATACCTGACTGGAGCGTCTGCGCGATTGGTTGTGCCGAGGCTGAGGACGGTGGGGGACTCGACCGTGCCACTTCGCAACGCCTTCATTCCGAGCCACAAGCAATGCATCGCCAAGCCAACTACAAACGCGAGCCCCAGGTAGAACCAGATGTCTCTCACGGAATGTCCGCTTCGGGTCGAGAGCGGACATTAGCACCGTCTCAGCCGGCTCGCCGAGCCCAGCGTCCGCTAACGGCCAGCAGCGGTCCAACGCCGTCGATATGCTCGAGCCGTGCCGGCGTCGACCTGGACGAATGGCCAGGTGACGACCGGCTGTTACTACAGAAGTTGCTTTTGCGAGCCGCTTCGACGATTCCGGTTGAGTATCCGCGGAAAGTGGAAATGCCAATTCGAACGCGGTGTCTGTAAATGCGCTCTACCATCATATGCGCCTGCATCGGCTCGCCAAGCGTAAAGACCGCAATGATCCGCCTTCCCGGATCCGCAATCTCATGAGTGAGCATCCCGAACCGGCTGGCGAAGCGCTCAACCCCACGAATTGCCTCCACGTCGTCCTCGCACACCTGGACAGAACCAAGCTCGAAGATTTCAGGCTTGTCGCCATTGGCTTGCGGGTAATAGGGAGTGTGCTCGGGGTCCGAGCCGAAGCATGCCGTAAGCATTAACGGGAAGACACCTGTCAAAAGCATCAATCGCGACATGACTGTTATCTCTTGCACCGCCGACGGCAGTTCGCGGCACTTTCCCCGCCGCTTGAACAGGAGGTTATCGACGGCCGCGCGTTGCCTGGATTCGGAGCCAGTCTCGCGTCTGTAAGTGCGCTCTTCATGGGGCGAGTGTGAAGTCGACGTGTCCGCTATCGGCCGGGAGCGGACCTCGCACCTGTCATGCCTTCCAGACGCGCCGGAGAGCCGTCCCGCCCGACCGTCCGCTATCGGCCAGAAACGGACGTTATCCGAACATCCGTTTCGATCGCCCGACAACTGCCCTCGCCGGACTTCGTGTCACAGGTCGCCGTGCACCGTGATGTTCGGCCCGGGCACGTCATACAGCTGCCCTTGGTTGTCCCTACGGTAGTTGTCCAGATTGTAGAGTTGCCTGTGCTCCAAGCGGACAAGCAGGTTGCTGCGATCGATCCAATGAGTCTCGACCCTACCGGGGTCCCCTCCGTGCGTGCTCGCCCTCATCGAAGCGACCCAATGTTCACGCAGCGCTTCGCAGCTCTCTTGCTGATCTTGTGCGACGACCGCGGTCAATATGTACGTTGAAGTCGAGGCTCCGCAGCCACATTCCCGCGTTACGGCTTTGTACTTACCGTCGGGTGATGTCGCCACGTCAGTGAGGAGATCGTCCCGGCAGCCGAATATCGTGTCCACGCAGCCCGCGAGCAGAAACGGCGTGATAACGAGGGAAAGCCTGGCCTTGTCGACCGCCGACTTGAGAATCGAGATCTTCGCTGCAGAGACTATGCCCCGTGCTTCCTTGCCCATATGTGCGCCTTTCGAATGAGGAACCCGGAGACATGCGATGTCCGCTTTGGGTCGAAAGCGGACATTAGCATCGCCAAAGCGGGCTCGGCTGGCCGAACGTCCGCCATCGGCCAGGAGCGACGTCAGAAATCCTGATCGGTCCCGGGATAAACCTCGCTGTGCCATATAGAGCCATCTTCTCTGTACCAGACGTATCGTCCCACGCGCCTTCCATTGGCGAATACGCCTTCCTCCTTCAGCTGACCCGTGTTCCACCAGCTTTTGTAGGGGCCGTTGAACTCGCCTCCCGAGACTGTCGCCAGCAAAGTTGGCGCCCCCGCTTCCGTCCACTGGCGTATCGCCCCATTCGGAACGCCGTCCACGTATTCGACTTCAGAGAACAACGCGCCGCTTTCCGTCCATCTCTGAAGAAGCCCGGCCTTCTTTCCATCCATTTCCGTCCAGCGCGACTCCAACTTGCCAGAGGGAAAGTGGTTTTCCACGAGTGTCGATATCGGAGGCATCGGAAGATCTCCCAGGGGTCGACGTCCGCTTCGGTCGAAAGCGGACATTAGCAGCGGCAATCCTTCCAGTGACCTGCATCAGCGCCCCTGCTGGAAAGCCAACGACATCAACCGCAACGCCTCTCGCGAACGCCGGTCGTTGAGGCTGCTGTAAAGCATCACGTCCTGCGCGGGAATCGGAGGCAAGCGCAGCGCTTCGCCGATATCGACCGTACCCGAAGGCGCGGTGCGGCTCGCCATGATCGCGACCGCCATGCCTGCCGCCGCAGCGGCTCCGATGGTGGCGGCGCCTTTGCCGATGAAGATTTCCGTCCACTCGATTCCGGCCTTGTCCAGGACTCCCGTCGCCGCATTGCGAATGCGACAGGTCTTGCCCTGGGTGGCCAGCGGTAGCGGTTCGCCCTGGGCAGGCAGCCATCCCGGCGCGGCCACCCACGAGAACGGCTCGGCATAGACCGCCTTGCCTCGCTTGCGACGATCGTCCGGCCGCAACACCCAGGCCGCATCGATCTCGGACTGGTCGTAGAGCGCCATGAGGTCGCGCGTTCCACCCACGCGCATCTCAACGCGCAGGCCCGGATCGTGCGCGTTGATGCGCCGCAGGAGCGACGGCAGTTCGCTGCCGAGCAATGCATGGTTCACGCCGACCACCAGCCTGCGTTCCTCGATGTCGAACGATGCGGCGGCGCGATCGTGGGCCTCGACCAGCTCACGCGCCGCATCGAGGAAGGCGAGCCCTTCGGCCGAGAGGCGGACGTGTCGCGGCGAACGCTCCATCAGCCGCCTGCCGAGCTGACTTTCCAGCTTGCCCAGCTTGATGCTGATGGCCGATTGCGTGGTTCCCAGCACGTCGCCCGCGCGGGTGAAGCTCTGCAGCTCCGCCGCCATCACGAAGGCCCGCACCGCGCCTATATCGAGGGGTTTCATCGCATCATTCGCTTTGGCAATGACAGATATCATCATAGATGTATTTATCGAATGACGGGCACAGCGTACGGTTCACCTACTCCGCCAGAGCGCGTCCGCCATGAAATCGATCCTCATCACGACATTCGCGGTGCTCGCCAGCCTGGCCGCGCGCGATGCCCTCCCCGCCACGCCGGAATCGCCGCTACGCGGCACCTGGACGCTGGTGGCCGCCGAGAGACTCCTGCCGGATGGCGAGCGCGTCGCCGATTACGGCGCCTCGCCCACCGGCCGCCTGATCGTCGACTCGCAGGGGCGCTATTCCCTGCAGATATTCAAATCCGAACGCCTGCGCTTCGCCTCGGGCGACAAGGCACGCGGGAAGACCGACGAGTACGAATCGGCCGTGCTCGGTTCCAGCACGCACTACGGAACGGTCGTGGTCGACGCGCAGCGGCATACGCTCAGCTTCCGCATCGAAGGCGCTTCGTTCCCGAACTGGGAAGGCGCGAACCAGCAGCGCGAATACACGCTGGCCGATGGCGTGCTGACGTACCGCGTGCCGCCCAGGCCGGACGGCGCGATCCCGATTTCCGTGTGGAGGAAGCTGGATTAGGCAGTTGCACGCAGCGCGAAGCGTGCATCGGCAATGCGATGCTTCCTACTTCGGGTCCGGTGCGAAGCGCGCCGCATCCGGCCCAGCGTAGTGGCACGGTTTTACGGTCGCAGGATGCACAATCCCGGGCTACGCCTCAGACCGGCCGTCCCGAATGAACCATGCATCCCATCCGATCCGCGTCGCCCTCATCGGATACGGCTTTGCCGCGCGTACATTCCATGCGCCACTGATGCGGGCCGTGCCACGCCTGTCGCTGACGACGGTCGCCTCCAGCCGCCCCGGGCAGGTACGGGCCGACCTGCCCGATGTCGCCGTCGAGAGCGATCCGATGCGCGCAGTGGTCGATGCCGACATCGACCTGGTCGTGATCGCCACGCCCAACGACACGCACTTTCCGCTGGCGCAGGCCGCGCTTCGCGCGGGCAAGCACGTGGTCGTCGACAAGCCCATGACGCCGAGCCTGACGGAAGCCATGGAACTGCTTGCAACCGCGCGGGCGCAGCGCCGGCTTCTTTCGGTCTTCCATAACCGGCGCTGGGACAGCGATTTCCTGACCGTGCGCCAGGCGATGCAGGACGGGCTCGTGGGCGACGTGCGGCATTTCGAATCGCGCATCGAACGCTTCCGCCCCCAGGTGCGCGACCGATGGCGCGAACTGCCCGGTGCCGCGACGGGCTTGTGGTGGGATCTGGGACCGCATCTGGTGGACCAGGCGCTGTCCCTGTTCGGCTGGCCTGATGCCGTGCAGGCGAGCCTCGCGCGACAACGCAACGGCGCGACGACGGACGACTGGGCGCACGTCGTGCTGTCTTTCGGCGAGACGCGCGCGGTAATGCAAGTGGGGATGCTCGCGGCGATTCCCGGCCCGCGCTTCGTCGTACACGGCACGCGAGGTTCGCTGATCAAGGCGCAACCCGACCCACAGGAATCGCAACTGCTCGCGGGAGTGCGTCCGGGCGATCCGCTATGGGGCGTCGATCGCGACCCGCTGCAATGGCGATGCGACGACGACGCCGTCCAGACGCGCCCCGCACTATCCGGCGACCAGTCGCGCTTCTACGCCGAACTTGCGGAGGCCATAGCAGGCAAGGGTCCCAACCCCGTTCCACCCGAAGGGGCCATCGCCGTCATGGCGATCCTGCAGGCTGCCATGGACTCGGCAACGAATGGACGCAGCGTGGTGCCGCAGGCGCCGTGCTAGTGGATGCGCCGGTGCGTGCCGCGCGAGCTCAGGCCTGTAGCCGGCTATCGAGTGCAGCACTATCTTGCGCGGATCTGGCATGTCGCTTCCATTTCCGCTTCGGATCGTAAGCGGACATTAGCACCGCCCTGCGGCCCGGCAGCGCCCATGTCCGCTAACGGCCACAAGCGGTCGTTCACCTGCCTATCACGCAGCGAGGTCAAGGTGCCAACGGTTGGTTGGCCATGCCGGCAAAGTGAAGAACGCGCGACGCAGCCGAAACACGAGAGATCAGCGACACCCAGTCAAGTGATGGTCCACGGAACCCGGAGACATCCCATGCGCATCACCGCTTTTGTCCCCTTGATAGCGGCCTTCGCTCTGGCGGCCTGCCAGCGCGAGCCACAACCGGCACCGGAAGCCACGCCTCCCGCTTCCGCCGCCGCGTCGTCCGCCGAGCCGCCTGCTTCCTCCGCTCCGGCCCAGGCGCCAGCGCCGGACTCGATTCCGGTTAATGCCGACAACTTCGGGCGTGCGGCGACCGACCTCGCCTTTGCCGGTGTCGTGAAGGACGACGGCTTCGGCAAGTTCGAGCACAACCGCGAACTCACGCCATTGGACAGGCAGACGGTGGTGCGGCAGAACCGCGACACGCTTTATTCCGGCGCCGTGTTCGACCTGGACGCCGGACCTGTGACGATCACGTTACCCGATGTGGGCAATCGCTTCATGTCGATGCAGGTCTTTGATGAAGACCAGTACACCCACCAGGTCGTCTACAAACCCGGTCGCTACACGCTGACCAGGAAAGAGATCGGCACCCGTTATGCGATGGCCGCGTTGCGCATGCTGGTCAACCCGAACGATGCGGAAGACGTGAAAGAGGTGCACGCCCATCAGGATCAAGTCCAGGTGAGCCAGCCCGGCGGTCCTGGACAATTCGAAGTTCCCAGGTGGGACGTGGTGAGCCTGAAGAAGCTCACCGGGGCGCTGACCGTGCTCGGCGATTCGCTGCCGGACAAGAACCATATGTTCGGCAGCAAGGCCGAAGTCGATCCGGTGCGGCGTCTCATCGGCGTGGCGACGGCCTGGGGCGGCAACCCCGAGAAGGGCGCCATCTACCTCAACGTGACGCCGGAGAAGAACGACGGCAATACCGTCTACCGGCTCACTGTGAAGGATGTTCCGGTCGACGGCTTCTGGTCGGTCACCGTATACAACGCCAATGGCTACTTCGAGGCCAACCAGCAGAATGCGTACTCGTTCAACAACATCACCGCGCAGAAGGCCGAAGACGGGTCGGTGACGGTGCAGTTCGGCGGCTGCGACGGCAAGGTGCCCAACTGCCTGCCGATTACTGCGGGCTGGAACTACATGGTGCGGCTGTACCGACCACGAGCCGAGGTCCTGACCGGCACCTGGAAGTTCCCGGAGGCCGCGCCTGCAACTTAGCCGGCATCCGCAGCCTGGACACCGATCCAGAATGTCCGCTCAGGATCGGAAGCGGACATTAGCACCGCGGCCGAGGGGCCGCTCGGCCCTATGGCCGCTATCGGCCAGAAGCGGACACTACTCGCTATTGCAAGGGATCCAGAAGGATGCGCTTTGCGAATGCCATGGCTTCAGCCTCCGTTTCGGCGTCGTAGACCTCGTAGGATTCGTTACGGAGTAGTGCTTTCCACGAGATATCACTTCTCCCGAAGTCTTGTCGCAGTTCTTCCTTGAGCCTTCCCGCCCGATTAGCTGTGCTCCGCACGTACATCCGAATCGCGGCATCTTCGGAAAGGCCAGCCTCGACGGTGAAGATGGTCTTCAATGCGTACTCAATCATTGGGAAATCGCTCACGTGAGTTCCTTTCGACTTCAAGTGAGGGGGCGATCTTCCGCCAGCGCCCATGATGTCCGCTTTGGGTCGATAGCGGACGTTAGCACCTGAGGCGGCTTCCCCCTGCCCCAATGTCCGCTAACGGCCAGGAGCGGACAACGCATGCTGGCGCGCTCTCACCACGCGCATCCATGCACCAATGGCAGTTCCTGCCAGTGCCCCCAGAACCACCGCCAGCCAGTCGATCAGGACCATGATCAGCGGGCTAACGGCCCAGGATGACATGACAAGGCCGAAGCCGATCGAGAAGAGCGAGTACAGGCCCAGCGCAGCGAAGGCCTGGCGAAAGGATTGTGTGAACTCCTGCGTGGCGACTGCGAAGAACAGGACGGCCACCGCCGAGCTGGCGGCAACATTGCCAGCCGCCCAGGTCCGGAGTGCGACCGACGGGTCGCCAGGTGGCGAAACGCCTTCGAAGAAGCCAATGGCAAGGCCGATCACGACGATGCACGCCGCGTCTCTGATAGCACTTCTCCAGCGCACAGCTCCCTCCTCGAGTGTCCGCTTCGGGTCGAAAGCGGACATTAGCAGCCCGGCCGCCGACCGTCCCGTCCGAACGTCTGCTATAGGCCAGGAGCGGTCAACGAGGCTCAGGTTCGGATGTACAGGAACTCCCGTTCTCGCCTTGAAGCAAGTGCGGATGCGATGGCCTCGAGTCCCGCACCATCGAGCCGAAGGCCGGCGGTGTGCCCGCGTGGTATCGCGTCGATCGTCTTCCTAAACCAGTGGACTTCGGTGAGCCGAAGATCCACCGCTGTGATGCTGCCCGACTCCACCGAAGTCAGGTCTGGAACATCACCATCGACTCGCACTTTTCCCAATGAGACGAAGACTGCACCGACAGGAATGTCCGCATCCCCGTTCCTCCCCACCACGAGTCCGTTCGGCTCAATTCGATCAACCTGGAATTCCATAGGCCGCGACTGCCCCTTGGAATGTCCGCATGGGTCGAAAGCGGACATTAGCATCAGGCCGACCTCGGCGCCCGATGCCTCGCGGGTCAGTATCCCAGGCGAACCGCCTTGATCTCCGTAAAGGCTTGCAAGCCGAGGTGGCCGTTCTCTCGCCCGATGCCGGACTGCTTCACGCCACCGAAGGGGAGCGTGGCCTCGCCGCCGCCACCGTTGACGACCACTTGCCCGGCTTCGATGAGACGGACCAGGCCGTGCACCCGCCCTATGTCGCGTGACCAGACCTTCGCCGAAAGGCCATAGGACGAGTCGTTGGCGAGCGCCGCAACCGCATGCGGTGAGGCGTCGTCGTCGAACGGCGTCACGACCAGTGCGGGCGCGAAGATCTCCTCGCGCGAGACACGCATGTCGGCATCCGCCTGCGTGATCAGGGTGGGTTCGAAGAAGTACCCCGCGTCGGGACGCGCGTGACCACCTCGGCGCAGCACCGCACCTGCCGCGACGCTGTGGTCGATGATCTCCATCGCGCGCGACCGTTGCGCGGAAGAAATCATCGGCCCCATGTCGGTCGTCTCCAGGTGGCCTGGACCGATCGCAATCTGGTCCATCGCCGCGTGCATCCTGTCGAGCAGTGCCGCGTACACCGCGCGCTGCACGAAGACGCGCGAGCCCGCGGCGCAGTATTGCCCGCTCTTGAACGTGATCTCGCCCACGATCGCCCTGGCGGCTTTGTCCAGGTCTGCGTCGGCGAACACGAGCACCGGCGACTTTCCGCCGAGCTCGAGCACGACGCGCTTCAGGTTGCTGTGCGCCGCTGCGGCCATGATCTGCTTTCCGACCATGGTCGAGCCCGTAAAACTGACGATATTGACGTCGGAGTGATCCGCGAGCGCCTTCCCGGCGACGGCCCCTGTTCCGGTCACGATGTTGACCACACCGGGCGGGATGCCGACCTCGCGACAAAGCTCGCCGATACGCAGTGCCGACAGCGGCGCGAGCTCGGCAGGCTTGATCACCGCGGTGCACCCTGCCGCGAGTGCCGCGGCAAGCTTCTGCAGCACCATCAGGAACGGCGCATTCCATGGCGTGATGATGCCGGCCACGCCAATGGGTTCGCGCAGGAAGTAGTCCATGCCGGTCGCGTCGACCGGCTGCATGGGCGTCTCACCCGCGATCTTCGTCGCCCAGCCCGCGTAGTCGCGTAGCGAGCGGATGCCGAGCGGCAGGTCCCCGTTGACGACCGACCGCAGGCTGTGCCCCGCGTCGAGCGATTCCAGCAGCGCAAGTTCCGCCTGATTGCGCTCGATCGCCTCGGCGAGGGCAAACAGCAATGCGGCGCGTCGCGACGCGGGAAGGCGTGCCCACGGTCCATGCCGGAAGGCGCGTCGTGCCGCTGCAACGGCCCGGTCGATGTCCTGTTCGTCGCCTGCGGCGATCGTCGCGAGGTGGCTGCCGTCGGCGGGATCCTCGACGTCCAAGGTGCGAGCCGCCACCGACGGACGCCAGTCACCGTCGATAAGCACGGCCGGTGTCTGGCTCGCCAACATACGCCGCAGATGGTCCGGTGACGCCTGGATGACGCCTTGACCGTCACCGTCTCCGGCAAGCGTTGCGTTCATGGGGGATCTCCGAGGCAGGGGCGCGAGCGAGCGCAGTTAAGTTGACTTAATCAACTATCCAGCATCGAGTTGATAAAATCAACTTGCTTGGTCAATCCTGCTCGCTCCGCGTCATGCGGCGCAGCATGCGCTCCAGGTCGGCCCTCTCCTTGCCCCCCAGATCCCCGACCAGGCTCTGCGCAACGACCGTCCGCAGCGCCTCGGCCTTGTCATGCGACTTGGCCCCGGCGGGCGTGACTTCGAGTTGCTGCCGCCTCCCGGCAGCGGGAAGGGTCTTCCGGATCTCGCCGCGCTCCAGGAGCACCTTGATGATGCGCGCGATCTGGGCCTTGTCGCGCCCGCTTTCGCGCACGATGTCGTTCTGGGTGCAGCCCGGGTGGCGGGCGATGTAGCGCAACGTCCTCGCCTCCATCGCGACGAGACCGAGACCGGCATCGCGCAGGGAACGCTGCATCGCAGCCGTCGCCTGGTGTGCCAGCGCGTTGATCAGGTTGAGTATCTCGATGTCGCGCTGGGCCGGCATGTCAATTCCATGGCGAAGGCTGCAGTTGTGCCGTTGACCTCAATGAGGCGATGTCCCGCTTCGGGTCGGAAGCGGACATTAGCACCGGGCCGGGTTCCATTACGCCCTGATGTCCGCTTACGGCCAGAAGCGGACATCAGTCCGTCGGCAGAAGCGCCTCCCTCGGCGTACTGCTGATCTCAGCGCAGTTCGACTTGGTCGATCAGCGCCCCGTAGCCGGCAGCTTCCATTTCCTCCAACGGAACGAAGCGCAAAGAGGCAGAGTTGATGCAGTAGCGCAGGCCACCTTGATCGCGGGGACCGTCGTTGAACACATGGCCCAGGTGGCTATCGGCGTGTGCAGAACGCACCTCCGTACGCGACATGCCGTGCGACGTGTCATCGACTTCGCGGATCGTTTCGGACTGGATGGGTTTGGTGAAGCTGGGCCAGCCGCAGCCTGATTCATACTTCGCCGACGAAGCGAACAACGGTTCGCCAGACACGATGTCGACGTAGATTCCCGGTCGCTTCTCCTGCAGCAAAGCCCCCGTGCCGGGACGTTCCGTAGCGCCTTCCTGGGTCACGAGGTACTGCTCGCGGGTCAGCTTATCAACGGCTTCACGGGTCTTGCGATACTCGGCCATGGTGGGCTCCAGTCTGGCGACGTGGAACGGAAATGAGGGCGCAGGAGCAAGAGATCAATATGTGGAGCCTCGGAATCCGGACGAAGTCACCGCCCTGAATGCCGCGCCCCGGCGTGGTGCTCGTGTTCCTCGACGCCTTTCAACATCATCCAACCGGAGCAATGTCCGCTATCGGCCAGGAGCGGACATCGGTGATTTGCGGTCGGCAGGGGCGCTGTGGGCAATGGGATGCTAATCACAAGCCCGTCGGGCGTCGGATCCGGCACTTACCAAAACTTCCACCAGGGCTTGGCCTTGGGCCTGTCTCGTCGGAGCACCTTGAACGGTTCGTCATCCGTACCCTGTACGTCCTCGTCGTGCCGAAAAGCAGTGACCGCCTTGGCCAGATCCACCGGCACGTCATGGAGGTAATCCACATCCGCATCCTCGCCACCCGCTGCATCCTGCTGCAGCTTGATGGCGTCGTGAATCGCTCTGAAAGCGGTCGGGACATCGCCGCTGGACGTCAGATGGTAGATGCCTTCCTGAGCATCATGCGCGACGTACCATGACCTCGAACCGTTCACGTAGCACGTCACCGAGCTGAACATCACATGCTCCTCGATCCGGCAAGAAACAACGGTGCAACCTTCAGACACCTTGCAAAGTGTCTGTCGCGCGACCAGCGGCGAATCGAACTCGTTGGCGAAGACGACGAACCAACCTCCCTGTAGCGTGGCGCACGTCAGCGCAGACTCCGGAATAGCTTCCGACTGTCCATCGCGCATGAGGCCAAGCTCGTCCAGAACCTGTTGGGGCGACTTTCCAGAGACCGCGAGCCACGAGATTGCGAAACCCATCTACTCATCCTTTGTGTGGGGCATTCTTTCTGGAGCAAACGCCGCTCGCCGGGCGTTGCCGCAACCGCAGTAGCGCGGGATGTCCGCTCTGGGTAGAAAGCGGACGTTAACATCGCCGCGGCGGGCCGACCCAGTCGAAGGTCCGCTAACGGCCAGCAGCGGACGCTCGCGCCCCGCATTGAAGTTACCCCTTGATGCGGTAGGAGAACACGCCTTCGCCAATGGAGTCGTAGGACGGGTCGGCACCAACTTGCGGCACGAAATGCGACGCCCGAGGTATGAACAGACCTCGTTCTTCGACGAAGAATGTTGAGGTGACGATATAGAGCCCTTCGCTCGCGATATAGACGCGCCGGGGATCAAGGCTCGCAATGGCCGGGGGGCAGCGATCGGCTGGAAGTTCTCCGCCCTTTGAAGTAGCTAGCGTCACCCGTCCGGCTTGAGCGATGGCTTGCAACTTCTCCCCGCCCGGCACAGCCCCGCAGCCGAGAAGGCCGGCAATCAAGAGCAACATGAGCGCGTTCTTCATGCTGGCGACACCTCTCCAACGTCCGCTTTGGGTCGGAAGCGGACATTAGCACCAGCCCGGCCGTAGCATCTGCTCCGCATGCGCTTCAACCAGCCGCCATCACTTCGGGGCGTGCCGGTAGGCGCCTCCGGGTGCATCGGCAAGGTAAATGACAAAGTACATTCCAGGCAGCATGCCGACGTCCGGGGCTTTCAACATCCGTTCTCGATCGCCGCCGTACTCGTGCAGGAAGGCGATCTCGTTCGTGCCGATACCGACTTCTAGGTCGCAGTCGCCCCCGTGCCTCCGCACGGCCTCGCACGTCTGCTTCACGAGATCGGACTGCCGGATCGTCCTCCGCATCGCACGCGTGGTCGCCTCGTCCTTGCCCAGGAGACGCCCTTTGCCTGCACGCGCTGCCTTCCTGACACCAGTGCGAATGTCGGACCATAGCTTGTCCACCAAATCCATCCTCAGGGTTACCGAATCCACGCGCCGCCCTCGCCTGTGCAATTGGGCGAACGCGGACTCGAACGTCTGGACGAACTGTGCGGTCGTGATCTGTCCAGGACGGGGCGGGCGGCCGTTGATCTCCAGTCCACGGATAGGGAAACCCAGTTGGAACTCTTCCTGAAACGAGTTCCACCGGTACCAGACCCCTTTCACCACCGTTCCATCGGCCAGGGTCGCGCTGAGGTATTCCAGCGATTCCGGGCAGGGTTGAGCGGTGCAGTCGGCCGCACGGACGTTGCACGAGAACAGCGAGACGACCGCAAGGATCACAACGGCAAGGTGCCTTGATCCTGATGGGAGCATGGGTGCAATCACGTTCGATCCCCTTCCTTGGAAACAAGCTGCACCAAAGTGTGCACGCGTCCCTGTTTGACCCGCGAGCGTCCGCTTGGGTCGTAAGCGGACACTACCATCGAGTCGGGCCCTGATCGCCTAGCCAGGCTTGAACGTCTTGAGACTGCGAATCCTCATCTCTCGCAGTACGTGGTCCAGGTCGTTGCACAGGCGCTGGAAGATGTGCACCAGTGCGCTGGTCGACAGTTCCAGTTCGTCGGCGTCGTGTTCGATGCGTGCTGCGCTCAATCGTGCCAATAGCAGCAGGTGATCGCGCGAGGCGACGATGGTGTCGCGTGCGTGGTCGTTGAGGACGTAACAAGCGAAGCGCACACGGATCGCCACGTCACCGCGATCCAAACCTTGTCGGCCTCCCGGGTGCATACCCGGGCTGCAACCGCCTGACAGTTACAAGAGTCGAATCAAGCCGTCGCGTTCGACCGCACCTCGATGGTCACGTGCACGATCTCCTCGTGCACGGACAGCGCCTTGTGGAAGACGTCCGGTTCGACCGGATCTTGCGTCACCACTTCCGCCGTGCACGCGTACTTGCCGCGCCCGACCTGCCATACATGCAGGTCGCTGATGCGCGCGTGGACGTCGCCTTGCTCGATCGCCTCACGGATTTCCTCCACCACCGGCGCGTCCATCTGCGCATCGAGCAGGACGCGGCCGGAATCGCGGATCAGGCCCCACGCCCAGATCGCCACCAGCGTCGCGCCGACCAGGCCCATCACCGGATCCAGCCACGAAGCGCCGAAGACCATGCCGCCGAGCAACGCGACGATCGCCAGCACCGAGGTCGCCGCGTCGGCGATGACGTGCAGGTAGGCGGAACGCTGGTTCAGATCGTGGTGATGGTGATGGTGTTTGCCGTGATCGTGATGGCCGTGGTGGTGCCCGTGATGGTGGTGCCCGTGGTCGTGATGGTGGTCGTGGTGATGGCCGTGCCCATGCGAATGGTGGTCGCGCAGCCACCACGCGTACAGCAGGTTCACTGCGAGGCCGACGATGGCGATCGCGATGGCCTGTTCGTAATGGATCGGACTCGGGTTGAACAGGCGTTCGACGGACTGGAAGGCCATCAGCAGCGCCACGCCCATCAGCAGGATCGCGCTGGTATAGCCGCCCAGGATCTCGATCTTCCAGGTGCCGAACGCGAAACGTCCGTCGTGCGCGTAACGGCGCGCGCAGGAATACGCGAACGCCGCCATTCCCAGCGCGAGCGCGTGCGAACTCATGTGCCAGCCGTCGGCCAGCACCGCCATCGAGTTGAACCACCAGCCGCCGGCGATTTCCACCACCATCATCGCGAGCGTCAGCCACATGGCGCGCCGCGTGTTGCGCTCGGCCAGCGGGTTGCCCTCGTCGAAGGCGTGACTGTGGCGCCGGCTTTCGGCGATGGCATCGATATTCATGGGCGCGGGTCTGTACGTATACCCCCATAGGGTATATCGTCCGGGTCCATGGCGCACGTCACCAAAGACAAGAAGAAGCTGCTCGCGCGGGTCCGCCGCGTGGCCGGACAGGTCGCGGCGCTGGAAGCGGCGCTGGAATCGGATGCCGACTGCGCCGACGTGCTGATCCAGATCGCCGCCGCGAAGGGCGCGATCCACGGCCTGATGATGGAAGTGCTGTCGGGCCACCTGATCGAGCACGTCGTGGCCGAGAAATCGGACGCCAGGCGCGCGAAGGAAGCGCAGGCCGTCATCGAGTTGCTGAAGGGCTACGCGAAGTAGCCCGCCCTCGCCTCATCACGGACGAGGTGTAAAGCGCCACCTCCCCGTGCGATGCTCCGCCCAGGGGAATGGGGAAGCAGGAATGCAAAGGATTGAACCGCCCGGACGACCGACGGGCGCCGGCACGCACCACGTCCGCACCGGACACCGACACCACACCACCGCGAGCCTTCCCAGGCCGCCTCGCCGTTCGTCGGACCGTGGCGTTCGCCGTCTTGACGAAGCTTACATGTAATCCCTACTGTAACTTTCATGAAAGGACCTCGCCCGAAGTCGTCCACCGAGTACGTCCGGGAATTCCGCGAACGGATGCGGCGGGATGGCTTCATCAAGAAGGATGTCTGGATCCTT
>Ga0102591_1002246_pt1 | contig 21751 bp, 26 predicted proteins | sample AraplaCol_mCL_r2_2_FD_76860 | JGI IMG/M metagenome (GOLD analysis project Ga0102591, IMG submission 76860) | Arabidopsis root microbial communities from North Carolina, USA - plate scrape MF_Col_mCL_r2 (SPADES assembly) (version 2) | ecosystem: Host-associated > Plants > Roots > Endosphere... | reverse complement strand
CGGCTTGATGCACATCTTGGTGCGCACGTCGCCGGCCATGTTCATGTCCCACGCGCTGGCGTGGCAGACCACGTCGCGATCGCGCGGCTTGATGAACTGCGTGCGGCCCCAGTAGCTCTCCGGCAGCTTCTGCATGCCCAGCGAGGTGTAGAAGTCCTGCGCGCGCTCGGTCATCAGCTTGGCCGACGCAAGGCGCGCATCCTGTTCAAGCTGCGCCACGTCCGCCGGCGTGTTCTTGCCGGGATTCTTCGCGCGCATCGCGTCCTGCGTGGCGCGGTACTGCGATTCCAGCGCGCTGGTGATTTCCGGAACGCTCGCGTTCGGATACGGCGCCAGGATGTCCCACAAGTTGCCCCAGTCCTGCTGCCACATGTTGCCCATCAGGTGCGCGGGCAGCATGTTGCCTGCGACGTGGCCGCGATCATTGCCGTACTTTGCTTCAAGGCGAGTACGCGCGTAGCAGTGCAGCTGTTCGTACAGCGGCTTGACCTGGCCCCAGAGGCGGTCGGTTTCCTTGGCCATTTCGGCCGGCGTCATGTCGTAGCCGGAGCGCCACATCTCGCCGGTGTCGGCGAAGCCCATGTCGCGCGCGCCGACGTTGACCAGTTCGACGAAGCGCTGGTAGTCCGGGCGCATCGGCTTGGAGATGGTGTGCCAGCCCTGCCATGCCTGGAGCTGTTCGTCGTAGTCGCGGCTGCTGCGCAGCACGTCTTCCAGATCGCCCAGCTGGCGGCACTGCTTCGCGTCGCCTTCGCCGGTGCAGTACGTGCCGGAGCCGTACATGCCTTCCAGGCGCGTGGCGATCTTCGTCAGTTCTTCTAGCTTGGCCGGATCCTTCGGCGGCGGCATCGAGGTGCCGAGCTTGAGCAGCTGGATCGCGCGCGCGGTGTCGGGCGACATCTGCTGGCCTTCGAAGCGCTTGGCTTGGTCGATCCAGTTGTTGAGCTGGGCGAGGTAGCGTTCGTTGGCCTTGGCCGACAGCAGCTGGCTGTCGTCGTTGATATAGGTGGATGACAGCCACTGCGCGGCCGTCATTTCCGGATACATCTTCCGGTATTCGTCGTTCACCCGGGCGATGAACTGGTCGGCGGTTTCGCCGGCCGGCGCGGCGGAGGGAGCACCGGTGGTCGTGGGGGTCGGGGTCGGTTCCTTCTTGCAACCGCCCAGGCCGAGCACGGCCGCGGTGATGCTGAGCGCGAGCAACGCGCGTACGTGTTTCATGGTGGCTCTCTCCGGTATGAACTGCGCGCCACCACGGATCGACGGCGGCCCCGGAAGGCTAGAGGGGGCGCGGGATGCGCGCAAGGGAAGAAGGTTTTGGTGCGGTGCAGCGCCGATTGGGTCCGCTTGCCCGGGCTACGACACCGTGGGCGAATTCAGGGCAGCGCCAGCGATCGCGTCGCCGAATCCGCCAGGCCGCGAACGTGCAGCCAGTTCCACGCGCTGTCCGAATCGCGTTCGAAATACGCCTTCGCCGAGCCCAGCCGGAAGGTATAGCCCCAGCCATCCATGTCGGCGAGCACGCGGTCGCGGCCGACGCCCGGCAGCGCGTCGCCGAGCAACGCCTGCAGGACGCACACGGCGTCTTCTTCCTCGATGGAATCGGTGGCGTCGGTATGCACCTGCGCGCGGCGTTCGGGCGGCAGGACGATCAGGTGCGCGGCTTCATGCAGCAGCGAATGCACCGGCGTGTCGCCGCGTGCGTAGACGTTGTGGCCGATCAAGCCGGCCTCGCATTCCCCCCAGTAACTGCCGGGAATCGTCTCGCCATCGGCAATGCGATGCAGCGCCAGGCCGTAGCGGGCGAGGAGCGTGGCGGTGGTTTCGAAGTCGATTTCGGCGAGGGTGAGCATGGCTTGCAGCTTGGCCTTCTCCCGCGTGCGGGAGAGGGCAGGGTGAGGGCGCAACGGAGCGGCCGTCGGTGGTCGCCCTCATCCGGCTCCGGCCACTTTCTCCCGCGAGCGGGAGAAGGGAAAAACCAGGCGATCAGGCCTGCGCCGGGTTCTCGGGCAAAGCGACGGAAATGTCCAACACCTTGCTCTCGCCGTCGCCGATCAGATCGACCTTCACCGCTTCGGCGTCGACGTTGATGTACTTGCGGATCACTTCCAGCAGTTCGCGCTGCAGCATCGGCAGATAGTCGGGGCTGTTGCTGCCGCGACCGGCGCGCTCATGCGCGACGATGATGCGCAGGCGATCCTTGGCGATGGTGGCGGTCTGCTTCTTGGCGAGCAGGAAATCGAACAAGCCCATCCTCAACCTCCGAAGATCTTGCTGAAGAAACCCTTCTTCTCTGCAGTGATGAAGCGCATCGGCCGGGTGTCGCCCAGCAGGCGCGCGACGGCGTCGTCATAGGCCTGGGCCGCGTTGGATTCGGTTTCCAGGATGACCGGCTCGCCCTTGTTGGACGCGTTGAGCACGTCGGGCGACTCGGGGATCACGCCGATCGTCTTGAGGCCGAGGATTTCCTCGACGTCGCCGACCGACAGCATTTCGCCCGTTTCCACGCGGTTGGGGCTGTAGCGGGTGAGCAGCAGGTGTTCCTTGATGCGTTCGCCGTTCTCGGCGCGGCGCGTCTTGGACGCCAGCAGGCCGAGGATGCGGTCGGAGTCGCGCACGGACGAGACTTCCGGGTTCACCACGACGAGGGCCTGGTCGGCGAAATACATCGCCAGGTACGCGCCCTTCTCGATGCCGGCCGGCGAATCGCACACGATGTAGTCGAAGCCCTCGGTGGCGAGGTCGTCGAGCACCTTCTGCACGCCTTCCTTCGTCAGCGCGTCCTTGTCGCGCGTCTGCGACGCGGCGAGCACGTACAGGTTCTCGAAACGCTTGTCCTTGATCAGCGCCTGCTTCAGGTTCGCCTCGCCGTTGACGACGTTGACGAAGTCGTACACGACGCGACGCTCGCAGCCCATGATGAGGTCGAGGTTGCGCAGGCCGACGTCGAAGTCGATGACGGCGACCTTGTGGCCACGGCGGGCGAGTCCGCACGCAAGGCTGGCGCTGGTCGTGGTCTTTCCGACGCCGCCCTTGCCCGAGGTGACTACGATGATTTCGGCCACTAACGAATCCTCCGGTGATGCGGTCTCAATCAAGAGCCGCGATTTTCAGTTGTTGGTCTTCAAGCCAGATCTGCACGGCCTTGCCGCGCAGCTCCTTTGGAATTTCTTCCATAACTTTGTAGTGGCCCGCGATCGCGACGAGTTCGGCATGGAACTCGCGGCAGAAGATGCGGGCCTGCTCGTTGCCTTTCGCGCCGGCGAGGGCGCGACCGCGCAACGGTCCGTAAATATGCACCGAGCCGTCGGAGATGACCTCCGCACCGGCGCCCACCGTTGTCAGAACGGTCAGGTCGCGGTTCTCGGCGTAGATCTGCTGCCCGGAACGCACCGGCGCCGACTGGATCATGCCAGGGGCGACGTTCGACGCGGCAGGCGCCGCTGTCGCAGCCGGCGCGGCCTTGGCCACCTTCGGTGCGGGGACGGTCGCCGGTTCGGGTTCGCGGATCGACGGCGCGGGCGCGGGCGTCTGTTCGTCGCGCTCGTACGACGCGCGGAACTTCGCCAGCAGCGGCAGGCCGAGGGCTTCGGAAAGCTTCTCGATCTCGGTGGTGCCATAGGCCAGCGCCACCGGCAGCACGCCCGCCTGGCGCAGGCCGTCGATCAGTGCGCGCGCGGTCGCCTCGTCGGGCGTGCGCGTGAGGCCGCCGAAATCGATCACCACCGCGGCGCGCGCGAACAGCTTCGGCGCGCGCTGCACGCGGCCGCGCATCTCTTCGGTGAGCTTGGCGACGTCGAGGGTGCGGATGCGCAGGTTCGCGATGCCGACCTGGCCGATCTTCAGTTCGCCGGCCAGTTCGAAGTCCATGGCGGCGCTCACAGGGCGGTACCGGTCGGACGCTGGGCGGCGATGGCGCTGCGCGGACGGGTGATCCACGGCACCTGCGGCAATGCATCGCCGTAGGTTTCGCGGACCCAGCCGAAGCTGCACAGCGGCTTCATGAGCATGGCCGCGCGCACGTCGGCTTCGTCCATGACGTGCTGGCCGACCTCGTGGAAACCGAAGCTGCCGTGGAAGAGCAGGGCGGGGTCGTTGGTGCCTTCCAGGAAAACCTCGCACGCCATCTGCGGATAGCGCAGCTCGGCGTAGCTCTGGGCGTCCGCATAGAACGCACGGCCGACGCCGCCGCCGCGACGGCGGCTGGCGACCACGATGCGGTCGATATAGAAGAAGTCCGGATAGCGCTCGCAGAACCAGCGGAAATTGCTGCTGTCGTGGTTCGTGTGACTGCCCACGCCGATCAGGAAGCCGGCGATGGCCCCGTCGCGCTCGGCGACGCGGAAGTATTCGGCGGTATCGAAGAAGTGACGCAGTCTCGCCGCATCCAGCGGCAGGATCGCAGGGCCGGCGGCGTTGTTGAGGGCAAGGACGGAATCCAGCTCGTGCTCACGCACGTCGCGGACGACGATCGACATTCCAGGCTCCAGCTGTGTTTCGGACCGGGCGCAAAACGCGTCCGGCGTCGCGATTATCGCATGGCCTACCGGCCCGGGCGACCCGTCACGGCGGGGGTGCGGGAACGATGGGAAGATGGCGATAGCCGCTCAGACATGACTTTCGGACGGCTCCCCAGGCCCTTGATGCGTTTAGCATGCCGCCATGCTGGCCCGCCTCAATCACACCCGACTGCTGCGCTACGCCGGCCTGTTCACCTGGGGCGCCGTCGGCCTGTGGCTGCTCAGCGTCTGGTTCGATCCGACCATCCTCAGCCCGGATACCGAAGGCCCGCCGGCGCTGCAGATCCTGCGCTGGCTGGTGGTTTACCTCGCGTTCGGGCTGATCTACTGGTGGATCAGCCGCCAGCTCGGCCGGCCGAGCGGGGCGCTGGACAAGGTCCTGCTGCTGGTGCTGACCGGCTGCGCGATCGGGGTGGGCTACTTCTCCCGCACGGGCCTGGGCAGCATCCTGCTGATGGTCGTCGCCGGCCTGCTGCCCTGGCTGATGCCGGTGCGCTGGGGCCTGGCGCTGCTGGTGGGCGGCAACGTCGCCATCATTCCGCTGTTCGTGGAAGCGCTGGATTTCCCGCCGATGGTCGCCGTGCTCCAGTCGGTGACCTACATGGGCTTCTCCAGCCTGGTCTTCGTCACCGCGCTGGTCGCGCGCCAGCAGGCCGAAGCCCGCGAGGAACAGCGCCGCCTCAATGCCGAACTGCGCGCCACCCGTGCGCTGCTGGGCGAAAGCGTGCGGGTGAACGAACGCACGCGCATCTCTCGCGAACTGCACGACCTGCTGGGCCACCACCTCACCGCGTTGAGCCTCAACCTGGAAGTCGCCGGGCACCTGTCCGAGGGCCGGGTGAAGGAACACGTGCAGCAGGCGCACACGCTCGCGCGCCTGCTCCTGACGGACGTGCGCGAAGCCGTGAGCCAGCTGCGCGAGGGCGGGGCGATCGACCTGTCGGCCGCGCTGCTGCCGCTGGCCGAGAACGTGCCGGCGCTGGACATCCACATGGACATCCAGGCGCCGCTGACGCTGGACGACCCCGAGCGTGCGCACGTGCTGCTGCGCTGCACGCAGGAAATCATCACCAACGCCGTGCGCCATGCCGGCGCGCGCAACCTGTGGATCAACGCCGGACGGCGCGCCGACTGCATCGTCATGAGCGCGCGCGACGACGGCCACGGTAGCGACAACCTCGTCGCCGGCAACGGCCTGCGCGGCATGCGCGAGCGCCTGCTGGCGCACGGCGGGGACCTCAAGATCGAAACCCGGCTGGGTGCGGGCTTCTGCCTGCACCTGACATTGCCGGCCTCGGCGGCCGCGGCCGCCGCCTGCGAAGGAGCCATCGCATGATCCGTGTGTTGATAGTCGACGACCAGACGCTGGTGCGGCAGGGAGTACGTTCCCTGCTGGCGCTGGCCGAAGGCATCGAGGTAATTGGCGAAGCCGGCGACGGCCGCCAGGCGGTGGACCTGATCCCGCAGCTCAAGCCCGACGTGGTCCTGATGGACATGCGCATGCCGGTGATGTCGGGCCTGGAGGCGCTGCAGTACATGGCGCGCAACAACACGCTGCCGCCGACGATCATCCTGACCACCTTCGACGACGACCAGCTGGTGCTGGCTGGCCTGAAGGCGGGCGCGAAGGGCTACCTGCTGAAGGACGTCTCGCTGGAGCAGCTGGTCAGCGCGATCCAGGCCGTCGCCGACGGCGGTTCGCTCGTGCAGCCGGCGGTCACGCAGCGCCTGCTTTCGGGCCTGGAGCACATGCGCAACGACTTCGTCAGCCTGGATCGCCCCGATCCGCTGACCGAACGCGAAACGGAAATCCTGCGCCTGATGGCCGGAGGCTTCTCCAACAAGGAAATAGCCAATTCGCTCGGCGTCGCCGAGGGAACCATCAAGAACCATGTCTCGAATATCTTGTCCAAGCTGGGTGTGCGCGATCGCACGCGTGCGGTGTTGAAGGCGTTCGAGTTGCAGCTGGTCTGAGCGGACCGCGAGCCTGCCCACCGTTCCCCAGTCCAGGGCCCCTTCCGCGCGTTGACCATGCGCGGGAACGGGCCCCGAAACGGTAGAGGCCACGAACGACAGTCCCGCCCCCACATTGCCGACCTTGCCGGTACGTCCCACCGGTATGCCCTGCCGACGTGCAGGAACGCCCCGGAGCCCCGCGTCGGGGCCCTTCCCACCTTACTTTTCTTGCCAGGACAGCTGCCCCGCCCGCGGCTTCCTTGATACGATTGCGGGTCTGTGTCCCGGTCGACCGGGTACCGGCCCTCGGAGAAACCTGAATGACCCGTCTGATCGAGATTTTGATTTCCCTGGCCATCGTGGCCGCGCTGTTCCTCGTCGTAGGCATCGCGCTGCCGTCGAGCCGTCACCTGGAGCATTCGGTTGAAACCAACCGCAAGCTCACCATCGTGTACGACAGCCTCAACAGCCTGAAGCGATTCAAGGACTGGAACCCGCTCGTCCTGCGCGATCCGAAGATCCAGCTGAAGCTTTCCGGTCCGGAATCCGGCGTGGGTGCACGCCTGGACTACGACTCCAAGGAAAAGGGCCTGCGCCAGGGCAGCTGGGAGATCACGGCCAGCGAGCCGGGCAAGCGCGTGGCCTATGCGCTGACCGACATCGAGCCGGGTCGCAACAAGCGCACCGAATTCACCCTGCAGCCGACCGGCCGCGGTGGTCGTAACGTGCAGATCACCCAGACCTACGACGTCGATTACGGCTGGAACCTGATCGGCCGTTACGCCGGTCTGTATGTCAGCAGCAACGTCGGCGAAGACATGAAGATGGGCCTGGGCCGTCTGACCAACATGCTCGCCGCCGTGCCGAACTACGACTACGCCGAGCTGAGCAAGGCCGATCCGTCCAAGGCGCCGAAGATCGTCGAGCGTCCGGCCGAGAACCTGCTGGTCGTCACCGCCGCGGTGGAGCGCACCAACGACAAGGTCCTGGGCCAGATCAACTCCAACATGGAGTGGATTAAGAAGGTCATGGCCGCCAACGGCCTGGAGCCGGCCGGTCCGGTCCGCATCGTGACCAACGAGTTCGGTTCGGAAATGTATTCGTTCGACGTCGCCCAGCCGGTCAAGAAGATCGGCGCCGCCGACGGCACCGAAAAGCTCGACATCAAGCTCGAAGGTCCGGTCACGGCCGTGTTCAACGAGCCGGCCCGCGTCGCGATGGTGCCGGGCTTCAAGGGCCACATGGCCAACCTGCCGAAGGTCCGCGACGCACTGCGTGGCTGGGCGCTGACGCACGGTTACGAGTCCGTCGACCGTCCGTACGAAGCGTGGACCGGCGGCGTGCAGGCCGGCTTCACCGAAGAAGGCACCTTCGACGTGTTCTGGGCCGTCAAGTAAGACGTCCCGGCTCACGCCAGGAAGCTTCATCGAACGCGCCGCGGATTCCGCGGCGCGTTTTTTTGTGCCCGAAGAAACTTTTCGATCGGGCCCGAAGCGGCCGCAGGATTTGGCGACCCCCGCGATCAGGCGCTAAGGTGACCCATTCGCGCGGCTCCATCGGCGCAACGGGAACATCCTCATGAGCCTCTACCCGAGCACGCACAACCTGCCGCTGCCTGCGCGCCTGCTCGCTTTCGCGGGTGCGTTGCTGGCCGCTGCGGCGGTCGCGTTGTCGGCCTATGCCGCGCACGCCGCGCAGGCCGAGGACGCGCAGCGACTGCACAGCGCGGCGTTGTTCGCCTTCGGTCATGGCATCGCACTGACCGCGCTCGTGCCGCGGCGTCCGCGATTCTTTCGCACGATGGCGCTGGTGCTGCTCCTGCTCGGAACGCTGGTGTTTTCCGGCAGCCTCGCCGGAGCGGTGTTCTCGGGCATGACGACGCGCTTCGCGCCCATCGGCGGCAGCATGATGATCCTGGCATGGGTGCTCTACGCCATCGATGCGCTGAGGCGCTGACATGCCCCGTTTCTCGCGCGGATTCGACACCGATGCGGCGCACGCGCACCTGGTGAAGCAGGACAGGAAACTCGCGCGCTGGATGAAGAAGATCGGGCCGATCGAACCCGATCCGCGTTGGCGCAAGGCGTTCGATCCGGTCGATGCGCTGGCGCGCGCGATCCTCTACCAGCAACTCAGCGGCAAGGCGGCGGCGACGATCGTCGGGCGCGTGGAAACGGCGATCGCCGCGACACGATTCCACGCCGACACGCTCGCGCGCATCGACGATGCGGGGCTTCGCGCCTGCGGCGTGTCCGGCAACAAGACGCTGGCGCTGCGCGATCTCGCCGCGCGCGAGGCACGGGGCGAGATCCCCGACCTGCGCCGCATGAGCGTGATGGACAACGACGCGATCGTGCAGGCGCTGGTACCGGTGCGCGGCATCGGTCGCTGGACGGTCGAGATGATGCTGATGTTCCGCCTCGGCCGGCCCGACGTCCTGCCCACCGACGACCTGGGCATCCGCAAGGGCGCCCAGCGCGTGGATGCGCTGGAAGACATGCCCACCCCGAAGGCGCTGGCCGAAGCCGGCGAGCGCTGGGGCCCGTACCGCACCTACGCCAGCCTCTACCTGTGGCGTATCGCCGACTTCGCCGTGGCCGCGAAGCAGCCGACGAAACGTTCGCAGGACTGACGCGGACCGTGACGCCGTCGCGACGCCGGCATGACGCCGCGCGTGCCTAGACTCGCGCCACGGGCGGCCGCGGTGCCGTCGACCAGAGGGGGTTCGTCATGCGATCGCTCATCCGCTTCGCCTTCGTGCTGTTCCTGTGTCCCGCGCTCGCGCTGGCCGCGCCGTCGAACAAGTGGCGCATCCAGGTCAGCAGCGATGCCGACAGCGACGGCGTGGTCGCCTTCCGCATCGCACCGACCAATTCCTCGCCGGTCGACGTCACCGTGCAGGTGCCGAAGAACGCGGGCGAGAACCACATCGCGCGCCTGATCCGCGACACGTTGCGCGCCAAGCTCGGCGACCGTTACAAGGTCGAAGTGGACGACGGCGAGGACGTGCTGGTGAAAAAGCGCACCGGCGGCGCCGACTTCGACCTGACGATCACGCAGCAGTCCGTCAGCGGCGTGCGAATTACTCTGGATCGCGAGTAGCGTTCGGTATTTCCGGTTCCCGCGTCGGATGCGTCGCGGGCTCGATGTCGGGCGCCGCGGCGGGTGGCATCCGATCGAGCCTGCGCTTGAGCCCCAGCGCCGGCCGCTCGACGAAGCGCCACGACAGCGCCGCCAGCGAACCGGCCATCAGCGTCGCCCAGAACGTCACGGCCACCGGACTGCTGCCCGGTGCGAAATGCAGCACCAGTTGCTGCGACGGCCAGCCGTAGAGATACAGGCCGTAGGACAGGTCGTAGTGCCGGATCTGCGGCAGCTTCGGCACGTACGCGACGAAGAACGTCGTGTACGCCAGCGCGACGAAGTAGGCGATGTAGTCGTACTTCATCCCGCGCGCCATGGCCGCGACGACGAGCACCGCCACCAGCAACGGCCACGCCAGCGGAATGCGCGCGCGGTTCACCCACGCGAAGATGCCCGTCGCGAAGAACGCCTGGCACCACAGGTTCGCCACGCGCCAAGACGGCATCGTGCTGGTGTCCACCATCGTGAAGCCGGCGATGAGGCCGATCGCGAAGAGCGTGTTGTAACGCCAGCCGCGCAGCAGCCGCGCCAGGCCCAGCGCGGCCAGCAGCAGGTACAGGCGGAATTCCACCGGCAGCGACCAGATCGAACCGTTGATCGCCTTGTTCGGAAGATCCTCGAACACGCCCGGCAGGAAGTACTGCGCCTTGTCCAGCGTGATGTTGCGGATGAGGTACTTCCACGTCTGCGAGGAATGCCAGTACTCCGGCGATGTCGTCAGCAGCGCGCCCATGACGAACACGCTCAGCGACACGCACACGATCAGCGCCGGGAAGATGCGCAACGCGCGCGCGGCCAGGTAATCGCGCAGGCGGTGGCGTTCGAAGCTGGCGGCGATCAGGAACCCGCTGATCACGAAGAACATGTCGACCGCGATCGAACCGGAGAAGCGGATCTGCACCAGGCGCGTGACGAGGTCCGAATCGCTCGACGCGGTGACCGCGTACGAATGCCCGTAGATCACCAGCCAGGCGGCGAACAGGCGGATCAGGTTGAAGTTGTTGTCGCGCTGTGAGGCGCCGTCGGCGAGCGAACGGAAGGACATGGGCATGCAGGAGGAACTACCGCGAGAGGTGGGGTGACGCTAGCGCTTGCCGTCAGGGGCGTCGATAAGACCAATGCCACGGCTCGTAAACGATGCCGTGCGGATTCTCGCGCGGGTAGGTCATGACGAAGCCGTGGCCGCCGGCGTTGTCGCGCAGCCAGGCGAAGGCACGTGTTTTCTCGAACGATTCCTCGGCGGGCGGTTCGTCCGGCGCGCCGATGTCGAGCGCCAGACCGGAATGGTGTTCGCTGTAACCCGGCGCCGCATTGACGGTGAGGATCTCCTCCACGCTCAGCCCGCGCCCGAGCTTGCGTTCGAAAATGCCCAGCTGGTAATCGTGGCTTCGATAGCCGGAGATCGCTTCGAGCACCACGTCGTCGCGGAGCGCGGCCTCGCGCAGGTGCAGCCAGGCGCGTGCGGCATCGACATGCAGCCACAGCGGACGGCGATACCGGTCGAAGCCGGCGAAGGCGAGCCAGTCGGGTTCGGCGACGAGCTCCAGCCCGGTGCGGTCGGCGTAGGCGTGGTCCAGGCCGAGCTGTTCGAGCCGTTCCTCCAGCCGGTCCAGCGGGAGTTCGTGGACGTGTTCCAGCCCGGCACGGCGATACGCGGGGGCGGCGTCGAGGCGGTCGAGCGCTTCGTCCAGGCCGGGTTCGCCGCGCAGGCGGGGCACGAGTGCGAGCAGGCCTTCGGGAAGATCCGCCGCGAGGTACTGGCCGTCGCGCTTGCGTCGCAGGACATGGCGGGCGCGCGAAAGGGCGCGCGCGTCGAAATTGCTGCGCGCACGCAGCAGCCCCGCCGGCCAGATCTCGATCCGGGACGTGTTGACCAGGGCGGTTTTCAGGGGAACGGGGCCGCGCATGCGGACAGGGTAGCGGGGCCGGTGCGGCGATGCACCCGCGGCCATCAGGCCGGGCGCTTGAGCACGCAGCGCAGGTGGTCGAACGGCGTCACCGGCATCACGCTGACCAGTTCCCAGCCGTCCTGGCCGAGGCGGTCGAGCTCCTCCTGCAGGCGCTCGCTCACGGCCGGGCCGAGCATGCGCGGCACGATTTCCAATACGTGGTACGTCCACTGGTTCACGTCGATTCCTCGTCGGATGCGGGGTCGGGGGCAGGATTCTCTGTCGAAGTATGCCCCGGCAGCCGCCCGGCCTTGCGCAGCGCATCGCGCAGCACGTACTCGATCTGCGCGTTGACGCTGCGCAGTTCGTCGTCCGCCCAGCGCTGCGCGGCCGAGAGTACGTCGGCGTTGATGCGCAGCGGGAAGGCCTTTTTCTCGCTCACGTCAGCGCGGCCCGGAGCGGTTGCGGCCGAGCTTGAACAGCAGCACCAGCCCGAGCCCGTTCACCGCCACGACCATCGCCAGGATCACCACCAGCCGCCGCGTTCCGTCTTCGCCCGCCCATAGCAGGCCGAGCGCGCCGGCGAGGATCGCCACGCCCACCAGCCGCATCACGAGCGCCAGTGGTGGCAGGGGCGCGCCCGGCGGCCGGCCGCGCGACATCAGTTTGGCCGCGATGAAGGCGGGCAGGCTGCTGGCCGCGAGGATGGCGGGGATCACGTAGTCGACGAACATCGCGGCCTCAGTACAGCGTGCCGGCGTTGACGATCGGCTGCGTGCCGCGCTCGCCGCACAGCACCACCAGCAGGTTGCTGACCATGTGCGCCTTGCGCTCCTCGTCCAGCTGCACGACGCCGTTCTTCTGCAGCTCCGCCAGCGCCATTTCGACCATGCCGACCGCGCCGGCGACGATGCGCGTGCGTGCGGCGATGATCGCGTTAGCCTGCTGCCTCTGCAGCATCGCCTGGGCGATTTCCGGCGCGTAGGCGAGATGGCTGATGCGCGCGTCGATCACGCGCACGCCGGCATCGGCCAGCCGTTCGGCGAGTTCGTCCTGCAGGTGCTGGCTGATCTCCGCCGCGTGGCTGCGCAGCGCGAGCTGGCCTTCCTCGTGCTGGTCGTAGGGATAGCTGGTCGCCATCGCACGCAGCGCCGACTCGGACTGGATGTGCACGAAGCTCTCGTAATCGTCGACGTTGTAGACGGCTTCGGCGCTGTCGATGACCTGCCAGACGATGACGGCGGCGATTTCGATCGGGCTGCCGTCCAGCTCGTTGACCTTGAGCTTGCCGCTCTCGAAGTTGCGCACGCGCTGGCTGACAGCGCGCTTGGCGTAGAAGGGGTTGTTCCAGCGCAGGCCGTTCTCCTTCACCGTGCCCACGTACTTGCCGAACAGGCTCAGCACCGCGGCCTGGTTGGGCTCGACCTTGTACAGGCCGAACAGCGACACGAAGCTCGCCAGCCCGAGGAGCAGGGCGCCGAGGATGCGCGAGCCCGACGGATCGTCGCCGGCGATGCCGAAGCCGGTCAGGAACAGCCAGGCGGCCAGCGCGAGCAGTACCAGCAGCGCCAGCAGGACCGGGATGCCGGACAGGGAGCGGATAGGGTTCTCTTTCATCGGGGCGACTCCCTGCTTCCATGGACTTGTGTCGATGGGCAATGTGATATCAGAAGGATATCAATCGGCGCAATCGTGAGGAGCCATCCCGCCGACGGGCGGCGTCAGGGCACGATCCGGTAGAGCGGGGCGGGGATGAACTCGCCGGTGGCGTAGAGCGCGGTGCCATCGGCGCTCCAGCCCAGCGCCTCGGCCTGCGGCAGCCACGGCAGCGGCTGGAAGCGAGGTGGACGCGATACCGCATCGCCCCAGCCTTCATCTCCCAGGCGCGGATAGAGCAGCAGCCAGCGGTAGGTCATGACCGCCATCGTGCGGTGGTCGGGCGAGATGTCGGCTGCGGTGACCTGGCTGTCCAGGCGCGCGCGCTGCGGATAGCGCTCCAGCGCTTCGGCGGTCGGCTGCGGCACGCCGGCCAGCGTCGCCAGCCTCTGCGCGGTCTGCAGCGCGGTGCCCGAGGGCGGCCGCAGCGGCAGCGAGAACAGCTCCGGCGGCTGGCGCTTCTTGGAGATCAGCAGCACCTGCTCGCGCTGGGCATCGACGGCGACGGCTTCGCAGTCGCGCGCACCATCGGGCCAGCGGAAGGCGATCGACCACGCCGGGCGAAGCCGCGCGTTTTCCAGCTTCGCCGGCTCCTCGATGATGTGCAGCTGCAGGCTGCGTCGAAGTCCGCCGTTGTCGCCGGTGTCGGCGATCAGCAGATACGCCTTGCCGTCCAGTTCGAACGCGGCGATGTCTTCCCAGTCGGTCTTGGTGACGCCTTCCACGCGCAGCGTCGCCAGACGCGTGCCGTTGGTGCTGACCGCGAACAGACGTTCGGGATTGCCGCCGTCGTCGTGCATCCAGAGCACGTCGCGATGCCGGCGCGAGGCCGCCAGCCCGCTGATCTCGTCCATCTGCGGATCCAGCAGCACGCCGGCCAGGCGCGTGCCGTGCTCGGGCACGGTGGGCGGCTGCGCTTCGCGCGAGCACGCCGAGATGGCCATCGCGAGCGCGACGACCATCCATCGGTTCAACAAGCGCGGGTGGGGGCCGGGCATCGCGGGCAAGGATCGCATGATGACGCGGCGGCACGACAGCCCGGATCTGCTCGATGTACGCCTTGTCCGGCACGAACGGCAGCTTTCGTCATGTGGCCGGCCGGTACACTGGCCGCCTCCCACCTTCCCGGATTGCGCATGGTCACGATCGGCACGCCCTTGTCCCCGCACGGTTTCCGCGTGCTCCTGCTCGGCTCGGGCGAACTGGGCAAGGAAGTGGCGATCGAGCTGCAACGCTTCGGCGTGGAAGTCATCGCCGCCGACCGCTACGCCGACGCGCCCGCGATGCAGGTCGCGCATCGCAGCCATGTGCTGGACATGCTCGATGGCGCCGCGGTACGCGCGCTGATCGCGCTGGAACGCCCGCACCTGATCGTGCCGGAGATCGAGGCCATCCACACGCAGACGCTGATTGAGCTGGAGCGCGAGTTCGAAGCGCGCGGCAGCGACGTGCGCGTGATCCCGACCGCCCGCGCCGCGCGGCTGACGATGGATCGCGAGGGCATCCGCCGCCTCGCCGCCGAAACGCTCGGCCTGCCGACCTCGCCCTACCGCTTCGTCGACACACTGCAGGATTACCGCGCCGCCGTGGCCGAAATCGGCGTGCCGTGCGTGGTGAAGCCGGTGATGTCCTCGTCGGGCAAGGGACAGAGTCTTGTGCGCACCGACGCCGACATCGACAAGGCCTGGGATTACGCGCAGACCGGCGGCCGGGCCGGCGCGGGGCGCGTGATCGTCGAAGGCTTCGTCGACTTCGAGTACGAAATCACGCTGCTGACGGTGCGTCATGCCGGCGGCACCACGTTCTGCGCGCCGATCGGCCACCTGCAGCGCGACGGCGACTATCGCGAAAGCTGGCAGCCGCAGGCGATGTCGCCGCGCGCGCTGGAGCGTTCGCAGGAGATCGCGCGCGCCATCACCGACGACCTCGGCGGCTGGGGCGTGTTCGGCGTCGAGCTGTTCGTGAAGGGCGACGAGGTCTGGTTCAGCGAAGTCTCACCGCGTCCGCACGACACCGGCCTGGTCACGCTGATCTCGCAGGACCTGAGCGAGTTCGCGCTGCATGCGCGCGCCATCCTCGGCCTGCCGATCCCGTCGATCCGCCAGTACGGCGCCGCGGCGTCGTGCGCGGTGCTGGCGCACGGACATGGCGTTCCGGTGTTTTCCGATGTCGACAAGGCGCTGGAACAGACCGACACGCAGCTGCGCCTGTTCGGCAAGCCGCGCGTGGAAGGGCATCGCCGCGTCGCGGTGACGCTTGCGCTGGGCGCGGACATCGACGCCGCACGCCAGCGCGCACGCGATGCTGCCGCCGCTCTCACCTTCGAACTCCGTTGAGGTCGCCATGGCCGAAGACAACAAGCGCGACCGGTTCCTGGGCTATGCGGTGTTCCTGTATCCGCAGGCGCTGGAGATTCTCGGGGAGGCGATCCGCCCCTACCTGCACGACGGCCCGCACGGCCCGCACGTGTTGTGCGGGGCGATCGACACCGGCGGTGCGCTGGTCGACCTGACGTTGAACGGCCGCACCGCCGAAGGCCAGGACGTCGAGATCGAACTGATGATCCCGACCGGCATGGTGCGCATGATCGTTTCCGCGCGCAGCGATGCGATGTTCGGTTTCGGACCGCGCGTGAATGCGCCGGAGCCGGGTGGCGCGTCGGTCGCGTTGCCGCCGACGCCGCTGGCGTCGATGCCGGTGGAGTTCACGCCGCCGTCGCTGGATCCGACGCCGCCGGTGATCGGGAAGCTGCCGCCGGAGTAAGGCGTGGAGGATGGCTTCGCTTTGCGAACCCCATCCTACGGCGTTGCGCTGGCGTCCAGATCCACCCACACCAGATGGTGGTCGCTGCCATCGGCGATCGCCGCTTCCGGCGACGCCGACGCCGGCCAGAACACGCCGCTGCCCGTCAACGCGAAACCCGTTGACGGCAACACATAATCCAGGCGCATCGTGCCGGCCTTCGGGCCGAAGTCGCCGGTCGCATGCGCGGGCGCGCCGCGATGCACGACGCCGGATGCCGCGTACTGCGCGGTCTTCTCCACCGCACCTTCGCTTTGCGGCGTCGCGTAACGAAGCACGCGCGGATGTTCGAGCAGTTCGACGATCGCCTCATGCCGGCCATCGCCATCGACCGGATCGTTGTTGAGATCGCCCGCGATCACGAACCGTGCACCGGGGGCCAATCCGCCGCACTGTCCTCGGTCGTCGCACAGCCACGGCTTCGCGCCGGCCGAAAGGTATTCCGACCACAACCGGATCTCGTCCGCGTTGCGCGCGCCGTTGCGATCCTCGGGGCCGTCGAACACCGGCGGCGTCGGATGCGAGACGAGGAAATGCACCACGCCCGAAGGCGTGCTCACCGGCACGTCCCAGTGCGACTTGGACGACAGCCGCAGTTGCGACCAGATTTCCGGCGGATACCACGGCGCATTCGTCTTCGGGTCGATCGGCTGGCGCGCGCCGGGCAGGGCGCTCCACTTGAGCAACTGGAAGGTGCGCACCTGTTCGGCGTCGATCGGATATTTCGACAGCACCAGCAGGCCGTACTGGCCGGGATGCAGGCCGTAGCCCCAGGCGTCGTTGCCGCGATTGCGGCCTTCGCCGCCAGCGATGCCGTTGCGGTCGAGGTCCAGTCCGCTGGGCACGCCGGTGTTCACCGGCGCGAGGTAGCGATACGGATAGCGCAACGGATCGCCACCGCCGGGCTGTGCGATTTCCAGGTAGTGCTGCTGGAACAGATCAGCCGCGCGACCTTCCGCGTCGAAATCGAATTCGTTGAGCAGCACCAGGTCGGGACGCACGCGTTGCAGCACGGCCGCGATCTTGCGCGCGCCGCCGTCGCCGGATTCCAGGCGGCGAACCAGGCCGCCCGTTTCGTCGTCGTAGAGCGAGGTGTTGTAGGTCGCCACGCGCAGGGTCGCATCGGCGCTCATCGCGCGCGCCCAGGCTTCGGGATCGCCCTTGACGTTGACCTGCGTGCAGGCCGAAAGCAGCAGCGCCAGGGGCGCGGCGAGAAGGAGAGGGAGTCTGGACATCGCGCGATTCTGTCACGCGCCCGCGCAGGCCGGATGACAGTGCGTGGCGATCCGCCGCGCCCGACGGCGGGATTCAGGGCAGGTCGTGCCATTGCCGGCCGTCGAAGGCTTCCAGCGGGCGGAAGCGCCGCTTGTAGTCCATCTTCGGGTGGCCGTCGATCCAATAGCCCAGGTACACATGGCGGCGACGCTCGCGTCGGGCCCATTCGATCTGCCGCAGGATCGACAGCGTGCCCAGCCCGCGATCGGCCTCGTCGGGTTCGTAGAAGGTGTAGACGGCCGAGAGCGAAACCTCGGTGCAGTCGGTGACCGCCACCGCGAGCAGCTTGCCCGGGCCCTGCGGCGAGGGTTCGCGCAATTCGAGGAAGCGGCCCTCGCTCCAGCTGCCGATCAGGAACTGGTCGAACTCCGAGGCGCCGTGCCCGTCCATGCCGCCGCCGGCATGGCGCGAGGCGAGGTAACGGCGATACAGAGCGAGTTGCTCGGCCGTGCGATGCGCCGGCAGCACGCGCATTTCGATCCGCGCGTTACGGGCGAGGCAGCGGCGCTGGCTGCGGTCGGGCACGAAGCGATCCACCGGGATGCGCACCGCCACGCAGGCACGGCAGCCGGCGCAGTGCGGGCGGTAGACGATGTCGCCGGAGCGGCGGAAGCCCCAGCTCAGCGCGTGCGGATACCAGTGGCGCAGGCGCGGATCGCGCGGGTCGAGCACCAGGTCGCGCGCTGCACGCTCCGGCCAGTAGCCGCATGCGTGTTCGCCCGTGTGGAACAGGCGCAGGTCGTCGCTGTCCTGCGGTTCGGTGCCCATGGATGCAGCATAGCGCCGACGGACGTGAGGACAACGCTGTCGGTCGACTGAACGCGGCCGGCGCGTCGTCAACCCGCCGGCACGGCGCGCGTTGACTGGACATCGGCGCCATCCGGGTGCCGCCCCCAGGAGCCACCATGACCCGCACGACCCTGTCCGTCCTGCTCGCCACCGCCGTCGCCGCGACGGTCGCGGGTGCCGCCATCGCCGCGCCGCAGTCCGGCGCCGCGCGTCCGAAGATCGACACCAACAACGATGGCGTCATCGACCGCACCGAAGCCGCCGCGCATCCGCGCCTGGCCGCCTCGTTCGACCAGCTCGACAAGAACCGCGACGGCAAGCTCGACGCATCCGAACGTCCGCACCGCATGGGCCACGGCCATCGCGGCCGGGATGGCGGCATGGAGCGGATAGTGAAGGCCGACACCGATGGCGACGGCCGCATCAGCCGCAGCGAAGCGTCCTCGCTGCGCTTCATCAACGAGAAGTTCGCCGACATCGACAGCAACCGCGACGGCTACATCGTGCGCAGCGAACTGACGAAGTACCACGAGCGCATGCGTCCGCAGCAGGAAGCCGAACGCGCAAAGCGTGCCGAGGAGCGTTTCGTTGCCGCCGACCTCAACAAGGACGGCAAGCTCAGCCGCGTGGAAGTCAGTGAAAAGATGCCGCGACTGGAGAAGTCGTTCGCGTTCATGGATGAAGACCGCGATGGTTTCCTGACGCGTGCGGATCTGGCGCCGCACAAGCGTTGATGCAGTTGTAGCCCTCTCCGTTTCCAGCCCCTCTCCCCTTTACGGGAGAGGGGTTGGGGCGAGGGCAGGGCGACGAATCACATCGCCACGTGCTTCAACGTCCGTCCCACCTGCCAGCCGCCTTCGGTCTGCTTCACTTCCAGCGTCTTGTACGAACCCGACAGACGATGGTGGTAGGCGCTGATTTCCAGCGTGCCCGTCACGCGGCCGGCATCGTCGCGCGACTTCGGGCGGAAGCCGTGCACGTCCACGATCACCGCCGGCTTGCCCGTGCCGCGCTGGCTGCTGCCGACTTCATCGTCGGCGACGCGCACGCATTGCGACGCGGGCACCACATCGCGCGCACGTGGCTTCTGCACCAGCGGCTGCATCGCCTGGATCATTTCCGGCGACGCGTCCTTGCCGTCGATCGACAGGCACACGACATCGATGTGCGTCTGTGGCAATTCCTGTGTGAACACCGCCGCCGCGAGCGGCTGCGGGATCTGCGCCGTCGAACCGTCGAGCGGATGCGTCTTCAGCGCCTCGCCCGCGATGTCGAGGTTCACCGCGTGCCGGATCGCCAGCGCACCGATGATCACGATGCCGGCGATCAGCACCAGCTTGTAGCGCAACGCGCGCCTCTGCGATTTCGCCTGAGCGGGCGCGCCGCCCTCCGAATCGAGGCGGAAGCTCGGCCCGGCGAAGCGCTCGCGCGTGGTTTCCAGCAGGCCGGCATCGCGCAGGATCTCGCGCGCCTTCACCGTGTCTTCCGAACGCACCACCCACACGGCCGGCTTCGGACCGCCCGAATCGCTGTCGCTGTAACTGAACGTGCCGCGCCGGCCGCCCTTGTAGGAACGTCCGTTGGTGATGCGCACCTCGATGTCCGCATCGCGCAGCATCTGCGCGACGGTCTCGACGTTCTCGAGACGCTGGCTGCTGAATACCTGCCTCATGTCATTCCTTCGCCGGCACGTGAGCCGCGGCCGCCGCGTCTTTCACCACGCGGATCAGGCCTTCCTGCGCGGTGCTCGCGACAAGGTGGCCGGCGCGGTCGAAGATCTGGCCGCGCGCCAGGCCGCGCGCGCTCTGCACGCTCGGACTGTCGATCGAATACAGCAGCCAGTCGTCGGCGCGGAACGGACGGTGGAACCACAGCGCGTGGTCGAGCGACGCCATCTGCACGTTCGGCTGGTAATAACTGATGCCGTGCGGGAAGGTCGCCGTGCCCAGCAGGTGGAAGTCCGATGCGTAGGCGAGCAGGGCGCGGTGCAGTTCCGGCGCGTCGCCGACGCGTTCGGTCAGGCGGAACCAGAACTGCTGGAACGGCGGTCGCTTGGGCGGATTGAGTTCGTCGCGCGGATAGACGTGGCGGAACTCGAACGGCCCCTTGCGCGACAGCCAGCGCTGGATCTTGATCGGCAGCGTCGCCATGACGTGTTCGGGCACGGCGGGCGCCGGGTCGATGTCCTCGGGCTTGGGGACCTCGGGCATCGACAGCTGGTGCTCGCCGCCTTCCTCGTCCTGCTGGAACGAGGCCGCCATGAAGAAGACCACTTCGCCGTGCTGGATCGCGGTGACGCGGCGCACGGAGAAGCTGCCGCCATCGCGGGTGCGGTCGATCTGGTAGACGATGGGCGCGGCGATGTCGCCGGCGCGCAGGAAGTAGGCGTGCAGCGAATGCGCGCCGCGTGGCGCCTGCATCGTTGCCTGCGCGGCCGAAAGCGCCTGTCCGAGCACCTGGCCGCCGAAAACGTACTTGGTGCCGATGTCGCGGCTCTGGCCACGGAAGAGGTTGTCCTCCAGCCGCTCGAGCGAAAGCAGTTCGACCAGTTCGTGAACGACTTGCTCGTTGGCGGGCGCGGTCATGCGGGGACTTTGTCGAAAGGCGGGACGAAAGTATAACCGGCGGTGTCGGTGGGCCTTTCGTCAAGGCTTCGCGTTATCCGCCGCTACGGCACCCGCACCAACCCCACCGACGCCATCACCCGCTCCCACGGGAACAGCGGACCCGGATCGCGCTTGCGTCGCACCAGCACCTCTGGGTTGTCGGTCGCGCGGACTTCCGTCGTGTCCAGGTCCTCGTGCCCCGCGATCGAGCGCAGCGAAGGCAGCTCGACTTCCAGCCACCGCAGCAGCGCGATCAGGGCGTCGATCTGCGCCTGCGTGTACGCCTCGTCCATCGCCTGGTGCGACGCCATCAGCCAGTCCGGATAGCGCCCGCGGTTCACCAGTTCGATCCCGACCGCGCGCGTGTTGTGCCCGCGCACGTGATGGGCGATGCGCTCCAGCGCGACGTACTGGTGCACGCTGCCGTCGCGGTCGATGTAGAAGTGGCCGCTGTTGCCGGTCAGCGAGGTTTCGTACAGCACTTCCTCGCCGAACCGGCGCGCCATCGGCAGGTCCGGCAGCTCGGTGCAGTGGATGACGACCAGGTCGATGGCGTCCAGCGCACGGGCGTCCAGCCGCTCCTGGTAGGGCAGCGGATCGAAGGCGATGGGCGGGGCCGGAGGGGCGGGCGACATGGGGCCGGATGCTACCATTCGCCTCCCGCGTGCCCGGCGCGGCGTCGCTGAACGACTTCCCGCCCGCGCCCGTCGCGGTCCGACCCCCGGACGGAACCGCCCATGAAACTCCCGCCCCCCGACTCCGAGCTCGGCAAGCTGATGGCCACGCTGCCGCAGACCGGCGCGGTGGACTGGATCGGCCTGCGCCCCAAGCGCGATGTCGCCATGGAGGAGGTCGGTGAGGTCGTCGCCGAAACCGGCTCCGGCCTCGTCGGCGACCGCTATCGCGGCGGCAGCGGCAAGCGCGGGATCACGCTGATCCAGGCAGAACACCTGCCGGTGATCGCCGCGCTGTCGGGCCACGGCTCGATCGCGCCCGCGACGCTGCGCCGCAACCTCGTCGTTTCCGGCATCCCGCTGGTGGCGCTGAAGGGCCGGCGCTTCCGCGTCGGCGAGGTCGTGCTGGAAGGGACCGATTCGTGCGATCCGTGCTCGCG